>Ga0265797_10005041_pt1 | contig 19609 bp, 21 predicted proteins | sample P2T30metagenome_FD_192433 | JGI IMG/M metagenome (GOLD analysis project Ga0265797, IMG submission 192433) | Plant litter microbial communities from East Loma Ridge, Irvine, California - P2 T30 | ecosystem: Environmental > Terrestrial > Plant litter > Unclassified | place: USA: California... | reverse complement strand
ATGTTCCGCTTTGATTATATCGCCAGCTGTTTACCGTTGTTTCTGAGCATCCATGCGCGTCGTGCGCCCACATGTGCAAGATGCCTTCTACATGCGCGCGCTGCATCACTCTCAAGCTACTGCTGCCCCCTTCTGCCTCAACATCGCAGATGCGAAGCCCTTAGTATCATGCATGTCACCGCTATGCATGCACTATTTGTCTATAGATGCATCCGTACCTAATCAGCATTAGATGTGTGTATGCATTATCTTGTGGTATATCACGCGGTGAGCTTACGAAGCTATGCCCTCTCGTTGCAGTGCGCGATTTCATACATTCCATGCAAGATACCATATAACTACGCATAGATCTGGGGCTACCACATGCCAGCGCCCATTAAATTTGTCTGACCACATTCATCCACATTTGTTACCGCGAGGCTTCCAACTCCTTGATCCTTTGCTCAATGTCCGGAACAGCTCTGAGCTGCAGGTCAATGTCTTCCTTCTCACTACCAAAATGTTAGCGCGCATTCTCGCATACTTCAAAAAGCTCACAAAGACCCCAAATGGAAAGGAACTTACTCTTCAAGTACCGCCCTCCTCTCTGCATCCAATCCTCCAAAGTAGAAGCCACCTTGGCCGTCAAACTGCAAAATCCTAGTATGATACCTCCAAAGACTTCTCCGGTGACTGACTGTCATGAGCGTTATACCCAGTCTCTTCGCTTCCTCATACATCACCCTTTCTACCTCCAGTGTAACAGAGCTCGTGCATTCGTCCAGAATAGCGTACCGGGGTTTATGGTAGAAAAGCCGCGCCATGGCGACGCGCTGCTGGAGACCACCGGAAAGCACATCTTCCCATTGTGCTTCAGCGTCGAAGCCGCCGGGGCGGTCGATGAGAGATTCTAGGTTCAGGGTCTCGAGGATCGAAAGGATGTCGTTGTCGGTTATGGATTTGGAGTGCATGTCGTGTAGCGAGTCTGGGTATATAATCTGTTGGCGTAGCGTCCCGCGCGAGAGGTATGGACGTTGCGGGATGTAGAAGATGTCTTCGAATGGTGGCTTCCGTACTTTGCCGCCGTATACGGGCCATAGGCCGCCTAGGATACGGAACAGACTGCTTTTTCCGCAGCCGTTGGGTCCCACGATGAGGAGATGGTCTCCTGGCTTCACGCTGAAGGAAAGCTTGCGCACGAGTACATCGCCGTTTGGAGATACTATAGGCACGTCGATGAACTCTATATCCGTGCCTTCGGTTACGGTGCCGCGACCGCGTAGAACGGATGCGTTCTCCTCGGTGTCGGCGGAAGAAACGAGCTTCTTCTCAAAATGACCAGCTTGTATGTCGTCGATTACGTCGAGGAGGGTTGATACGCGTGAAGTGTAGCCGGCGAGCTCGGTGATCTCCTTATACGAGAACATGACGCGACCGAAAGCGTCGCTAGACATGAGAAGCATTCGCCGGTTGGTCACGAAGCCTATTGTGGTGACACTCGTCAGCAATCGTCCTCGTAAATGAAACAAGGACTGCGGATTTTAAGTACTCACTTTCCGTCCGGTCTCCCATAGTCATGCCGCCTGTGCCTGGAACCTTGAAGAACACTGGCACACTGCAGAGCAGCAGTCCCAGCGCACCCCAAAAGTACTTTATCACAAAGTCCTCCATGACCCCGTGGTAGAATCTTCTCCTCAATATGCGATTGACATGCTTGATCAGAGTGAAGTATCCCTTATCCAAGGTATCCTTCTCTGCCTCATGTCCTGCGTACAGTGCCACCTCCTCGCTCCAATCGATCAACCTGGAGTGCTGAAACCTGAATTCGCCCTCTAGCCTTGCTTCATCCGCTACGTATTTACCAAAGGGTGGGGTAAGCGCCCTCATGACGTTGGCCGAGATCTGAACCAGCAGGCTCATGAAGAACAGCCCTTCTCCACCGACACTGCGCGAGAGCGAGTAGTTGTAGATTATGATATCTAGTACCGGTTTCGCAAGATTCGAATAGAGCTCGGCGAGCGAATTGGAGAACTTGGATACATCGACGGTTATGAGTTGGTCGGCGTTTGCGATGCGATCGTCGAGGGCAGAAAGCGTGTAGAAGGTCATCTGTGAGAGGTATTTGGAGTGGATGTGATTCGTGAGGCGCGTGCGATATTGGAGGGAGAGTTTGCACTGGTGGTACGAGAGCTGGGTCTGTTAGCACGTCTTCGGTTCCCCGTTGGCGACTGCGGCCTCGCCGTCTCGCTCTCTGGTGACAGGAAAGGAAGTTAGACATACCATACTGTTCGTGAAAGTCGCTGGCACGGCCACCGCCATCCACCAGACCAGTCCCAGGAGGAACTCCCTCCCTTTCCCTCTGACAAGCGCACTAACCAGTCTTCCGTCCAACTCCGCGACGTACAAACTGATCATCGTCCTCAACACCAAAAACACACTGTGTCCGATCAATAGCCTAAACTCTTTGCTCTTCCACCCAGGTATACATATCTTCAACAACCTCAGCAGATTCTTGAAGAACTCCCTGTTCAGCTCTACCTTCTTCCTCCCCGTTGCTTCACCCTCGCCTGCTGTAGTCTTATCCGCTGTTTTGGAGGCACGCCGTATTGAAGCGGCCTTCTGCTCGGCGATCGCATTCCGTATGCGGTTTATGAGGGCGACGAAGAGAGTGAGGTAGACGGCGCGTGATATGCGTGTTCGGTGCTGGAGGTACAGGCGTGTGAGGTCGTTGACTATGGCTTTGGCAGACGCGCTGGTGAGGCGGTGGGAAGAGAGCGGTTTCGAAAAGACAGCCATGGCTATCGTGGACGAGGCATTGGTCTTATGCGAGAGGTCGACGCTATGCGGAGAGCGTGGCGTAGCGGGTTGTCGTGCTCAGTACATACGCAGTGGCGTGGAATGTGTGGTCTCGTAGTTCAGCTGGTCGCATGTGCCGTTGCGACAGGCTTCCAGAGTGCAGTATCGCGCGCGCCAGCTGTGATGTTTGGTAGATCAGCACGTCGCAGAAGGTGTCGCTGTGCAAGCCTCACCTGCGACATGTGAACGAATGCCTCGGCTTCCCCACAAACCGACTAACCGCATTGGGACTCAAGCTGGGGAAAGCTTTCACATGAACGAATGGAGCACATGCAATTACAATGATAGACTGGATTTTACAGCTCATTTTGTATTTTACGAAACAAAACATCGGCTTTGGTGACCTGTTCCTCAAACATAGAGCCTTCATTAAATGAGACCTGATGACCCGCAATTTCCCTAGATAATGTACAAACCCCTTAATTCGAAAGCCCTTTGCAAACTTTGCATCATTCTTAGAGCACTACTTCGTATCCTTGAAATCACCCGTATGCTTCTTCGCTGTCTTCTCCGCTCCATACTCTGGAGCTACCTTTCCAGGTAGACCCTTGACGAATCCGCCGATGTCGAGACCCTTCATCTTCTGTTGCGTGACTTGCATCCAGCTTTGCTCTTGCTTCTTCTCGACAGCCTGCTCCAGCTCCTCTTTCTCCTTCTCCTCGTTACCTTCCCCCTTGCTACCTTCATTCTTCGCCCTCTCCTCCTCTTCCTTCTTCTTCTCCTTTGCAAGATCAGCCTCTGCACGCTCGACTTCTTCGATGTCGACGTCTTCGAAGCCGATCTTGCGAAGTATCGAACCTGTGATGAAGCGGTATTGGAGGTGGCCGTCCACAATGTCGCTGACGTCAACGTTCTGAACGCCATGTACGCCGACGACGGGCTGCAGACCTGCGACGCCAAGTTGCATAGAGGATGTGCGGTAGAGGAAGCCAAGGATGTAATCCGACTTGGAGAAGACGTTGACACAACGTCCACTCACTACTGAGCGGATGCGCCGCCAATCGGCGACATCGGAAGGGCATGGAGCGCCGACGAGGACGACGTTCTCGACAAGTCCAAAAGCTTTGCGCTCAGCCAGCTTCTCAAGGCAGGAAAAGATCAGACGTGCGCCGAGAGAGTAGCCAACAAGAGTGACCGGTCGTTCGCCTTGGACTTTATTGATCAGTGCATCTGCGAGGACCTCACCAGCCTTCTCGGCGCGATATTTGGCTTTCGAAAACGGGTTGTCCAGCAAAGTCGCAATCTTCAGCAAGCCCAGTGGCCACATTGCAGCCGTCATCGCAGCGAAGACAGTCTGCTCAATGATCTTCTTCTTTGCGTAACCCCAAGCAGCACTAGTCACGAATGTCTCGAGACTGTGTCCGAGCTTGAGAAGGGCCTCAAGCTCCCAACGAAGTGCGAAGCCTTCTGTTCCTGTACTGATGTATCTCCATGGCTTTGACACCTCTTCAGGGTCGCGGAGCCAACCAGAGACGGCGATCGCGACACGTAGACGACGAGACTCGTTGTCCTGTTTCCTCGGATCCTGAGTACGATGAATGGGGATGAACGCGAAGTCCTCGACTTGTCGGGCGTAGTCATCCATGGCTCGTCCAGTCATCTTCGCACCGTATGCACCGAACAGCCCGCCCACAAGAACGGAAGAACCAGCAAGGGTACCTAGATATCCTGCAGCTGCAGTAGCACCCAGGCCGATTCCACCCATGACACTTCCAACGCCCGCCGCAAGGAGCGGCGCAGCAAGCCCGCCAGTGACACCAATCAACGCGGCACCAGCAACACCAGCAAGGCCGACCTTCCATCTACGAGCATTCTGCGATTTCTCGGCCGCTTCCTTTGTCTCAGCATCCGCGTTCAGTTGCTGAGACGCTGCCTCTAGAAGTCCCTGGGCAACCGTCTCTTCATCTTTCTTCAGGACGGCTCTACTCAGCCCGAGAGAACTTGTGAGGTAGAGGTTTAGGACGCGAGAATGTGCCGAGTAGTGCTCCAGGCTCAGAAGTATGAGCACCAGCGAATGCAGTATGAGTGCTCGTTTACTCTCTCCCAGTTGAGTGAGAGCATTGGGAACAGGCGGATAAAGTTTGTTGAACATTTCGTCTTCATCTTCATCCTTCTCGTCCAACTTCTTAATGCTCTTTAAACCTGTCTCAGATTTCTTCGTGATTTGTTTGACTTCCTTGCCTTCGACCTGTCGTGTCTGCTCTTTGGCCTTTTCTTTCGAGTTGACTACCTCGCCGATTCTGCTGATGACGCTACCTCGCCAACCATCAAAGTACTTCAACATGTCCTGCTTCAGCTCTTGCACTTCAGGCTGTGCGAGCTCTTTCCTCGCATCTTCTTCACGTGCCTGCCTCTCTTTCTTGATCTTGTCTTCCTTGGCAACATCGACATCGGCGAGGTTGGAGGGCGCGTCTTGCAGTATTTCTTCCTCTGATTTGGCTGTCTTTGAGTCGATTGGAAATTCCTCGGCGGTATAGGTATCGACCAGGGACTGTCGCATAGACGCTGTGATAGTTGCAATCAAGAAGGTCAGATCCGCGCATTGGTCTGCGTCGAGAAGCGTGGTGAGCGATGTTTCGTCCTTGTCCTCAGACTTGGAATGACCCAAGGAGGTCAACTTAGACGCCCAACCCGACATGTTTGTGGGAAACCAGGCTTTGAAGTTGGTGTTGTGGTTGTGCAGTGGACGTCCAGTGGCATCTACTTGAGCTGAGCAGGGTAAGGTGTGGCTGTCTGGGTATGACGTATAGTGGGGCAAGAGCTGCGAACGGTCCAGTGTCATACTAACGTCGAAGATCAGCCGGACTTCCGCTGTCCGAACTAGAGTTCCCTTGCATTACAGGCTGCTCTAGACGACCTATGTAAACATCACCTGATAGAGAAGAGCATAGGTAACGCTCATGCGCAGCAACACCATAAATCTGATACACACTCACATATAACGTTCATTATCCACGAGTTTCCAATGTAATTACCATCTTACGAACCTACTCTACCGGTAGGTATCGGCGGCGCATTCCTTCCTCCCACTGGAAAGTTCCTCGCACTCAAAAACACGCCCTTGACAGCCCTGATGTCGTTCTTCAGCACCTCAATCTGATCATTCTGTGCAGTGCCACTCTGACCAGACCAGTTATAGGTCGCTCCATAGCGGCCCATGCCAGGGTAGTATTGGTTTTGATAGTCCATCTCGGTCAGATATGAAGTCAAATCTGACACCTTCGTCCGCAATCCATCCCTTGATTTGCCGTCGTTGGTACGGTTCGTGTCGAGCTCTTCAAGATGTGATTTTATGATCTTGAGGCGGTTTTCGTGCGCTGTTACGGTTGGGTGTGGGTCTGTAGAGGTAGACGGTCGGCGGGAGAGGTTGGGTGTGGTTTGGGTGCCGTAGTCGCGATGGTAAAGCTCGGTAGGATCTGAGTCTGCCTCTGAGACATCATCTGCCGCATCGGTAACCGCCTTTACTTTGCTAGCAGGATCCACGGATACAGCCTTCTCCAGTCTTGAGTTCAGCTCCTTCAACTGTTCGTGCGTATGCGATGCGAAATCTTGTCTTGATTCGGCGAGGGTGTGTGTCATGGGCGCAATGATCCACCTTGAAAGCCCGTATATGCTCGCCATCAAGCCTCCCGTTACGTATGCGGTTGTTACGAGGCGCTGAGTGGTTATGAGTGGTGGTGGCTTTTCGGTGTTCGCGAGGAACTCTGGATAGGTGACGATCGGGGGTATTTCGCGGGGCTGAATGATGACTTCGCGAGGCTGAGATGTGACTTCGGGTGCCTCGGTCGGCTTTGTCGGTGTCTATACACGTCAGTATCCTTCTTCTGTGATACTGTCGATGGCCTGGGATTCATGCGCTTCACCAGTGGGGTTTCTGCACTCACTTCTGACCACGCCCGTTCTCCAACTGCTTCGAGCTCTGTATGTGTGCTCTCTTGTGGCTCTTGGCCTAGCAGAGTCTCGATATCCTCAGGGCGCACGCCCTTTGACTGCAGGAACGCGACCTTCTTCTCTCGCGGCGCATCGCGGATTGTGTCATCCTCGAGGAAGCGCGACGCCTGTTCTAGTAGTTCCGAGCTTTCTGATGGTTGCTCTTCCTTATCATTGTTCTCAACGTCGTCTTCGGTTGGTGTCGGGGCTTCGACAGCGTGTTGCGCGCGTGCTTCTTCGGGCTCGGATGACGCTGCAGCGTTATCGGCGGAGGCACGTTGCCATTCGGGTATCGCGGGCTTATTGGCCATGTTATGTAAACTGTAAGATTGCTCTGAAGTGGTATGAGATGTTGTGGACGCGAGATGAAGACAGGGGCGGTATTGAGCGTGATGATGGAGTGCTCGGGAAAGATGGCTGGACCGAGGCAAGAGCCCCAGATCCCGCCTTTCCTCTTTAGTCACGCATTGAGCATCTGCATCTTTTGAACACTCGAATCACCTCTTGATCTGCCATCTTGTATTTACATTTTTAGAAACCCGTCTCAGTGTTTCCCTCGCCCATACTCTTGCTGCCCGAGCTGCCACTCTGGATCGCTCCCAAAATGCCATCAATGTAGCCTGCGCCAGACCATTTCTGGTGTGTGAGCACATCGCAGCCCAGCTCCTTCTCCCTTGCCTGTACCAGCTTGACGTACGCAAGCATACCCTCGTCCTTGAACGCCCTGCTTAATTCGCAGGTAATCGTAGCAGTGGAGTGTACTCCGGCAAGGGAGATGAGCTGGAAGACGAATCCGTGCTTCGCCAGATCCCAGACAAACGACTTGAGCGCTTCTTCGGAGAAGCCTTGACCCATCCAGTTGAAGCTGGGAGAGAGGTTGTATACGAACTTCTTGTCAGGGTGAACCGCACGAATCTCGCCGGCGAACCTGGCTGCTTCTTGCACGTTGGGGTCGCCCGTCTCGACCCAGAGAAGATCTGCATATGGAGCGTATTCTTTACCGCGCTTGGTTGCGGCAGCGACGCCGGCTTTGTAGTGGTAGAAGCCCTCACGTGTACGAGGGATATCCCAGTTGAAGTACACAGGTGTTTTGGTGTACTTCTCTGCGACTTTCCGGCGCTTGAGAAGAGAGTAGTCTGGGTTCTGCTTCGTCTCGTTGAGGTATGAATCGATGGTTGATTGAGATGCACTCTCTTTCTCGAGGTGCTGGACCACGGCCTCGTCGAAGGTTACGAGCTTGTGTTTCTTCACCCACGCTGCCTCGTATTGGTCGATTTCCTTGCCTGGTGCGCCAGCTGCCTCCATGTTCTGCAGTGTTTCGGCCAGGGGCTCGGTATCTTCTGTGACGCCCTTGATGAACTCGTGGTCTCGCACATCGACCGCACTGGAGATGAGCTTGCCGCTCTCTGAATCAGTGCGCGCAATGACGAGGTTCTCGCAGCCCATCATATCCCACTGGAATCGCGCGGCTACCAGGCGGTTGATGTGATCGCCGACTGGTACGAGGACCTTGCCTGCAAGATGTCCGCATTTCTTTCCGCCGTGGAGTTGATCTTCGAAATGAACACCTGCGGCTCCGTTCTCAGCGAACAGCTTCGCCAGCTTGATGACTGCAGAGAGACCTCCGTGACTGTTACACGTTAGTTCTTTGATAATGCGCTTTTCCAATCGTATAGACGTACCCAGTGTCACCATCAGCAATGATTGGCCTCATGTAGTCCAGGTAAGGTGTCTTTGCCCTCTCCTCTGCACTCATCTTTCTCCTTGCATCCCAGTTCTTGCGGTCGTGTAGTTGCTGAGCCTTGAACAGCCGCTGGACTTGGTTCGGTACGGTATTATATGGGTAGTCGCCAAAATCGGCGGAAACTTCGTTCGTGGAGGTCAAGACGGAGGAGCACGCCCATCCGGAAACGTAGAGGACTTCTTGGTTCGCAGCTTGTTGGGACATTTGGATCGGGTCAATTGCGCCCACTGGAGTTTGAAAACACATAATCAGCTATTGTACTATCTATGCAGGCTAGGATAAACGCACTGGTGTGTACGGGCTCGCCCTTGGCTGCCCTTTCTTCGAGAAGGTTGAACAGCTTCCGTGCCATTAAGGAACTGGGATATGACTGCTGGAGCGCTCCTCGCTTGCTCACGACATCCTCCGCAGAGTAGGGGCGCTTGATGCCCTTATACCGCGGTGACGACCACCAGTCCTTGACGGCTTGTACCTGCTCCTCGAAGAGCGCATCCTCCGCCTGGCCCGCTTTCGAAGCTTCGGGGAGCAGCTGGAATGAATCGCCAGGGAGCGCTGACGATACTGGAGGGTCTACATTCTTGAGCGTCGAGCTCGACATGCGAATTACCGTGGTAGAGAGTGGGCGTAGGAGTTGTGGTGTTCGGCTCGCTATCCTCGATGATCGGCCCTGGCGCGCGATGGAGCGCGATACTGTGCGTAGCATTGTGGAGGTGTATGTGTGGATGAGAGTCCAGCCAGCAGAATCTCTCTGTAAACCTTAGTAGGCTGGCGGCGTGGAGTCAGTTGGTAATCAGGCACGGAAAAGTATCCGTACGTCGGAGGGAATCAGGTGACGATGTTTGCCACAAACGCCTTTTTCAATTCTGACCCAATTCTTCTTCGCACAGGCAGATAGCGATGGGTCGCATGAAAATGTGCGTCCGGCGTCGTGTTTGCGGTAACGTTTCTCCAGGGATGCGCGTGGCCGACGTCACTACCGAGGTATGTAGCCCACGTCTAGCCGTCCAGCTGCCCCTCGGTCCATCATTCGACGCTGCACTCGCATCAACGGACCACGCGTGCCTGGCGCATCGTAGCTGCATTACCGAGAGTTGCCGTCAACATTTCTCTGCTAGTCGCTCGTGAAGTTTGTAACGCTATCATCGTGTTCTTGTGTTCTGCATTCCCTGTGTTGAAGAGTGATACTCCTATCCCCCGCATCTACCCCACGTAAAGCTAGCTATGGCATTGAGTGCACGATCAGCTTCCCGAGCTCTACGGGCCGCCAAGGTGAGCTTCAAAAGCTATGCGACAGCATGTACAAGACATTGAGAGCTGACAAACGCTTTACAGGCGCGTCCTTTTGTTTCTGGTATGCCATTGGGTCACCCACTTCAACCGTCATCGTCCTAACGCGTTGATCGCTGCAGTGCAAGCATGTAGCTACTCTTCCTCCTCTGAGCCGGATCTCAAGGAGACATTCAAAAAGGTTCTGCCTGCGAAGCGCGAGCTCCTGAAGAAGGTCAAGGCACACGCCGACAAGAAGCTCGGCGATGTCAAGGTTGAGAATGCGCTCGGTGGCATGAGGTATGACCCCTAATCATATCTAGAGGCGCGCTCTAACATGACTGAAGGGGTCTCAAGGCCATGGTTTGGGAAGGCTCGGTTCTTGATGCGAACGAGGGCATTCGATTCCACGGCAAGACCATCAAAGACTGCCAGAAGGAGCTGCCCAAGGGCACTTCCGGCACTGAGATGCTTCCTGAGGCCATGTTCTGGTTGCTCCTCACAGGCGAAGTGCCATCAGTATCACAAACTCGCGCACTCTCGCGGGAGCTCGCCGAAAAGGGCCAGATCCCCAAGTTCGTTCAGAAGATGCTGGACGACTTCCCCAAAGATCTCCACCCGATGACACAGTTCGCATGCGCCGTCTCGGCATTGAACTACGAGTCCAAGTTCGCGAAAGCCTACGAGAAGGGTATCAACAAAGCCGACTACTGGGAGCCCACCTTCGACGACTGCATCAGCCTGCTCGCCAAACTGCCTACCATCGCCGCGAAGATCTACCAGAACGCATACCGTGGCGGAGGCGCTCTCCCGAACGAGATTGACCTGAACCAGGATTGGTCGTACAACTTTGCTGCCATGTTGGGCAAGCCAGGCAAGGAGAACGAGGGCTTCCAAGACCTTCTCCGGTTGTACCTCGCTCTACACGGTGACCACGAGGGTGGTAACGTCTCGGCGCACGCAACACACTTGGTCGGATCTGCGCTCAGCGATCCTTTCCTGAGCTACAGTGCTGGTCTTCAAGGACTCGCAGGACCCCTGCACGGTTTGGCTGCGCAAGAGGTGCTGCGTTTCATCCTCGACATGCAGAAGGTCGTTGGTGAGAAGTTCACCGAGAAGGATGTAAACGAGTTCCTCTGGAGCGTTCTCAAGTCTGGACGTGTTATTCCTGGTTACGGACACGCCGTGCTCAGGAAGCCCGACCCGCGATTCGAAGCTCTCATGGACTTTGCCAACGCACGACCCGAGATTGCGGCAGACCCTGTTTACCAGCTGGTTAAGAAGAACTCTGAGGTTGCGCCGGATGTCCTCAAGGAGCATGGAAAGGTGAGATGGAATATCCTGATCAACTCAGATCATTGCTGACTTGTTTTGTAGACCAAGAACCCCTTCCCGAACGTCGACTCGTCGTCCGGTGTTCTCTTCCACCACTTCGGCTTCAAGGAAACGCTCTACTACACAGCGACCTTCGGTGTCAGCCGTGGTCTGGGCCCGCTCGCACAGCTGATTTGGGATAGGGCACTGGGTCTTCCCATCGAGCGCCCCAAGTCGATCAACCTGCAGGGCATACTGGACCAGGTTGGCGCATAAGCGTGGAAGGTCATAGGCTTGTTGGAGAGGATGTGAAGTTAAAATTACGAACCCAATGGTTGGGAAATGTAGCCATGAATACAAACATCTATGCAAACAATATCCGAGTGGCTTGGTGAAGGGTGGATGATGCGCAATCAGAAGGCCCGCCTGGACGCAAGCGCGGGCGGGAGTCGACCCACGAGATCGGCACCTAGTCAGGGACGAGACGCCATCGCGCGCAAGCCAGCCCGGTGAAACATTCGCCTTGAACCACGACGCTCGCTGTGTACGCCGTGTCTTCTGTCCTACAGAAACACTCTAAGCATCCTCTTTACTCGATTCATCACTCCCTCGTGATTGCCGAGTTGTCACATTCAATGCTAGCCTCAACATCATAGAGCTCAACGCTCGCGCCGTCATCGATAGCCTAGCCGTTTGAGCCGCGAACGACTCAACACCGCCCACCTCTTCCTTTAAAGCAGGCTCCGGCGCCGACCAAAATGCCGCCCTACGAAGCCCACGAAATGCGCCGTGGCAAGTACGCCAAGCTCGACAACCCCGTCGACGACGATGTCGAGACGCCGACGCGCTTCTCCTCCGAATCCAACGGGACGCTAGAAGATCTCGAAGAACACGACCCACTCGCATTCGACAGCAAGATCAGGCGCAAGAAGAGCGCCGGCGATCTCAAGGTTAGGAAGGCGTCCTACAGAGACACCGAGGACGCGGCCCCATTCCCCGTACAGCAAAGGAAGTCGCGGTGTGCGCCAGGACGGTGCTGCTGCTGGCTGCTGGTCTTTGTCGCCGCCACCGTCTTGATACTCGCCTCGGGTGGCATATGGGCATACAAGGTCTCGGTGCCTGAGGATGGCCTGAGTCCGCCGTGGTACCCCTCGCCAAAGGGTGGCACCGACAAGGCATGGGAGGACAGCTACAAGAGGGCTGCGGACCTGGTCAAGCAGATGACACTACCTGAGAAGGTCAACATCACAACGGGCACAGGCTGGAGCATGGATCTCTGCGTCGGCCAGACTGGGCGCGTAGACAGGCTGAAGTTCCCCAGCTTGTGTCTACAGGTACGTACACTCCGCATGTCTTCAGGACTAGACTAATGTGTTCAGGACGGCCCACTGGGTATTCGATTCGCCGACAACATCACCGCATTCCCTGCCGGTATCACCACCGGCGCGACCTGGTCCAAGGAACTCATGTACCTACGCGGAAAGGCCCACGGCCAAGAAGCACGCCTCAAGGGCGTCAACGTCCTGCTGGGTCCTGCCATGGGTCCTCTCGGGAGAATGCCAGCTGGTGGTCGCGTCTGGGAGGGTTTCGGCTCAGACCCCGTTCTACAGGGCATTGCAGCTGCCCAAACCATCAAGGGCATCCAGGAGGAGGGCGTCATGGCTACCGCGAAGCATTATGTCGCTAACGAACAAGAGCACTTCAGACAAGCATGGGAGTGGGGCCTTCCAAACGCGATATCGAGCAATATCGACGACCGCACACTACATGAGATCTACGCATGGCCCTTCGCCGACTCTGTCAAAGCTGGAGTGACCAGCGTCATGTGTTCGTACAACCAGGTCAATTCAAGCTATGCCTGCCAAAACTCCAAGCTGCTCAACGGTGTCCTGAAGGATGAGCTTGGCTTCCAGGGCTTTATTCAGAGTGACTGGTTAGCACAGCGTTCAGGCGTGGCTAGTGCTCTTGCGGGCTTAGACATGACCATGCCTGGAGATGGCTTAAGATGGGCCAAGGGCAACAGCTTATGGGGCCCTGAGCTCACCCGTGCGGTTCTTAATGGAAGCGTGCCCATCGATCGTGTCGACGACATGGTTACTCGTATTGTGGCATCTTGGTACCAGGTTGGCCAGGACAAGTGGGAAAATGACGGACCAAACTTCTCTTCGTGGACCAACGACCGGGTTGGCAAGCTTCACGAGGGCAGTCCATCGGACCACGAAACAGGCATCGTAAACCAGTACGTCAACGCGCAAGGAGAAGGGAAAGAAGCCCATGGACACCTAGTACGTCGCGTCGCAGCCGAAGGTACCGTCTTGGTGAAGAACGAGGGCAAGATGCTGCCTCTGGACCGAAAGGGCTGGAAGACTGGCGGCAAGGCCAAGACGAAGTTCCGTGTTGGTGTCTTTGGTGAAGATGCACGTCTCCCTCATGAGGGAATCAACCACTGCCCTGATCAGAGCTGCAACGAAGGTACATTGGCCTCGGGATGGGGTTCTGGCGCGGTCAACTTCTCGTATCTAGTGGAGCCCATGTCCGCTATTCGAGACGCGTTCGACAACGAGACTGTTTACGTCACCGATTGGCTAGAAAACAAGCTGCCTAGCCAGAAGGAGATTCTCGTTGATCAGGACCTCTGCATTGTCTTCGCCAACGCCGACGCCGGAGAGGGCTACCAGCACTATGAAGGCATTCGTGGTGACAGGAATGACCTTAATCTGCAAAAGGGCGGCGACAAGCTAATTCAGGATGTTGCTAAAGATTGCGGAGAAGGCATGGGCGATGTCGTGGTTGTCATCCACACTGTTGGACCTGTCATCCTGGAGAAGTTCATCGACATCATGAATGTCAGAGCCGTCATTATCGCCAATCTTCCCGGTACCGAATCTGGTAACGCCATCGTAGACGTACTTTTCGGTGACGTCAACCCATCTGGACGTCTACCTTACACAATCGCCAAGAAGGAAGACGACTACGGCCCAGGCAGCAAGATCAAGTATCTTCCCACCCCAAAGGATGGTCTGGCGCCTCAGCAGGACTTCTCCGAAGGTCTCTACATTGACTACCGTCACTTCGACAAGCAGAACATCGCCCCGCGATTCGAATTTGGCTACGGTCTTTCGTACACAGACTTCAAGCTGTCATCTCTCCTCATCGAAGAAAAGGCCGCTAAAACACCTCTTCCCAAGCCTCGACCTGACGGCCTGACTCCACCAAGCTATTCTACCGACCTACCAGATCCCAAATCTGTACTGTTCCCTGAGGGCTTCAATCAAGTCGAGCGATTCATCTACCCTTGGCTAGACTCCGTAAAGGGCATCAAGAAATCCGACCCCGCTCCCCCGGCTCCACCATCTCCTCTCAGCCAAGCAGGCGGTGGCCCAGGCGGCAACCCCGATCTCTACACCACGCTCCTGACTGTATCGGCGTCACTAGAAAACGCCGGACCCGTCGACGGCGCATCGGTAGTCCAGCTCTACATTTCTTTCCCACAAAACTACAAGGACCACGAGACGGGTGAGCCCGTCGACTTCCCCGTTCGTGTGCTGCGCGGCTTTGAGAAGATTCAACTTGAAAAGAATGCAGGCAAGCTGGTGCAGTTTGATGTGACGAGAAGGGATTTGAGCTATTGGGATGTCAAGAGGCAGAATTGGGTGCTGCCTAACGGCGAGTTTGGTATTAGTGTGGGTTTCTCAAGCCGAGATCTGCCTTTGGAGGGGAAGTGGTAAACTGGTATCTTCTTGGATAGAGGGGCAATCGGTCTGGTGTTGGGTGTTATATTTTGTTGGTTGCTGATATCCCATATATACAATCTATCTGTTGCTGATCTTGCCCACAATGTCAACTACACTGCAACGCTTTCCAGTGACGACTGAACTTCGCCTTTTTAGGATGATTTTATAGCTCACTCTTTCTCGGGTCATCTTGTCCTTCCATCGGTCTGCGCCCTCTGGCAAACAGAATCGTGCGCCACAGCTTCTTGCCACCGAACTCCATGTAGTTCTTCTCTTCCATCGTAATGACATCCACATCCACGAACCCAGCTTCGGTGAAGAACTGCTTTACGCCATCGATAGTAAAGTGCGGAACCACTATCGAGGCATTCATCTTCTGGCGGAACTCGGGGTTACTATCTCCAACATCATGCTTCTTCTCAGCATCATGGTGGTGGTGATGCCCATGGTGATGCCCATGGTCATGCGACCCAGAACCCTTCTCCTCTCCATGACCATGATGATGTCCATGACCATGAACAGCATGATTCCCCTCGCTCCCCTCAATCATACTCCCGTCCTCCCCCGCCAAAAGATCCCCTCCCTCCAAAAAATCATTAATAACCAACACACCGCCCGGCCTTAACCTCTCCTTCAACTGCCTCGCCGCAAACACCACATCCTCAAAATGATGAAATCCAAACCCCACAGTCGCGATGTCGAAATTCCAAAACCGCTTGGCACGAAGCGCTTCAGAGTTAGGATCGGATTTGTCGAAAAGGTCGCCGACAACGGCATTGACTACATCTTCGGAAAGTCCGGCGTCGCGGGCGCGCGTGTTGTATGTGGAGACCATGTTGGGCGATATGTCGATGCCTTGGGTGGAGGTGACGTAGGGTCCAAAGACGCGGGTCATGAGGCCGGTGCCGCATGCGTAGTCTAGGAGACGGACTGGTTGGGTGGTGGAATCTGTGAAGGGGATGCCGACCCATGAGAGGTCGAAGCGTAGGGTAGTGGCTACTCGGTCATTGACGACTTTGAACCAAGGTTTACTGTCGTAAGAGTCCGATATGGCACTGTGGTGTATTAGTATGACTTCATTTTGGAAGTTGAAAAAGCGTGTGACGTACTCGAAGTACCGCCGGTTGGCTTCTGCGTAGCTCATGTTGGAGGGTGGGTTATGGTGAGGGGTAGCTTTGGGGTTTTGGTAGTGGGGATGCGGTCTTGATGGATATGTAAAATGTTTTGAAGATGTGGAAGGTAGTAATTGGAAAGTTTGGAGAAGATCTAGTGTTCCTTTTGTATGTTGAAGATGGTTGCGAAGATGGGAGCAAAGTCGCCGATCTACATCGGAGACATATGTACGCTAAGCCTCTATTGGTGGAGCATCACCAAAATGGATTGGGAAACACGCAGTACATGGCATTATGTTACCGGACATCACAGCATGCAAAGGAAGAAGTACGACTCCAGAATTTTGTGTACACATACGTTAATTCGACAAGTCGGTGGATGCACAACTGGCCGACGTTTCTCATTCTAATTCTGAGCTATGGAGACTAGTCGTCGGAGACATTGTCGTGTGGCTCCACAAAGTATAGAGAAGCAACCACTCATCGTGAACCCAAATTCGCCATCGTGATAGACAGAACATGACTCATATTCGTTTACGACAGAGTAGAACTCTCGTTGTGTTCAACACAGGCATTCTCGTCGATGCGCATGTGTCTGTCTTGTGCCACGTATTATCAGGAGAATATCCCTTCCATGCTGTCTATGTTCTCTGGTGCTGATGAATTATTGTCTTCTCGAGAGACTTGGGTTTGCAGAGCTTGTTGCCGCGCAAGGCCTTCTTCTCTTTTCCGCCGTTTCCTGGCGTCCGTATCCTCCCAATCTGGCTTGGATCCACTTGTCGCAGTCGGTTCGTACGTCTCCAAGAGGGCCTTGCGAAACCGGCTTATGCGATCGAAGTTGATGTTGAATCGCTCGTTTGCGATGTTGACTAGTGTTCGTAGATACCGCTCGTCTACCAAGGCGACATTGCGGCCATCAACATCTTGATACCCAACGATGGAGTCGAATGAATAACCAGCTGACCGAACAGCCACCATGGGGTTTGACTCTACTGTCTTCGCTGAACCTAGACTCACGGCGCCACTCTCCCGGAACCCGGCAGCTAAGGCAGCAGTGAGGACACCTTGGGCATGATCCATGGATGCACTCAGGACGTGGAGTATCTGTGCCACGTCAGACCATGTCAACGTGCTATGACGACTGAAGATACCATAGGTTCAAATTTAAGATGAATGTACCTGCTGGACACGCTAGGTGTTTCCTCCGTTGCTTCAGCCTTGTCTAAGCAAAACTTTGACATGAGGTCACCTGTTGCTTCGTCTCGCCCAAGTGGCGTGTGTGAGATGAACAGCCAAGCACCCCCACCACCTTTTCCTCCTGGTCCAGCGCGTGAACTCTCGCCTTCAGGCAATGCATCTGGTACTTCATTATCTGCTTTGCGTCCTTCCAAAAATACACTGATGCGCCCCGAGCAGCTGCTAGTAGTGACTAGTCCTGGAAGACTGTTGATCTCGCCGATTAGATCTCGGATAGGCGCATCAACGGACCCCTTTGGCGACAAATCATGATACTCGCCGTCCGGAGCGTCGAGTTGTTCCAAGATCTTTTGCTTGCGAGCTTCGAAGCGTGTCGGCATGTCAGTCGGGCGTGCTTTCTGGCTGGGATGGAAACGTGACAACGCGCTGTATTTTCGCGTTCGAGTGCGTCATCGATGGTCTGTGCGCGCGTCATCTTTCAAACAACCACGAAGGCACCTGTAATGACAACTGAGTATCACGCCCATCACTTTCTCAAATCGCATTACTCAACATCATGCCACGTAAAGCTACCAAAAGCGCAAGCGCTGCAGCCCCCAGAAGCAATTCTAAACGTCCTGCACCGGAGGTTCCAGCACGGCAGTCTAAGAGAGCACGGGCTACCGCAAGGAAGTCTTACGTCGAGCCTGAGAGCGACACGGATAGCGACGGGAACAAACCCAAGACAGACGTCGCATCCGACGGTGACGAGGATGACGTTGTAGCATCTGACTACGAGGAACATAGCGACAAGGATCCATCGTCGGAATCCGAGCACGATGAAACCGCCAGTGACGACGAACCTGAGGGCAAGCGAGCAACTCCTAGAGGGCGCGAAACCAAGAGCCTTGCCATACACAAGAAGGTCGCTGGCGAGAAAGAGCTATGGAAACCCGGTGCGAAGCTCGCACCAGGAACGCAGCTGATCATCAAGAAACCAAAGGCTCGAGATGCAGGCGACACGCCGTACTTGGATCACACAATCCACCCAAATACTATGCTGTTCCTTAAGGACTTGACGGCTAACAACGACCGCCAATGGTTGAAGCGTGAGTGATGGCTTATTACGTTTCGTGTCAAACGGCACGATCGGATCGCTAGCTGACGTCTATATCGTAGTCCATGACCCTGACTTTAGAGTTTCATTCCAAGATTTTACCACTTTTGCGGAGAAGGTATCCGAGAAGATCATCGAGGCAGATGAGACCATCCCAGAGTTGCCTGTCAAAGATGTAGTAAGTGTTTCCGATTGGATTGTCGCAGTACAATTTACTAAAACGTGTAGATCTACCGGATTTACAGAGGTGAGCCCGAAGTATGGTCTTAGCTGGATTATGCTCACAGTAGAAAGACATTCGGTTCTCGAAAGACCCAACCCCGTACAAAGTGAGTGAATACATCGAGCTTTCACGCTAGGGTAGGGTCATGCCCTTGAAGCCGTGTCACGAAGTCGAGAGACACAGCATGCTGCCAAATCATCATGGCGCTGTGGCATATACTCTGCGGTCCGACGAATAGCTTCAGCATGATGTCCTTTCATGGCTACATGCAAAGCAGGCTGACCTGATCTAGACTTACTTTTCTGCGGCCTGGTCAAGAACTGTAAGTCACACATGGGTACAAGCTTATGTGAGCCCCACACTGACATTGTATACGACGCGCAGGGACGCAAGGGACCTTACGCACACTACTACATCCAGGTGCAACCCAATGGTGGTAGCTTCGTAGGTATGTTCGATTCTCCTCTCTTCGTCTTCGCGGAGACACCCGAGCCGCGAGCTGTCGTGGAACTCAAGCGCAGTGCGAAGTGACCTCGTGGCCACCGCATTGCTTCTTTCGAGTCCATGTGCATGGATCATGCAAGTGTACCCAATGCTCGTCACCACGACAGCTGCTGCGAGCCTCGGCTCTACAGCGACTCTTGTCGTGTGGTCGACCTTGCACTACTGACCATGTGTCGCATTATACGACTGCCGGCTCGGAGACGACAATGCATCGCCATGCGGTGAGATTGACAGATCCGACCAGCGCTGCACGTTATGGCCATGCGGGGAACATTGACGGTCACCATGCCACACAATTGGACCCATGTGCCTATGCCTCGTCGGACAGCGTAGGGTAACACCCTGTCTTCTCAGTTGTACCGCGCGGTATCCGGGAGGTAACGTATCGAACTGTTTAAGGGTTTGGCAGCGTGCAGCGAGGTGTCGTTGGGATGGTACAATCATCTGATGCACGTCAGTGTATATCCATTCTGCGTATGCAAGCGGCACCATGGTCAGCGGCGCGTCAATGGCTCAATAATATTCTCTCTTACACGAGAATGCGCTGACTTTGAAAGGTGGTGGCTTCTGGCAGCCTGACGCGTCGACTCTGGCCAAACTACGACGCGACATTGATCGCAAACCGCACAAGATCAAGGCCGTACTAACGGACTC
>Ga0265797_10005040_pt1 | contig 19610 bp, 23 predicted proteins | sample P2T30metagenome_FD_192433 | JGI IMG/M metagenome (GOLD analysis project Ga0265797, IMG submission 192433) | Plant litter microbial communities from East Loma Ridge, Irvine, California - P2 T30 | ecosystem: Environmental > Terrestrial > Plant litter > Unclassified | place: USA: California... | reverse complement strand
TGTCAGCCGTACGGCTGGAATAAATTGCCTGTTTCAATGGGCGCATATATTTAACCGGTTAGTTCAGGGGAGCGGTTCTCGGGATTGGCCGCAGGATGTGTGGTAGGACAAGCATCCGGACCAATTGGTTCAACCTGATTGTTAAGAGGCCGGCATCATGCCTCAAAATTGCCAGATCATTGGCGTCAATTCTGTGACAAATATTGAGCCGGGTAAAGGCGTAATGCCAGCACCAGTTGTCAGAAATGCGGACTGGTTGGAAAACTTTCCATTCATCCGTATCGCTGCCCGCTTTCGAATGCACATCTGTTGATGTCCGAAGACCTCGGAACGTGCATGCTATGCGGCTCGCTATTCTGAATCCCTATGTGTACAGGATAGTGGCAATTTGCCGATTTACTAGAGGCAGGACCCGTTGGAGGGCGTTTACAGGATGGATGGCAAGCTTTTTTACCTGATGGGGCCGTCCGGTTCGGGCAAGGACAGCCTGATCGAGGCATCGCGTGAGCCATTGCGAGCGTTGAACTGTGAAGTAATGCGTCGGGTGATTACCCGATCAGCGGAGTCCGTTGGCGAAGATGCAATTGGCGTGACGCTTGAAGAGTTCGACCGGCGACAGCGCGCCGGGGCCTTTTCCTTGGCCTGGCAAGCCAACGGCCTGTCTTACGGTATTACCAAAGAAATGGATGAATGGTTGCGAGGCGGGCGGCATGTGCTGGTGAATGGATCGAGAGCGAACCTGCGCCAGGCGACGGAGGTTTATCCGACCCTTGTGCCGATCCTGTTGACCGTCACAGACGAGGTTCTGCGTGAGCGCTTGCTCAAGCGTGGCCGGGAAACCCTTGAGCAGATCGATGCGAGGCTGGCTCGCAACGCGTTGTTCAAAGACCGGAGATCCAGCGACGGCCCCGTTCACCAGATCGACAATTCCGGTGACCTTGCTGTCGCGGTCTCTTCGTTACTGGAATTGATTCGGCTCAACGCAGGACCGGATCGAACTTGATCTTGCGCCCGGCGATCAGCGCCAGCACAAACAGCACTGCAAATACGCCACAGCCAACCAGAGGCAAGGTGACTTCCGTCTCCTCGAACAGCGCCAGGTGGGTAACGCCACTCAGTAAAGCGAGGATGAGAAATCCTGTCGCCGATTTGGACATGTTGTACTCCTGAAGATATTTCAAAAAACCAGACGTTCGGTGGTCGGCGCCGAGGCTTGCTCAGGCTCGCTGACCATTTGCGTAGAAGCGTCGCTGCGGTCACTCAACACTGCCCACTGCGGCGCTTTCTGCACCTGCAGGTAATGCGGCATGCGCTGCGCTACTGGCTGCTCAATGTCAGCCTTGGGAAAAAAATGTGATCCGAGCAAGAAAGCCAGAGCCGCTGCGTTTGCAAGCAAGAGGGTGCTGTTCATGGCACGACGCTCCAATTTGTTCTTTTTGATAGAACAGGCATAGCAGTCGCCGTGCCAACAGTGTAACCGCTGATAAGTCCTTTAAAAACAAGGGGTTGGTAAGGTTTTTCGGGAAGCGCTGATTGCAATCTGCAATGACTGCATTTTCGCGCAGTGCAATTTGCCCGGTAAAAGTTCCCGCAATCTTTCAGGGCGCTTGCCTACACTTAAAAAGCCCTACGGACGACATGACAAAACAGGGGCTGGCCGTTAACATGCACGCCGTCTGTCGTGCCGCGTCCAGCGCGCGTCAATCAGTGTCTCAGTAGCTCAATTGGATAGAGCATCCCCCTCCTAAGGGGAAGGTTGCAGGTTCGAACCCCGCCTGGGACACCATATAATTCAAGGCCTCCAGCCGATCAGCCCTGCCGGACCAAACATTCGTGACAGCAGGGTGACAGCAGCAGTAGGAGGAAGGTTGCTGCACTTACGAGGTACAGCCTCAATTGAGCCTTCTCTACCACTACACGAACCAGCATGGATTGCTTGGGATCTTCTCCTCAAAAGCCGTTTGGTCGACGAACGCGCATTTTTTGAATGATCCCACCGAATTCGTTCATGCTCTTTCTTTCGCGAAATCGATCGCTAACTACTTTTTCGACAACGACTACTTCGAGCAATTTGGCGCGATGCTGCATAGGCACGTGGGCAAATTGAGCGGGGAAGGGCTCTACGTTTCGTCCTTCAGCGAAAAGCCAGATCTGTTGAGTCAGTGGCGAGGATATTGTCCTGGCGGAAGCGGATACTGCCTCGGGTTTGATCGAAACATCCTCCAGCAATATTGCGATTCTAGAGGGTATCGACTTGAAAAATGCGTTTATGGCCACGACGATCAGCAGGCTGAAGTGACCGGTATCGTTACCACCGCAATGGCTCTATTCCCGGCAATGGAGGTCACACTGGAGGAGTTTCACGGCCTGCCAAATAAAGACAAGATGGAATGTATGGTCGCATTTCACGAGCATTTAGAAGGAGAAGGCGCCAATCAAGCATCCGAGGCAATAGCCTTAATATGCGAGTCGCTTCTTGAGCTGGCTCCCCGATTTAAAAATGCCGGGTTCGAAGAGGAGGCAGAGTGGCGAATCATCGTAAATGAGCCTGATACGGAGGCTATTTCCTTCCGCGCTGGCCCGTCATATTTAATTCCTCACATAGCTCTAGACGTTATTAAGGCGAATCGAGATGTGGTCCGAAGTCTGATCGTTGGACCCAATCCCAACCAAGCTAGGGCGGTGAAATCAGCGGAAGCTTTTTTCCAGTCCCTCGGTTACTCACCAAGCCTTGTAACTGCTTCCAGCATTCCCTTCAACTACTGGTAATCACGGGGTAGCTCAGGAGCGTGTAGCGCGGTGAAGATAGAGCAGTTCGTACTTGGCTGCTAAGTAAGCATCGAGCGATTCCCTAAGAGGCTTGTGCATTACGGCGTCAATTGGTCGGCCCTGATACGGAGTCCCCTTGCCCCTGTGGCGGCGCTTCCGCCAGCGAGGGAGGAGATTGCTGACGGCACTGGATACTTCACGGCGGTTGTGAGCTATGAACTCGATGCCCGGCATGCTGAGGTGTAACACTCATTAATCATGTAACACCTCCTTTCGACAGCACAGTACGACCGTGTAACGCTTGGTAAATCCTTTAAAATCAAGCTCTTAACGATCTTCGTAACACGCGTAACACCCGTAACACGGTTTTTGAAGTGCGTCCCTAACCCCTGTTGCAGTGACTCCCTCAGCGAGGGGGCCTGAGGATCAGTTCGAGCTTTCAGTCTTTGGCGTTAGTACGTTCTCACGTACCACCCGATTGGTTTTGTTATCAATCTTGTAGACGGTGGTACCGACTAGTAGAAACGTACTCTTTGTATCTGACACCACCAGTTTGCCAGTGAGGCGCTGCTTCTCCTTCGTGACAATGGTGTATTCCTTGTTGACGCCTCTGCTCCAATCCAATCCTGTATTTGATTGAAGTCCAACCTTTCCGCGTTCCAGGCCGTGCATAACACCCAAAACTGGAGCTATGAATAGTGTCAAAAGAAGAACCGCCCCAACCAGCGCCATCGAGAGGTTGTCAGCCATCTTCTTTACACCACTCATCAGCATCGTAACGAATGCAAGAGCGATGATAAAAAAGATGAAAACAGGCACAGCTGGACCTAGATACGGGACGTCGTCGACTGAATTCATAATGCTCGAGAAACTGTAGCTATAGCCTGCACTCAAGATTGTTGATGTGCCGAGCTCAAGCTCGCTGGTGTAGATTCCGAATTGCTCATAGAACGCTGAGAGCTCCAGATACCCGTAAACGGTCAAAGCTGTCTGGAGGAAAATTGCGAAGCCGGCTACCAGCTTAAATGCGAAATCTTTGTCCACAGTCTTTACAACTGCAGCGGGTGTAGCGCTCTGCTGAAAGCTTGGGCAGTTGGGCGAGGTGATCATCACCGGTGCCACCATCTCTACCTGAATCCTCTTATCACTCTTCCAAAACATGTGGCATTCCTGAGTCGCGTTTCTTCATTCTAGGGTAAATCATGCGGGGGCCCCTGAGGGTTTTCGTTCCACACGGGGTCGGAAACCCGCGTGAATGAGTTAGTGGGAGGTTTCCAAAGTTACTGAAATTTCAGTCATTGAAATTGAAATAATTCGGTTGAAATAGGGGCATCGTTACCGTATCTGCAAAGATTGCCCATGGTGTTGATGATTATGGACATCTTGGACGGTCAACCGAGTCAACCTGTCAACCAATGTGAAAATATCAGCCACTACCAAGATCGTGTGGGCTCTATGCCCCGTGTCGTTCAGAAATGCTCAGGGCCCCCGGCAACTTCCATCATCTTGTGCAATTGCACTGGTGAGCTGTGCGTTCACCCGGTTCACCTATTCACTAAGCTGGGCGCCTGTCCGCTAACCAAGTCCGGCGGGTTTCCGATCCCGTATATGTTTGAAAACCTTAGGGTCCCTCCGGCATCTGCTAGTTCTCATCGCTGGTGGAGCGCGCTGCAATGGGGAGCGGGGACAGACACGGTTCAAATGTGGTGTTACACCTGTTACAGATGTTACGGCGAGCGTTAACTAGTTGTTTTTTAAAGGTAAATTCGATGTAACGCCTGCTTGGACTTACCGTGTGTCTGGTGTAACACTTTGGAACCGTGTTACAGGATTCTGAGGTACCCTGTTGGACGAAACCCGCAGGCGCAGGGTCCAAGCTCAGACTTTTCCTAAAGACTTGCCCCGCCCGCTGCGCTAGCCTTTCGAGAACTATTGAACGTTTTGACCTCTTGATCGAGGTTTTTGATTGCACGACAAGGACGACGAATGACTCCCTCCGCTCGATTGGGTGACAAGCATGTCTGCCCATTGCCCGGCCATGGCACCACCCCGATTGCCTCCGCCAGTGGCGACGTAAATATCAACTTTATGGGCTCCGCACGTGTCGGCGATACGTGTGGTTGTGGTGCCGTAATCACCACAGGCTTTCCATCGATTCAGGTGAATGGTCGTCCTATGGCCCACCTGGGGAGCCCTACCAGCCATGGCGGAACGGTCATCACCGGGTCAGGTGATGTGGGTGGCGGGTTTGTGATGGGCGATGCTGGTGGTGCAACCATTATCAATTTCATGGCATTGGGAGCGTTCCGCCCAAACGGCACCGTGGACGATGAAAAGATGGCGACCTTGCTCTCTGACCCAAACTTAAAAGAGAAGGCTCTAGCGGCGAATGCTTTGGTAGATCCGCAAGCCAGCACCGGACAACCCGAAGCGAAGGCAGAGCCAGAAGCATCCACTACGTGCAAGGACCCTGACATGATGGAGCAACTCGCCGGTTACATAGCCGATGAGATGAACCGCAATATTAGAGACCCTGCAGTCTTGGAAATGAAGGAGTTGAATAGCTTCGATCCTGCGGCAGAAACCAAGAAATTTATGGCGCTTCCGCTCTACCTTCGCCTAGGGCAAGACCCCCAGTTTTACAGCATGGCTCTTGGGAAAAAGGCGAAGGCTTTCGCCATCTGGACCAAAAAGGTAGGGCAGGGGCAGGAATGGGACCACAAGCCCAAATTGGCCAAGCTATTTGGTGCACCTTGGCACAAACAAGGGGCGTATGACTTCTATTACGATATCTGGTCGAACATCCACTATGGGTATGTCGGCTTAGCCGGCGGACTCTCTGACAGCGTGCAATTGGATGGCGCCGGAGTTGAGCAGATAGGCTCAGACAGCTGGCGCTTCCTCAAAAATCCTAAAAGGTTTGATGGCCCACGCAGGACGGAAGGTGTGGAAGGGATGAGGGCATGGGACGATGCTCCTGACAGGGTGTCGATCAGCCTCGGAATGGAACTCTACAAGGAGTATCCGAACGGAGGTGTCACCGCACAAATCATCATGGACAAGGTGTTGGCGGTGCCAATTACTGACTGGGCGACAGGGGTTCAAAAACATGTCTGCAAGTGAAAAGCGACCACGGCATATTGGGCGGTGGATAGGGCTTTTTCTTCTTGGTGCTGTGGCCTGTTGGTACGTAGCAATACCGCGAGTTGTCGTTTTTTACTCAAAGGACGGTACCAAGAAAATTAGTTACGTTTTGAACACCCAGCACACCATTGTTCGCGGTGAACTGCTGCCTGGAGAGACAGCGGGTGACGTAGGACACATATTTCCAAGTGATGAGTTCTTCATGCGTCTCGACTGGTGGAATGCGAAGGGCCTAAACCGTTGCGTGATGATTATGCCCCAATGGCCGACAACGGAAATTTATATCGACCGTGATGGCGAGGTTGATATCGGGGCAGACAGTGGTACTGATAGAGAGAGATTGAAATTTTGTAAGTAGGATATGGCTAGTTACCGCCAGTGGACGAATATCCGATCTGAATTCCTGGCCAGACGAACTTCAGCGATTCTTATCTTCGTAAAAGACTAGCGCCGGGGCCGATGATGGTGAATGCGTAGGACGATTGAGCTGATTTGCTATCGCCGTTGATCTTGGCTCTGTGGCCGTTCTCTGTGCCTCGCCAGAGGCAGAAAAACAGGTAGAGCTGGCTTCTGTTGCGAAAGCGTCTCCGCCATTCTCGCTTTAGATTATTCAGTTATTTATGCAGCCGGTGCGAACCCGTAAAGCACTGTAGTGGCTTCAGTATGTGCTAATGTGCCATCACGGTGGAGTAGATAGGAGCATGGCTATGGGGTGGAAAGGAGCAGTACGGTCTCTACAGGCGACAGCAAGAAGATCGGAGCGCAACGCTCATCGACGGCAGCGTGATCTCGAGCGACAAAGCAAGCAATACGCTCGAATGGAAGCGCTTGAACAAGCCGCGTATGAAGTAGACGTGTACGAAAACTATCTCGATGTCCTCATGTCCATGCACAAAGAGTGTGGTGAAGAGATTAACTGGGTAGAAATGCGATCAACGCCAGAACCGATTAAGCCGCAGAAAAGCGACTTGTTAGAAAAAGCGGCTTTGGAAGCGTGTGAACATTATAATCCTAACTTCTGGAGTCGCATGCTTAAGCTGGAATCACGTCAGAGGGCAGCCCTTGTATCTAAGGTAGAAGCCGCAAAAATCATGGATTCAGACCGCTACCTTGGAGAACTCGAAGAATGGGAAGCAAAACATTCTGAATGGGCGCAAGAACAAGATCTTGCCGAGCGAATTTTAAATGGTGATCGCCAAGCCAAGCTAGATGCGATTGAGGTGTTTGAGCCTTTTGCAGAAATCTCAGAATTAGGATCAGCTATTAAGCTAGTCGTACATGAAAACGGAGTAGTTGAATGCCGGTTATCTGTTCACGGCTCCAGCGTCATTCCTAGAGAAATTAAATCTTTGCTGAAAAGCGGAAAACTGTCCAGCAAAGTAATGCCCGTAGGACGTTTTAATGAACTGCATCAAGACTACGTCTGCAGTTGTGCGTTACGTGTAGGGCAAGAGCTTATAGCAATATTGCCCGATGACATTATAATCGTGACCGCAATTGATAAGGTCCTTAATGCTTCAACCGGTCATCTGGAAGAACTTCCGATTTTGAGTGTTGCACTCTCGCGTTTAACCCTAGGTTCCCTCAATCTCGAAGCTGTGGACCCATCAGATGCAATGAAGAACTTCGTACATAACATGAGTTTCAAAAAAAGCGGTGGCTTCATGCCAGTGGACGCAGTCGATGCGGCGAGATTTGCTATGTAGACTAATCTACAGTATTAACTTAAATATTAGGTTGGTAACATAATGACTCAAAAGATTCGTTTAAATGGTAGGCGTCTAATCTCAACGTTTAATCTTATTATTCCTGGTGCAATGAAGTGCGAGGTAGATATTGAGCTTGGGGAAGAATTTGGAGGGACTTTAACTACACTACCTTTGACAGTTGTCTTTCAGCAGAGCACCGGGGCACAAAATGTAACTTTTACCCGAGAGAATGGCCGCTCCTTAATGACACTTATTAATTGGAGTAATTCTTTGGGTACTGCTTTGAATACTCCTTATGAACTCGCCAAAGTCAATAATGCGGGCATGGTTGAAATGCTGATGGTGAACACAAGCATTGCCGGGACCAATCACCTGACATTGCAGCTTTGGTGGCGTGAAGGAATATAGGGGTAGGAAGATGGAAGACGATCAGATAGGTGGCGCGGCTGCCCCGAGAGTTATAATTCCTGAATCGACCGGAATTAACTATAGTGGAATATCGCAAAATACTGATACTCACGTAATAAGCATTACCGAGGATAAGCTGTATCGAATAATAAAGGACTACCATCAAGGGCTAGCCAGGTCCCGGGATTGGGTGACCTATTTAGGTATATTCCTAAGTCTAACGGCTTCTCTAGCAGCAAGCAGTTTCAATGATTTTGTTTTTGCTGCGAGTACATGGAAAACTATATTTATATCTGCAGCTGGGATTGCTGGATTTTTGACCGTTATGGCTGTTTGGACAAGGGTGCGTGATAAGCCAGTGACGGCTAAAGCATTGGTTGAAACGATTGCAGGACGTATAAAGCTCGATGGTTAATGTCCGTAGCTACTTTCATCCTTGCTGGTATGGTTTGATATTTTGAATGTAAGATACCTACCGAAAGCGGCTAGACGTGAATGTGTCAAAAAGTGAGCGATCGCTATAGAGCTGCTTGCGGTATTGTTTAGCGGTTGGCCAGAGTGTGCTCGCCGGGATTGCGTGCCACATTGTGAATGTGCAGTTGATCAAGAATTATTTTGGTTTACGTATCTTTTGAATAAGGGAAAAGCGCAGAATGCCAACCAGCCAGCAAGTTATTCATAGCCTCAATATAAAAAAACTTAAGGGCATATGTGAATTGGACGAGATTCGTCTCGACGAAAAGCCGTTAACTGCAATTCTAGGACCCAACGGGTGTGGGAAGTCCACAATTTTGCACGCGCTAGCCTGTTGTTATAAGCCGGTCGAGAATTCGGATCAGAAAAATTGGCAGTTTAAAGATTTTTTTACGCCGACTACCGATGCTACTTGGGCAGGCAGTTCTCTAGAGATGAAGCATTCATATCGAAGTGGTGAAATAACGTTTCAGAACTTAATTACCAAATATGGTAAAAGTGCAGATCGTTGGACGCCGCGTTATACGAACCGCCCTGAGCGTCATGTCCGTTTCATCGGCATCAAATCTTGTGTTCCTCGAATAGAGGAAGAGACGTATACCTCCGCTATAAATTATCAAACAGAGGTGCACGCTGATGCCGTGTTAATAATGGCGAAGATGGCAATAGTTTTTAATCGCGCATACAGCGAGTTGAACATGCACCGAGCGCGGGCGGGTCGAATGTACACAGGCCTAGCCTTTGACTCAACACGCTATTCCGCGCTTGCGATGGGGGCAGGCGAGCAACGGGTACTCGAAATTCTATCCGCGGTTTTCAAAGCGCCCAAGTATGGGCTCATTTTAATCGACGAGATTGATCTCCTGCTGCATACCGCTGCATTAAAACAGTTGATTAATATTTTGTACCAGCGTGCTGAAGATAAGTCCCTGCAGGTGGTTTTCACAACGCACAGGGAGGTAATCCTGGAGCTCACAAATCAAGTGAGCATCAAGCATATTCATACATTGCAGACAACACCGCCCAAGACTTATTGTTTTTCCAACACGAAGCCTGATGCGTTACGGCGCCTCACAGGCCATCAGGATCGGCCGCTTGAGATATTTGTTGAAGATCAAATGGCACTCGCCATCGTTGAATACGAGCTTTTCAGGCTCGGGATGAAACGAATTGCCAACATCACGTTGTACGGTGCGGCGACGAACTGCTTTACCTTGGCCGCAGGTCTTATATTATCTGAAGGTCATGATCTTCGAAGTCAATTGTTCTTGCTCGATGGCGATCTGTACGTCACCGAAACGGAGCAGCGGGCTCGTACAAATGCTGTACTAAGTGGTACGGAAGAATATGCGCTTGCCCGCCGCTCGGCTTGCATCCAAGGAATAAGAAAATTTTGCGCACAAGAAGGAGGTTCGGCCACTCCTGAGGCTCAGTTGCACAGAATGATCCGCACTCTGCCTCAGCAGCAGGACGAGGGCGTTAACGAAATCATCAATCTTGCAGTGGGCATTCAAGCCGTTGACGACACCCACTCGTTTATCGAACTGATAGTCCAGACGCTTAACGTGCAACGCTCGGTGGGCCTGACCCAAATTGTTAGGGTAGCGTCGATTTCTCCCGACTGGCAGAACTACGTAAGTGAGTTGCGAGAATGGTTGACAGACCGTAGGACCGGACTCACAGAGGAGCTCTTACCAGCAGTATGAACTGCAGTCTGAAATGCAGCTTGAGCTGCATCAGACCGTTTGTGTTTCTCAAAAAGCTAGTAAATACATTAGAGAAAGGAGCAGTTGATGTCGCTTTTACGCCAGATTCAAGACGCGGCTATCGATTCAAAAGCAGATGTTGCTTCTCTGCTACGGCGATGCAAAGTTCTTGCTGCAAGACTTAGTAGTAATGAGTTCAAGCAGTGGGTGGAGAGTGAGCTATCTGGTTACGATTCCATTGAGGCGCTTCCTGACTACCGGATTGTCCAAGTTAACTCTAAAGGACACTTCTCTGGAATGTTCGGCTCTGGGCTTCGAAACGCTAACATACCGATATTTTGTATTCCAGAGGAACTGAGAAAGGGCTTAGAGTGCTCTTATTTCACGATGCCAGTAGCCGCCATGGAGTCCCTAATTCAGGATAGCAGCGAAGGAACCCTGCAAGAACCTTGGAACCCAGATTTAGTGGCGATAGTAGGAGGAAATATTTATCAAAATATGAACTGTATGCAGGCTTGGAAAGTGATTCCAACTGCGTCATTGGTTGCCGCGCTTGATGCTGTGCGAACACGAATACTAAATTTTGTTCTCGAGATTGAAGCTACCGACCCAACCGCTGGAGAGGCACAATTGAATTCGAATCCTATTCCACAAGAAAAGATACATCAAATTTTCAATACGTACGTGACAGGAAACATACAGAATCTCGCGACTGGTAATGCGGGAGCTGTTTCGCAGGAAGCTAGCTCCTCGGAGCTGAGTGGAATCGGGGCCTTAAATGATCTCCTTGCTGCTGTACAAAAGTCAGGTCTTCCTTCGGATGTTAGACCAGAAATAGAAGGTAGCATCATTGGAATGCGCTCTACGCTAGGGGAGCGCGGCTTTAAGGAGCACTATCATAAGTTCATGGGTTCGCTCGCTGATCACATGCAGGTACTTGGACCAGTTGTTGCGCCTTTTCTTCCCGCTTTGTCGGCATTGCTGCCTTGAAAAACGATGGGAGGTAGCATTTTTTAATTCCCCGCAACCTATTTCAAGCTCTGCAATATGACGAATAACGTCTTCGAAATGAATGTTATTCTGTTACCGCTGGGGCAAAGACTGTAATCGATTGTTCGGTGGAAGCTAGGAAGCTCGTCAGATTCAGAGAAATATGAATTGGCGATGAGGTTTTCGATTCCAGTCAAGTATTCATAAAAAGGGCCCCCCAGGGGCCCTTTTTAGGTGCAAATAATTACTTCTTCAGCCATCCCTCTACGATGCCCGCGCCGTGTTTCGCTTTCCATCCCTTTAGGGTTTTATGATTTCCGCCCTTTGTTTCGATTACTTCCCCGGTATTTGGGTTTTTGTAGACCTTGAGCTCGCGTGGTTTGCGGGTGCTGGAGGCCGCAGGTGAGGATTGACGCCGCGCCTTGAGTTGCGGCTCTAGAATATTGATGATGTGCTTCAGGCTGAAACCATACTGATCGAGCAGTTTGCGTAGCTTCGTTTCGAACTCGATTTCTTTCTTCAGTCCATCATCACCTTTCAGTGCTTCCAGTGCCTGGAGCTGTTCAGCGAGGTGTTTTTCCAGCAGGCGGTACTCTGCGAGTTTGGACATTGTCTTTCCCTTGTTCAAAGTGGTCGTGCCTAGTTATTCAGATAGAATAGACTTACTATAAGTCAGCGTTATTTTCGACGGTTCAGTCGGCTGTCAATGTGTGTCATTTCCGTTTTGATCGCGTTAATCGTCAGCGCGTGTATTGGGCTGGATTTTCCCACTCCTGCGTTGATGGTCTTCAACAGGGCATTGAGATGTGCCTTCCGACTTTTGAGCGTGTCAGACCAAGTCGCACTGTTCTGAATTGGCTTATTCATTGCGCTCATCCTTAAGTTGATCTGGATTGCTCACACCTTCGGGTTGTTGGGGGCGCGGCAGGCTGCCGAGCTGCACCAAGTCGCGTGCGTTGTACTTACGTGCGCGGTCGGAAAGTTCACGCCACGTCCAATTGCCGAAGCGCTCACCTTCTTCCGGAACCGTCAGTTTCATCAGGTTCACCTGATCCAAGCCTAGTAAGTTGTAGTTAGCCCATAGCTTTCCACCTACCTCAAACAACGCTTTTGCGGCCTCATTCCACTTTTCTTCAAGCACCGTGTAAGAGAGCCATAGGGCGGTTCGTTCGATCTCTTTATGCTTTTCCTGTGCTTCGGTGATGTATTTATCTACCGTCACCAGCTCCTGCTCCAATGCTGCCATGATCAGAGTTTGCCGACGGTTATGCTCGGCGGCCGCTGTCAGATTTTTTGCGGCCTTTTGGGCATCGACGTTCGCGGTCTTCTCGCCTTCGGTATCGCCCCATGCAACTGCCTGTGCGTACGCTGTGGCAGCGTCCGTTTCGGCCTGACGGGCTTTGGCCATGTCGTCTTTCGCCTGCTGCTGAATCTGCTCCAGGCGGGTGCTGAGGCTCTGACGTTTCTCCCTCAATTCCTGCTCATCAACGGCCCAGTTATCCATCGCTTCGATGTACCCGGCCATCAGGGAATCGCAGTTGGCGAGGTTTTCACGACGACCGACTTTCCTGTCCAGAAGATCGGCATTGAGATTGCGCGAGTGGAATTTGCTTTTCAATTCGTTGTACTTGTCCCGCAGTTCCCGCTCGCGATCCGGTTCGATGGTGTTGTCGCTTTCCAGTACCGTTTCGAGGGGCAGCATTTCGGCTTGCAGCGTTTCAGCCTCCCTGCGCAATTGGTCGCGTTGGTCTTTCAGGTCCTGAATTTCGTTCACGTGTTTAGTCTCTGTTCAATTCGATTGGGGTTGGTTGAGTGGCTGGCGAGGCCGGGAATAAGCCGGCGCTACCTCGATCAGCAGAGATGCCTTCAGGCAGCCCGAGCCTCGCTCTCATCCATTCCCGGAATTGTCTTCACGATGTAGCAGCGTTGCGGGCCGAGGCCGGGCAAACGGACCAGGCTATATGCCTTGCCATCGCTCCCAGGCTCTAGAGCGCCGCGCTGCAGCAGCTCTTTGTTCACGGCATTGATTTTCATGCCCCGGAAGATTTCTGAGCGCCATGACTCGGGCAGCACGTAGTAGGTGTTGGTGGTGTGCAGGGCATCGCCTAAACCGTGCTCCAACGTCTTACGAAAACCCAGTCGGTCGATGGTGCGCGGACCGTGTTCATCGATTTTTGCCGCCGCAGATTCCCAGCGCGTGAAGCGGCTTTCGCCAAAGCGTTCGATAATTTGCCGAAGCCGCGCCACGATTGCATCGCCCTCGAAGTTGCCTGCGCCGCCGCGTTCGTTCATCCACGCGTTGAGGCACACGCGCGCAGCGGTGGTAGCGGTTCCGTCGGGCCAGCCGGTGATTCCCATCGCGGTGGCCAGCTCGCCCGCTGCGGCGGCGAGACCGAAGCGAGCGGCGGCACGGTACGCTTGTCCACTGGCGGACGCCGGTAACGATAGGGCGATAAAGCCTTCCAGCGTACGGCGGAGAATCGCTGCCCAGCCGTGACGCTTGCCGGGTTCGCACAGCGCGGTCAGGAAGGCGGTGAGGGGCGTGCCGTAGTATTTCGTCACACGGGCCTTAAGTGCGTCGGACAGGGCGGCGGCATCTTCGAAACCATTGAGTGTGTCGAACATACCAAGCCCTTTGCTTGCATCGGCCGGGACGGCAAGCATGCGCACTTCCATGCCCGCTTTCAGTTCCTTGTTGGCCTCGGCCATATGCTGGGCCAGCGTCTTCTCACCGGTGGAGAGAAACAGCAGACGCCACTCCTGCACCTGACGGCCTGCTTGGCCTCGATCGTTGGCGCGTGCCTTGCCGGTGCCGTTGCCGAGCATGTACACCGTCTCGCCGATAATGCGCGGGTCGCACATGCCGATCTCATCCAATACCAAGAGGCCATCGGAATGCGCGGCGGCGATAGATTCGAGCGCGTTGTCGGTCGAGCGCCAAGAGCGCACCAGACGCGGTCCGCCATAGATCGAGGCGGCGACTTGCAAATGCGTGGTCTTGCCGCCGGAGCTGTCGCCGTACAAATGAAAGCCGCCCGACTCATGGCCGAGCATGTGTAGCAGCGGCCCTGCGAAGGCCACGCCGACGACAAATGCCAAACGGTGATTGCCGATGCACAGCGCGCCGATCTGATCCTGCCATTGTTCAAGCGTGCCCGCTTCGCTGATCGGAGGAAGTTGCGAACCGGCTTCGTAAAAGTGCAGGTGTTCGCTGTGCACGCCGACCTGCTGCTCGGGCAGGAGAAACGCAGTGTCATGCCAACCCAACCGGGTTACCAACCGTGCCCTTTGGGCGCTGTCGAAACCGCCGAGATAGCTCTGCAGGTCATTGCGTGCATTGCGCCCCGAGCGGCTACCTGCGAGGCGCAACCCCATGTCTACTAACGGGCCGAGCACGTCTTTGCCGAAGTCACCGGTCATGGTGCGAGCCGGGATGTTCCAGCGTTTCTTGGCGCCGTCGGGGTCGTCGAATTCAACCAACAATCCCCAGTTCTGACCCTTTTCATCGCGAGTACGGGCCAGGATCTCCAGGGGCGAACACACCGGACGCGCCTCACCGTCGTCACCGGCATAAAACACACCTTCGGGTGTGAGGCGAAAGCCACCAGGCATCAGATCGGTTTTTGATTTCGTCGGGCGCTTGGCCGCTGGTTTCGTCTTCGCTTCCGGCTTGACTTCAGGCTGCTCCGTTACTGTGGGCTTCTCGATCAAACCATACAGGTCGCCGCTGCTTTCAAGCTCGGCAAAATGGGCGTCTGTCCAATGTTTGATGAGGGCATCGGCAGCGTCATCACCCTCATCCCAACGTCCACCTTTAGCGAAAGCGGCGCGGCCATTCTTCAGCGTGGGCTTGCGGTTGAACGAGTCCAGAGCGATGAGGCGGACCGAGGCGGCGCCGATTTCGTGCAGCTTCTCGGCGACGGTTTTCATGCAAGCTTTACCGCTGTCATCGTTGTCAGGCCACAACAGCACATCGCGACCTTTCAGCGTTGTCAGGTCGGCTTTATGCCATGAGTTAGAACCGTTCGGCCAGCAGGTGGCCACGTGGCTCGGCAGCAGTTCGGCGGCAGCGTCGGCAGCTTTCTCGCCTTCGCACAAAACTACCGGTGCGTCATTGCGGTGAGCCAGTTCATCAAGTCGCAGTAGCGGACGTGGATCGGGCAGACCCTGCCAGCGCCATTGCGTAGTTTGGCCATCGGCGCGCTGACACCATGTTAGGGGTGCAAAAACCTTCTTCGGTTTGCCGTCCTTGTCAGGGGCGAGGTCGAAGCGGTAGAGCGCCATTAGCGGCTGGCTTTGCGCATCACGGTAGATCCAGACCTTGGACGGCACGCCGTGCTGACGATGCTTGGCCGGGCACTTGTTCATGGCATCGGCCGGGATCGGCTGAATGGCAATCCACTCAGGTTCCTTTGTTTTGGCAGGAGCTGTCTTCGCCTGGGCGGCGCCGGGCGACACGTTGAGCAATTCTGCGAGTTGGTTGCAGGCCTCGATGTCGGTGCCGCCGTCCAGATAGCGAACTAGATCAATCAGGTCGCCGCCCTTGTCACCGGTGGCAAAGTCGGACCATGTGCCTTTGCTCAAACTGATCTTGAGCGAACCGGCGCGCTTGTCGCTGCGGGTTGGATTCGGGGCGGTGTATTCCTTGCCGCCGTCGACGCGCTTGCCGTTTGGCAGCCAGCGCGACAAGACGCGATCAATGTCTTTCAGTGCGGCGGCTTTCACGTCGGCGAAGCTTGGACGCTTTGTGTTGTTGTTCGGACGTTGGCTCATGCGTCAGCCCTCGGCATAAACAATGCGTCGTTGACGTCGTCGAGCAGAGCTTTGGCCATCTCTCCCAAATAAAATGCAGACCAGCTGAATCGCTCACCGTTGTCGCTCATGGCCGCGTCTAGTGTGAGCTGATTGGCGTAGTACTGCAGGAGTGAGACTGTCTCCATGGCGTCATCAAGCGGGATGCCCGAGTTCACTCGAAACATCTTCTTGCCGGTGGTGCTGGCAGAGAAACAGGTATGGCCCACTGTAGTTTGTGCGGTCATATTGCACCGCCTTTTTGCGCGGCCGGGACGGAGGTGTTGTCACCGTGCAAAGTGAGGGTTTTGATTAGGCCGAGAGTGCCACGAACGTCCCAGAGGACGGCGGCGATCACATGATTGGCGAGGCGCGAGGTTTCGCTTTCGAAGTGATCCTCCAGCAGCGTCAGCACCGAGTCGGCGCGGTCAATGGCGCAGTTGATGGCGTCGATGGGTACACCCGCTTCTGCTTTTGGATTGACGCAGAGCAGGTCTTCAGGCAGGGAGAAACTTAGGGTTTTGTTCATTGACATTCCCCTGCGATTGCAACATTTTTATCTTTCTTTTTTTGAACGCAGTAGCCTGCCCCTTCAGAGGAGTACCTATCTTTTGTCGTGCGGATAGTGCGCGGTACTTCCACTCTTACGACGCCATGACGGCAGAATGCTTCAAGGTCAATCAAGCGTGTTGTCTTCGACAGGCTGCGCCTATCAAGAATCACGCCCTTGTGGTCTACCAAATGGATGGTGATATGCTTACGCGGTTGCATTGCGGTCTGCTCAGATTTGCTGTGCGACAGTCGGGTCAGTGGTACGAACACTGGCTCGACAATTCTTTCTGCTAGAGCCAGTCCTACGGTCAGTTCTCTAGGGAGCATTCCAGCCGATATTGCTCCCTCGACCGCTACCGCGTTCACCGGGCGCCTTCCTTTGCTGCGCGTTCAATCCAAGCCTTGAGCTCAGTCATCAAAATCAGACGGCGGCGTCCGAGTTTGAAAGCCTTAAGGTCGCCAGAAGCAATGAGCTCATAAACTCCTGATCTCGAATAGCCAACCACGCGGGCAGCGTCTTCAACGCTAACTGCAAGAGGCGCGATGTGTTCGGGGTTGTTCATTAGCTTGTCCTTGATCGATAGGTCGGACTGTACGATACTGGTCCGGACGTAAACATCCTATTTGTAAGTAACATGATCTGCAAGCAAAAAGTTTGTAGACATTGCGAGGCGAGTACATGGCAAACCGTTCGAAGAAGGTTGTTCTATCGGCGAGGGTTGATCCCTACCTAAAAGCAGCACTTGAGCTGCTGGCCGCTTCTAGCAACGAGAAAATCGTGAAAATCCTAGAGTCATGCATTGAGAACGAAATGAATGACAGAACCATCGCGAACCCGTTTGAAGTCCCGGGAAAGGACCTAGAAAAAATCAGCTTCATGATCGCATTCACTGCAATTTGGTCGGAGAACGAAACTCTCTACAAGCTGCGCGCAGGAACACTCGGGCCTGATTTCGCCGGAGAGGAGCTATCGATGGTCGCTATGTTTATCAATAGCGATAAGTACTTCGATGGGGAATTCGACGTATTCGGGGATTTGAACGGATCGACAGAGAAATTTGGATTCAAGGCGCGGATGCAGCCTCGCGTGAACCTTGCGTTAGTAGAGAAGGAGTGGCCAATTGTTGAGGAATATGTGAGATTTCTAGCCAACAACAAGCCGCTAGAGCCTGGCTACGCGGATTACAAAAGTATGCGGGCTCGATCCCTAGTTAAATGAGTTCAACCGCCGCGGCTTTCGATTCTGGCGCTAAGTGGGCATACCGGAGCGTCATCTTGATATCGGCGTGCCCTAGTAAATCTCGTACCGTGTTTAGCGGTACGCCCGCCATTACCAGGCGTGACGCGAAGTCGTGGCGCATGTCGTGCCAGCGGAAGCTCTCGATCTTGGCGCGCTCCAGCAAATTGAGCCACGCACTTTTAACATCCTCCAGGCGGCCACCGGTCTGACTCGGGAAAACGTATGGAGACTTTCCTGCCTGCTTTTTCCAGTTCTCCAGCACGCCGAAGGTTTCCTTGTTCATCGGGATATGCCGCGTGTCACTCGTTTTGGTGGTAGAGCCCGCAACGGTGATCGTCTTAGTGGAGAAGTTCACCTCGGACCATTTCAGGTCGAAAATCTCGCCGCGCCTCATTCCGGTATTCAGCGACACCAGCACCATGGGCTTCAGGTGATCGGTGAAGGGTATTCCTAGCAAGCTCGGCATCAATTCTTTGGCACGGCCTGCTCGCCACTTGTTCGCAGTTTCACGCTCAGTCCGCGCTTCGTCTTGGCGTGCGTCCAGCGCTTCGCGCAGGCGGAGGGACTCATCGACATGCAGATAGCGGACCAGTCCCATGGAGTCGACCTTGAGCTGTTTCAGCTTGGTCAGCGGATGCGCGGAGATGTACTCCCATTCAACGGCCCGGCTAAACACGCCGCTGATCGAGCCCATTTTGCGGTTGACCGTTGATGGCTTATTGCCTGATAGCATCCATCCAGTGCGGATCTGCTCCAGATCGCGACCAGTGATAGAGTCGAGACGCTGAGACATGATCGCCTCGAAGTTGTTGTCGAGCGTGTGCAGGGTTTTCTCATGCCCTCTGTAGTGCGTTTTGAACCAAGGCATATAAGTGTCGTCGATGAACTGGCGCAGGGAGGGCAGGGCGGCACCTTTCCTCCCCTGAGTGATAGCCACCGGCTCGCCATAGACGTGCGCATCGGCAAGGTACTGGGCTGCTTCCGTGCGCGCCTGATCGAGCGTCATCACTCCTACGCGGCCGAGGGTGGCATTCTTGTTGCGGCCCCAAGTGACCATGTACGATTTATGCCCACTTGGCAGCACTCGGATGAACAAGCCGGGCTGAATAGTGTCATGCACCCGGTAAGCCTTGGGCTCGGTGACCAAATTGTTGATGAGTTTCTGGGTGATTTTCGTTTTCAAGCAATACAGCTCCGTGACAGCAATGTGGCAGCAAAAAGAACTATACGGTGCCGTTTTTACGGACGCAACCGGACGAAAAGTGCCGTTTTTACTGGGATTCCTCAAGCCTGCTTGATTGTGAATTGACCCTCCTAAGGGGAAGGTTGCAGGTTCGAACCCCGCCTGGGACACCACCTCTTCAACACCGAAAAGCCCCGTCGCATCTATCCGTGCGACGGGGCTTTTTGCGTTGGTGTCAGCCGACGAGTTGCCATGGCGATTCGCCGAATCTGTGCCTTAATTTTCCGACTCGCGGGGGAGGAGAGCCATGGTGAGACGTCGGGGTGCCCAGTATTGGTTTTGGAGCAACAGCCGTTTAGCGCTGTACAGCCATGAAGAGGTGTTGCGCGACGGCTTGCAGATCGAAGTGCAGGCGCGGATCAACACACGCGGCGTGACACAGGTGTTTGTCGGGGTTTACCTGGAGGACGGGCGGGCGCTCAGTGAGGAGTTTCACGATCGTGAAACCGAGCAATCCTGCGAGGTGGCCTTGAAGTGGGGGACCCGGCGCGCACGGGAGATCTTGCTCGACTACCAGGGGTTCATTTCACCGCACCGTGTTCAGTGCGTCTTGAGTCCGGTGGTCACCGACCCATTGGCGCTGG
>Ga0265797_10005039_pt1 | contig 19612 bp, 11 predicted proteins | sample P2T30metagenome_FD_192433 | JGI IMG/M metagenome (GOLD analysis project Ga0265797, IMG submission 192433) | Plant litter microbial communities from East Loma Ridge, Irvine, California - P2 T30 | ecosystem: Environmental > Terrestrial > Plant litter > Unclassified | place: USA: California... | reverse complement strand
AGCCCGAATCGTTGACGTGGCTGCACATCAGGCTTCCCGCGCCGATGGCCAGCACCATCAGGTTGGCATCGACACCGGAGCTTTGCACCAGCGGCGCGACGATGCCGCCCGCCGTCACGCCGGCGACCGTTGCCGATCCCAGGCAGATGCGGATCACAGTGGCGACCGACCAGCCCAGCACCAGCGGCGGCACGGGCAAATCGCCCAGCATCGCGCCCAGCTGCGCGCTGACGCCGGACACCACCAGAACCTGCTTCAATGCGCCGGCGCCGGCGATGATCAGGAGGATCGGCGCGATCTCGCGCATCGCATCCTGCGAGCCGCCCATCATTGCCGCGAAGCGCTTGCCGCGCGCGAGTCCCAGCGTGACGACGGCCACGCCGTACGACACCAGCATCACCGTCAGCGGGTTGGTCCAGAAGGCCAGCGGCGCCGTCAGCTCCGGCTCGATCATCGTCGCGACAGTACCGGCGCCCAGCAGGATCACGGGCAGCAGCGCCGTGGCGAAGCTGTTGAAGGCGCCCGGCAGGTCGCTCTCCGCCACCTCCACCGCGCGGAACAGCGGCGGCTCGGCGCGGATGCGGCGCAGCGACATCGCGAACACGGGGCCGGCGATGATCAACGTGGGGATGGCGACGAGTATCCCGTACAGCAGCGTCCTGCCCATCTCCGCATGCACCGCAGCGACGAGCGCCGTCGGTGCGGGATGCGGCGGCAGGAAGCCGTGCGCGATCGACAGGCCCGCCAGCAGCGGAATCGCCAGCGCCACGGCCGGACGGCCGGACTGGAATACCAGCGACAGGATCAGCGGCACCAGCAGCACGAAGCCGACGTTGTAGTACAGCGGCACGCCGACGACGAGTCCCGTGACCGTCAGCGCCACCGGCAGCCGCGAGGGCCCCAGCACGTTGATCAGCGACGTGGCGATGCGCCGCGCGGCGCCGCTGTCGGCAATCAGCTTGCCGAACACGGCGCCCAGGCAGATGACGACAACCAGCGACCCAAGCAGGTCGCCGATGCCTTTCTCGATCGCGGCGGGGATCTGCGCCGCGGGCACGCCCAGCAGCAGGGCGGCCAGCAGCGAGGCGACGACGAACGCCACCAGCGGCTGCACCTTGCCCCACGCGATCATGACGGTCAGCAGGCCGACCGCCAGCAGTACCGATACGATGTCCGACACGGTTGTATCAGTACGTGTAGCGCAGGCCGACGCGGTAAGCCCGGCCGACGACGTCGTACAGCGCCGGGTTGATGCCGAAGCTGGCGTTGGTCTGCGGCGCCGCTTCCGGATCGCGGTCCGTCACGTTGTCGATCTTGAAGTAGGCCTGCAGCTGCTTGCTGAAGTTCCAGCTGCCGCCAATGTCCAGGTACGTGGCGCCCTTCATCTTGTTGTCGTAGATCGTCGGATGGATCAGCGTCGAGGCAGGGCAACCGGTCTGGCACTCGATGAAGTCGTTGCGGTAGGTACCGTCGCTGATCCAGCGTTCCGTCAGCGACAGCGACAGCTTGTCGTGTTCCCACGTCTGCTGCGCCAGCACCTTCCATTTCGGCGTATTGCCCAGGTTCGAACCCGCGCCATCGACGGCGATGGTGCCGACGACGCCCGATTCCGTGATCGCGTGCAGCATGCGCGTGCCCAGCGCGCGGAACGTGAAGCGACCCGGCAAGCCCAGTTTCGCCAGCGGCGTGCGATACGCCGTTTCGATATCGACGCCTTTCGTGTGCAGGGAGGCCAGGTTGAAGTTCTGCAAGGTGACGTAGTTGTTGCCCGGGCTGTTCAGCACCATCGCCGAACAGATTTCCTGGTTCCCGGCCACGCACAGGTCCACTTCCTGCTGCGTCGTCAGCGCCGAGATCACGCCCTTCACCTTGATGTCGAAGTAGTCGGCCGAGATGGAGAAGCCCGGCGCCCACTTCGGCTGGTTCAGCACGATGCCGAACGAGTTGTTGCGGGCGATCTCCGGACGCAGCGCGGTATTGCCGACGGTGCGTTCCTGGATCGAGATCGTGTTGCCCTGGTACTGCACGATGTTGTTGACGACGACGGGCGCGGCAAACAGCTCGGAAAGGTTCGGCGCGCGCACGTCCTGCGACGTCACGCCGCGCAGGCGCAGGCCGTCGATCGGCGTCTGCCAGCTGGCGCCCAGCTTCCAGCTGCGCACCTTGCCGGCCGTGCTGTACTTGGTTTCGCGGTCGGCCACGTTGATATTGGCCTCGCCCCACGTGTCGGACTTCAGCACGGGAATATTCAGCTCCACGTACGCCTCGCGCACCTGGTACGAGCCTTCGCCGTTGTGGTAGTTCCCCGCATACCAGTTGTTGCCGACGGTGGTGTTCAGCAGCGGGTCGGCCGGATAGTAGTCGTTGTTGGGGGAATCGGGCGTGACGCCGGCGCCATATGCGTCGCCGCGCACGCGGTACTTCTCTCGACGGTACTCGGCACCGGTCGCCAGGGCGATCGGACCGGCCCAGCCTTCGAACAACTCGCCGTTCAGGTTGAAGCTGGCCACGTCCTGGCTTTGCGTGGTGCGCTGGCGCGGGCCCTGGCCCGGCGCGATGTAGGCCCAGGCGGCTGGATCGATCGGATTGTCGCCGATGATGTTCAGTGGGACGCAGCCCGCTGCCGCGGCCACGGGATTGCGGCAGACGATGCGGCCATCCGGTCCGCGCACGGCGTCGATGGCGGCGTTGTAGCGCGCGTTGATCGTGATGTCGTGGACGTCGATATTGGTCTTGTTCTCGCCGTGCGTGACGTACGCGTCGTACGACCATTCCTTGCCGAGGAAGTTGACCTTGCCGTCCGCGCCCAGCACGAAGCGGCGCTGCGTGCGCGTGGGGTGCACGTTGATATTCGATGGGAAGATCGCGTTGGCGGTGCCGTACTGGAAGCTCGTGATGTTGTTCTGCGCGCAGGCCGCCGCGATGGAGGCCGGCAGGAACGGGTTCGAGCACTGCACCGTCAGATTGGCGTTCTTCGCCGCGCCCGGATTGGGCGAGAAGTTCGACGCCACCTGCGCGAAGTTGGCCGTGAAGTAGATTTCGTTTTCGGGATTGAGGTCCCACGACATGCGCGTGTACGCCACCTGCCGCTTGAAGTTCATCGCCAGGTTGGTGCCGGCGCCCACGCTGCCGGACAGGTCGCCGCCGATGCAGAATGGATTCACGCAACCGCTCACGCCGCCGCGGCCATCCGGCACGCCGTTGGAGCCGTACTGGAACGGGAACGGCTGGCCGCCGGGGCCGAACGCGGTGCCCTGCAGCGGGCCGCTGGTGATCAGGCCATATTTCGCGTACTGGTACTGCTGCGCGTGCTGGATGACGCGGTACTGCGGCAGGCCGTCGTTCGACTGGCCCAGCGGACGCACCGAGTAGGCGGGGTTCTGGTACCACGTGCGGCCGTTCGGTCCCACTTCGCCGAAGCCCGGCGAGTCGATGCCGTTCTCCTTCGTGAACTCGCCGCTGACGGCGATGTGGAAGCGGTCGTCCAGGAAGCCGCCGCCCCATGCTGCCTGCAACGTGCCGCCCTTGTCGTCGTGGTACTTCGTCATCCCGCCCTGCACATTGGCCTTGAAGCCCGTGAACTTCTTGTCGGTGACGAAGTTGACGACACCGCCCACGGCATCCGAGCCATACGACGCCGAGGCGCCGCCCGTCACCACGTCGACGCGTTTGACCAGCAGCTGCGGGAACTGGCTGACGTCCGTCACGCCCGTGACGTTGGCGCCGACGACGCGCTGGCCGTCCAGCAGGGTCAGTGTCCGGATCGTGCCCAGGCCGCGCAGGCTGAGGGAGCTGAGGCCCTGGATGCCGCTGCTGGTGCTGTTCGTGCTCGTCGTGCGGCCCGTGCTGCCCTGCAGTGCCGGCAGCTCGGCCAGCGTATTGAACAGGTTCGGTTTCGCGGCCTTTTCCAGGTCGGCCGTCGTCAGGCTGGTCGTTGGCGTCGGCTGCGTGAAGCCGCGCGCGACGATGCGCGAGCCGGAGATGCGCACGACGGTGGTGGCTTCATCCGGCGCGCCCGAGGCGCCGGAGGTGGTGACGGCGGGCACGGCTGGCTGGTTGGCGACGGTGGCAGCGTCGCCGGTAGGCACAGCCGCGTTGCCGGCATCTGCCGCGGGTAGCGTCTGCGCCTGCTGGGCAAGCGCGGCGCCTGCCGGCAGCGCGAAGGCGCTGGCGATGGCGAGCTGGATCAGGGTCCGTCGAAAAGGTGTTCGCATACTGTCTCCGTATTTTTATGTTCGGTGCGGCCTCGTGGCGGGCCGCGTCATGCGTTGCGATGCGCTGTGATGCGTGTGCGCCTGGTCCCGTTGTGCAGGTAGCGCTATCAGTATCGCTATAGTTTTCAACAAGTGTGCGCATTTGTAAAGCGTCTTCGATGCTGCGAAGCAGTATCGCGTCGGGGACTTTTGGACACGCGAGGTGGTGGTGGCAACGGGTTTCCCTCTGGCGGCGGGCATCAATACTGTTAGCGCTATCATCATTTCCGAAGGATCGCGCCGCAGCGATTGTGGTGTTTTCGATACGTTCAGCGGGTCACGGCAGGGCCGCGACGCCGATGTGCATTTGCGAGCCATTTGTGGGTAGCCCGGCTGCAAAGTGGGACCTGTGATGTGGCGCAGGAGCGGCTGGCAACCGCAGGCGGCGCGGCATCCCATCACTTCCATCGTGGATGCTTCGGCAATGCCGGGCGAAATCCCTTAACCTGAAAGAGATATCATGTCAGTCATCAGCAAATACCACTTCCTGCAGGGCTTTTTTAACGGGCTTGTCCTGCATACCAACCAGCCCTCCAGCGACGAAACGTTTGGCGGTTCGCTCGACAACAACGTGCTGACCTTGCGGCGTCCCAATGCCGAGCACGCAATCGACCTGGGGGCGCAGATCAACACCGACGCCAATATCGGCCGCATTGCCAAGCAGTTGATCGGGGCGCACGCCTCGCTCACCAGCGACCTGCGTGTACAAGGCGTCGTGTGGCCCAGTGTGCCGTACTTCTTCAAGTTTCCGGCCCGGCATCTCCCGCGCGACATGCTGATCAAGGTGAGCTTCGACTTCGATATCGACGTGCCGATCTGGGACATCGGGGCCACGCTGTCCATCTACCTGTTTGCTTTCCTGGACAGCAAAAAGCATCTGCAGGTCCGCATCGACGGAACACATCTGGCGCTGACAGGCCTGATCGGCCTGGAGATCGCCCAGAAAAAAATCGAGGCGGCGATGCCGCAGGTGCTGGCGCAGGTCGACGAACTGCTGAAGCCCATCGTGGCGGGCGCCGGGAATATCCAGTTCGCGCACATGTATTACATGCCGGGCAAAGGTAGCCGCGCCATCGGCGCTCCGCCTGTAAATGCGAGCCACGACCTGTCGGTCGGCCTGCTCGTCGCCTGATGCTTCCTGCATGACGCACACAACTTAACAAGGACACTCAAAATGGAACAAGATCAGAAACTGGTAAATGGCATCCGCGCGCTGCTGGGCGACGCGGGTTACGGCGACATCGTCACGCAACAGGACGGCAACAACATGCTGCTGACGGCGCGCCGCGGCAACGGGATGGTTACGCTGCATATCGCCGCCGAAGCGACGACAAAGCGGCGCCGCGTCGAGGAGACGAGCGTCCAGGCGCACGACGTGCGCGAGAGCGGCATCGTGGTGCCGGGTATCGATGGCGTCGTCGAACAGCTGCGCGCGAACCCGGAACTGGCGAAAGCCATGAACATCCCGGATGCGCACCTGAAGCAGATCCTGTAACGGGGCGTCTCCCGACAGGTACCGGCCGGCACGGTCTATCGTGCCGGCTTTTCAGCGTGGCCGTTCGCGCGCGCCACGCGAGGCGTGGGCGGGAACGGCATGCGCGCCCGCGAGCAGCTGCTGCGCCAGCGCTTCAATCTCGGCGCCCACCGGGGTGCCAAGCATCGTGCGGGCGATACGCTGGTAGCGCCGGTACACGGCCAGGCCCTCCTCATAGCGGGCACCGGCCAGATGCAGCGCGATCAGCCGGGCGGTAAGCGCCTTGCTGCCAGGGTCGGCGTCCAGCGCATGCTCGAGCAGCCGCACCGCCGCGCCGGCGTGGCCCGCTTCCGCCAGTGCCTGCCCGGCGCCACCGAGCGCCCGCACCACCTTGCCGCGCCACACTTCGCGCCGCGCCAGCAACCATGGCGCGCTGTCGCCGGCCAGCAGTTCGCCACGATACAGCGCCATCACCCGCATGGCGGCCGCCAGCACCGCCTCGTGATCGAAGCCGTCGCCGCGCGGCCATGGGCCCGCAGCGGCACGTTGCTCGCTGGCGCCGGCGCCATGCCAGCCATTCGCGTCGCCCTGCGCGTTCCCAACGTCGCTGTGGTAACCGTTGTGCAGCGGGGCGGGGCTGCCGTGGGTCAGCGTCAGCAGGGCAGGCAGTGCCCCTTCCAGCGCCACGGCATCGCACCAGCAGAATTCCGCACCCAGCGACAGCATTCCCCCTTTCAGCACGATGCTGCCGGCGCCAATGGTGGCGCGCAGCCGCGACAGGGTGGTCTCCAGCGCGTGGCGCGCGCCGTCGCCATCGGTGTCGGGCCACAGCAGCTCGGCGGCGCGGTCGAGGGGCACGCTGGCCGGCGCATGCGCCGCCACCAGCTTCAGCACGTCGAGCTGGCGGTGCTTCGACTTGCCCTGCGAGGGTAGCGGGGCGCCGTCCAGCAGCAACTCGAACGTCCCGAACACACGCAGGCTGAGGGGCCGCGGCCACGTCTCGGCGGCACCCGCCGGCGCCGTCAGCCGGTAGGCGCGGATCAGCGACTGTGCCGCGTCCACGGCGATGCCGGCGGCCAGCGCCCGCGCGCACAGCGGCGCCAGGATGTGCGGCGCGGCGAACGTCAGGTAGGCGCTGCCCTCGGCAACGATGGCGCGCAGGGCGCGTTCGAGTCGCGCGTCCGCCCGGGCCAGCGCCGGCGCCGGCAGCATGGAGCGCAGCCGCGCCGGGTCGGGCACGGCGCCCGTGGCATCGGTCAGCGCCAGCCAGGCCTCCAGCAGGTCCGCATGCACTAGCGCCAGCGGCGAATCGTAGGTTTGCGCCAGATCGCGCAGCGCCACGACATCGCGTGCGCACTCGCGGCGGTCGAACAGCGAGCGTGCCAGCGCAGCGGCGATGGCGGCATACACTTCATAGGGCACGCTGCCGAAGCTGTGCGCGGCCACGTGCGCCAGCCGCGCATGTTCCAGCGCTGCGTGGCCGTCGCCATTCCAGCTTGCCAGCCAGGAGCGCGTCAGCTGCAGGTGGCCGACCAGGTTGTGATGTTGCGGCGGGGTCTGGGCCGCGACGTCCGCAACGATGGCGGCCGCCTTGCGCGGTTCGCCGCGCAGCATGCATGCGCTGGCGTAGATCAGCGCGTAATGGGCATCCATGATGCGGATGCCCGTTTCCTCCGAGCTGGCACGTGCCGCCGCGTACGTGGCGTCGATACGGGCCGCGTCGAGACTGGCCACGTCCGTGTACAGGTTGAGCAGGAATGACAGGTAGCGGCCGTAAGCGCCGGGTGCTTCCGCGCCTGGCAATGCCTCCATCAACGCGCGCACGGAACGCAGGCTGGCGTAGCGGCCGGTCTGGAAGTAGTGCTGCGCCAGCATCGATGCAAGCCGCACCTTCAGCGTGGGGTCGGCAGGCTGGCGCAGCGCTTCCAGTGCGCGCCGCTCCCACAAGCCCATGTCGGGGTGGCCCGGATCGGTCATGAACATCGCGCTCCAGACGCTGTGCGTCAGGTGCGCCTTCAGGGCCGGGTCGGGCAGCGCCTCGTACTCCGCGTCGGCATCGATGTGCTGGCGCAGGAAGGTGCGCAGCGGCTGCTCGGCGGCGCCGCTGAAAAAATACGAGCTGATGATGGCCGACAGCGCCAGGAACCGGTGCCGCCCCTCGCTTTGCGTGCCGAACGCGGGAAAGGCCCGCAGCAGGGCGGTGCGGGCGCGCGCCGTATCGCTCATGAAGACGGCAAGACCGAGCCAGTATTCGTGCCAGGCGCCGCGCTGCGCTGGCGGCAGCGCATCGATCCATTTCGCCAGCGTGACGTGGCGGGCGCTGACGAACATCGCCTCGGCACTCGCCAGTATCAGCCCGGCGGCGCGTTCCGGCAGGCCGTGTTCCAGCGCCAGTTCGATGGCCGTTTCGTCGTTTTCCGCCGCGTGCAGCAGTTCGATGCAGGCGCCGATGGTGGCGCAGCGCTGCTGACGCCACAGGTGCGCCTCCGCCCACTTGCGCAGGAAGCCCTGCAGCAGCGGATGCAGCGCATACTGGCGGCCGGGATATTCGTAGATCAGCGCTCCCTGGGCGGCCATGCGCGCGACGAAGTCGGCGGCCTGCGGCCAACCGGACAGCGTCACCGCCCACGCGCCACTGAAGAAGGGCAGCCAGCAGACGGCCAGCAGCGTGGCCTGTTCCTCGCTGGCGAAGGCGGCGAAGACTTCCTCGGCCAGGTAGTCGATCACGGGGCCGGACAACACGTCGTCGAAGCCCGGCGTCGCCTGCGGCCGGCGGCGCAACCAGGCCGCGACCAGCGCCACGCCGGCGGGCCAGCCGTGGGTGAAGCGGTACACCGTGTCCGCGACGGCATCGGCGTGCGCCACGCCAAGCACATTCAGCAGCACCTCCGTCTCGGCCCGGCTGAAGGGCAGGACGGCGCTGTCGGCAATTCCCATCTCGCCATGCGCCAGCAGGCGCGCGCACGCGGACGGCGCGCTGGCGCGGCTGAGCACAATCACGCGCACCGACGGCGGCATCTCGGCCGCCAACGCCTCCAGCAGGAAGCGGAAGAATGGCGCCTCCTGGCAGCTCTGGGCGTCGTCCATGACGATGCACGCCGGCCCCGGCACGCTCCATGCGCCCGCCAGCGAGCGGACGAACAGACGCAGGTAGCCCTGCGGTGACGGCAGGTGCTCGCGCAGCAGCTTTGGCGGCACCCAGTGCGGCGCCAGCTCCGCCGTACCGATCGCACGCTCGAAGTACAGCAGGAAGTTGGCGGCGTCCGTATCGGCTTCGTCCAGCCGCAGCCAGGCGACGTGCGGCCCGATTGCCGCACACAGTTCCAGGCCAAGACTGGTCTTGCCGGAACCTGCCGGTGCGGTGATCCAGGTCACCGGGGCCGGCCCCGCCAGCAGCGCCTCGACGGCCCCGTGACGCCCGATCAGGCGCGCCACGGGGCGGGCGGTTTTTCCAGACGAACGCATGGCCGGTCCAGTCGTGTTGGGTAACAGACTGTATAGTAGTCCAATCACCAACAGTCAACCGGCAATTTGCGGACCTTGTTGCGCGGTGCCTACGCGTGGTCGGTCGAGTTCGTGATTGTGAACTCGGCATAGGCGCGGTTGCCGTCCTTTGCCTCGATGCCCGTCAACTGCGTGTGCCCGGCCGGCACGTCGAACGGTTTCAGCTGCGTCTCCACATAGTCGTCGCCCTCGGCTTCGTCACTGTGGTAGCAGCGCATCCGCGTGTGGACCCGTATGGCGTCCTTGTCGAGAAGGTCGAACGACAGCAGCAGGAGGCCGACGGCATCGTCGCTGGGCAGCTTGAATTTCTCGCTGACGTGGCTGGACGATGACGGGCTCAGCTGTAACACACGGTAGAACGGTTCGGTCTTGAACGGATGGATGGCACCGCCAAACTCCCAGTCGACCGTGGTCTGCCAGCCATCGATCACGACGCGGCGGAACAGGTGCGAAGGCTGCTGCAGGTCGACTGTCGTGTCGATGTCCTGATCGGCCAGGACGATGACGCTCTCTTCCTTCGCCAGTTCGCCGTGCGATACCTGCAGCAGCGCGAGCCCGGCGGGCACGTCGTCCAGCCTGAACGTGCCGCCATCCTTCGTGTAGACGAAGTTGTTCTGGTTGACCTCCACCCGCGCGCCGTCCATCGGCTGGCCCTGATAGCGCACGACGCCGGTCACGCTGCCGTAATGCAGCACCGACTGCCAGACGTGGATGATGACCTCCTCCCAGCGCGCGGGGCGGTACAGCAGCGTCTTCATGCTGCCGCCGTACAGCGGCGCGTCGTAAAAGGCCAGGTTGGCGGGGCTCACGGCATACGAGTCGCCCGGATGGCGCCACTGTTCCGAGTCCTTCGCATCGGTGTCGGACCAGTCGGAGGCGAAGGCGTTGAGGAGCTGGTTGGCGGTGTCGTCGGCAATGTCGGTCATGGCTTCGGCCATCCATCCCGCCTTCTCCAGCACCATCTCATGCACCTTATCAAACAGCATCTCGGCGGCGGCGAGTCGCTCGGCTTCCTGGTACAGGTACAGGCCGTCCGGCGTGGAGGGCACGATCTGCGCGCCCAGTTCAAGGTCCTTCTGCTCCAGGACCCCGCCTTCCATCGGCACCTTGGCCTGGCGGATGGCGTGCCAGACGAACGACGAGCAGACGGTCGGGTAGGTGTTGGTGGCCCAGCCCGCGCTGGCCGGCGCCATGTCGCGATCGACCAGCGTGGGATCGGTATAGCAGAAGAAGCGGTAGTGGCTCTTGCCGGCCTGCTGCGCCGCGAAGTCGGCGATCGCGTTCAGCGTCTGCCGCAGGTCGGGCGTGTCGGCCAACGGTTTGATCACGGCGGCCGGCACCAGCTTGAAGCCTTCCCCGCCCGGGTTCATCTTGCCCTCGAGCGTGCCGAAGTCGCAGATCTTGTATTTCTTGCCCGTGACCGGATCGGCCAGTTCCTCGCCGTTGACGGCCGCGTCGACGGTTTGAGTGATCACGCCGGGCCAGGCGTACCTGAGCGCATTCGGGTCGAAACCGTCGGTGTCGATATAGTCTGGATTGACGAGGCGCTCCTGCGACGCCGTCGAATGGGTGATCTCGTCGTAATTGCGCGTCATGATGCCCGAGTGGGAATAGCCCTGCGGCGGCGACATGCTCAGCAGGATGCGCGACACCAGGCTGCCGTCGCCCGGATTGAGCACGATATCCCCCTTGTTCGCATTCATGAAGCGCGCCGGCATCTGCATGAAGACCTTCTTCTCCGTTGCGACGCATTGCATGCCGGTCGGGATGTTGCCGGGGAGGTTCCATGGCTTGCACTCCGCGCCTTCGACCGGGGCGTCCGGCTCCACGTGCAGGGCTTGCGCCACCGGGGGCGCGTCCTTGCGGGGCGCGCGGCGCAGCGCGTGTTCCAGCGCGTCCGGCAGACGCCGGCGCGGGCCGCCGTCCTCGGCGGCGCGCAGCACACCGCGTTCGGCAAGGTTGAGTACCTCGTGCATTGTGATCACGCCCGGATTGGCCACCAGGCCGCTGCTGCCCAGTTCCGTCAGCAGGGCCTGCGCTGCCGGATTGACGTGGCGCGAGGCGCTGGCGTGTTGCGGCACGTCGAAATACACCGACACCTCGACGGGCATGCCGTCCGGCGCCGCGCCCTTGTAGTGCAGCGCGACCATGTCGGCATCGCGCGGGATCTGGGCGTTGGCAAGGGCGACGTTGATGCGGGTGCTGGCGTGGCCCTTCAGGAGCAGGTCGCGCCCGATCGCGGGCTGCGGATCGAAGAGCCGCGGACCCTGGCTCGACATCAGTTCCAGCTGCATGCTGGTCAGGCGCAGGTCGCGCGCCTCGGGGTTGCGGACGCTGAAGCTGGCGGTGAACTGCCCGCCCAGGTGGCGCAGCGACAGGTCGCAGTCGTCCACGGGCGGCTGCAGGATGCCGCGTTGGCGCGACTGGTACCACGGGTTCAGGATGCTGACGCTGCGCCGGATCACGCGCATGGGCACGCCCGGTGCCTGCACCGTCAGCGTGACGTGGAACACGGTGTAGGGTCGGTTCGGGTCGAGCCGGTTGCCGAAATCGTGCTGCAGCGACGGACGGGCGCTGCTCATCGACACGCCACCCAGGTTCCAGCCATACACCGGCTGGGTCACTTCGCCCAGTACGGGAATGTCGATCTGGCCCAGCGGCGGCAGCACCACGCCGCCCGGTGCCGGAAAATGGGGCAGGCCGGGCGACGGCAGCGTGTCGATGTCGCCAGTGCCCGCGCCGGCCACGGCAACGCGTGGCGCAGCCGCTGCCGCCGCGCGTGGACGGATCGGGCCCGGCGGAATCGTTGGCGCATGGTGGCCCGGGGGCGACCCCGTCGGCGTCGGCGGGACGCGGGCGGGCGCGTTGAGCACCAGGAAGCTGATGGCGGTGGGCTTGTGCGGCACCGGGTATGCCATCAGCAGCGGCGGCTCCTGGTTGTCCTTCGGTGGCGTGATCTGCACCTGCGCCTTCATGGTCTGCCGTTGGCCCCGTGCGGCCGCGGCGACGTGGATCGTCTTCGCGCCGGCGCGGTGCCAGACGAGGTAATGCTTCGAGCCCGCGATGCCGTTGATGGTGATGCTGCTCGTCTCGGTATTGTCGTACCGATGGCCGTTGGGCGACAGCACCTCGACGCAGACGCTTTCGCCAACGGCGGCGCTGGCCGGCGTGCAGATGATCGAGCCGATAACGGGAGAGGGGAGGGGGACTGGCATGATGGTTCCTTCAAGTGAATGGCGAGGTGGCGCACGGGGCGCCGACCAGACCAGTGTCCGGCCGGGGTACCCACAAATCGCTCACAAATGCGCCGCCCGCCTCCTGCCACGACCGGCGGCGTGGCGGGGCCGGTTGGCGCCGTTGCCAGGACGTTTCGTCGCATGGCCGTTGCCAGGACTGTGGCGGCGGGCGAAAATGGCCCCATTCCATTGCCGAGTCCCGCCATGCCACGATCGCCCGCCGTCGCCAGTCCCGCCATCGCGCCCGCGCGCCAGCCGTTCCCGTGGCGCCGCTTCGGCAAGGACGCGTTCTCGCTCGTCTGGCTCGTCATCCTGTGCGCGCTGATCGTCACGTACGCGTTCGGCGATGGCAGCGGCTTACTGACCAACTTCGTCATCTCGGCCTGCGTCGGCACGATCTCGTTCTGCATCATCGATGGCGTGCGCCTGGCCGTCTGGGGCGAGGGCCGCAGGCCGCATTGGCTCGTGTTCGGCGCCATCATCGCCGCCGGCGTGCCGGCCGGGCAGATCCTGGGTGCGCGGCTGGCCGGCCTGCTGCTGGGGATCGAGCTGAAACAGCTGCACACGCTGGGCACGACGCGCACCAGCGGCATGCTGCTGTTTACGTTGCTGGCCACGGGTGGCGTGACGCTGTATTTCGCGGGCCGCGACCGGCTGGCGCGCGCCGAAGCCGCCGCCGCGCAGGAACGGGCGCGCGCCGAGGCGGTCGAGCGCCAGGCGTTGCAGGCCCAGTTGCAGCTGCTGCAGGCGCAGATCGAGCCGCACATGCTGTTCAATACCCTGGCCAACCTGCAGGGGCTGATCGCCATCGACCCGGCGCGCGCCCAGCGCATGCTGGACCAGTTGATCCAGTTCCTGCGCGGCACGCTGTCGTCGTCGCGTTCGCAGGCCACGCCGCTGGGCCAGGAATTCGCGCTGCTCGACGCCTACCTGGGCCTGATGGCCGTGCGCATGGGCGAGCGGCTGACCTATTCGTTCGACCTGCCCGAGGCGCTGCGCACCGTGCGCATTCCGCCGATGCTGCTGCAGCCGCTGGTGGAAAACGCCATCGCCCACGGCCTGGAGCCGACGATCGACGGGGGCCACGTCAGCGTTGCCGCGTGCCGCGAGGGCGATCTGTTGCGGCTGACCGTGGCCGACAACGGCCGCGGGCCGGACGCGGGGCCGGGCAAGGAGGGCACCAGCGTCGGCCTGTCGAACACGCGCGAGCGCTTGAAGGCGCTGTTCGGCGAGCGCTCCGGCGTGACGTTGACCGCGGCGCCCGACGGCGGCGCGATTGCCTGCATCACTCTTCCTGTTGAAAGCCTGAATTGAAAGCTAGTGAGCAATGACCATTACCGCACTGATTGCCGAAGACGAACCGATACTGGCCGCCACATTGGCCGCAACGCTGGGTCGCCTGTGGCCTGAACTGAAGATCGTGGCCACGTGCCCGCACGGCCAGGCCGCTGTCGACAAGGCGCTGGCGTTGCAGCCGGACGTGCTGTTCCTGGATATCAAAATGCCGGGCAAGACGGGGCTGGAGGCGGCCGAGGAACTTGCCGAGGGGTGGGCCGGCCCGCGGCCGTTCCCGCAGGTGGTGTTCGTGACGGCGTATGACGATTACGCGGTGCAGGCCTTCGACAACGCGGCGGCGGACTATGTGCTGAAACCCGTCAGCGACGAGCGGCTGGCACGCACGGTGGAACGCCTGAAGGCGCGCCTGAAGAGCGAGCCGGCGCGGCCGGACGGCGGCGGGCTGGAAGCGCTGATCGAGCAGTTGCGTGCGCTCACGCCTGCCGCGCCGGCACAGGAGGCACAGGCGGCGCGCCCCGAACGCCTGACGTTGATCCGCGCCGCCGTCGGCAACCAGGTCAGGATGATCCCGGTGGGCGACGTCGTCTACTTCGAGGCGCTCGACAAATACGTCAACGTCGTGACAGGGGACGGCGAGGCGCTGATCCGCACGTCGCTGAAGGAACTGCTGCCGCAGCTGGACGAGGGCGTGTTCTGGCAGGTCCACCGCGGCACCATCGTCAACTCGGCCTGCGTGCTGGCTGCCACGCGCGACGACGCGGGCAAGCTGACGCTGAACCTGAAGCACCGGGCCGAGAAGGTGCGCGTCAGCCCCTTGTACGCGCATCTGTTCCGGCAGATGTAGCACCTGCGGCCGCCGAGGTGCTGGGGACTGGCTCGTGTCTCAGGGCGAACGCCCTGTGACAGGAGCCTGTCCCCGACGTAAATGCGACCGAAGTCACCCCGCTCCCATCGCGTTTTGTGCGGACACACGAAAATTAGTATTGGCGACTCCGAAAAGCCCGTATATAATGCGGCCTCTTTTCCCTGATAGCTCAGTCGGTAGAGCGACGGACTGTTAATCCGCAGGTCCCTGGTTCGAGTCCAGGTCGGGGAGCCAGAATTCGAAAGCCGCGTTTTTACGCGGCTTTTTCATATCTGGACGCGTGACGGAAAGACAGCTTTACCAGCAAGGCAAGAATATCGGAACGTGCGCACCACGAGACATGGGCGACACGGCGCGGCCACGAGCTGCGCGCGGCGGGACCGCATCCGGCACAAGAGCGGAGACGACGTTGTATACCCTTTTCTTATAACCCAGGAAGGCAATAGATGAAACTCTCCAAGATGCACAAGCGTCTGATCGCTCTCACCGCGATGGTACCGATGATGCCGATCGCCGCCATGGCCCAGGAAGCCACCCAGGCAGCGCAGCCGGCCAGCGGCCAGCTGGAAACCGTCACCGTCACGGCCCAGCGCCGCACGGAAAACATCAAGGAGGTGCCGGTCTCCGTCTCCACCTTGCAGAACGAGAAGCTGGACGTGATCCTGTCCGGTGGCCAGGACATCCGCGTGCTGTCCGGTAAAGTCCCCAGCCTGAACATCGAATCGTCGACGGGCCGCGTGTTCCCGCGCTTCTATATCCGCGGCTACGGCAATGCCGACTTCTCGATCTTCGCCTCGCAACCCGTCTCGCTGATCTATGACGACGTCGTGCAGGAAAACCCGATCCTGAAGGGTTTCCCGATGTTCGACCTGGCCAACGTGGAAGTGCTGCGCGGCCCGCAAGGCACGCTGTTCGGCCGTAACACGCCGGCCGGCGTCGTCAAGTTCGAGTCGGCCAAGCCCAGCCTGAAGGGCGTGGAAGGCTACTACAACTTCTCGCAGGCTTCGCACGGCACCGTCAACGTCGAAGGCGCCGCCAACATTCCGCTGTCGAACGAGTGGGCGCTGCGCGTCTCCACGTTGCGCCAGCATCGCGACGACTACGTCTCGAACGCCTACACGCACGAACCGGATTCGCTGGAAGGCTACAACGAGCACGCCGAACGCGTCCAGGTTCTGTACCAGCCGAACGGCACGTTCAACGCGCTGTTCAATGTGCACCAGCGCACGGCCGCGGGCAGCTCGCGCGTGTTCCGCGCCAATATCATCAAGAAGGGCACGAACTCGCTGGTCGACGGCTTTGACGCCGAGAACGTGTTCACCAACGGCCAGAACTACCAGAACCTGACGACGCGCGGCGGCAACGTGCGCCTGTCGTGGGACCTGGGCGCCGTGAAGCTGTACTCGATCACGGGCTACGAGACGATCTCCAGCTACAACAGCCGCGGCGACATCGACGGCGGCACGCCGACGTCCGGTCCCGGCTTCATTCCGTTCCAGGTGGAGACGGCTTCCGTGCTGCCGGACCTGAAGCAATACTCGCAGGAGTTCCGTGTCGAGTCGAAGAAGGCCGGCCCGATGAGCTGGCAGGCCGGCGTGTACTACTTCGACGAAGACGCGACGGGCGGCAGCGACAACTACAACGTGGCCGGTGCCCGCACCAGCCGCGTCGTCAGCAACCAGCAGAACAAGGCGTGGGCCGCATTCGGCTCCGTCAACTACGCCGTCACCGACGCGTTCACGCTGCGCGGCGGCCTGCGCTACACGAACGACAAGAAGGACTTCGCCACGCTGGAAGCGACCAACGTCACGCTGATCGGGCCAGCGTCCGTCAGCACCAGCAAGCACAAGGCGAACTGGGACCTGTCCGGCACGTACACCCTGAGCCCGGACGTGTCGCTGTACGCCCGTGTGGCAACCGGCTTCCGCGCGCCGAGTATCGCGGCGCCGTCGGCCTCCGTGCCGATCACTGTGGCCGATGCCGAGACGATCACGTCGTATGAAGCGGGCATCAAGGCGGACCTGCTGAACCGCCGCGCGCGCGCTTCGCTGTCCGTGTACGACTACGACGTCAAGAACCAGCAGCTGACGGTCGTCGGCGGCAATTCCAACGTCACGGCGCTGATCAACGCGGCGAAGACGAAGGGCCGCGGCATCGAGGCGGAGATCGAAGGTTTTGTTACGCCGGACTTCAAGATCGCCGCCAGCACGAGCTACAACTTCACGGAAATCCGCGATCCTTCTCTGTCCGTGAACAAGTGCGCGCAGTGCACGATCACGAACCCGCTGAACGCCGCCGGCCGCGTCGTCATCGACGGCAACCCGCTGCCGCAGGCGCCGAAGTGGATCGTCAACCTGTCGGCGCGCTACAACTGGCCGCTGGCGGAAGGCAATCTGTTCGTGCTGACCGACTGGTCGTACCGCAGCAAGGTCAACTTCTTCCTGTACGAAGCGGCCGAGTTCGAGGGCAAGGCGCTGACGGAAGGCGGCCTGCGCGTGGGCTACAACTGGGCGGGCGGCAAGTATGAAGTGGCAGCGTTCGGCCGCAACATCACGAACCAGCAGCGCATCACGGGCGCCATCGACTTCAACAACCTGACGGGCTTCATCAACGAGCCGCGCCAGTGGGGTGTGCAGGTCAAAGGCGCGTTCTGATCGGTTAGTTGCATCGCTGGCAAACGTCGGAGACAGGCAAACGGCTGACCTCGTGTCCACCTTGGGGTGAAGTGATGGCATGCATGCCATCATCGCTGCGCAGGCGAGGAGCGATGCTCCTCGAAACCCCTGCTGCGCACCCCGACAAGGACACAAGGTCAGCAGTAGAAAAAATCCTGTCCTCACTGGACAGGTAAAAATCAGCTGTATATAATACGGCCTCTTTTCCCTGATAGCTCAGTCGGTAGAGCGACGGACTGTTAATCCGCAGGTCCCTGGTTCGAGTCCAGGTCGGGGAGCCAGAATACAGCAAGCAGAAAGCCCAGCCTTCACCGGCTGGGCTTTTTGCTTTTTTGCCCTTCGGATGAGTAAACAACATGGACACCAACGACCAGCGCTACCTCGTACAACAGAACAAAATCAGCGACGGCGAAAAGAAGCCGCCTGTCTTCGCCAAGGTCATGCGCAGCAAGGAAGGCGTGTTCGAGGGCGTCTCGTTCATCAGGAACAAGGACAAGGCCACCGTCATGACGGTCGCGCAGGCGCAGGAAGTCATTGACTGGGCCGCGAAGAAAAAGGCGGCCGCGCAAGAGTACGAGACGAAGATCATCTGCCTGGGGCAGTAAGGTCAGGCAGTAAGGTCGGACCGTAAAACAAAAAGCGCCACGGGCCCGTGGCGCTTCTCGACGTTTTTACGCGGCCGTCAGCGCCTTCAGGATCGCGTCGTTGAACGCCGGGATGTCGCCCGGATTACGGCTCGTGATCAGCTTGCCGTCCACGACCACCGTCTCGTCGCTCCACTGCGCGCCGGCGTTGGTCAGGTCGGTCTTCAGGCTTGGCCAGCTGGTGACGCGCTTGCCCTTGGCGATGCCGGCATCGATCAGCGTCCACGGGCCGTGGCAGATGGCGGCCACCGGTTTGTCGGCGCGGGCGAAGTCGCCGATCAGCGCGATCGATTCGGGCGACAGCCGCAGCGCATCGGGGTTGGCCACGCCGCCCGGCAGCACCAGCGCATCGAAGTCGGCCGGGCGGGCGTCCGCAACGCTGCGCTCCACCGTGAACTTGTCCGCCTGGTCCATGTGATTCAGGCCCTGCACCTGCTCTCCCTTGCCTTTCGGCGAAACGAGGATCACCTGCGCGCCATGCCCTTCCAGGAACTCGCGCGGGCCCGTGTATTCGACCTGCTCGACGCCGTCCGTCATCAGTACCGCGATCTTTTTGCCTTCCAGTGTCTTCTGTGCCATGGGTTTTCTCCATTGTCGAAAAAGGACCACAAGCGTGCCACAATGACATTTCCCGCGCTGTGCGCGCACGAACATTGGAGGGAAACGCATGGGGACCATCAGGCACGATGATGACGAACTGTATTTCGAGACGATCGATGGCGACGAGCGCCTGCCGGTGCTGGTCTTCCTGCACGAGGGTCTGGGCAGCGTAGCGCACTGGCGCGACTTCCCGCGCCGCGTGTGCGCCGCCACGGGCCATCCTGGCCTCGTGTACGACCGGCTGGGGCACGGCCACTCGTCGCCGCTGCGCGCCGCGCGCACGATCCACTACCTGCACGACTACGCGCTGCGCGAGCTGCCGGCGGTGCTGACGCAGATCGCGGGCCGCGACTACATCCTGATCGGCCATTCCGACGGCGGCAGCATCGCGCTGATTCACGCGGCCGGCCAGCCGCGGGGGCTGCGCGGCGTCGTGACGCTGGCGGCGCACACGATCGTCGAGACGCTGTCGGTGGAAGGCATCCGCGCCGCGCAAGTCGCGTTCAATGAGGGCAAGCTGCGCGGGCTGGAGCGCTTCCACGGCGCCAAGACGGCGCAGATCTTCGCCGCCTGGGCCGACACGTGGCTGCGGCCGTCGTTCGCGCACTGGGACATCCGCTACCTGCTGCCCTCGATCGACTGCCCCGTGCTGGCGCTGCAGGGCAGTGCCGATCAGTACGGCACCGTGGCTCAGCTCGACGCGATTGCCGACGGTGTTCCTGAGTCCGAGGTGCGCATGCTGGAAGGTGCCGGCCACTCGCCGCATCAGGACCGGCCGGATCTGCTGGTCGAGATCATTGCGGACTTCTGCACCGGCGTGGCCGGATAATTTTTGGCGCTGTCACTCCTGACTAAGGGTTTTCCCATCCATAAGCAGTGATGCCCGCAGGAAGTCGGCAGGCGTACTGATCCTATTCCCATCCCGGCCGTACAGCCACCCCAGGTAGTTCGGCAGGTAGCGGCTGGCCACGCCATTGAAGCGCGTCAGCCACGTCTTGAAATGGCTGTGGTACCGGTTCACGTTCTGGACATGGATGGCGCCGCGCGTTCTAATGCCAGCGCTGA
>Ga0265797_10005038_pt1 | contig 19613 bp, 28 predicted proteins | sample P2T30metagenome_FD_192433 | JGI IMG/M metagenome (GOLD analysis project Ga0265797, IMG submission 192433) | Plant litter microbial communities from East Loma Ridge, Irvine, California - P2 T30 | ecosystem: Environmental > Terrestrial > Plant litter > Unclassified | place: USA: California... | reverse complement strand
TACCTACTATTCGGACGAGGAGCTGTTGGCTAACCTCGACGAAGAGCTTGCTGCTATTCCCGGCGGAGAACTGCCTGCTGTTTCCGATGAGGAGTCTCCATCAATCTCTCAAGATCTCGACTGAGTTCACTCCATCCTCACGAATTTCTTTCACGATCCAAGGAGAGGTCTAGTGCGTCGGAAGAAAAGCATGCTAGCAAGAGATTCAAGCGCTAGCCTACTGAGGAAGTTCCGCCTCCTCCGGCCACTACTGCTACACCTGAGCCGGATCCTTGGGCTGCTATGATGGTGAGGAAGCCACAGGTGTTGACGAGGACGCGCGAGTGGTTTCCAAGGCTGTCCCTCACCCGGCGGTCCTCGACATGCACTTTTGCTGTCCATCCTTTGTTTTCTATATATTCAGCGGCCCCTACTCTATTCTTCATTATTTACCCGGCATTTTGGCGGCACAGTCTGCTGATTGTGCGACTTCCGCATATCAAATCTCGGATCTTTCCAACGAGTCAGCAGCTAGAAGTAGGTGCTTTTTGGTATTTCAGCGACCGACTATGGAGGGCTTTACGAGAGGGTCACACTTGGGACACTTACCTACTTGGCGAGATACTGGTACACGGTCTGGCAGAGTACATGCGAATATTATTTTTTAGAAGAAATGCCGATATGACAAGCTTGCCATGCACTGTACTTCACGGCTGGCTCGTGATTAATGTCCATTCACACCTTCACTGCTGAGTGATTAACTGCCATGACCCAAGCAGGGACTAGTAGGTAATATCTGAAGCACTTCACATGCGTGGTAGACTAGGTGTGGAGAGACATGGTCGATCGAGAAGCAGACCCTAGTGATTCGTTAGCTCCGATAACCGCGCGGGCCGCGGTCAAGAAGTGACAGCTCTCCACACACATCCCCACGCCAGTTGATCTTCACCATGCGCCACGCCTCGTTATTGCTATACACATGTTCTTTTGCTTATTGACATTACTATCACACTCTGGACATACACATTGGCACACCCGTCGCTACTCCCAGCGCTAGCGCTACCTACAGTCAGCATTGCGGCCTCCTTAAGCAGTTGAGCCTTTGGGGCAGCCGCGAACATGGTCGGCCCACGTAAAGCGGCGCTCGCGGAGGAGAGCGCCGAGGTGGAAGTCCTCTTCGCCAACATGGAGAAGATGAAGGCGCTTACCAAGAAGATCCAAGCGAGCGTGAACAGGCTGGACGCCAGCGGAAAGGCGGTGCAGGAGGCCATCCATCCGATCTACGGGAGCACGCAGAAGCTGCAGATTGCCAATGCGAACATCGACAAGGTTATGGAGGCAATCGAGCGACTAAGGGCACCGCGCGAACAATCGGACCGCGAGGAGAGAATCATACGGGCGGGGCCGGGCAGAGGAGACCTCAGAGACTACATCGCGTCGCTGGACCGCACCACCGTCGCACTCGCAGACCTCAAGCGCTCGAATCTGCGGTCCAATGAGCAGGCTGTCGCACAGCTCGCCGGACTGCTCAAGCTGGGTAACAAGCAATTGGAGGATGTCTTCCGGGGCATACTGCAGGAATGCTCGCGCGAGAAGGTGCAGCCATTGGAATACGTAGCAAAGAGTGAGTCCATGAAGAAAGCACAGGAGGAATGCTGACACACCATAGATAACCCATTCCCTCTCCTCTCGTCCGACAAGCTCTCCACCTTACGCGCCATCAACGCCCACATCTCCAAGTCGTTCGCTCAACTATCGCAGAGCGACCTCTCGCAGACTCCAACGCAAAGACTATACGCAGATGTTCGGGGCGGGTATCTGGAAAGCTCGCTCGCCAGTCTTGTCCAGGCCTCCATAAGCACAGCCAGGAAGTTGCAGCCAGACGCAATCTACAAGCGGGGCACCAATGGCATCGGGACCTATGTTCTAGCCATCGAGGGCATCTTCATTGCAGAGTACGACAACATCACGAACATATTTCCACGAGAAGAATGGGGCATGGTGTGCGAGGCGGCTTGCCAGGCTCCCTTGGGCGAATTCAACAAGACTTTGCGTGAGCTCAACGGGCACATCCAGAAGAACCTGCTTACAGACTGCTTCCTTGGTTACGAGATATGTGGGCTGGTCAGAATCTTATCGTTGCGGCTCCAGGACACCACAGGGACTCTGAAGGCTCAAATCTACGACTGTCTCAAGCCCATACGCGAGACCTCAAAGCTGTCGATGAACAAGCTACTCGAGGACGTGCGGACCAAAAGCAACAGCATGGTCGCCCTGCCCATTGATGGAGGGTCTGTGCCAATCACGACGGAGACAATGCGACGTCTGCAAGAGATGACCAACTACCTAGAGCCTCTGTCGTCAATACTAGCCTCACTCGGGGAGGGCGGCTGGAACTCTGGTGCGTCAAATGCCTCATCTACTACTCTGGATGTCGGCCCCGATTCCCTCAAGCTCTTCGGGCAGTACGCAGCAGACACTGTTGACACGTTGATCTCGAACCTCGTCGGCAAAGCAAGAGTCTTGCTCAAAGGCAAGAACTTGCAAGGCATCTTCATTGCAAACAATGTCACGATCATCACGCGTATGATCCAATCCTCAGAGCTGGAACCTCTCATGGGGGGCTATGCCAAGAAGCTTAGTGAGTGGCGGAAGCAAAGCACCCAAATGTATCTCGAGACATGGCGAGAGCCGTCCGGCCATCTGCTCGACGTACAGTACACCAACCGCGCGAAGGAGCGACCACAGTCTGGCGGACTGGACTCTGCGGCCATCGTGAAGGCTCTCAACTCGAAAGACAAGGACGCCATCAAGGAGAAGTTCAAGAGCTTCAACACCAGCTTCGACGCACTGGTAGCGAGCCACAAGACTTATGCAATGGAGCCGGAAGTACGTAACCAGCTCGGGAAGGAAGTGCAGAACATCATCGAGCCGCTGTACAACCGCTTCTACGACCGGTATCGTGAGATCGACAAGGGCAAGGGCAAGTATGTCAAGTACGACAAGAGCGAGATCACCAGGCAGCTGGCGAGCTTCGCTTGAGGCAGAGATGTGGCGTTGATTTGGTCTTTTGCGCACAATACCCTTTGGATGCATTCTCAGGCGCGATGTGACGGATGATTTATTACTGGCTTGTATTTATGTAGCTGGATGTGTATGATTGGACAGGTTTGGCAATTCTCAACGGCCCTGTATGGAGCTACGCGACCAATATGAGCACCGTATTTTTCAGCATTGATGGTCGAACAATCGTGATGATGCTGCCGTGCGTCGGCCCCGCGTCTGCCTGCCAACTGTAGATGCTACACGTGACTGCTCCTTCCGGGAATAGTTTTGGCCGGCCGTGACTGCCTCTGGACTACAGAACACAGCAAATCTTTGCAGACACCTGCAACCTGTCAATTGCACTCGACCTGCACCGAAAGGCCTTCACCTACGCACCGTGCATCTCGCAAGCGTGGTATTAGTCGTTACTTGACAAGTTGACATTCGGTCGGAATTTTGGCTAGCGCCCATTTCGACAATCGCTCCCAATCCTTGCGCGAGACCCCTTTCCTCAGCAAGAGCAAGCGCACCACGACTTCCGTTCCACGCCCCCAGCAACACGCCATTCTCACCCGCTGTGCCTGCACCGCTCAAACACCATTGCTCAGCGTGCATCCATCTCCCGAATAGCTTACCTACCGCTGCCTGGTACGTCAACTCACCCTGAACGCCGCGTGTCACTATTTCTCCAGGTTTTGGCCGGCGTCGCGTCTCCGACTCCACAACAAACAGCGCCAGGCATCACGCAATTGAAACCGCCCGCTGACATCACGCCCTCCCTACAGGAGTCTCTCACTTGACCGCATCTCGTCTGCATCCGCGAGACCTCCGACACCATGGGTGAGCCCTCCCGTCCTACGTCGCGGCTCGCACTGCGAGGATTGGGTCCGACAGCAGTATCTGGCGCAGGCACGTAGGCATACACTCTTCGGTGGGGGGTCGTTGGAAGCTCTATGCAGCTCTGACACCCGCTGCTGAAGCTCTTGCCCTGTCGACGTCCACATACTCTGCTCCAAGCTCGCGCTGCTTCTTCTGGCAGGGGCTAACAAACTACTGCAGAAGCAAACGGCGCCCCATCGCCCAGCCAGCCCACGCGTGCATCTCCTTCACCTCCCACGTCCTCCAGCGGCCCATTCGCCATGGACTCGACGCTGTCGCAGGCCAACGGCCAGTCTCAGGCGCCACACACTGTGTCGGCTAAGAACCCAAAGGCGGCTGCTCAATTGGCAAATGATATGAACATTGTGCGAAGGAAGCTCACCGGATATGTTGGCTTTGCAAACCTGCCCAACCAGTGGCACCGCAAGAGTGTGCGCAAAGGATTCAACTTCAACGTCATGGTTGTTGGTACGTGTCAATCGTGAAACCTACCAATCACAGTGTGCTAATATCACCAGGCGAGTCTGGCCTCGGAAAGTCGACTCTCGTAAATACGCTGTTTAACACCTCGTTGTACCCACCCAAGGAGCGCAAGCCACCGAGCCTCGATATCTCCAAGACTGTCTCCGTGCAGTCCATCAGCGCCGACATTGAGGAGAACGGCGTCCGCCTGCGGTTGACCGTTGTCGACACGCCTGGCTTCGGCGACTTCATCAACAACGACGAGTCCTGGGACCCGATCGTCAAGAACATTGAGCAGAGGTTTGATGCCTACCTGGACGCCGAGAACAAGGTTAATCGCATGAACGTCGTCGACAACCGCATCCACGCTGTTGTATACTTCATCCAGCCCACCGGTCACTCGCTCAAGCCGCTCGACATTGAGGTGATGAAGAAGCTACACACCAAAGTCAACCTCATCCCAGTCATCGCCAAGGCCGACACCGTCACAGACGACGATGTCGACAACTACAAGAAGAGGGTCAGTAGATGTACAAGTATTACTTTTCACAACTGACATGCGCAGATTCTTGCCGACATTGCGTACCACAAGATCCAGATCTTTGAAGGGCCACGCTACGAGCTCGACGACGAGGAGACGATCGCCGAAAACCAGGAAATCATGAGCAAGGTTCCCTTCGCCGTTGTCGGCTCAGACGCCGAGGTCACCACACCGGACGGCCGCAAGGTCCGGGGTCGTCTCCTACCATGGGGTGTTGTCGAGGTCGACAACGAGGAGCACTGCGACTTTGTCAAGCTGCGCCAGATGCTCATCCGCACACACATGGAGGAGCTCAAGGAGAACACCAACAATGTGCTTTACGAAAACTACCGTTCTGAAAAGCTCACCTCAATGGGTATCCAGCAAGACTCGACCGTCTTCAAGGAGGTCAACCCTGCGGTCAAGCAGGAAGAGGAGCGCTCGCTGCACGAGCAGAAGCTCCAGAAGATGGAGATGGAGATGAAGATGGTCTTCCAGCAGAAGGTAAACGAGAAGGAGAGCAAGTTGCGCCAGAGCGAAGAGGAGCTGTACGCCCGTCACAAGGAGATGAAGGACCAGCTGGAACGCCAACGAGTGGAGCTCGATGAGAAGAAGTCACGCATCGAGTCGGGACGGCCGATAGAGGAGAAGGGTAAGAGAAAGGGCTTCTCTCTCCGCTAAGCACCGGTGGCGTAGCGGTCAGACTGTGCCTTATCTGGACGACTCCCACGGCACACCAGCTCCTTGCTCCTTCTCACGCCCTCTTACCAGACCTTGTTTAATATAATGCCGCCTGACGATGTCACTGGGTGCTATCGGCAAAAAGGATAATACAGCGGTGCGATTTTGGGGATGAAGGGCAGCGGCACCACATGATGTTGCTGCCCTGGTCGTTGATTGATACCAACATGTCTGCGCTCTTTCCGGTTCCCTTACTTCCCTTCTTATTTTTTAGTGGCTGGGCAGCTGTTCTTCGGCGGAGGAGTGGGGAATGGGGGACAGCTTCTTTTCATGTATTCTACGGATCATTCTAGCAGTAAATTTCGTTTGTGGGCAGTGACTGGCTTCTGCGCGTGATGTTTGAACTGTGCAGTGATGTGAAGCATGAATTACTTGACCATGCTTCCCCAGCCGGAACTTCGAAGCACATGCTTGTCTCGTCGTCGGCGTCGGCGGCTGATGGGGATCGTCAGGGTTGCGGCAGGATGGCCAGGGCGCTAAGTGACCGCAGCGCCCACAGAGGGCCTGTCGACAAGGCATTTCGTCACCACCCAAACGCCCGAATTTCTGGTTTAGCTGCCCGCTTCCTGCCCACTCCAGAGAGCCCTTCCATCGTCACACGTCACCTATCTTCCTCAATCCTTCTTCCTCTACATCCACGGCACTGTTGTCGAAGAGCCATTGCTTGACCTCGGACTCTCTATCCTATTCGGTAAGTGACGCACCGCGCATCGACATGAGCAAACAAGAGCGGGTCTCAAGTGCCGCCTGGCGCAGACAGGACAGGACAAGGTCCCAGCCACCGCTCCTGCCAGATTGCAACTTCTCTCCTCTCCCAAGCATCACACACACGCCTGCAGCTTGTCACCTTGTCACTCCGCCCATTGACAGCTCTATCGCTAGTTGCACACCCCGCTGACAGCCCCAAGCTACCTATTACGTAGTCCACACGACAACCGCCAAAACTCACAATGGCCCCTCCTCCGCCTGCCACGATGCCTTTGGGCCAGCGCCTTGCAGCTCTTGCTCAGACGCTGCAGTTTGCTTGGTTCATGGGCCACGTTACCCTGCTCCTGGCCACGCTGCGCTACAGCCTGAGCTACATCACCTTCAACTACTATTCGCGATGGGCCAGCTTCTCGTACCGCGTCGCTTTCTTGTCCGCGTGCGTGACATACGGCATCGTGGTATACAAGGCGTACCGCGCCCGTATGAGGACCGGCAAGCAGGGCGGTGTCCTGGCTCTGGCCACGGATGAGAATGTGCAGTATCTGAGTACGTCCCCACTCTTCCAGCTAAGCAAACACGAGCTAACACACCCTCAGTCATGGCACTCGTCTGGCTCTTCATGCGCCAGATCCCTCTCGCCGTCACGCCCTTTGCAGTCTACTCCGTCTTCCACGTTGCCACCTACGTGCGCTCCAACCTGCTTCCTACCATCCAGCCCCCACCCAGCTCGTCCCCAGCTGGCTCCAAGGCCCCCGCGTCCGGCGCCTCCGAGGCTATTGGCAAGTTTGTCAAGGAGTACTACGACGGCAGCATGACGCTCGTAGCCATGCTCGAGATTGCACTGTGGTTCCGCGTTGTCGGCTCCGCGCTGCTGTTCCAGAAGGGCAGCTGGATCCTTCTTGCCGTCTACACCGTCTTCTTCCGCGCCCGTGTTGCACAGAGCAGCTTCGTCCAGGAGGCGATTCACCAGCTCACGGCCCGTGTTGACGCGCAGCTTGCGAACCAGAGCACACCGCCTGCGGCTCGCAATGCGTGGGGCACCTTCAAGAACATCATCCGCCAGGCGGCAGATGCGACTGATATCCGCAGGTACGTCGGTGGACAGCAGCAGGGCGCCCCCAAGAAGGCGCAGTAAGTGCGTCGACCTGAGCACTGTTGGCAAGGACCTGTTCCCAGCGGCTGTGGGTGAAGATGTGGTCGCTGGGATCCAAGTGGTACGAATCTTGACGACGTTACGGCAGTCATGAGGGAAGAAAGCAGTTTGTTACGGAGGTGTGGTATAACACAGGATGCATGGTTTGGTATTGAGCTCGATGGATATCCAACGTGGTACGATATGGGAAAGTCAGCGTCAGCAGCAAGTCTGAGAAAAGCAAGAAGCTGAAGTCGAAAATGTCGGTGTTGAAGGTTTGGTGTTCAGCTATAGAATAGCTTGCGTGGTTCACGGCAGCTTTTTGTTCGAATTGAGTATATCTATTTTTGTGCTTTGGATTACACTGCGTCTTCGCTGTGCAGTATTTGTGCCGCGTAGCCATCAGCAAATGTTCATCATCGTAGCGGTGTCGTTCAGCTGTGGCTTTTCTTTCCACGCCGCAGCTGCACATGAGAAGTTCATCAGGCCACCACCTGACGAAGCAGAGGCCAAATTTACTTCGACCAATATCAGGGCATTGCATACGATGCTGCGCTGTGCGATGGTGTGAGATACACAATTCAAGTCTGCTTGTGCAGTAGGCCAGTAGTTTTTACCTTTTCCTGCACGGCTTAGCTCCACAATACGTTTCCTTCGATTTTCCCGATGTTGTTGTGTGGTGCGATGGATATGCTCCACAAGAAGATGTTTCTCCACATGATGTGCTTCGCTTCGGAAGGATGCGAGATCCGCTTCTTCGGGAGCGGTTTGGCGGTGAGCGTGGGAGGGGTTTGATGTGCAGTAACGTCTTGTGGCGCGTTGGAGGGTAGGAGTCTGCAGACAGTTGTTGATACGAATAGCTTTGAACATGCAAGAAATTGCTTGCGATTATGCTTTGACACAGTGCAGAGGCGTATAGCCAGAGTAAAAAAGTAATATATTGATGTTCGACCTTTACGATCAAGTAACTGGGTACATTGCAGTACGGCTGATAAAGTTTCGAGGCGTGCCTGAGACACGATTAGCGATTGATGCTGAGACTCGATCGAGACATCCCAAAGATGGGGATGTGCAAGAATGAATGTGCATACGACCGCCGCGCCGGTGCATTGTAGATGAAGATCTGGGGTCGCAAAGTGCATTACGTGCTCATACATCTACATGGTACACATCTATCTACCGAACACTGTCGGTAGATGTGCGATTTCCACATTACTTTCGAAAAGGGTTTGAAGAGAAAAGTTGCACCTTGCACCTGCCAAAGTCAAGTTCCAAAGCTTTCACTCTACGATTGCTCGCTCGCTTGCGTGGTCTACGAACAACACACACAGCACGCCATCACACTTCAGCGCATACGCCAAGTGGGCAGCAGGCATTAGCGGAATGCCCTGGAAGAGGTGGTGGCACGACAGGGGTAGCGCGGCGGGCAGCTAGCGAGGAACGTCAGCCGCTTCACCGTTTCGACATTTTGGGACGTGTGTGGGTATTCTTGTATATAGGGCTGCAAGTCCCCTCGGTTTCCAGGCTCGTCTCTGCTTTCACGAACTCTGGACTGGACTGGTTGCTTCTCTGCGTCACTTTTGGATCATCAATTCACTCACGGGCGACGTTCACGATCGCGATTTCTGTATGAGCCTCGCTTAACCGCTCTTGCATACCATTGCGAGCTACAACAACCACAACCCACACGCAACTCAATTTTTGGAAGTAAAAGAGATGGAGTACTCGCCAGCGCTGTCGACCAACAGTGACATGACGGAAGAAGAGCTGGAGAAATATTTCGAAACGTACATTCCGCTGTCAAACCTACCCACCCCTCCACCAGCGAGAGAGCGCACCATACCCTCGACACCGCGCTCAGCATCACCATCGCCGTCATTTATACCAGTAACAACACCAGAATCCTTCTCTCCTGAAGTCCAAGGTACGTTCATTCCAACTCCCACCCCAGCACATGTCACATTCCCCCTTTGAGCATCCCCTAAAGCAAGGCACTGCATGAAACCCACGGACCCTGAGCGAACATTCCCCTGCATAACAGCCTCGTAGCACGTCATGTCCGTCCCAACACCATGCATTTTTTCAACTTTTCCAACTCCACAATTTATTGAGGGATCGGACCTGCAACTCCACTTTTGTCAATCGTCCCTGTCGATCCGCCGTGTCGCCTCGCAGCGCATTCCTTGCCACAATGACACAAAACACTAACATGGTATACCAAATATAGCACAGGCGACACACCTCGGTAACATCGTTTCTCGCACGCACCGCGATGTCATCTGCGGCTTTTTGCAGCGCGCAGATTTGCCCGAGGAAGTAGTTGCGTTTGCGGGCTGTGTGCTTGAGATGTTGAGCGCGAAGTTTATGGACGGCTGGAGGAGAGAATTCGTTGACGTGTCATTCGAGCGCGACTTGAAGAATTTCCTGAGGACAGATGAGACGCGGCATACGCATGTTAGTTCCGACATCATGGTTCTTGCTGCGCTGGCTCTTGCACACGGCTTTTGTGTGGACCGGATGCGCTCGTCACGGCATTGGTGTGTCAAGGAAAGTGCAGGGATGTTCAGCGTGAAAGAACTTGAAGCGACGAAGCGGGCGATTCTGCGCGATACGGATTATGGGTTGTTTCGCATCTCGGGGGAGATGGTGGAAGGATTGCTGAAGGAGATGCGAAGGCCGAAGATGGAGGCGTTGGTGAAGGAGAATCGACGGCGCACGCTGTCGATTAAGCTTTCTGGGACGGCGATTTGGAGTCTCGGTGTTCAGACGCCGGAGCCGAGTCCTTGAGCGTTGGAGTGCGACTTCGTTGGATTTGGTCCATGGGCCGCACTTGCTGTGGACGGTATACGAGCCTCAACGCTCTGTTTGGAAAGCGATGCTGTCTGTTACCGCTCGGGCACAACACCCTCATCACTCGGAATTCTTCGCATCTTCTTGATTAGCATTTTTCGCATCTGCTTGGTCGGAATTTCTAGACACGACTCGCAGAGCTGGTACGTTTCTCCCATCGTAAGATACGTTGTTGGTCGGGAAAAGAGGTGGTCAGTTACTTGTTGGTGGCCTGATGCACGCACTGCACCCTTTACTTGCATGATACCCAAGTCAGACACGAGAGGCTTCTCGTCTGAATTTTTTCGTACACATCCTTCCCATCGGCGGTACACTAGCATTTACATTGTACGTAGCACTAATTCCAGTACATAATCCATTATTCACATAATGGCCTCGCCTGTTCATTCGCCCGCAAAATGTCCCGCACCGTGGTGTGGAGGGGCAGCCAACATCGACGTCATGCCTCGAGTCTGGCCATGCGAAAAGTCACGCTTCAACGCGCTGCATGCCCCGCTAGCGTGGCTCGAGCATGCACAAGAGTATTGGACAGCAGTCTCTGTCACGTCTTAGCCAGCGTCTCCGCGTTGCTGTGTGGACGGCGTGGAGTTGGAGCAGTCGCGCCTACCCCACCTTGTATTCGTTTCCCCATGCATTTTGGCTCGGGATGCATGAAGCTGCATGCCCGTTCCTCAACAGCTTGCAGAAGAGCTGTCAGCGTCCCCGCGTTGTCGTTGAAGTGGCATTGCTGTCACTATCAAAGTGCCGATTGCCGTCCATTGTGGTGATCGTGACCCCTCTTGGCCTTGGAGACGCTTAGGTTCTTGTAGAGTAAACAGCCGTTGCTGTGTCGTAAACCCAGCTTTGTCAACACTGCTTGTAGTTATTGACTAGGCTTTATAAGCTTGCGTATACCCGCGCTCTTACCTCCCCTGATCTCTCTGTTCGATTGCGAGCCCGACTAACCTCTCGCTCAACACTTCGCCCTGCTATCCCACCTTCGCCTCTACAACACCGATACTCCCTCAGCAATTCGCGCTTCTCTGCAATCGACGTGCTGAACATGGCGGCTGCTGCTCCTTCACCCCGCGAGCGCAAGCCCTCGACGAGCGCGCCGCTCTCTGATCTCAAGGGTCCGGTCGGACCCGCCTTCAGCAGACCCAAGCACAAGCGCACTGTGACTGGCTTCGGTCCGGGTGACATCAAGAGTGTCGAAGCCAGTATTCCAGAGCCCCAGCGCGAGGCATGGAGAAAGTTTGTGAGTGCAATTGAGTGGTTCCGCAGCTTCCTGCGTTGCGGGGTAGCTTTGGGGTGAACGCGTGGGGTTGAGTACTGACAGCCATACAGATGCCCAAGCCCTTCACCACGCCTGATGAGTTCGAGAAGGAGGCTGTGCGCCATATTGAGACTACACTTGCACGTTCGTTGTTCAACTGTGATGAGTCGGCTGCGTATGCTGGAACGGCGCTGGCGTTCAGGGACCGTCTGGTCTTGGACTGGAACAAGACCCAACAGAGCCAGACTTTCGCGGATCAAAAGCGCATATACTGTGAGAACATCATACATGAGATGGAAATAATACGCTAATATGAACAGATTTGTCTCTCGAATTCTTGATGGGACGCGCTCTGGACAATGCCATGCTCAACGTCGAGCAGAAGGATGTTGCTACCAGTAGGCTTAATCACTATGAGATCCTGCCATTGGCGTTGCTAACACATTTTCAGAGGGTATGGCCGACCTTGGGTTCCGTATGGAGGATGTTATCTCCCAAGAACATGACGCCGCGCTCGGCAACGGCGGTCTCGGACGTCTCGCCGCCTGCTTCCTCGATTCGATGGCCTCCCTGAACTACCCCGCCTGGGGCTACGGCCTGCGGTACCGTTATGGTATCTTCAAGCAGGAGATCGTGGACGGATATCAGGTCGAAGTGCCAGATTATTGGCTCGACTTCAACCCATGGGAGTTCCAGCGCCACGACATTGTCGTGGACGTACAGTTCTACGGACATGTCAACCGCTGGCAGGACGACGAGGGCAAGCAGCAATGCTCGTGGGAAGGCGGCGAAATTGTGCAAGCTAGTGCTTTCGATGTGCCGGGTGAGTACGATTGCGATGTTGATGGGGAAGCGGAAGCTGATCTAGACAGTTCCTGGATACAAGACTGGCACCTGCAACAACCTCCGTCTCTGGGGCAGCAAGGCTGCTAGCGGCGAGTTTGATTTCCAGAAGTTCAACTCTGGCGAGTACGAGAGCTCGGTGGCTGACCAGCAGCGTGCTGAGACCATCTCTGCGGTGCTCTATCCCAACGACAAGTACGCGAATCCCCTCAGCTCTGGGTGAACTCAACTAACATAACCTAGCCTCGAGCGCGGTAAGGAGCTACGCCTGAAGCAGCAGTACTTCTGGTGCGCTGCCTCGCTCTACGACATTGTCCGTCGCTTCAAGAAGAGCAAGAAGGCGTGGAAGGAGTTCCCTAACATGGTCGCCATTCAGCTAAACGACACTCACCCGACTCTTGCCATTCCTGAGCTTATGAGGATATTGATCGACCTTGAGGGTTTGGACTGGGATGATGCGTGGAGCAGTAAGTGGCTGAACATACTTTGGGGGGTAGAAGCTGACTGTTCGCAGTCGTCCAGAAGACGTTCGGCTACACGAATCACACTGTGCTTCCCGAGGCGCTTGAGAAGTGGTCGGTGCCTCTCATGCAGCACCTGCTCCCTCGCCATCTGCAGGTATGTTATCCTTGAGTCCACTTTTCCGTGCCAGTACTGACCCTAGATCAGATTGTGTATGAGATAAATCTGCAGTTCCTGCAACTTGTCGAGCGGAACTTCCCCAAGGAGCGCGAGATGCTCGGCCGCGTCTCAATCATCGAGGAGTCTAACCCGAAGATGGTCCGCATGGCATACCTAGCTTTGATCGGCTCGCACAAGGTCAACGGTGTCGCTGAGCTACACTCCGACCTGATCAAGACCACAATCTTCAAAGACTTTGTCAAGATCTTCGGACCTGATAAGTTCACAAACGTCACCAACGGTATCACGCCCCGAAGATGGCTACACCAGGCCAATCCGAAGCTGTCAGCTTTGATTGCCTCCAAGCTGGGCGGACACGAGTTCCTCAAAGACCTTACTCTGCTGCACAAGCTTGAGGCGTTTGTCGACGACAAGGAGTTCCGCAAAGAGTTCCGCGACATCAAGTACGCCAACAAGGTCCGACTGGCGGCGCATATGGAGGAACACCAGGGCGTCAAGGTCAACCCAGCTGCGCTCTTCGATGTTCAAGTCAAGCGTATACACGAGTACAAGCGCCAGCAGCTCAATATCTTTGGTGTCATCCACCGCTACCTCCAGATCAAAGCCATGTCGCCCGAAGACCGTAAGAAGCTTGTTCCCCGCGTTTCGATCTTTGGTGGAAAGGCTGCACCTGGATACTGGATGGCAAAAACCGTCATTCACCTCATCTGCATGGTTGGCGAGGTCGTGAATAACGACAAAGATGTTGGCGACGCGCTCAAGGTCATCTTCATTGGTGACTACAATGTCAGCAAGGCTGAAATCATCACACCGGCCAGCGACATCAGCGAGCACATCTCGACTGCTGGCACTGAGGCGTCGGGTACTTCCAACATGAAGTTCTGTCTCAACGGCGGCTTGATCATCGGTACCTGCGACGGTGCGAACGTAAGTCAAAATCTTCTTTGACTTCTAGATGCTATGGCCACTAAGTTCCAACTAGATCGAAATCACCCGCGAAATCGGCGAGCAGAACATTTTCCTCTTCGGCAACCTCGCCGAAGACGTCGAGGACCTGCGTCACGCCCATCTCTACCAGCAGTACACGCTTGACCCACAGCTCGCCGCCGTCTTCGATGCGATCCACAAGGGCACATTTGGCGACGCAGACCGCTTCGGCGCCCTGCTGAACGGCATTGTCGAACACGGCGACTACTACCTCGTGTCGGACGACTTTGCATCGTACATCAAGACGCAGGAGCTCATTGACGAGAGCTACAAGAACACCGAGGAGTGGACGACGAAGGCAATCACGACGGTGGCGCGCATGGGATTCTTCTCGAGTGATAGGTGCATTGATGAGTATGCGGAGTCGATCTGGAATGTCGAGCCGCTGGTGCCCAAAGATGAGCCTGCGCCGTAAATGGTGGTGGGAACAGCGAGGTGGTGAACAAGGTTGAAAGACGGTAGATTCGTAGATCTAGACGATACTTCCTGGGCTGGCTACTACAGCGGCGATTATGATGAGAATTATGACACGAGCACGAATTCTTTGATATTTGGATCTTTGTCTTCGAGTTTGATTCACATGTGCTACAGGATTTCACACCGACAACAGGCCATGTAAAATGCTCGACAAGCTGAGCATGTTGTTTAGCTTCACTGACAAGATGCTTGGGGCCAATCAGACGCTGGACCCTGACAGCGGCCGCTCCCAATTGAGTCCGCCGCACAGACGCGACACGCGACGTCAACCGCAATCTGGCCGCTGAAGCTCAAGCAAGCCAATCGAAGAAGAGCTCCAAACACCCCCATCATGGCAAATAGAGGCTACGACGTTGTCGTGGACGTTGACCAAGAAGTATGCGCACTCACAGCAACACCTGAAGCCACATACTAATAATCCCCAGGGCGACCTAGGCCACACCGACCTGCAAGAAGATCTCGAATTCCACAGCTCCAGTATGTTTCCGACTTACTACCTCTTCCCCTTCTCCGCATACTAACCCTCGTGTCTAGATTTCGACACCCAGCCCTCGCGCGGCGCTCCCAAAATCCAGCCCGACTCCTCCTCCTTCCTCCCCGGCCCCAACACTTCTGCCTCCTCCTCGGGCCGCAAACACTACCTGTGGACCCTCTCCTTCTACGCCCAAGCCTTCGACGTCGACACCAACGAAGTACTGCGGCGCTGCACAAATGCAATATACCCGCGCGCCAACTTCCTCGACGTGCTCGAAGGCAACCCAGATCTGTACGGCCCCGTGTGGATCGCGACCACCGTCGTAGTCATCTTGTTCTTGACGGGCACAATCAATCAGTATCTGAGTCAGCAGGGCGTTGGCAAGTTCAGCTATGATTTCAAGCTGCTGAGCGGGGCGGCCGGGCTGGTGTATGGGTACACAGCGGCCGTCCCGGTTGCGCTGTGGGCCGTGCTGAAGTGGTATGGGAGTGAGAGCGCGAATCTGCTGGAGTGTGCTTGTCTCTATGGGTACGCGAATCTGGTATGGATTGTGGTGGCGTTAGTGAGCTGGAGTCCGATTGCTAGTAAGTCCCATTTTCCCCTCTGCCATCTAACCCCGTATGTCATGCTGACATTGTGTGATCTAGTTCTCAACTACGTCTTCGTCGCGCTCGGCCTTGCGTTCTCGGCATTCTTTCTGCTGCGCAATTTGTACCCCGTCCTCAGCACCACGGAAGCGAAGACAAGCAAGATTTTACTCATCGTGGTTTTGGCGCTGCATGCGGGCTTTGCGATTGCGATCAAGGTGTTGTTTTTTGCGGCGACGAGTCCGATTGGCAATCCGAAGGGCGGAGATGCGGATAAGGGAGCGGACGCTGGCGAGGGCAAGGGCGATATGTTGAGGATGCTGTTCCGGTAGTCATTGGGGAGGAGTCAGAGATTGTAAGGGCGCGTAGGTATCCATCGGTACTAGGATGGGATGTATCGATACCCTTTCGCAGTTGAAATAACGAGCACGAACACGCGACATACCGTTTGATCACATTCACATTGCGGTGTCGCTGAACATAAGCTTTGTGCATCAAGCTGTTCGGAACCCTCAAACACTAATCGAGTTTGCCAGGTTCTGCAAGGATTCGCCCTCCATGACAATAGCTAAGCTCCTCAAGATGTATCGAAACTACAGCCCGTTGTCCCTGATACACCATACAAGGACCTTTTCTACAATAAAGATCAACTGAAGATAAACAGGATACTACGCCGTTCTGCAAACTCTGTGTTGAACGGCACCACAAAACAACATATGCTTGTCTTTGTCAAGGAATTTTGCGGTTCCTGATGAGGCTGCGGATCTACCGAGGGAGGCGCAGTTTAATATGAGCCTTGTCGCACCTGCCTTCACACCTGCACAATCGCTACTATGCACCACATCTGCCAACTTGCTGCGCGCAACGAGCGACACATCTTATCAGTGCTCGGTGGAACATCTCTTTAGTCTCAGCACAGGTTATGCGCTGCGTTGTGAAGCATAGATGCCTTCCTCTCCTCTCTACACTACGCGCTTATCAGGACGCACGATTCGGCTTCTCCACATCGAACCAGGTGAAGCAGATTCGCCGTTACAATGCAGTCTTAAATTGAAAGAGTTGGATGGCAGTGCAGTACCCTACTTCGCACTTTCCTACGTATGGGGCTCGACGACGGACCGCAAGCGTATCACCTGCAATGGCCACGTGACAGAGATCACTACCAACCTTCACTCACTGCTGCTCGAGTACCGTCGACGAGGCGTGGATGGCAATGATCTCGAGACACCACTATGGGTGGATGCCTTGTGCATTTGCCAAACTGACGACGAGGAACGTACGACCCAAGTTCGCATGATGCAAAACATCTACAAGCAAGCAGAGGCCGTCATCATCTGGCTCGGCCCCATGGCCTCAAAAGACCACCACATAGACTTGCAGACGCTGGGAATGATCAATGCGCCGTTCAAGCGATACATGGGCCTCCCGCTCTACACCATCCATAGCGTCTCATCGTTCGACAAATGGCTTGCAGATCGCTTGACCGACCAGCACTTCAAAGAGCTAGCCAAGTTCCTCCAAACACCTTGGTTTCAGCGTATATGGGTAGTCCAAGAGCTGTTGTTCGCAAGGAAATTACGTGTATGGCGGGGTGACATGGTGTTGGATGAGGAAGATATACTTTCTGGCGCTTATCATATGATGGCGATGAATAATATCACTGTCAGGCTTCAGCTTGGAGTTGATGAGAATTCGAACAGGATGCAGATTACAAATGCAGGACGCTTGGAGGCGCTACGAAAAGAGAAAGCGGAAGGGGACCAACTCAATATGTTGTCTCTGTTGCTGGCGACGAGATGTTTGCAAGCAACGGACCGCCGCGACAAGATCTTTGCTTTGGTTGGACTGGCTAGCGACATGGACGAAAGCTTTGTCGACTATGGAAAAGACATCAGAGAGATTGTGACTGAGCTGAGCCGCATGCTTTTGGGTGGTCAATTAGACAGCCTCCCTAGCCCACTTGATGTACTGTCGTATATCACACGACCAGATGGAGAAAGAGAGGATCTACCTTCGTGGGTCGTGGAATGGACACTATTCTCAGATCGATCTCTCTTCGTGGCGTTGGCAGGCGTGTACCCAACCGAACCTCCATACGTAACCGAGAAGCCCATCATGCACTTCGAAGATGAAAAAGTACGTCTCGCGTCCTACGCAGACCTCATGTCACTAACTCAATACTCAGACACTTATCGTCCGCGGCGCCCTCATCGCATCCATATCCCACATCGTCGACTCCCCACCCTGCATGTCCCACCAGATCCCCATGCGCGAGCTCATAACCATCAACAACGTCAAAGCATACATACGCTGGCACGAGCAATGCAGTGACATCGTCACTCGCTACATCGACGCCTACCCAACAGGCGAGTCCCTCCACGACGCATACTGGCGCACACTCATGTGCAACCGCACATCCGTGACCTCACAAGACAAACCCACAACCGACGCGTCATACCAATCGTGGACACGCGTCTGCCACGCGCAGTACATCCTCATGAGCAGCGTCGAGAAAATTGACCGCGCGCTCTACTGGTCCGGCATCGTCGCAGCCGCCAGCGTCGCAAGCACAGCATACTTCTGGCCCCGACTCGGAAAATGGAAAATCTTCATCCCGCTACTCGCACCAGGAACATACAAATTCCTGCGCGACTTCACCAACGAAGTGCACCGCATCAGTCTCGCGAGGTTGAACGAGGCGTACAGGGTCGTGTTGGGTGCACATGAGCGTGGGCAGCAGGAGTTTGAGGCTGTGTTTTGCCAGTGGTGTCAGGGGCGGAGGTTTGCGCTGTTTGAGAATGGGTATATGGGGTGGGTGCCGGCTGCGGCGCGGGTGGGCGATGTGGGTGTTATGTGGAGGGGGTGTAGGATTCCGTATGTTATTAGGGAGAATAGGAGAAGGGAGGGGTGGAGTGTGCTTGGGGATGCGTATGTGCATGGGCTGATGGATGGGGTTGAGTTGGGGGAGGGGGTTTGGGAGGAGGATATTAGGGTTGTGTGAGGGATGGGTTGTTTTACTTACGGATGGGTATGTTCAATGCAACTCACTGGTCGTAAAGCTATAGCGCACGCCATAGAAGCTCCGTATTCCACTCGCACGAAACTACACGCAACACAACCCTCTCTCAAACCTCAGCATACCTCCCCAAAAACCCTCCCAACCCCTCCCCCTCAACCCCAATCCTCCCATTATCCAACTCTCCCAACCCCCACACGCCCTCCACTGTCCAAAGCGTATAAAACCACCCAACATACTCCCAAAACCTACTCCTCATCCCCCTCTCCCTAGCCTCAAACGCCCTCACCCTCAATTCCTCCACACTCCCCATATACTTAATCCCCACCTCCTTCCCCCGAACCGCACCATACTCAGCCGCAATATCGCCCAACGTCCCCGTCCCAGAACTCACGCTCCAGAACCTCTTGGACCGGATGACGTCGTCCGGTAGACTTAGAATACCAGCGACAAACTCCGCAACATCTTTTTCGCTCGTGTAGTTCCAGACGCGATTCTCGTCGCCCCATATCTGCATGGTTAGATTCTCCGGATCCCAGGGCCCATGGGCCTTGGCTGTGAAGTCCACGCGCCCGGACACACCGAAGAGTACCTCCGCGAGCACGCCGACGAGAACGTGCGTTGGCTTTAAAGGATCGGGACCGGGGGAGCAGGACATTTCGATGTGGTTGTGGAATGCGATCATGGGGTCGTATGCGTCGAGCTGCGTGAGCGAGAGTGCGCGCCAGTCGTATGCGAAGTTCGCGGAGATGAAGTGTTTAACGTGTGCGCGCTCCTTATATCTTGCGTATCAGTCAAGCCACATATGTGTATGGGACATAGATACATACAGCAGCGCGGAACAAAAGTAATTGTCCTTCGAGCAGGAGTTCTGGCATACCGTTGTATGCGCACACGACTGCGTCAACGCCTGCGCATGCGCGGTCTAGCGCGGCGATGTCGTGGTATGCGCTGCTTAGGATGAAGGACTCGAGTTGGGACTTGGTTTCGGGGGGGAGTTTGGTGGGGGTGCGGC
>Ga0265797_10005037_pt1 | contig 19614 bp, 22 predicted proteins | sample P2T30metagenome_FD_192433 | JGI IMG/M metagenome (GOLD analysis project Ga0265797, IMG submission 192433) | Plant litter microbial communities from East Loma Ridge, Irvine, California - P2 T30 | ecosystem: Environmental > Terrestrial > Plant litter > Unclassified | place: USA: California... | reverse complement strand
GGAAGAAGAAGGTGTTGGCGTTGATAATGATGATATCGACTCGGTCGCTTGGCTATGGTCGCAATTCGGCGGTTATCTGCGGCATGGTGGTGGTTTTCGCGAAGCGTCGCTCCTTGTGAACGTCTTCCAGAAGCGAGAGTGGTCTACAGGGAGTCCTGAATTGTCATGGTGTTGTGTGCCTCCTCTTGCTGCATTGCGTTAATCATGTGCCGGCTCGTGCCTGGGTTTTTGGAAGGGGCGTGGGAGAGGCAGCATCGTGCCTACCTAAGTTACCTTGGACATGTCGCGTTGACCAGAGGGGATCTCAAGGAGCAAGCTGTTTCAATTGCGAATAATGGCGTAACTGTGGAAATTAGGACATTGCGATTTGTTATATAGCACGGAGGTTGATGGATCACTCGTAGGGCGCGCGGGCGGGAGTGGAGGCTAGCGCCGATTTCGGTGTTATCGGACCCGTCTCGGAATGAGCATGCGGCGGAGAACTCCACAACCACATGTTCTAAAACCTACCCGTTGCAAAGACATGGAGCATCTAGACATATTGGTAGACGGTCCGTATCTCATTTCGTTTCTCCAGATGGAACCAGCATTACCGTGCATGCTCTACTTCCAAGGAACGCGCATGGACAAAGCATGCCTAGGTAATAGCAACGAGATGAACTTGGTATCGAGACTACGCAAATGGAGAAGAAACATCTATCCTCGCAAAAATGAGAAGAACTGTGTAGGAGATCGTTCCGGTCGTTGCCCAATACTTAATAACACCTCAAACTCCAAACCCCAACTCTCTCAACCCCATCACCACCCTACCACCAGCCTCCTCCACACCCTCCCACAGCCCCCTCAATCCTTCATCGCTATCTCCCAACACCGGATCCTTCTCCGGTATGCCCACTTTCCACACCTCCCCCTCTTTCCCGTCATGCTCACCCCCAACAGCGAAGTCCCAAACCCCGCCATAAGGATACGCACCCATCATCATGAACTTCCCGCCGCTGATATCCACACTCTCAAAAAACCTCCTCCTCTCCGCCTCCTTCTCCTCATCAACCTCCGCCGCCCTCCCCTCCTCTACATCCTTCGGTTGGTGAAACGCCAATTCCTCGTTCCGCGGTCGCGGCAAAAAGGTTTTGTGGCTAACCCCCGCTGGGATGATGAAGACATCGCCCAGTTCCGCTTTGATATCCACGCCACCAACCTCTCCATCTCCTCTTTCACCCGGTTCGTATTTACCCTGCGACCAAGACGGGGAGTCAGCGACGCCGAAACGGATCCATGCGCCTTCGCCTGAGATAACGGTCATGGCTTCGTGGGTGGTGGAGTGGTAGTGCGATTGTATGTCCATTCCGTACTGCGCTATCCATTGTGTTTGCCAGCCATTCGATGCATAAAGGTCGAGAATCTCTCTTGTTTTGAAGTGCGGGGAGGTCACCATGTCATAGAGAAGACCGGGATAGTGGAGCAGCGGATATGGTGAGTTAGGAATGACGGCTGTAGGAGGAAGTTTGTATTCGTGGACTTTTGTCGCCATTGTAGGATCTGGACGAGGTAACTTTGAGTATTTGGGTTTGGTGTGAAAGATCCCGCAGAACAAACGAGACAGGAGATGTCTGAAACGCCCCATCGGATTAGTCGCGACGGGAGCAACCGTCGAAGTTTGGTACGGTGAGGGGCGGGGTTGAGTTTCTTGGTAACTTTGGAAGGAGTGGGGTATACTAACGGATATACACATGGGGAAGTACTTACCCGAATAGGAAGTAGCAGCGCGGGGTTCCACGTCAGAACTATTAATGGGATGGGAACCGAGATATCTGCACCTTTATATTTGTAATGTGCCTACGCCGGACGCCTGCAGTTTTGCGATATTAGCTTTACCCAAGATGCTTCAGTTGCTTTAGCTAGTTTGGAGTGCTGCTGCAATCGAATGGCAAAGTTACGATTTCGTGTGCAAGGAAAGCCCAAGCACTTCATACCTAAACCTGACTCAGTGTTGGCAACTTACGGTGCCTTGGATTTCTTCCGACGACCCGTGAGCAGAGTTAAAGAGGTGCAGCTCCAGTGCAGGTGTACTTATCCCTTGCGCAATGCTTATCTGATGGAGGGGTACATACTTAAAGACATAACAAGAGGTTCTTGAGTGGTTCCTGCCTAAATACGCGCCTGCTCTCCTGCGCTCCTACTCCTTTGCTAGGACACTAACCTAACGCAGACGTACTGCCATCTTGGCATACATCGGACGACTGGGAGCAGACCCCGGGAGCTTAATGGGCCAATGAGAAGCTGTGTCTTCTAACATCGAAAGCCTTGGACGAATTGCAACATGCAGCTAAAGCTGCAATCAATACACCTCGGTCTCGTGCCATATACATGTACTCAGATTGGCCGCATTGTTTAGAACTCCGCTATGACGAACTGCTCACCCTCGCTATCAAACGCCCGACCCCTTGCACAATCTTCGACTCCTTACCTCGCGCCTCCCGAGCACTGAATCCTTCCCACCAGTTTCCCTCCGTATTCCCACCCACCCAAAGTAAAGCGAGACGTCTACACTCCTAACGATCTGGCGGAAAATCATCTTTCGGTAGATACATGATAGCATTCGTAGATATCATAGCTTCCCACCTTAACAATACAATGCGCCTCTCTCACCCCTGCCCCGATTTCCGCCTACAATGACACCTCACGATCTCAAGGAGTCTGCGTAGCTCGCCTCATACCACGAGGCGCCTGCACCACGAGAACCACGAAGCCACTGACCTACGTAAGACTATAATACCTTGTAGCACGCGAGACAGTATAACTTGCCTGTTCGCACTCTCCAAATCTTCTTTCTTTATCCTCACTCACAACCTTGGAACTGCTATATCATTCACCATGAAGAGCACTACCATAAGCTTTCTTCTAGTGGGACTACACGCCCGCATTGGTAGTGGTATGCCTCAACACTTTATGGCAGGCGCCGACAAACGTCTCTCGCTCCGCCCACAGCAACAGCTCAGCGTCACGATTAATGTCGCGTACTCCCCATTCCATGATTCATCTGCGGGACATTGTGTCACAGAAGACTTTGGCTGTGAACAAGGCTATTGCTGGAGGAAAGTCAGTTTTATCTTCCCATCTCTAAGGGAGAAATTATTGGAGCTTTAGCTCCTTTTAATATCGGGTTTGTCTCGTGTATACCGCTCTGTTGCCATTTAGAGCGTATAGATTAATTAGTCAAAAGAACCTTAAAGCTAATTAGCTGCAGGTTTGTAGACATTACATAACCTCGGGCTTAGCAGAACATTAAAACTTTAGCAAAAAGGGCAATAACGCGCAAAAAGAGACGCGTAATAGAAGGAATTTAAACGCGCGAGCTCTCTTATAGTTACCTACCTTGCACAGCTGCTTGCAGTAAGCGAGAGGCTGCGTTACGTAATTAGCAACTTACTGCAGCTATTGTATAGGTATATAGGAGCTACGCTCTATATATACAAGAGGCATAACGTACATACCCTAAGTAACTGCTGCAAGCCCTGGAGGACTCAAGCTCCACCTTTTTCGGTGACTGTTCACAAACCGACAGATGATTTTATCGTCGCGATGCTGATACATGTGTTAGTGTACGTGTGCTGGAGATTGGTGCTGGGGAAGAGATTCTAATGGCAACTCTGCCTTATGTAAAACTGCTGCTGATTGCCCCATGATTTCAGTTGCGTGCCCGGTGAATGGGTGCCCTGACGGCTGCGCTGACAAGTGATGAGCTGCGCAGCTTATACAATCTTGATCTATGACTGAGCCTCTTGCCTGCTGTCTGGCTGGTTCTTCCTTTTGGCTCACAAGATGGCAAGTGGCTCATCAACCAGTTTTAATTAAGAGGTTCTATGATCAATGCAATGTGTCTTATTATTTCGTATTCACCATATCGATCTTGTCCCTAAATGCACATTGTAAAGTGTTCGAAATAGGTTCACACTAACTCCAGGAACAGAAACTAATGATTTACCACAACCCAGTCAGGAAGCCACTGCAGTCACCTGAAGCTATCTGTGTCGCTCTTGTTCGGCGATCAACAGTCGGTGTTGTTCGGGTGACACAGGTCGTCCCTTTACAAGGGCGGTAGGCTCATGCACGTACGACACAGCCACGGTTGAACAGATCGGACATCACCCGGGCAATCCATTGATATGTCCGCTTTGCCACGCACAAGGCAGCTATGAGATCGTGAACTCGAGTACGGCAGCGAATATGTCTGTTGGTCTCATTGCATTGGGCGTTTCCAATGTTCATTCTTACGTAAGTAAAAAGAAGCAGGCCCAGATGTTCCAGTGAGTATGTAGTCAACCGTTCTACTGTGATTTCAATTCGAAGACTTAAGCCTTGGTATACTGTGGTGTTTCGAGACAACGCAGTATCGATATGGTACTGCTTTCCAAGATACCACCACCACGACAACGTTCTTCCGGAAACATTCTCAGCAGCGGTATATGAACACTCTGCAGGCCAGTACAGTACTCATCACAAAGACTTTGATCAATACAATTAGTGATCTCAAGCCACCCATCACCAACATGAAGATCATCCTTGCACTCGTTGCCACAGCCATGTATGCCCAACTCGCAGCATGTGCACCCCGAGCCATTGTCGAAGACCGATCCATGGTCGAAGAGAAAGCCCCAGGCAGAATCTCTAATAGCCATCGCCCCCGAGACATCAGCATCACGATCACGCAAGATCTCTTCGAAGACTCCAGCGTCAAGACCTGTGCAGACACGGACTATGGATGTAGCCAGCATTCTTGCTGGTTCAAGGTCCATCTGAACCTCGTGCATCTTACTGTTGTTAGTGCGATACTAACAACCCTTGTAGTGCACTCCAGGAGGAGACTGGTGCTGGGCTACATATGACCCCAGCGGCTACAATTATATTGAATGTAATACCGACCAATACTGTAAAGGATTCAAATACTGCTACAAGGACCAATGTTATGGGTGTACTAAGTAATTGGCGAATTGAGAGGATCATTGGCATTCAACATGCCCGTGAGGTGACGAGGTCCAGAGGAGTGAAACTGAAGATGAAGATGGTATTGGATTGAGCTAGAGAAATCAAAATGTTTTCAGTGATACAATGAGGTAGTTGTACCTCTAGAATGCGTGTTCGTGTACGACCGAAGCTATACTGTGAACTGACCCAACCTGGTTAGCGTAGCCAACGAAGCAGGCGCGATGCTCAGCTTTAACTCCGAAGTGGCAAGCACATCTGACATGACAGCAGGAAAACCACAACAACGCGTCTTTACCAACAATGACCACTGCAGACCAAGCATGCGTACCGGTATATACCAAGCACTTCATCCCTCTCGAGTCAAATCCAGACGTCTTCACCGAGCTCGCGCATAAGCTCGGTCTATCCACCTCATTAGTCTTCGAGGATGTGCTCTCTTTGGACGACCCAGAATTGCTTAGCTTTCTTCCGCGGCCCGCCTTTGCGTTGATACTGGTGTTTCCGACGACGAACGACTATGAAACGCGAGTTCAAGACGAGGACGCTAAGCTTGAGGAGTTTCGAAGCTCTGGAGGCGCTGATGATCTGGTCTTCTTCAAGCAGACCATCAACAATGCATGCGGTCTTTATGCGATACTGCATGCTGTCTGTAATGGCGAGGCGCGACGGAGGATCGGTATGATAGCCGTCAGCCCGATCGAAAACACAACTGATATCAGTCAGAGAGTGACACGATCCTTGCCCAATTACTCAATGCCAGTCTGACACCCGATTCGGACGAGCTGGCAAAGGTATTGGAGAAAAACGATGGGCTCGAACGGGCGTATGCTGGAGTAGCAAGCAAGGGAGATACTGAAGCGCCCCTCAACGCGGAAGACGAGGTGGACTACCACTACGTTGCCTTTGTCATATCATCAAAAGACAGTCATCTGTATCAATTTGACGGCGACCGCAAGCGTCCAATAGACCTTGGGGAGCTCACAGCAGATGAAGACGTTCTCTCCGAGAAATGCCTTGGCGTTATTCGCGGTATGATGGCAAGCGAAGACGAGAACCCCAACTTCAGCCTGATGGCTCTGGTGGAGCAAGCAGATATGTAGGTAGCCAAGGAGTCACACTCTTCGTAGGATTTCTCCGAAGAGCGAGGAAGTGTGAACTATGAAGGACCTTTTTATTTGTTCTTGCAACGGACTTCGTCAGACGAAGAATGCACGTACTGGAGTACAGCCGCATACACCACAGCTGAGCAAGACGCAAAGCTGTGGGATGCTCCCCCGAAAGGGACTCGTAAAAGTGTCGGAGACTCAAGTGGCTGGTGTGCGAGTTGCGTCCTATGATGGATGGATGTATCTAGAATGACATGGCGACATGGTTTCGTCCTCACATTAGAGGCTGATGATGTCTGTCATTGTGATGTTGTGAGTGAAGAGGGCGAGTGGAAAGAAAAGTTGAGATGTTCGCCGCATGGACCACCGCGCTAGGCTAGCTTTCGAGGAACCGCGAGCCCTGAGCTTCACTTCGACCGACCGCGAGCGCGACCACGCCTTCCCCACTTCCCTCGTACCAATCGCAAAGATGACGAAGAAACGCAGAAGATATCCGGATTTGAACCAGAAGCTCGAGGTACGATATGCGCACCCAAATCGCATACAGCGCCCATACTGACGTCTGCAGCGACCATGGTGTTACTACTGCGAGCGCGACTTCGACGACCTGAAGATTCTCATCTCTCACCAAAAGGCCAAACATTTCAAATGCGACCGCTGTGGAAGACGGTTAAATACTGCCGGAGGTACGCACTGCTGGAATCAACTCCGCGCACTGGATAAGCGGTGCTAACAGCTTCTCAGGTCTCTCTGTGCACATGAACCAAGTCCACAAGGAGACGCTCACCCACGTTGAAAATGCGAACCCCGGCCGTCAGGGTCTCGAGCTGGAGATCTTCGGTATGGAGGGTGTACCCGCCGAGATAATAGACCAGCACAACCAGCAAGTCACACAAGCACATTTCGCCGAGGAGCAAGAGCGCGCACGAATTACCGGTAACCCTATGCGTGGAGCGTACGTCAATGGCCAAGCTGCACCGAACAAGAGGCCGAAGATCAACGAGAGTCTGGAGGAGATTGAGAAGAGGGCGGCCCAGTTTAGGGAAGATAGAAAGAACGGCGTTCTACCCGCGCCTGTGGAGCCAGTACAGACTGCTGTATGTATTCGAGATTCTGGACAGGGAAAGGATGTGGGACTAACATATTTACAGACACCACCAGTTGCGCAGACACCGTACGGCGTACCACCCCCTGGCGCTCCCGTGGCCTTCCCACCCGGTGCGCCCGCATACCCTCCTCAAGGCGCCCCACAACCTTTCTCGCCCGCCAACGGTGGCATGCCCCCACGGCCTGGCAGCATACCCGGCCAACCTGGCGCGTTACCTCCTCGACCTGGTTTCGGCGCTCCACCACCGGGTGCATACCCGCCCGGTCAGAACGGCGACATATCCAACTCTGTCGACGATCTGATCAACGAGGTGACCAAAGAGGCTGCGCCAAAAGAAGAGAAGAAGAGCAGAAAGGACAAGAACCAGCGCCTCATCTTCTTCGCCGAGACGACAAGTCCCGAGGAGAAGATGGCAGCGCTGCCGAGGTTTGCGGATTTCATGCGGACGTGATGAGACAATGGGCGGTTTGCTGTGTATAACGAGAGAAGGCCAGGTTGCGACTATGCACGTTGGCACTCATGCTACGGAGCCTTGAGGCCAGCGAGCGCAAGGGCGAGAGCCGACAGATGCTACACGACGCAGGACGGACCGCATCAATCAAGGCGTTGCGGCGCGAAAGACTCTGGCTTTGCTGACATCTACGAGCGATCACCTCACCAAACGATCAAGTCAGCCCCAATAATGGAGTGGTCTCACGATAGCTCAATGACACTTGATAGCATAGCACAATGGAACGAACCAAGCTTGAGAAATCAGGGTATCTTGCAATTCAACGCATCCAGTAATTATACAACAATCGTGTAGCCCCCGTCCCAATCCAACCAAACCAATCCTCCCAAGCCTTATCGTCGGTCGTAAAAGCCCGATTGATCACCCTCCTCTTCCTCTTCACTATCTTCAGTGTACTCCTCACTCTGCCCATCGTCGCTGCTACGATCTTCGCTCGCACGCGCCCACTCTGAACTCTCGGTAAACAACGATTCTCCGAGATCCAGACCACGCGTGTGCGTCGTACCCATTATACCCTCCTCATCTTCCTGCGTTGTATCCGCGGCGTCTTCCATCTCCGGCATAGGATCGACTTCCCTCAGCAGCGCCTTCTCATCCAGCTCATCGCCAGCGGTAGCGAAACCAACAGACTTGGCTGTACTGGGTCGCTCGTGCACTTCGGTATGCTCAACGCGACGGGGCTGTTCTTCGATGACATCGCCGTTCCAGGGCCGGCATTCCTTGACTGTCTCGCCGCAGCGGAGACAGGTCCAGCCTTCGCCTTCTTCGTTGGCGATGCGTTGCGCGATGCAGGCGAAGCAGTATATGCAGCCGCAGGGGATGGTTTCGTAGGGGTTGGTGATGTCGGTTGTTGCGGAGCCGACGACGCCGCCGCCGCCAGCCGAGGAAGTGAGGATGTCGGCTTCGGTGGTGGTTGTGGGGTTTTGGTCGCGGTAGCAGATTGCGCAGGTGCGTTCAGGGAGGAAACCGAGTTCGCCGGCTGCTTTGCTCTCCTCGTCGTCTTCGTCGCTGGCGGGTTTCGAGCGGCCGAGGAGGGAGAGGACGGTCGTGCGTAGCTTCTTGAATGTGCGGCTTAGGATGCGGCGCCAGCGCGAGATGCCGACGAGGGGGAGGAGGAAGAGGAGGAACTCGGTGAAGGCGTGCCAGACGAGTTGGCGGTTGAGGTACTCGAAACTGACTTCGCGTGATGTGGAGTGCGAGGTTGGTGTCAGGCGGAGACGGAGGAGGCGATCGGTTATCGTTCTATACCGGCCGTCGACGAGGAAGACGAGGAAGCTGGCAAGGCCGAGGACGTCGTGTGCGTTTCCGGCCAGTTCGCTCAATCGTCCCAGGACTTTCAATCGCGCACTCTCGGGCCGGGTGTAGTCTTCTGAAGCGGATAAAAGGTACTCTTCCCATTTCGTCCACGCATACCGTCCGCCCACTGTGACAGCGCCGTATGCAATCTTCTGCCATGGCTTGGGTGGTGGGCGATTCGGCGCACTACTCCGCGCATCCGTATACCGCAGCCCCTGTAGATGCGCGCCATAACTCGCGTTCTGGTCCCAAATGCTCAGTTTCCACAGCACAGCCCTCAATGCCAGCAATATCTCGGCTGAGTAGTGATCTGTGATATGGCTTCCGAAGTACTTCAAGCCCTCGCCGACTTGGCCCTTCATCAGGGTAAGGAGTTCCTCATCGAGGAGTTCGGCATCGACTTGGCCGACGCGGAACTCTGGTCGTGTTCCCGAGCGCCCTTTTATCGCGTCCCAGACGCTGAATCCGGTCGAGGAGACGCTGCTGAAGGGGAAGGGCAGGCGCGAGAGGGCGCGTTGTGCGGTTGATGGCGGCGGCTCATGGTGATTGCGCTGTTGAAGGGCGCGTTGAGCGCGGCGGGCTGCTATGCGTTGCTGGGCGGCGGCGAAGTCTGCGGAGGGCATTTGGGAGCATTGGGAGGGTTGATGTTACGGGCGTGGTTGGCGATGGCGCGAGATGTGGCTGCAACGTGACAGCGTGATGGGGAGACGAGGCTCGAGTTGCGACGGACCGAGGTTGGCTGGGGAAGGCGTGGGAGTAGCCGATGCGCGCGACGCCTTCTCCAGACACGCCGGGGCCATGTTCAGACACGCCCATAACAGTGCTTCTGTGGAGAGACCATATTCAAGCACACGCTAGACAGATGACACACACTTGATCATCCTATGCGCAGTACATGTCAACTGCCAACAAGGTGCCCCAGAATCACTGTCTGGTGTCTCGGAGGTCCGAGCTGTCAGGCGGGGAGCTTCTCGAATTTGTTTCCCAAACACCAAGATAGACTTCCCAAGCAAGACTTGCCGCATCCTGATCGCAGCCTGGGTGAGCAGGCTCCATAGACTATACATTTCGCCTGAGCCGTGAGCCGCTTCCGCCCAACTACTTGCCTGTTCCTGCCATATCCAAAAGTTCACCTACTTGCGGCTGCCCCACTACCGCAATAGTTGACCGTCAACACTCCCAGCATGAATACGGAGTTCAGCATTGAAGCGCCAGCGGAGGCGAATCCTCTTACTGAGAGCATCTTGTTCCACGTCCTGCGATCAGCGTCTTCAGCAGATCAAACCCAAGTGCAGACAGGCACCAAGCAACTCCAGCAATGGGAAAAGGCCGCGGGTTTCTATCCTCTGCTGCAGGTATGCATATCTTAGCTCCCTGGACTGTACCGGACTGACACTAGTAGACGGTGTTCCTTGACCAGTCTCTCCCTCTCGAAGTTCGCTACCTCGCCGTCATCCAGCTCAAGAACGGCATCGACAAGTACTGGCGCAAGACTGCCACCAAGTACGCCTCCACACAAAGCCGCAGAGATGCATAGGCTTACGTGACCGCAGTGCTGTAAGCAAGGATGACAAGGCTACCATACGGGCCCGTCTACTCGAAAGCGCTGTCAACGAAGCCGACCATCGCCTGGCCCTACAGAATGCTCTCGTCGTCGCTAAGATCGTCCGTTTCGAGTTCCCAAATGACTGGTCAGTCCCAACTCAACATAGACTTCCACGCTCTAACACTTTCTAGGCCAGATCTATTCCAACAACTGCTCCACATCCTTCGCGCCTCGACCGATCCGAACGCCTACCGCTTACAACTCCCTCGCGCCCTTCTCGTCTTGCTATACATCGTCAAGGAACTGTCAACTGGAAGACTTCTACGAACACGGCAGAGCTTACAGACCGTCGCGCCGGAGATCTTCAACGTACTCGGTACCATCTACGTGAACAAGGTCCAAACATGGCAAGCCTTCTTTCGCGATGGCGGAGACGACGAAGGCGGTGCGCTTGAGAGCATTGACAACAGCCTGCTTGCTATTAAGACGATGCGGAGACTTATAATCGCCGGCTACGAGTTCCCAGGCAGAGATAAGGATGTGCAAGAATTCTGGACACTGACCCGTACTCATCTCGGAGAGTTCCTGCAATACGTGTTACCGGAGAACTCACCACTTGCAGGCGAAGTGCAAAAGAAGATAGGCAGGCACTTGATGCAGCTCTCAAAATTGCACCTCAACATGGCCACGACTCACCCAGCAGATTTCGTCCTTTTACCCAACTCGATAGAGCTTGCGCGCGACTACTGGAGCCTCATCTCACGACTAGGGGATCAATGGGGCTCAAAGTCTATTGAGGGCGCCAAAGTCGGTACTGATGGCGATGCCGAAGATGAAGCACCCATCCTCGAGCGTCTGGGTCTCAAAGGCTTGCTACTGATTCGTGCATGCGTGAAGATGGTCTTCTTCCCTACTCAGACTTTCCGCTTCAAGCACCAGCAGGAAAAGGATGAGAAAAATGCGGCCACGCACAAGGTCAAGACAGACCTACTCACTGACGACCTCGTTCGTGAAATGATCTCAGCACTTGTACAGCGCTTCTTCGTCTTCCGGCCCAGCGACCTTCGTATGTGGGAGGAAGAGCCCGACGAGTGGGAGAAGATGGAAGAGGGAGCAGAGGACTGGGAATTTGCGATCCGACCCTGTGCCGAGAAGCTGTTCCTAGACCTCGCAAAGAATTTCAAAAATTTGATCATTCAGCCTCTGCTCCAAGTCTTCTACACAGTCGCGAGTGAGTACTCACTTTAGGAGAAGATGACCCTCGCTAATGTTTCATAGCACCGGAGAATGAAGATATACTTTTCAAGGACTCCGTTTATACCGCCGTTGGTCTTGCGGCTGACATACTGCACGATCAACTTGACTTCGACACCTTCCTTGAGAAGACGTTGGTTGTCGAGGCAGCGAAGCAGACACCGGGCTTCAACATCATTCGTCGCCGCATCGCCATTATCATCTCCCAATGGATAACTATCAAGATGGCCAAGGAGAAAAAGCCTATCGTCTACCAAATCTTCCAGCATCTTCTCGATAAGAGCGATCCCATGAACGATCAAGTGGTGCGAATAACAGCGGGAAGGAAATTCCACGCCGTTGCCGACGAGTGGGAGTTTCAGGCAGACGCCTTTCTGCCATACTCGCAGCTTATGCTCGATAGGCTGATGGCGCTGGTCCAAGAAGTGGAACTTCCAGAAACGAAGATGGCACTGCTAAACACCATTAGTCTTGTTGTATACAGGTTAGAGCATCATGTAAGTCGGAGATGGAGACGCTTGAAGTATAGGGACTGACGGATGCAGATCACCCCGTACGCCAACAGCATCATCGCTCTCCTCCCACCGCTATGGGAGCAGTCTGGCGAAGAGCATCTCATGAAGCAGGCGATTCTCACACTCCTGGCTCGTCTAACGAATGCCATGAAGGCAGAGTCGCGTTCCTTCCACGTCTCCTTCTTACCCATTATCCAGAGCGCTATCGAGCCTGGTTCAGAAACCCAAGTCTACCTCCTTGAAGATGCGCTGGATCTATGGGCCTCTATCATCGCACAAACGCCATCAGCACCAGAACCTACACCTCCTGAGTTGCTCAACTTGCTCCAATACCTGCTACCTCTCCTCTCCATGGACAACGAGACCCTGCGAAAAGCCATCGAGATCACAGAAGCATACCTGCTTCTTGCGCCCTCCGCCGTCCTCGCAGACTCTTTCCGCCCCGCAATCCTCCAAGCCCTCGCCGAGCTTCTGGGCAACTTGAAGCCCGAAGCCAACGGCATAATGACACATCTCGTAACATGCATCATTCGAGGTGCGGAAGGCGTAGGTGGTGAAAACGCTGTCAAGGTTCTCACTAGCGATTTGATCTCTTCCGGGTTCTTAGCAAAGGTCCTGGAGGGTCTCCACGGCGCATGGACACACCACCAGTCCCACGGCCCTTACCGCGAACTCCCCTCCCGCGCTGTTGACGGTGTGGTAGAAACAGACTATTTCACCGTATTAGCACGTATCGGTATGGCTTCACCTTCTGTACTCCTCGAAGCCCTCTCCGCATTATCAAGTGAAGGTCTAGAAAAGACTCTAGACTGGTTATTGGAAGAGTGGTTCGGCCATATTGAAAACATCGGCGATGCGCCAAACAAGAAACTCATGTGTCTCGTTCTCACACGTTTCTTAGAAGGAGCGCAGCCTTGGATGTTGGGTAAGTTGCAATCGTTGATAGGGATTTGGACGGATGTGCTAGGAGAGTTACTGGATGGCATGGATGACCGGAGTCAAGAGTACGTATACCCCATTTAACATCGTTTTCGCGACCATGCTGATATCTCTTTCTAGTTCCCTGTTCTGGCCTCCAGAACCTTACCATCCTACTGAACCCGAGGCACCGGAGGACATCCGCAAGCGAGAACTTATCTACACTGATCCTGTGCATCAGATCAATCTCGTTGCGTTCGTTAGGGAACATCTCCAACAGGTTATCCAACAAGTGGGTGGAGAACATGCCTTCCAGGAAGAGTGGCTTAGTCGCGTGGACAAAGAAGTTCTCAAGGGTTTTGGGGAGTTGGGCATCATGTGAGGTGGGGGAATGGCTGTAAAGGATGGACAGGTCATGAGGACACAAGAAGGGGCCAAGTTAAGGTTCTGAATATCTTTTCCACGGAAAGGAGTGCAACAGTGACAAACTAGCTGTGAGCGAAGATGAAAAGAATGGACGGTAAAGCTAGTATCTTTGCAAAGCCGTTTCCAAACCAGCGTCTAACCCAGGGCAAGTCTAGTTTTCTACTGCAAAAACTGCTTTCCAATCCGCATATTCCACGCCAATCTATCGACCCGCAACAATCCAATGACCATCTGCCACAACTTTCCTTATACCGAATCCAACCATCTCTCATTCAACAGTAGCCTTCAGCACCCAACTCTCTCTTATCACCAATGCCCCCCTCCCCCAAAGAAGAGCTCCAGCCCCATCAACCAACAGCACGCCTCCTCTCCCGTCACACAACACACTTCCAGGTGCACGTACAGTTCCACGACACTGAGTAGCTACCTCGCTGCCGGCGGCAGTTTCTCAGCAAGCGCATACCGCTCTCTGCGTATCCTGCCGATGGTGTTGGGGCGGGAGGGGGGAGCGGAGCTTGAGTGTTGTGGGGAGGGGGGTGGGTTGGTGGTTCTGGTTTAATATGTCAATGACTTGTTTTGACAGTTCGTTGGGTTCGTGGTGTAGGTCTTGATGGGTAAAAAGTAACAACTCCATCGCTGACCACTCACGACAAATACCCATCTGCGCCTTCTGCTCGACGGAGAAACTCCCACATTGCTCGCACGACTGCGAGGCCGCTGCCTTGTGTCTCGATGGTGCGTCCGCGTCCTCGGTCGTTGAGATCGCTTCCGCTTCTCTTTGTTGTTTCGTCTTCGTCTCCGTCATTCTTTCCAGAGACGTACCGCTTGAATGGCTCTTTGAGGTCGTCTTCTAGGTAGTCGCCATCCGAGGGGTCTGGGTAGACATTGCGGTAGTCTACCGCGTTCTCTGGGAGAACTGGGTGAGAATGAGACACCGATTTCCTGTTGTCGCGGAAAGAGGCAGAAGGAGACGAGGGCTTTGGTGCGCCCCACCATGCGCCGAATCGGCCGTCTTGGTCGCGCGTTCGGAGCGCGGCTTGGGCGTTGTGGACGACCCATGCGGTGTATTCTCTACAGCTGTTTGCGTGTAACATGGCTAGCTCTCTGGGTGCTGCATGCGTTTTCCCTGGTCTAGCTGGTCGAGATGGAAGAGGTTCGCAGAAGGACGTTAGGTGGTGGAAGAAGATGCCTTTGAATGTTTGGCCGTCTTGACTGCAGCGCCCAGAGGGGTCGCAGAACTCCGTTAGGATACCATTGGAACCTAGGCCGGCCCAATCAGTGGGCAGTGCTTCCTTTTCGTCTTCTGGGCCATTGCTTCGATGAGGTTGAGACTTCTTCCAGCCTGTCGCACGTATGACGTTCCTGATGAGTTCATGGCCATCTTCCAAAAATGAGGTCTTGCCGGTAGCTTCCCATAGCCCGCGAAGTCCAGATAGAAGGACACCTTGATTGTAGGTATACACCATTTCGTTCCGCTCGTCGCATGTCGTCTTGCTATGATTCGTGCGGTAACCGCCAATGTGGAAGCCGTCAACGTAAAGTCCCTGGTCGTTCGTCATACCGATGTTCTTCAGCCACTCGTACGCATTCATTGCGTTTGCAAGATAAACAGGGTCGAAGCGTCCACGGTGTCCCTCGTCGCAGTCATCAAACAACTGGTCTTGCTGTAGACCAACCTTGTTGTGCTGCGAAAGAAAAGGTGAACAGTTGTCGTCACCCGCAAAGTGCAAGTACATGCTGATACTCGCTGAGATGAAGAGCTGGTTCGTAATTGCGTTTTTGTACGGCAACAGGCGCGGGTTCCAAGTCATGCCGCCGCCACAGAGCCTCCAATCCCATCCCTTCTCAGCCAATTCGTAGAAGACACGGGCTCGGTGGGCGAAAGCAGGGACAAATTGCCTGGCATGCCATTCCTTTGCCCCAACCTTGTCAGACGTGTAGTGTTCAGCAGAATGGCTCTCGACGAAACCGCTTGCTTCCAGCCAGCCCAATACCACCCACAGCATATCATCGAACGCCTGCATTCTTATTGCAAAATGATCCTCACCGAAGTAGTACGCGGTGGTCTGCGCAAAGTACTTGTTGATCTCATTTTCCACCATTTGTGCCTCGACGTCCATTTTCCGGCTCTTGTCAAATGTGCCTGGCATTGTGTAGGAGAGCGAGTGGGAGAGCGACGAGAGGGTAGCTGAGACGTAGGTCGACATGACGGCTGCTGTCCAGTCTATCGCTGTTGTGTATTTGCCGAGCCATACCGAGAAGTAATGGTCTTGCATTGTAGATAGAGCGGAGTGGAAATCGTGGAGGATGTTGGTCTCGGCGAGTGAGTAGCTGGCTGTGCTGGTCGGGAGTTCGTTCGATGATGTCTGGGACGAATCGGGGAAGGACGTAGACGAGACAGGCGATGACAGCAAGCGGACAACATTCTGATTCTCGGGCTCGTAGACCGGCTGATCTGCTTCTGTGACATGTCAGTGCGAGGTCTTTGAGGGGGGAAGTATCTCCCAGCCATACCATGTGCAGTTGGCGATCTCGCAGTTCTAGCGATTGAGCTGGTCGCGAACGCGGACTGAAGCAGTAAAAGAGATAAACATAGTCGTAAAAGCGACGCGACACGCTGCGATCCCATTGCGAAGCCTGGGAAGCTGTGACCTTGGACTGGGTATTGCGCTGAATGACCTCGGGAGGACTTGGTGCTATGCGACGCGTAAGCAGTTCATGGAGCAGCTCTGCGCGCGAGCTACTGTTAGAAATAATGCGGTATACATATAGGATCGATAAGTAAGACCATTCAAGGCTTCTTATCGGCTGCTGTGACGGTCATACTAGAGGAGGCATGTGCCGCAAGTGCATGAGGCGCATACGATCCTGGCCAAGTCCACCTTCCCGTACCGGCTTGGGTAGCTGCTCTTGCCTGAGAGATCCGTCCCATGGCCTGTAGCAGCGGATGGCAGACAAATTGGCGCGAGGCGTAGTTGCGACATGACCACAATGGTTAAGAAGACGAAGACACGACTACATTGGTGCTTCCCCAGGCGCAACGCGTGATAGACAGATGAGATGACGCCAAGCCTGAACCCTGGGATCATGAAATCGCGTGTCTGCCCCGCTCCCGCTCTCGCGTGGTTTGCACGCACGGACCGCATCTAGCTAACCAGAGTAGCAAAATAGTACAGTATCGCCCAGCCGCTATTACATGTGCAGAAAAGGTGTTGAGCGCAGCAGTTCGACTGAACCACACATGCAAAAACAATGTTGAACAGAGTGGGATTCGAACCCACGCAGATTTCTCTACTAGCACCTGAAGCTAGCGCCTTAACCGCTCGGCCATCTGTCCTTTGATGAAGGTTTTGAGCTGCGAATCCTTCATATACTGGGGGACAGACAGTCTGGTAGACCAAACGAGAAGTTCAAAGGATTTTGGTGGGTGTGGACGGCCATGGCTGGGCAGCCGGACCGTATGACTGGCTCTTACAAGTGGGGCAAGCGAACTAATCGGACAAAGAGAAGCATGAAGCCGCGGGGGAAGAGACTGTCATATACTATGTAAGATTTGCGCATTTTTGGGACAAAATTGACATTAAACACCTTCCCTGCATACAGCATCTGCCATCCAACAGAACATCGTCACATATGTATGGCACAACAGCAGGGGACTCAAGCAGCGTAACTCAACTAGGTGTTTAAGTTTGGGCTTCATCTCATGCCCATCTAACAAGTCCATCGATGTGTACCTGCAATGCAATGCTATCGCCGCACAACCCTGCCTTGATGCCAACATTGATGGCCAGCCCACTATCACGCACCAAAAACATGTCATTTCGCGCGTCATTCCCTCGCAATGGGTCGTACACCTCGTCGGGTATCCTCCGTTTTACCGCTTGCGGCCAGGTACCGCTGGCCTGACCGTCCTGCGAGGGGTCAAAGTCCGCAATGGCTTTACACCAGTAATGATACGTTGACCGGTTGAAACCGAACGCGACGGGGAAGCTTAGAGAATGCGCATACGCTGCTGATTGGACTCGGAGTAGAACAGCCCCCCAGAATTCTGTGACATTATCTGGTATCCGTAGCTCGTGGGTGGTTTCGTCCCAGGAATTACGAGGCGTGACACTTATTATGCGAACTGTTGGCGTAGTGTGGCTAGAAACACGACGTCGTATATGAAAGCTTTTGAACTCGGTAGTCGTGAAATCAGGTGGTATGGACAGCTTCTGCCGTACATAAATGGTATGGAGCTTCCCAGTAGGCCAATCGTCGATGAAAGCCAAAGAGCCAGCATCAACACGCGCGTATTGCATTCCGCCATCCAGACACTTCAATGTGATGGCTATGCGCTGGTTTACCTGGTTGCTTGATCGTATCATGGCTAAGACCCGGCTTTTGTCTTTGGGGTCGGGTAAGAACTCGAGCTGCACACGTAGACCGATAGGGGTAAGGCCTATGGGAAAAGTGGAAATGACGTTCTCGCGCTCGATAGAACCGCAATGTTGAAACTCTTCAGGATGGCGCGCAAGCAAACCCCGATACGTTGATCGCTCCGATGAAGTTGCGCACCAGGAGAACAGGGAGTAGTCATCAGTAGTCCTTAGGATCTCCTCTTGAAGACGGATGAAAGCCTTCGCACCTTCTCCATAAAGCAACGGCATGTGAATGTCGAAGAGGCCGAGCAAGCAGTAGGCAACATCTTCGACACGAGTACTTTGCCGATGTGCTGCCCAAGACATCCTCTCCGCAACGGAGAACTCACTAATAGTACTTCTGTCGTCGAGTACACGAACTGGTATACCCGTGGCGTCAAATAGCTCCTCCAGAAACTCCACCTTCTCGCCCATCAAGGTCCAGTCCTGGAAGTAGAAGCGACATAGAACCGGTGCTATCAGTTCTTGTAGGGTCCAACCGCGACGTGTCCACCGAGAAGACTTCAGTGAATCTCTTGCAATTTCGGAAGCGGTTGTGTAGCCGTTTGGACGTGGTTTGGGAATGTCGCCCAGATAGACGATGCAGACCTCCGCATTTCGGTACCAGCGATACATGGAATTAATGGCCTCTTGTAGCTCCGCACTTGATGTCTTATCAATACAGCACGTGTCTACCCAAAGATAGTGCCAGCCTTGACCTTGTGCCTGCTCAGCTGCGTTCACAATCTTGCTGTAGCCGATGCGCGTCATGAGGTCTTTCTCCGATAGGCCTCCCAAAGGCATCTCGGAACTACCTCGAATCATCATCTCCAACGCCAACATCAGTGTAGTTCGCGCATCCTGACTGCCTGTTGGTGCCGACGCTAAGTTGGTAGAAGCGGACAATGCTCGAGCTCTGCTAATCCAAACGTATTCCTGGTAATTGACTTCATCTCCGCCCCAGGTATGAGAAAGGATGGCGTATTTGGGGACAGCGTCATCATTGAACCATCTGAGCTCGAGTGTTCTGACATCGATGAGTCGCATAACAGACGCTGAGCGACGTGTCGACGTGGGTGATCATTGGCGTAGAGAAACCAAGCGGGGTGCCTGCCCCCGATGAGCCGAATCGTTTTGGGCTTTGCGCTAGACCCATTGGGCTGCCCCATACGAAGCTGCTCGTAACCTTAGACTCCTGAAGCATTTCCTTGCGATGAAAGCCGGTACCATCATAGGTTTGAACATGTACGACGCTCGGAGAACAATGCTTCCATAGCCGGAAATTGTAGCTAGGAATGTGTATCCTTATCGCGAGACTACGGTACGGCATCGGGGTTAACAGCGATTGGTGCATGTTAAAGTACGGAGTCCGACGATAGTCCTTGTCACTGCAGCACTTGACATGGCGTCACGTATATTGGATAGCTGTCGTGACACCTTGCCGATGCTTGCACCAAATTACCATGACACCCTGACCCCAGCGCGAACACAAAGTCTGTCATCACAACAATGAATGCGAGCGGAAGGTCTGCAGCGAGTGTATTAGTT
>Ga0265797_10005036_pt1 | contig 19617 bp, 14 predicted proteins | sample P2T30metagenome_FD_192433 | JGI IMG/M metagenome (GOLD analysis project Ga0265797, IMG submission 192433) | Plant litter microbial communities from East Loma Ridge, Irvine, California - P2 T30 | ecosystem: Environmental > Terrestrial > Plant litter > Unclassified | place: USA: California... | reverse complement strand
CGAATACGCGCGCAAGCTCGATGCGGCCCAGGTGGCCGGCATCACCCCTTTCGCGTACCACAACTTCGTGGCCTTCATCGGCAAGCTCGACAATGCCCTGAACGGCCAGCGCGAAGTGCTGAAACATGCCCAGTACAAGGCCGACACCGAACGCACGACCTGGCGCGAAAGCGAGCGCAAGCGGCTTTCCTACCGCACCCTGAACGAGCGCGCAGCAAGCGAGGCCGCCAAGCTCCAGAACAAGCGCGACCAGAAAACGATGGACGACCACGCGGCCCGTGGCGCCCGCTACAAACGTTGATTGAACCATGACGATGCAAACCAATTCTCTTCCGTTCCAGGTCGCCGGCGCGAATGCGCCCGGTGCTGCCAACAATGCCGGCAACGGCGCGCGCACGTCGTCAAGCGACAAGCTGGCGGCCAACGCGAATGGCGGCTTCGGCGCCACGCTGTCGCGCGAACTGGCCCAGCGCCAGCCGGCGACGCAGCCGGGCGCGCCAACGCCGCCACCGGCGCCGACCGCGGCCCCGCCAGCCAAGCCGGCCCAGCAGAATGTAAAACCGGCGCCGGCTGACAAGCCTGCGCCGCGCGAACCGGCCCACGCGAGCGCGTCCAGGCCGGCCGCCGAGTCCACGCAAAAGAGCGCCCAGGCCGGCGCCAAAACGACAAGCGAAGAAGCGGACGCCGCCAGTTCCGCCGCTGCCGAGGCAGCCGAGGCGGCCACCACGCCGGTAACCGACATGCTGGCCTTCATGGCCAGCCTGCAGCAGCCGGCGGCGGCGGTCGCCACTGTCGCCAGCGACGCCGCTGCGGTTGCCGGCAGCGCCGTCCAGGCCCAATTGACCGCGCTCGAGAACGCCATGCAGAACCTGAAAGGCTCGGCCACCGGCGTCGCTGACGATGCCGCCGTCAGCGCCGCCCCAGGCGACGACAGCGGCGCCGGCCTCAAGCTGGCGAGCGGGATCGTGCCGGATGCCGTCGATGCTGTCGCGTCGCAGAAAGGCAGCGCGTTGCCGGAAGGCCAGCAGGATGCGGCCGCGTTCGGCGCGCAGCTGCGTGACGCCAAGCAGAGCACGCCGGCTGCTGCCGAAGAAAGCGCGCCGCCACTGGCGGCGCTGCAGGCCCAGGCCGCCAAGCTGGCCGAAGTGCAGGGCCCGGCTACGAGCGGCGACCGGATCCCGGCGCGGGTCGGCACCCAGGCCTGGGACAACCAGGTCAGCCAGCGCATCGTGTACATGGTTGGCAAGGAACAGGCCGCGACCCTGACCCTGAACCCGCCCGACCTGGGGCCGGTGCAGGTGGTGCTGAGCGTCAGCAACGACCAGGCCACGGTTGCCTTCTCGTCGCAGCAGCTCGAGGTAAGGCAGGCGCTGGAAAACGCCATGCCGCGCCTGCGCGAGATGATGAGTGAAAGCGGCATCGCGCTGGGCAACGCGACGGTCGATGCGGGCAACCCGAATCAGCAGGGTTCGCAAGACAATGGCCGGCGCGCCAATGGCGGCGCGCAGGGCAGCCCGGATGGCCTGGCCGGCAATGGCCAGGGCGAACCGGGCCTGAATGAAGTGGCGCCGCGTGCAACGCGCACGGTGGCGATCGGCGATGGTGGCATGGTCGACCTGTTTGCCTGAGCCAAGCGCTGATGGGGATGGCGCTTTGGCGTCACCCCGCCGCAACAAGCATCAAATACCCTCCCCTTCCCCCCTCTGTTCAAAGCTTGCCCTGCCGCATCTTTCCGCGACAATGCATAATGTTGTATCCCACCATCAACCAGCGACTGACGAATTATCTTGAAAGCGAATCCGAAAATGAAGGCTGATCCGAAAGCGGACGCAGCAGGAGCGGCGCCAACTGGCTCGAAGAAAAAGCTCATCATCATGATCCTCGCCGCCGTGCTCGTGCTTGGCGCGGGCGCCGGTGGCGGCTGGTATTTCAGCCAGTCGGCGGCAGCCCATGGCGACGAAGAAGCGCCGGCCAAGGAACACAAGAAAAAGAAAAAGAAGAATCCTGAAGCCAAGCCGGAATATGTGCCGGTCGACGCCTTCACCGTCAACCTGCAGCCCGAAAACGGCGAGCAATACCTGCAGGTGCAATTCACCCTGCAGGTGGCCGGCGCCGAACAGGCCACGCTGGTGAAAGACAATATGGCGGTGGTGCGCAATCGCGTGCTGCTTCTGCTGTCGGGCAAAAAATCGTCCGAGATCAATACGGTGCAAGGCAAGCAGCAGCTGGCCGCCGAGATCCGGGAATCGATCACCGAGCCTTTCGAGAAGGACGGCGACGAGCAGGAAGTGTCCGACGTATTGTTTACTTCGTTTATCATCCAGTAACCAATCAACAGCACACGCTAACCACGACGCACCATGGCCGATAATTTCCTCTCCCAGGAAGAAGTCGATGCCCTCTTAAAAGGGGTCAACGGCGATCAGGACGACATTTCAGCGCCTGAAGACACCTCGGGGGTACGCACCTACAACCTGGCGACGCAGGAGCGCATCGTGCGCGGCCGCATGCCGACGCTCGAGATCATCAACGAGCGTTTCGCCAGGTATCTGCGGGTCGGCCTGTTCAACTTTTTGCGCCGCAGCGCCGAGGTGTCGGTGGGGTCGGTGCGGGTTTCCAAGTACAGCGAGTTCATCCGCAACCTGGTGGTCCCGACCAACCTCAACCTGATTCACATGAAGCCGCTGCGCGGCACCGCGCTGATGGTGTTCGATCCGGGCCTGGTGTTCTTGCTGGTCGATAATCTGTTTGGCGGCGACGGGCGTTTCCACACCCGCGTCGAGGGCCGCGATTTTACCCAGACCGAACAGCGCATCATCATGCGCATCCTCGATATCGTGCACGAGGCCTACGCCAAGTCGTGGGAGCCGGTGTACCCGATCGAATTCGAGTACATCCGCTCCGAGATGAACACCCAGTTCGCCAACATCGCCACCCCCAACGAGGTGGTGGTGTCGTGCACCTTCACGGTCGAACTCGGCTCGGTGTCGGGCCAGATCCACTTCTGCATGCCGTATTCGATGATCGAACCGATCCGCGATGCGCTGACCTCGAGCATCCAGGGCGAGGCGCTCGAAGTCGACAAGCGCTGGGTGCGCCTGATGACGCAGCAGATCCAGGTGGCCGAAGTCGAACTGGTCGCGGTGCTGGGCCACGGCAAGGCCAATTTCGACGAAATCCTGAACATGAAGATCGGCGACGTGATCCCGCTGGCGGTGCCCGAATTGCTCGAGGCAACGGTCGACGGCGTGCCGGTGATCGAATGCAGCTATGGCGTCAACAACGGCCAGTACGCGCTCAAGGTCGAGCGGCTGATGGCCAACAGCGACACCTTCAACAAGTAAGCAGCAACGCACCCACAGAATTCGGCAAGGCCTCTGCGCCGGCCACGCAACACAGGAGAACAGCATGTCTGACAACCAGGACGACCAGGAACATATCGACGACGACTGGGGCGCGGCCATTGCCGAGCAGGCCGCCGCCGAAGCGGCTGCGCTCGAGCGCCAGCAAACCCAGCAGGCCAGCGCGCCGGCCGCCTCGGCGGCCGTGTTCAAGGATTTCTCGAACAAGGGCGCACGCAACGAGACGCCCAACGATATCGATTTCATCCTCGATATTCCGGTGCAATTGACGGTGGAACTGGGCCGCACCAAGATCGCCATCAAGAACCTGCTGCAGCTGGCGCAGGGTTCGGTGGTCGAGCTCGACGGCCTGGCCGGCGAGCCGATGGACGTGCTGGTGAACGGCTGCCTGATCGCCCAGGGCGAGGTGGTCGTCGTGAATGACAAGTTCGGGATTCGGCTCACTGATATCATCACGCCGTCTGAACGGATTCGTAAATTGAATAAATGATCCAGCTGATCCCGCGCATCGCACTGGCGCTGCTGCTCCTGCCCTTGACCGCAGCGGCAACGCCGCAAGACACTGCCGCCGAACTACCGGCCCATGCGCCCGCACCGGCGGCGCAAGAACAATCCGCGGCGCCGCGGCGCCCGGGTGAAACCACCACCGGCCGCCCGCCTGCGTCAGCCCGGCCCGCACCGGTCACTGCGCCGGCTGCGCAAGCGCCACCGACTGCCGCGCTGCCGGGCGACGCCGCCGTCCCGGCCACCACCGCGACCGACCCGGCGCCCGCCGCCGCGCCTGCCGCCGCACCAGTCATCGCGCCCCTGCCCCCCGTCACGTCGGGGCCCGCGCGCCAGGCGCCGCAAGTGACCATGCCCACCACCAGCGGCCCCGGCGCCGGCGGCCTGCTGCAGACCATCTTCGCCCTGCTGCTGGTGCTCGGCCTGCTGGCCGGCCTGGCCTGGTTCATGAAACGCTATGGCCCCAAGGTCACGGGCGCCAGCGCCAACCTGCGCGTGGTCGGCGCCCTGAATATCGGTGGCCGCGAACGCATCATGGTGGTCGAGGTCGGCGACAAGTGGATCGTGCTCGGCGCCGCGCCGGGCCGCGTCAATGCCCTGCACACCATGGCGCGCCCGGATGGCGAGGCGGCCATCCTGCCCGCAGAAGGCGGCGCGCCAGCAGGCAATTTCGCCGACTGGCTCAAGAAGACGATCGACAACCGTGGCCTGAAACGCAATGCGAACTAAACATATCCTGCTGGCCGCCGGCCTGGCGGCGCTGCCGCTGCTTGCCATCGCCCAGCCCGGCATCCCGGCGTTCCAGACCAGTACCGCGCCCGGCGGCGGCACCGCGTATTCGCTGCCGATCCAGACCCTGCTGCTGCTCACGTCGCTCACCTTCCTGCCGGCCGCGCTGCTGATGATGACCGGCTTTACCCGCATCATCATCGTGCTCTCGCTGCTGCGCCAGGCGCTTGGCACCCAGACCGCGCCGCCCAACCAGGTGATGGTGGGGCTGGCGCTGTTCCTGACCTTCTTCGTGATGGGGCCGACATTCGACCGCATCTACAGCGAAGCCTACCTGCCGCTGCAGCGCAACGAAATCCAGATGCCCGAGGCCATGACGCGCGGCGCGGTGCCGCTCAAGGAATTCATGATCAAGCAGACGCGCCAGTCCGACCTGGCGCTGTTCGTCAAGATCTCGCGTTCCGAAGCGCTGCAGGGGCCGGAAGACATTCCCCTGCGGGTGCTGATCCCGGCGTTCGTCACCAGCGAACTCAAGACGGCGTTCCAGATCGGCTTCGCGATCTTCATCCCGTTCCTGATCATCGACATGGTGGTGGCCTCGGTGCTGATGTCGATGGGTATGATGATGATGTCGCCGGCGGTGATCGCGCTGCCGTTCAAGCTGATGCTGTTCGTGCTGGTCGACGGCTGGCAGCTGATCCTGGGCTCGCTCTCCCAGAGCTTCTACTAGGAAAGACCGCCATGACTCCCGAGAGCGTGATGACGATGGGCCGCACGGCCATGGAAGTAACGTTGATGGTGTCGGCGCCGCTATTGCTGGTGGCGCTGATCATCGGCCTGATCGTGAGTATCTTCCAGGCCGCGACCCAGATCAACGAAGCGACCCTGTCGTTCATCCCGAAACTGGTCGGCGTGTTCGTGGCGCTGGTGGTGGCGGGACCGTGGATGCTGTCGGTGATGCTGGACTATATGCGGCAGGTGTTTACCGGACTGCCTGGCTTGATTGGTTGAATGGCGTGCTGACGCTCACCGCCGCGGAACTGAATGCCTGGGTTGCGGGGCTGCTGTGGCCGCTGTCGCGCATCCTCGGGCTGATCGCCTCGGCGCCGCTGTTCGGCAACGCCGGCGTGCCGGTGTCGGTGAAAGTCTCGCTCGGGGTCATGCTGGCGCTGGTGATCGCGCCGATCGTGCCGGCGCTGCCGGCGGCCGACCCGACCTCGTGGGCGGGGCTGTTGATACTGGTGAAGGAAATGATCATCGGGCTGGCGATGGGTTTTGCCATGCGCCTGGTGTTCGCCGCCATCGAGTACGCCGGCGAAGTGGCCAGCCAGACCATGGGCCTGGGCTTCGCCATGTTTTTCGATCCCTCCACACGCGGCCGTTCGTCGGCGGTCAGCCAGTTCATGGCGCTGGTGGCGACCATGGCATTTCTTGCCGTCAATGGCCATCTGGTGCTGCTCGAAGCGCTGGCCGAGAGTTTCATCACGATGCCGATCACCAGTACGCCTTTCTCCGGCAACGCGCCTTTGGCCTTGGTGCAATGGGGCGGGCGCATTTTCTCGGCCGGCCTGCAATTGTCGCTGCCGATCATCGCCGCGCTCCTGATCACCAATGTGGCGCTCGGCATCCTGACCCGCGCTGCGCCGCAGCTGAACATCTTCGGTATCGGCTTTCCGATCACGCTCGGGGTCGGCTTCCTGACGCTGAGCCTGTCCCTGCCTTACCTGAGCACGCCAATCGTGAACCTGTTCAACCAGGGCGTCGAGGCGGGACGCTCGATTCCGCGCGCCGCCAATCCGGCGCCGGGCGCCGCAGCAGCGCCGGGCGCCGGCACCCCGGCCACCACCGCCCCGGGCTAGCAGCCCGTCGCCGCAGGCCCCAGGACCGCCAGCCGAACCGGCCTTGCGCGCACAAACCTGTACCATGGGCCGCTTAGTGCCGGGCACGCCCGCTGGCGTTGCTCTTTTCACCTGCCTCACCATTTCATGCAACGACCAAGTTCCGAACCGCGTTTCCAGTTATTGATCGACCAGGCGGTGGACACCGCCATGATCGTCGCCGATACCGACGGCCTTATCACCGACTGGTCGGCCGGCGCCGCGCGCTTGTTCGGCTGGAGCGCGCTCGAGGCGTGCGGGCAGCCGCTGACGATGCTGCTGGCGCCGCAAGAGCGCCAGGCCGGCGTCCCGGCGGCGGTGCCGATCCGCTGGTTGCTGGCCAAGGACGGCGCCGGGTTCGCCTGCGACGCCACCGTGACCCAGATGCTCGACGACGACGGCGCCGCGCTCGGCCTGGGCATGATCGTGCGCGCCGCCGCCGCCTCGCGCGAACGCCTGCGCAAGACCGAAGAGCAATTGCGCCTGGCCACCGAAGCAGCCCAGCTCGGCATCTGGAGCTGGGACGTCAGGCACGACGTGGTCAGCTGGGAAAACGGCCGCATGCACGAGATCTTCGGCGTCAGCGGCCAGCGCCAGGACATCAATGCGGCGCGCCTGATGGGCCAATACCTGCACCGGGACGACGTCGAGCAGTTTCGCCAGGCCGCGCGCAGCACGCTCGATCACGGCCAGCGCTTTCATTTTGTCGGGCGTTTTTGCCGGCTGCCGGAACGCGAGCTACGCTGGCTGGAACTGACCGGCATCCTGCAGGCGCGTAGCGGCGACGACGGCGCCACCCTCACCGGCACCGCCGCCGACATCACCGAACGCAAACGCGACGAAGAAGCGCTGAGCGAAGCCCGGTTGCGCCTGGAAGCGACCATGTCGGCAGCCGAGGTCGCCAGCTGGATCTGGACATCCCGAATGACCGCGTCATCGCCGACCGCAACCTGACCGGGCTGTTCGGCATGCCGGACGCGCTGGCCGGCGGTGCGCCGCTGGCCGCCTATGTCGAGCGCGTACACCCGGACGACCTGGAACAACTGGCGGCCCAGGTCCGGCATGCCATCGATACCGGCGAACCCTACCGCTCGACCTACCGCATCGCGCATCCCGCCGCGCGCGCCGGCTGGCGCTGGGTCAACGCGCGCGGCCGCGTCGCCTACGACGAGCAGGGCAACGCCGCCTCGCTCAACGGCGTGGTGCTCGACATCACGCGCCAGCGCGAACTGCAGGACGCCTCGCGCGTGACCGAAGAGCGCTACCACACCCTGATCACGTCGATGGACCAGGCTTTCGGCTTTTTGCAGGTGCTGCTGGACGCGGACGGCAAGCCGGCCGACTACCGCATCGAGATGGTCAACCGCGCCTTCGAGCAGCAGACGGGGCTGGTCAATGCGGCCGGGCGCACCATCCGCGAACTGGTGCCGGACATCGAATCGAAGTGGATCGATATCTACGGCCGGGTGGCGCAGAGCCGCCAGCCGGCGCGGTTTGTCGAACACTCGGCGGCGATGGGCTATTGGTGGGATGTGTACGCCACCCCGATGGGCGAACCGGACGAGCTGCGCGTGGCGATCCTGTTCACCGACGTCACGGCCCGCAAGCAGGCCGAGGAAAACCTGCGCCAGCTGGCGGCCGACCTGTCCGACGCCAACCGCCGCAAGATGGAATTTCTGGCCACGCTGGCGCACGAACTGCGCAATCCGCTGGCGCCGCTGCGCACCGGACTCGACCTGCTGCGGCTGGGCGGCAAAATCGATGAAGGCAGCAGCAAGGTGGTCGGCATGATGGACCGCCAGCTGCGCCAGATGGTGCACCTGATCGACGACCTGATGGACGTCTCGCGCATCAACAGCGGCAAGATCGTGCTCAAGACCGAATGCATCGACATCGCCGACGCGGTGCAGGCCGCGCTCGAGGCGATACGGCCGACGCTCGATGCCGCGCGCCATGCGTTGAGCTTGCAGTTGCTGGGCCAGGCGGCGATGGTACAGGCCGACCCGACCCGCCTGACCCAGATCCTGGTCAACCTGCTGACCAATGCCGCCAAGTACACGCCGCACGGCGGCCGGATCGGGCTGCTGGTACGCCTCGACGGCGATGCGGTGAAGGTGGATGTGAGCGACAACGGGATCGGCATTGCGCTCGAGGAGCAGGCCGGCGTATTCGAGATGTTCAGCCAGGTGGCCGGGAATATGGGCCGCGCCCAGGGCGGGCTGGGGATCGGCCTGTCGCTGGTGCGCAGCCTGGTCGAGATGCACGGCGGCGCCATCGCGCTCGATTCAACGCTCGGCCAGGGCTCGACCTTTACCCTGTCGCTGCCGCTCGCGCCCGAGTGCGGACCAGAACCGGACGCGCACCACGCGCGCCAGGAACGCGCGGGCGGGCGCCTGCCCGGCCTGCGGGTGCTGGTAGCCGACGACAACCTCGACGCCGCCGCCATGCTGGTGAGCCTGCTGCGCGCGGCAGGTCACGCAGCGCACGCGGTACACGATGGCCTGGCGGCGCTGGAACAAATCGCCAGCGCGCCGCCCGAGCTGGCGATTCTCGACATCGGCATGCCCGGCCTGAACGGCTATGAAGTGGCGCAGCGGGTGCGCGCCAATCCGGCCCTGGCGAAGGTGATGCTGGTGGCGCTGACCGGCTGGGGAGGCGAACGCGACCGCGAACGCTCGCAGCGCGCCGGCTTCGACGCCCACCTGACCAAGCCAGCCGGATTTGCCGAGCTCAAGCACCTGATGGCCGACCTCGCCGGGCGCCGCTGAGCACGCCCCTCAGCAGGATTCTCGGAAATATCGCGCCAATGCTATTTAGCTAACAAACAAAATTGCACAGTACGGGTAGCCTGAGGATCCGCGGCGCGCAGCGTTTGCGCCAAGCCACTCTATGGCCTAGCCACCATGAAAACATCGAAACCGGTCAAAATCATCGGCGCCGTACTGCTCGGCATCGTCACCATCGTCATCCTGTTCTTCCTGTTGTTCGACTGGAACATGCTGCGCCCGTACATCAACCGCAAGGTGTCCGAAAGCACCGGGCGCGAATTCGCCATCCGCGGCGACCTGGATGTGAAGTTCCAGCGCAACCGTGACGGCGAGCAGGGCTGGCGCAGCTGGGTGCCGCACCCTATCATCAGCGCCGATAACGTGATCATGAGCAACCCGAGCTGGAGCACGGTCGGCCCGCAGATGGCCGCCGCCGAGCGCGTCGAGGTTGGCGTGCGCCTGTTGCCACTGCTGGGCAAGAACGCGGTCCTGACCGATTTGCGCCTGGTGGCGCCGAACATCGCCGTCGAGCGCCGCAAGGACGGCCGCAATTCATGGACCTTCAAGGACAATGGCCCGTCCGAATGGGACGTCGACATCCAGCGCCTGGCCTTCAACAGCGGCAAGCTGCACTATGTCGACGAGCCGCTCGCGCTCGACCTGCGCGCCGAGGCCAAGTCGATCGAAAGCAACGCCGCCAAGGGCGCTGCGCCAGCCAACGGCGCCCAGCCCTACGGCATGGCCTTCACCCTGGCCGGCACCTACAACAAGGCCCGGATCAATGGCGGCGGCCGCGCCGGCGCGGTGCTGTCGCTGACCGACGCCCACACCACCTTCCCGATCGAAGCCAAGGCCGACATCGGCGACAACAAGATCGCCCTCGAGGGCGTGATCCGCGACCCGCGTTCCGTCAACGGCCTGGCACTGCGCATGCAGCTGGGCGGCGCCAGCATGTCCGACCTGTACGCGCTGACCGGCGTGCTGCTGCCGGACACGCCACCCTACTCCACCAGCGGCCAGCTGCTGGGCAAGAAGAGCGGCCAGTATTGGGCCTTCACCTACAAGGACTTCAAGGGCAAGGTCGGCGAAAGCGATATCGGCGGCACCCTCACCTACGCCCAGCGCGCTACCCGTCCCCTGCTGAGCGGCGCGGTCACCTCGCAGCAGCTGCGCCTGGCAGACCTGGGCCCGACCGTGGGCGCCGACACCGGCGCCGGCACCAGGGCCGCCGGCAAGATCAAGGCCCCGGCCAAAGGCAAGGCCTTGCCGGTTGACCAGTTCAACACCGAAAAATGGGGCGCGCTCGACGCCGACGTCAAGTTCAGCGGCAAGCGCATCGTACGCACCCATGACATTCCGCTGCGCGACATCGAAACCACGATACGCATGCAGGACAAGGTGCTGACCCTGACCCCGCTCGCGTTCGGCATGGCGGGCGGGCGCGTTACCTCGAACATCCGCCTGGATGGCACCGACAAGACCCTCGACGCCTCGGCCCGCATCGCCGCGCGCGGCCTGAAGATCCGCGAGCTGTTCCCGAAACTGCAATCGATGCAGGCCAGCTTCGGCGAAATCAACGGCGACGGTGCGCTGGCCGGGCGCGGCAATTCGGTGGCGGCCATGCTGGGTACCTCGCAGGGCGAAATCAACGCCGTGGTCACCGAAGGCACGGTCAGCCGCTTCATCCTGGAACTGGCCGGCCTGAACGTGGCCAATGCCGTGTATGCGAAAATCTTCGGTGACAAACAGACCCTGCTGCACTGCGTGGCGGCCCAGACCACGGTGCGCAATGGCCGCGCCAACATCGACCGCTTCGTGCTCGACAGCGAAGAAGCGGTGGTCAATGCCAGCGGCTACGTCGACCTGGCCACCGAACAGCTCGACGTCGACGTGCGCCCGCGCACCAAGGGCACCCGCGTGCTGTCGCTGCGCACCCCGCTGTATGCGCGCGGCAGCTTCACCGATCCGAAGGTCGGCCCGCACGCCGGTCCGCTGGCATTGAAGGCCGGCGCCGCGGTAGCGCTGGCGGCGGTGAACCCGATCGCCGCCCTGCTGCCGCTGATTAACGTCGATCGCGCGCCGGACACCAACTGCAGCGCCGAGATCGATGCGGCGACCAAGAAGCCGAGCATGAAGCCGGCGCCGAAGGCGGGCAGCGCAGCGCCGGCGGCGGCGCCGGCCAAGGATGCCAACAAGACAGAGCTGCATCCGAAAGCGGCGACGCAATAAGCCATTGGTCAATGGAACATAACCGGGGGTTGGCGAATCGCCAGTCCGGAATCACAGGGCGCCTGAGGGCGCCCTTTTCTTGCGCCAGAACCACCTGTAAGGCCAAGCGCCTGTGACCAACCCGCATTGCATGACAAGGACCATAATTCACGTGCTTCCCTTGCTAAACGGTATCTTCTAAGGTGTAATCCTGCGTATCAACTGATCTCTCAGGGAGGATCTTCAATCCTGCCCGGATACTCACGCATGCAAACTTCAGCTTCGCAGTCAATCGCCGCCTTGCCATCTTCGGAACTGTTGTTCCCATCACTGACACAGGACACCCGCCTGCTCAGACTGACGACCCCGCTCGGCGCCGATGTCCTGCTGGCTGAATGCGCGCGCGGCGAAGAGGGCTTGAGCGAACTGTTTCGCTTCAAAATCGCGGCCTTGTCTACCGACGCGGCGATTCCACTCAGAGGGCTCATCGGCCAGCCTGTCCTGCTCGAACTGCTGACGGCGCACAGCCGCGATCAACTGCGCCCGTTCCACGGTCATGTAACGGCGATCGAAATGGTTGGCGCGAACGGCGGCTTTGCCCGCTACCACCTGACACTTGAGCCATGGACCGCGTTCCTGGCGCACGGCCGCGACAGCCGTATCTTCCAAGATCGGTCAGTCATCGAAATCATCGACAGTGTCCTGAGCGCCTATAGTGGCGAGGGCATGTTGACGCCGATCTGGCGTTTCGACCTGCTCGATTTGGATATCTACACCAAACGCAGCAGCATCACGCAGTACCAGGAAAGCGATCTCGCCTTCGTGCGGCGCCTGATGCTCGAAGAAGGCTTGTTCTACTATTTCGAGCACACCGGCGACGCCGGTCACGCTCCGTTCGGCAGCCATACGCTCGTAATAGCCGACCACAACGGTAGCTTCGCCCCCAACCAGCATGCTGTCATGGCCTTCACTCAGCCGGGTGCCACCATGCGCGAGGACAGCCTGGACCGCTGGCGCACCGAGATCCGCGCACAGACCAATGCCATCGAGCTCCTCAGTTGGGACTACCGTTCGCTGGACGTGCGCACCATTAGCGCCGCCAGCGGCAATACCAGCGGCGAACTGGTCAGCCGAGACGCGCCCGGCGCCTATGCCTATTCGTCGCGCGCCCATGGGCAGCGGATTGCCGACCGCCAGATGCAGGCGCTGGAAGCCCGCAAAGAAATTCACGTTGGCGCAGGAACTGTGCGCACGCTGGCGCCCGGTACCACGTTCACGCTAACCGGACACCCACGTTTCGACGAGGACGGCCGCGACGGCCAGCGCAGCTTCCTGACAGTGCGCGCGGTACACCTAATGCACAACAACCTCAGCGCCGAGCTGTCGGCGACGCTAGAGCAGCAGCTTGGCAGGAGCGCAATCGATATCCTGATCGCCAGCGAAAAGGAAGCCAGCCTGCACGCACTCGGCAAGAGTCCGGGCCAGCGTCCCCTCTACAGGGTACGCATCGACGCCATCCGCAGTGAGGTGGCCTACCGCAGTCTCGGCATCGACGCCCACGGACAGCTGCTGCATCCGCGCCCGACGGTCCAAGGGCAGCAGAGCGCGATCGTGGTCGGTCCGCCTGGGGTCAGCATCCATACCGACCGCGACCATCGAATCAAGGTGCAATTCCACTGGCAGCGCGGCACGCAAAGTCATAACCGCTTGGCCCATCCGATGTCAGACGGTCATGCCGACGCCAGTGCCGACGAGAGGGTGGGCACTTGGGTGCGTATGGCAACACCGATGGCGCCGGTAGCCGGAGTTAACTGGGGGAGCAATGCCTTGCCCCGCGTCGGACAGGAAGTGCTGGTTGATTTTTTGGAAGGCAATATCGATCGACCGGTCGTAATCGGCGCGCTCTACAATGGCCGTGGCCAGCAAGATGCCCAGCACAACCAGATCAGCGCTGGTGCGGGCGCCGCTAGCGGCAATGCTCCCGTCTGGTTCCCAGGCCAGACCGGAGCCAATGCCCACCCCGCTGTGTTATCCGGCATCAAGACCCAAGCACTGCAGGTGACCAATGGCGCCGGGGCCTACAGCCAACTGGTGTTCGACGACAGCCCCGGCCAGCCGCGCGCGGCGCTGCAGCGCCACGCGCAGACACACCGGGGCACCGCCGAACTGAACCTGGGGCACCTGTCACATCAGAGCGACAATGCGCGCATGCCGACGGCCGGATTCGGCGCCGAACTAAAGACAGAGCACAGCATGGCACTGCGCGCCGGCAGTGGCTTGCTGCTGTCGACCGACGCGCGCGGCAGCGCAGCCGGCAGTCAGATGGACTCGCGCGAGGCGATTGATCAGATCGAACAAAGCAGCCAGATGCAGACCGAACTTGCGGAACTGGCGCAAAAGCATAACGCGAGGCTGGACAAGGAACCGGCACCGGCGCAGCTACTCGCAATCCGGCAGCTCAAGCATGCCGCCAACGCGATGGCAGGCGATACTGACAGCGCAACGGAAGAATCTGAGGCCAGCGTCTACGCAGAGCCGCATGCTCAACTGTCGGCGCCGGGCGGCATTACTGCCGTCTCGCCAGCAACTGCCGTGTTCAGCGCTGAAACGACGAGCACCATGGCTGCGGGACACGCCATTAATTTTGCAGCACAAGGCAACCTATATCATGCAGTGAACAAGGGAATCGGCCTGTTCAGTTATGGCAAGACAGCTGCCCCCGAGACGCCGAACAAGGAGACCGGGATTCGCCTGCATGCGGCGAGCGGCAAGGTCAGCGCTCAAAGCCAGGCGGATGTCACCCGAGTTACGGCCGACAAGGCGGTGACGGTGTCGAGCGTCGGCAAACACGTCCGCGCTAGTGCGCATACTCACCTGGCCCTGACGGCACACGGCGCCAGTCTGCGCCTCGAAGGTGGCGACATTACGCTGCTTGGCCCCGGAACCATGGCGTTCAAGGCCAGCATGAAAGAGCTAACCGGCCCGGCGCGAGTCACGGCGACCAGCGTCGACCTGCCTGCGGTGGATAAGCTCGAGTTATGCGAGTTTCGCGCGGCCGGCGCCGCCAATGCTGGCGATAGCTTGGTGCCAGTATCGTGATGACCGTCGCGGACCAGAAATTTGACCATCGGCTGTTGCGCGACCATGCGTTCGGGATCGTCACTCCAGCGAGTATCGTCGAGCTACCGCCCGGGATCACGGTCAACCCGCTTGTTCCGCGCGATCTTGCAGCTAGTGCCCACTTGATGCCAGGCCTGATCGATCTGCGAACTCTGCCGCAAGACCAGGCGGACGCCTTGCTCGATTCGTTGCACTTGGCCCATGTATCGGGAACGCAGCCGAGTGTTCAGATGCTGCTCGCGACCAACACCGATATTGATAGCATTGCGGCGCATTGGAATGCCCGGCAGCTGGTTTCGCCGCAATCAGGGGCGAAATCGTGGTTCCGGTTGCACGATTCGCGCGTCTTACACCAAGTGCTGCGCATACTGGCACCCAATCAGCGCGCTGCGTTGTTCGGTCCGGTGCAAGCCATGACTTACTGGGTCTCAAGCATGTGGATGCGGGCCGACGCCTCTGGTCAAACTGCAGAGCTTTCATCGGGCCAAATGCTTCCCGCGGCGCGCCAATGGGACTGGGACCGCATCGGCCACATTGGCGTTATCAACCGCGCCCTTCAGGGATCTGGCGTGGCCGCTAAGGACCTGCACAGGCAGGGAACCGCGGTGGAACAACTTATTGCCCGGGCGCGCCTCCTCCATGGTCTGAACGATAAGGGAGACCTCGTCGAGTTCGCGACACGGGGATTGACAGCCGGCCCGACCTTCGACATGCACCCGCAAGTCGCCGCTGCGATCAGGCTCGATGGAAAGGATGACGACTCGGCCCTGGCTGACCGGTTAGCGCTGATCGATGCCGAGGTCTGGCGTGAGCTGCGCCGGGGTGCATTGGCCACCCAAGCATTCGACTGATTGACAAAGCTGCCACAAGGAAATGCAGGGATAATGACAAACGAAAAGAAATGCGAATTCTGCGACAAACGTGGTCTTCCTTTGTTGCTGGTGCGGCACGCCGTCGCGCCTCATGGTGTCGGGGCTCCGCTGTCCAATGCTTTGCCGATCGAACTGGCAACCGGCGTAGCGCACTACACCAAGCGCGTGCTGCGTAGCGGTTACGTTTATGTATACGACGAAGCCCGTAAGCGCTGGGATGCCTATTTCGTCACGGCCGATGGCTATTTGTCCAAACTTACCCAGCCCCGAGGCACGACGCCCGTGGTCCCTGTAAAGCCTTTTAATTGTAATGAAATAGGCCATCGTGAAGTCGCCAGATGCATCACAGTGCCCGACCCAAAACGCGCAACAAAGGTCTGGATCGGATTCAGCGATGTGCTCTGGACCAATCGCGTGATGGAAGCAAACGAGGATGCTTGCTACCGCAAACGCCATATGACTGAAGTCGACGTCAAGGCGCTACTTGGCGGAAGCACATCTCCCTATGCACATCCAATGTCGCAACTAACTGCAGTTGTGGCCGAGTATGCCATGGATGAAGGCCGCGGAAAATCTGCCTTCGCGTGGAACGCATTTACATTCGTTTCGCAATATGGTCGTGCAAAGGATCTGATGCAGAAGTGTGAAACGGTATATCCGGGCAAAGCACACATCGTTGCCATCATGGATCCTGCAGGCATCGCGCAGGAACTCGCGCTCCTGATGAAGCACAATGCCGAAAAATTCATGGCCACGCCCGGGTATGCCCGCAACTTAGCAGCGAATGCCGCCATCACCGAAATCGAAGCCGCTGTGAAAATGCAGGCCGAAAACGATGAATTAGAGGCTGCAGAAAGGAACGCTGACCGACAGATCAGCACCAACCCTCTGGGGCACTTGCTCTTTACCTCGACGCAAAAGCAAACGGAGTCCATGCGCAATGTTACCCCAGCCAACGCGACACGCGCCGCAGGTCAAGTCTGGGAAAAGTACGCAAAAAAATTGATGCCCGGCGCGCGGGAAACTTGGATGAAGTCGTTCAATACGGCACTGGCCGAATATGACAAAAAAGCCATCTTGCCGCTTGCCAAAAACCATTCTTCCTGGATAAAGAGTAGCTATCTTGCGTGCTATTTTGAATGCAACTACGACAACGCCAACATCAATTCTGGCGTCGTTTATACCGTTGTAATGACTAACTGCATTGCATCGACTCAAGACAAAGGAGCGTGTTCGAAGGTTTATGACGAATGGCTGGCAGGCACGATGGAGGACGAGAGTAATCTGCTGCTTAGGGCGATGATATTCAATCAGCAGGCAATCGCGGGAGCAGTGAAAGCGGCAACTACGGTCAGTATCGATCTTCGACAAATCCCTTGGGACAACATCTTTTCGGCGTATAGCCAATCCGTCGAGCTTGCAAGCGCGAGTGTACAAAATACCAGCGCCCGCTTCATTGTCGAATTCGCAGGCCCCATCGCGAGGATGTTCGGAAAGATTGCCGATGGCAGCCCGGCGTTCAGGAATGCGGTTATGGGGATGGGCATCGTTGCTGGCCATCCCGTCGTATTGTGCGAAGTGACAGGCGGCCGAAAGGCGTTCCGCGCTCACATCATTCGCCAACTGCTTCGCGCCTCGGGACAGGTGGTCAGCGAAAACCAAATGCGATATGCGGTTGCAGCAGAATTGCGGCGCCAAGGAATTCATGGCGCTCGCATGGACGGCAGTACCAAGAAGAAATGGTTGATTCTCGCCGATAAAGAAATTATAACTGCAATGCCGTCTGGCCTGACTAAACGACAACAGGCCGAATGGCTCGCGCGCAGCATCAAGACGGTGGAACAAGTCGAAGCGCTTAACTTGTCGCGCTGGCGCACTGTGATCAATTCACAGGTCCGTTACGGCGTAGTTGCAGGAATTCTCCAAGCGGTCAGCCTGACAAAAGTTATTGCGGATGAAGATAAGGCAATGATGAACGAAAAAAACGATGCTTCACTACGTATGTACGCCGGGATCACCACACTTGCAGCCACAACATCCGAAGCCTTTGGAATTGCTCTGGAGAAACGTGCGATACAAGGCTTAAGATTCGGACAAGGTATTTCGACCAGCGCGAGTAAATGGATGGCTAGTGCGGCGGGTCGAGCTGGAGTGCTTACGGGGCTGTTCGTTGCCGGCCTTGATCTCTACAAGGCATTCACCGAACGACGCGAGGGAGCGGACGGTTGGGTCGTGGTTACCTATGCGCTGTCAGCTGTGGTCGGTGTCGGCTTGAGTGTTGCACTCGCCTACGCGGCGCTGCTCGGCGCTGCCGCAATCCCCGTCATCGGTATTCTGGTCGTGCTACTCGTCGGTATTGGCATTGTTCTCGAGTATATCAAGGACAACCCAACCCAAGATTGGCTGGAACGATGTCCATGGGGTGTATTAAAAGAACAGCGTTACCCGGATATGGCAACAGAACAGGCACAACTTAAACAAGCGTTAAGCTGAAAGATATTATGGATTTTGCAGGTTTGATAGGAAAATTTCGTACGAACCGCCCACTTACACAGCAAGAGCGAGATTTTCGTTTAGAGCAAAAAAAACGTATTGACGTAGATCCTCATTATCAATTGAGTGTGATCGAGTTGAATTCGACCTATCTCGAAGTCGTGGACAAGTGGTACGGAGAGAGAGGCACCGTGACCGCGATTATGCTGACCGTTATTGTAATGTTCACCATTTTCTTTAGTGCGATGTTATATGTTTCATTGACGTGGGATTCAAACACCGCTGGAGGAGATGATGACATCTTCATTCTCGTAGTCATTGGAGTTTTTTTAGCTCCGCTATTTATCGCCGCTGGTTGGGCCTTGCGCAAAGAAATGTTTGCGTACACTCATTACCCGATACGATTTAATAGGGTGACGCGAACCGTCAATGTATTTCGAACGGATGGCACAATACTTTCAATACCTTGGGATGCAATTTTTTTTACAATGGCACCCGTCGATCAAATCTACAAATTTTGGAATATCCTTGGACATGTACTGGAGGAGGACAGACTTACGATCAAGGAAAGTTTCGCTTTGAGCATAACTTCCGATGGTTCAGCGGATGGGATTGAGGTTATGCGATCGCATTGGGAGTTCGTGCGCCGCTACATGGAAGAAGGAGCATCATCGGTCAATAGTCAGGTGCAATTCTGCATGCCGATTAATCGTCACCGGGAAACCATACGTTTTGCAATGCACCGGCTACTAGGAAACAGCACTGGCGGTGGAGCTAGATATACATCACTTTCGCTTTTTAATATTTTTTTTAATGCACTAATCATCCCGTTTCGTTTCATTGCTATTCATAGCAGCAAGATCCCGAACTGGACACCAAAAATTGAAATGGAGTCAGAAATTTCGATTGATGACCCCTACGCTATTTTCGGATCGAAAAATGGCGAAAGAGTAAGTTTGTTTCCAAGGTCCGCAGATGCTGCAAGTGTTCGGTTCACTGGCGCCCCCAAGTAGCCCCGTCGAACGACTGCTTAGAATGTCGAAATCCATGGGCGTCGTTACTTTACTCCCAAACTTTTGCAGGAATTGACGGAGGGGAGAAAGCGTCTGAGAACGCACACGGGCAGCTCAGCTACGGCGAAATGCGGCGATCCACGGACATGTGACGGCGCTCGAGATGAGAGAAGCGACCGGGCCGGCGCCGCGTGAAGCGCGCGCCCGCTGCGAAGAAGAAAAGAAAAAAATGCTCCCATTCGCCGGTCGCCGCCCAGCGCGCCAGCGTCGTATTACAGGTAGTTGAACAGCGACAGTCCCGACATCGTCTTGAATGACATCTGCGCCGCCTGCAGCGTCATTTGCTGCTGCGAGAATTCCGAGATCGCCTTGACCTGATCCAGGCCGGTCAGGTCGTCCAGCGTGGCTGCGTACTGGATGCCCAGGTCGTCGCCGGCGCTGTCGAGGTAGTCGAGCTCTTTCATGTGGGCGCCGACCGAGGCCTGCACCGTCAGCACGTTGTCGTGCGCCTGCTGCAGGTTGTTCAGCGCCGTGTTCAGGTTGTTGGTCAGCGCCGCCTTGCCGCTCGAGCCGTCGGTCGGCGCGCGCAGGTCGGCGATCAGCTTGGTCACGGTGGAGAACACCGACTGCTTTTCGCTCGGCGCCACCGTGAACTTGTCGCCGCTGGCGGG
>Ga0265797_10005034_pt1 | contig 19618 bp, 18 predicted proteins | sample P2T30metagenome_FD_192433 | JGI IMG/M metagenome (GOLD analysis project Ga0265797, IMG submission 192433) | Plant litter microbial communities from East Loma Ridge, Irvine, California - P2 T30 | ecosystem: Environmental > Terrestrial > Plant litter > Unclassified | place: USA: California... | reverse complement strand
GACCCACACATATAGCCTCCCCTGGAAGCAACAGTGCTACCTGTCAAGTGCTTGCAATCCAACATGGCGCTAAGGGTGAGTGAATTGGCTCCCTCCGAGCTATGGATTCTTGTATAGACCGCTGATCAATACCGCTACATCACAAGATGCTCAACCGATACCAGGCATCAGCCCGAACTCTCCTTGACCGGCACGTCATTTTATCCGCATCCATCCAATGACTCTGCATAGGGTCTATTACCCATACACAACATGCTATACGGCCCGATGGCTGTTGAATGAGACATACATACCAGCTTCCCGGGTAGAGCTGAGGGGACCTGCCGCGCTGTCGGACATGAGGCCGGTCGGTTTTATGGTATCATACGACTACCCTCAACAAGTACCTACACCGAGAGACCAGGCAGGCACCCGAGGGCATTGCAAGGTCACAAAGATACCAAGGGCTCACTGGTACTGCCTTAGGCAGCTTCCGAGAAGACTGAGTTGCCGAGACTTTAGGGTCGTGTGAGCGCTGGCTCCCGTGTCGGAAGCAACAGATACTACAACCACGCATCTTTTGCAAAGCCTAGGGTAACGTATCATCGTGATTTCCATGGTAGTTGATGCTGGAGTCTGTATAGCTCAGAGCTTGTGTTGCAGGATGCAAGACTTACGTCTGGGTTTGGGGACGATGCTAGAGCACAGGCTTCTCGGAGCAAGTTCCTAAGCTGTCGACGCCAAACTCCGAACATACAAATCAAAGAAGGGATCAAACTACCTGTTTGGTCTTCGCAAGGCAGAATCATGCCCTCGAGCACTCTAATGGCGCATTCTCGAGCCAGTGAGAACGTTACTCGCACCGGGCGACTTCAGCGCTCCAAGCCGCCATACCGATCCGATGACTGACGCCACGGCCGAACTGACGAAGGAATATATCATCCAGCTGATATCGTCGGAGGGAATGCAGGCAGAGGATTCAAAGCTTTTGGCTTCGTTTCGTTCTGTTTCCTCAAGCTGCATCCAACGCATAAACGCGCTTCAAACTTCCTCCTCCACAACCGTGCCGCACGGCTCGCTCGATGCAACAACCGCGACCTTCAGCCACGAACTTGGCTGATCGGGATAAATGCTATCGATAAGAGACGTATTTGTCATTGTAGAAGAGGAAGCATACCTTGGATGGCAGGGATGAGTGGTTGACAGTGACAATCGGGAGACGGAATGGGCAGAATACCCCAGCGATTGGCAACACAGATAGGAAGCTGTTAGAGAGAGACATGGGAGTGAACAGTGGCAAAAGCTACTTTGCCGCTAGCGATAGGCACAAGCCGTCTTCCCGAGGCTGCACTCTTCTGATCAGCATGCTCGGCGTTTCCGAATCCAGACCACACCCTACACGTCTTGGCAAAGGCCTCCTCGGAGATTTAACTCACGAACGCTTCCTTTCGAGTACGGCGCAGTACCAATCACAATCAACGTGCGCAAAGCATCGTCATTGTGCAAAAGCAAACAATGCGTTATCGTCTATAAGCGATGACTACCATTGGGCAGACTACGTCTCGGCAACGCCTCCGTATGCTAGAGGGGTCACTAGGATACTCTATAAGCGCTTGAAACACCGCAAATGGTTCTTACGAAACCTCAATTAGGTTCGAGAAAGGGTGAAAGGATGCGGGGAACCAAAGTATACTCCAGAGGCACTGCCTCACTGCATGGGGGCCAAAACCGGTACTGACATGTTGACATTCGTAGGCAACAATGAGCTTCTACGGAATATGATAGGCGTGGAAAGATCCAACAAGCCACAATCTATACAAGGGGCGGTAGAGGTGAGAGTGTGATCGACCGGTTGGCAAAGACCGGTGCGTTATCATACGTGATAGGCCACCGTCTGTTCAGCACCCTCCAGCATGACTTCCCCCTCTACGCATCAAATCCCCAACATGACTCCACCGCCTTCTTCAGCATCGAAGAACTCATCTTCCTCGTCTGATTCGTCCTCCTCGGCTGCCGTCATTGGTACAACAGCAACACCCCCATCTTCCTCGTCTTCTTCTTCTTCCTCTTCTTCATCCTCTGCTGCCTTCGTTGTTACAGAGTCAGCAGCTGCGCCTTCAAGCAGCGCGATAACCTTCCAGGCAGCGATAGTCTCAGTCTGCAACCTCTTGACTCCCTCGACCACACCTCCCACATCCTTCCCGCCAATTTTCACCTGAACCCTATACCCCTTCTCCTGGCTACTCGCTCCTTTACCAGAATTGACTTGGTCGCTCGTGACCCGGACGTACTTGATACCCTTATCCGCCGCAAGCGTATTGATCCGCTCTTTCGGATGCCAGCAGTCCACACCATCCCGAAGAATCCGCTCGAGACATGGCAGGATACCCAGACGACGGACAAACTCCTCGCACACAAGGATGGAGCCATGGGAATCGATGTAGAGGGCGCCGATCACGCTCTCAACTATATCAGAGAGAAACTTGGGTGGGTCAGTGAGCGAGAGCGCATGCCACGGGAAGCGGTTGTCGTGCGCTAGAGCTGTAGCTATCGCATGACGTGCCTCGTTATGTTGCTGCAGGGCTGCAGTCCGCCCGGCGATGAGCTCTGGGCTCGACGATCGAAGGAACTGCCATAGCGCTCTATGATGCACTTCTGGCTGGAAGGTGGACTTGTTGGTCAACTCTTCCGCTACCGTAGTCTCGAACATACAGTAGGTCAAGAACGCGGCGTTTACCATTGCTGTTCGGACACCATGCATCTTCCAATGCGGCAGCCTCGACTCATGGGCGTAGAGCCTCTTCGAGATGATGTAGTCAAGCACTGCATCTCCGAGAAACTCGAATCGCTCGTATGAGCAGTGTACGTTCGGGCCACGGAATGTAGAATGGGTAAGCGATTCTAGCAAAAGGTCCTTCTTGTTGAACGTGTGGCCAAGTAGCTTCTCGACCAAAGCCAAGTTCGTTACTGTGTCTTGAGACGGAGCTGCATTGTAGAGTATCTCGTTCGCTTCTGGGATAGGCGTCCATTTCTCTAGTGGTAGGAGAGCTTGCACACATGCGAACGCTTTGGGGAAGCCACCGACCAGATACGAGGCGCCGATGAGCGACTCAATGACATCGGCGATGAGTTTCGATGACTTCTCTTGCTTAGCCGGCGGCGCGCTGTCGGCGAGTGTATCACTAATATATCGCGGCTTCCACTTTGCGCCGGTGAAGTTCTTGTAGAAGATGAACTTGTCTAGGCCCGCAGCAAGTGTAGCTCGCGCCAGGTAGCCGTTACTGACAAGCTTGCCTTTCTTTCCAGTGAGAATACCTTCGGGCATGATGAGATTTGCAGCCATCAGATGGAGCGAAGCGACGAACTTCAAGATGCAGTCGCCAAGAAATTCCATCCTCTGGTAGTTGTCGCGCTTGTCAACCGCGGATGAAGTAAGTGCTGTGATAATGACTGGAAGGTCCGATGGCTCGAATCCAGCTGGCTGGAGAATCGTCGTCCGAAGTGTATCTGCGATCATGTATACCTCAAGCTTGTGCAGGATTGATGGTAACAACAAGGCCAGAATGGCGTATCTAGTCGGGAGACTTTCAACAAGACATGATGAAGCTAGTAGACTCTCTACTTTGGTATACGCTTCACTTTTGTTTGCGTTCTCAAATACCGCATGTAAAAAGTCTCGACGTTTAGGCAAACGCACAACTTGTATCAAGGTTTCGTCAACGCCTGTCAGGTCTGGGGACTCTGGAAGCTCGATAGACATGGGCATGAACTTTCGGAGGTCTCCTTGCAAGGAAGTCATACCCCAGTTCGATATGTCCAGGTTTCCTTGAGCCAGGATTTTGGATGCTGGGCGCTGGCCTTCTGTTGTCGCATTCCATTCGTATAGCTCGTTCTCTGTCATCATATATCCCGATGAGTCGCATGGAGCAAGTAGACAGAGAAAGTCGTCGACCCCTTTGATGATATGTGCTCCGAAAACCGAGCGCAAAATCTTCCACGTAATGGAGCGTAACAGATCAATGTCGATGTCGACCAAAGATGTACCATAAAGAGCGGAGGTTGTAGCAGTGTACTGCTTCGATTCGTTCCAATGTAGTAAGATATTAGGGATCTCATGCATGGGAGCTGGGGTTAGTAGTATCATGCGCACCGGTTCCTCCCCTGGCGCCTCCACCTCAAGTAAGGTGCGGTACCATAAGTCAGGTTCGCATTCATGAGATTGCGCAACCACCGCCCACGGATCGAGAGTTTGGGAAACAGGTACAAGGGATGGGCGATCGTCGGGGATTTGGTATTGGGCCGCATTGTCGTCTCCCTCTTCTTGGACAGGGAGTAGATTCTCGTTTACCAATCCGTGCAGGTAAAGAGCCTTGTATGCCTCAAAGGCGGCGTCTTTCTGAGCCATTCGCTCGGTGCTCCACGACTGCAGACTCTTAGCTTTCCTTACAGTAGGGTCGACAGAAATTGGTAGCGTAATGGTAGCAGTGATCCGCCCCAGGGTGTTGGTAAAGTCGATTTCGGGTCGCGTGTCGACGTAGGCGTTGCCCCCTAAACGCGCGCAGAAGTGGTAGAGATGTTGAGCCGCGTTTTCCAGAGTCAACAATGCACTAGTGTCTCCAGTAAGTGAAGGCCAATTGGGCAAGGTACGAAAGCAAACGCTGCTAGTAAAAGCTTCTCACTCACCCGGTACTTGGGACACTGAAGTAGCGCTCACCCACTTCGTCGTTCTGCTCTGCCTCCTGAGCCACCTGAACTTTGCGCTTATCGTCTTCATACGCTCTCCTCATCTCAGCCTCAAGCCCTTGCCACGATGTTAAAGATCGTGCTTCGCCAGTATCTGGGACGAGGATGAAGTAACGCGACTCCTGTCGCCTCGCTCTTCCGCGTCGCTGAACAAAGCTTTTCAGATTCTTGGGTCTTTCGAAGCATACCACGAGATGGCAACTAGATACGTCGACACCTTCTTCAAGAACCGTTGTAGCCAAAACGAGGTTAATTGCCCCAGCACGGAAGTCGTCGAGCGTGGTTTGCTGATTTGTTGGTTCTGCCAGAGCGCAGACGTTTGTTTTGCGCTTGCTTGTCTGCGATGTACCGACGAATGTCCCTACTCGCAAAAGATCTTTGGTTCGTGGATGACATGCTAAAATTTCAGCAATTGATGCTACCCAGACTCGCTGCTCAATGAATACAAGACCGGTAAAACCTGGGGTACCATTGGCTTCAGCGACCAGAGTATCGATAAGCTTTTCAACTTTGTTGGACATCTTCTCGATGATGGTAGCAGGTGAAGGTGCAGGATTCTGAAGGGGAAGGCCTTCGAATATGCTCAGGAGATGTTGTCGCTCATTGTTGGTCAAATCCAGTAGCTGCTGATCTGACCCGCGAGTTGTCTTTTCGAATTTGCCGATGCATTGATGTACGTAGTACTCCATTGCTGAGATTCCGAGCTCGTCTGCCATGGCTTCAGCTTTAGACACCAGCTGTTTCAACTGGTCGAGGCAATAAGTCTTATTGCGGTTCCACAGCTTGTTCAGCTGGCGAGAGACATCGAAGCCATGCTTTTGTTGGTTCAATAATGCGACGACGTACGGGTCCTTTGCAAAATCATATGTGCGTAAAGCATGCTGCAACGCGAGAAGTAGTTGAGAATGCTGTTGCCCTGGGACGTTCGACGCGTAGTTGACCTGAAGCAACTCCGGTCTATGAACATGCCGTATGAGTTCGGACCTGTGAAGCTTTGGTGTTCTTACGGTGGCGTGCAGATTCCGCTCTATCTCCCTAAAAATATCAGAATAGTGTTCGCGTCCGAACAAGCCAAACTTACTGGAGACCCTGCTCGCTGGCTGCTGCTTTCATAACAGGGCTCGCACTCAGCCCAAGAACTTTAGGCAGAGACTTGCCACCATTATTCAATTGAGACATATAGAAATTGGACATGATCAGATTTGCTGGGTGCTTCAAAGTACAGTGATGCGCTACAGAATGTTAGCGGGGCCTTGTCTTGTCAACGCAAACAGACTGGCCTTCGTCAAAAATCAACAAAGCCAGCTTGCCCAGCTTAACAAATCCGTGTGTGAGTGCGTCAAGCAATACCCTGAAAGTGCGTTAACGGGCGCGTGTGGCTTCTCTTACGCTCATGCTGTGGACTTACTGGTGTGTTGAAATTACGATGCGGATGTGATCCAAAACGCTGTCCCACTGCGCCTGAGTGGTCCAGAGATCAACGTCATCTCTTCCGCAAAGCAATTGGTATCCGAGTCCAGGTAGATGAGACTGGAAGACCTCATGTTGCTGCTCGCATAGCGTAACCGTGGGTGCTAGAAACCAGACGATCTAAAAAGTGTCCCGAATTCGGTGAGATGAAGTTTAGTGTGGGGACTTAGCGGCAGGTATCCGTACCTTGTCGGGCTCGCACGTCTCCAACTCCGCTCGTGTCCGTTCGATGGCTCTGCAGACCTGTCAGTGAGATATTCTCATGGCGAAACTCTTCTACCTACATGTGCGTCTTTCCTGAGCCCGTGTCCATGACCACAATGACGTTACCGTTCATGCTCTGTTCCACCATCTCAGCCTGATAGCCTCGCAGTTGGAACGCCTCACTGGGCACAGCAGGAGGGGCCTCAGCATCGTTATCATCTTGCATTGGCGAATCCATTTGTAAATCGAGATGATGCGACACAAGTAAAAAAGCGTTGAAAGTCACCAACTTGGTGTTGGGTCTCAGTGCTCAAAGGCGACAGGGTGCTAGCTTGGCCGTGTTCTGACCGCGGACAATCGAAATGCAGAACCCCTCGCGTACCTCTATTTGCTCTCGTTGTTGCACGAACAACCCAATTGGGTTTGTCGCGTCACTGTCTACGAACCAATGGGACCAAGTATTAGGCATTTCAAGACATCATTTTCGTAAATGCTACATAAGTCGCTTCATGCCCTTAGCACCAAGTCTATCTGTACCGACTCGGAGCAGGATGGTGCTGTGTCATAACCTTCTACCTCTACAAGTTGGTGAGGTAGTCCTCAACCTCGGACGGGCTCAGCTTCCTGAACCGCGGTCCGATGGCACCTTCAACACCCTCAGTGCCAAGGAGCCTCTCCTCTGGTGGTCCGACAATGCCAATCTCAACAGTCTCGCCGTTCATCTCTCCTTCTATGGTCTCCTTGAGAGTAAGCAGGGCAATGTGGATAGCATCCTCGAGCTCGAGACCGTCGGTGTACCGCTTCTCCAAGAAGGTCTTGGCGCTTGTCGCGCTCTTTCCTATGGCCGTAGCCTTCCAAGGGAAATAACTGCCGCTGGGGTCGACCTGGTAGAGACTGGGTCCGCCCTTGAGGATTCCACCAGTCTTTCCGCTGACCTTCTTCTTCTCTTCGCTCGTCTGCTCTTCGCTCTTGCCTTCGGCCTCAGGCTCGATACCATCATCCCATCCAGCAATCAGCAGACTGACACCGTACGGCCTGACACCACCAGACTGTGTAGCCTCCTGCATCACTCGCGCCACATCCTGTACTAATATCCTTGTAGGTGGGTATTCGTTGTAGACGCGCTTGTAGCCGGTATGTGAGACCTTGCGGGCCTTGTCGACGAGAACGCGGTAGTCAGGGCCCATGCCCGAGTAGACCATACCGATGTTGGGTGTTATGAGACTGATCTTTGATGACGATTGCGAGTCGATGAGCGGCGATGACGATTTCTTCTCGGTAGCGAGGACAATGCCGTTGGTGGCTGCGAGCTCTAGTCAGCGCTGTTGGGGGGCTAATGAACGATATAACGCACCCTTGATTCCTAGTGAGGTAACACCCTGGTTGACGGCGTTCAAGGCATACTCTGTTCAGGTATTAGATGCGGTCTGCTACAAGAAGGCGGGAGTCGTCATATCCCTAGGCCACGTACCGATTTGTACCAGCTTTCCGCTACATAATGTCAGCAAACATGTCGTGCGTAATCGATAGCGCAGTGTTTACCTGGGGGAGAAAGTGGTGAGGGAGAAGGAGTATCGGTCCGCCATGACGGTTGCTTGACAGGATCTAGAGGCGGTATATAGGAAGGGGCGTAGTCGGCGGCGGGAAGACGTTCAGTGGGGTTGGTAGACGACGCGGGTACTGGAGGCGATCTGCTAGAGCTCCAGGCTACCCAGAGCTTCGTCGCCGGAAGCGCCAAGACCGGCGCTCGGCGTAACCGCAGCTCCGGTTTGTCTGAGGAAGCTGCAACCCCGAATTCTTTGAGCTTCCAGAACTGCTCCTCTAAATCACCACCACGTTTACAACATCCTGCCACCGTGTCCCTAGTGTCATACCGCCCAAGGAGGCGGTGTCGGAACATGATCCGCACTACCGAGACACTTAAGTTGGCGAATGTCTTCCCCGCGGCTTCCTGATTGATCACTTCGTCATCTCATGCCTACCCACATGCTATATTACTGGTAAGAGCTGCATTAACCTCCGCCTTGTACCTTTACAGTTTCACACCCCGCCATGTCTTCTTCGTCCGGATATCAGGCCATGCCAGGCTGGTACTGGCCCGATGACGCGCCCAAGACAGAACCCGCCCACGCGACATCCTCCTCCACAGGTTCCACATCGCAACCGCCACCTTCAGCCACCTCCAACACTAGCGACAACTCTTCATCGCAGTCGCGCAGCTCAAAACGTACCCACTGGCCGCCCAGACAATGCAGAATCTGCCTCGAGACAGTTCAGCCGACATTCAATGTTCCCTCACAAAGCCTTCCTGGCTTCTTACAGTCGTCCAACGTTGTGTACGAAGATGAAAGTGGCCGTCTGATCCGCCCATGTATGTGTAAGGGATCATCCAAGTATGTTCATGAAGCTTGTTTGCAAGCTTGGAGGCATGCAGACCCTAGCTATGGGCGTAGGAACTACTGGCAGTGTCCGACTTGTGGCTTTAAGTACCGACTTGCGCGTTTAGGAGTTGGGCGTTTCATAGGCAGCGCTGGTATGTATTCCCTCTCACTTCAACAGATCAGTGCTAACGTGGACTACAGCTGCTCAGGTTGGTTTGACTGCCATTATATTGATATCCATCGTGTTCATCCTCGGCTTCGTTGCAGATCCTATCATCAACCTGTATCTGGACCCATGGAGCTTTTTGTCCCCCTTTTCCTCGTCGGAATCTGACTACGCTTATTACTACGAGGATGAGTCGGCCACTTGGTACGAGCACTTTGCGAAAGGCTTCGCTAGCATGGGTGTGCTCGGTTTCTTGAAAGTCCTCATCGCCAGCCCGCTATCTTACTTCAGGATTGGAGGCGGTCGAGGTCGGACGACTGGTCGAGACAGATATGAACAGGTCAGCTGGATCATCATCCTCATTGGCGTTGGCACATTCCTAGCGGTACGTGGAAAGCAATCAACATTCTTGTGCAAACGCTGACAATAACCAGGCAGTATACAAAGGAGTCCGTGTATGGAGTCGCCGAACGCTTGAGAAAGCTGGCGAGCGTGTCATGGACGTCCAAGGTGACAATGACGACGACGACGAATAGCCATGACTGAAATGCATGCAGTCGCTTTCCGGTTCTCCTCCACTCAATGCTTGGTTCTACACTTTCCAAATTCCGCACTTTCTTAAATTGCCACAAGTTATTCCCCAATACTGTGTCGATTAGTCTACGTGCGAAGATCGAACCAGCCCACGACCTCCATATCGACATTGCGCGTTTTGTGCTCGTCGGCTTTGTGGAACGTGGAGCTACTTGCCATTGGCACTCATTTCGTCTACCTTACCTGCTCCTGGAGCATCCCTCTGTGGCTTGAACGAAAACAGGCCTTTGGCACATCTTATGAAAACTTGTAATGAATTAATTCTTGGGAATCACAAATGAAATCGCGCGCCCCCTTCATCACTTGCTAGTGACGCTGCCATCTATGAATCCCAACAAACGCCATGGGGTATGTACCTCAGCTAAGATGTGCTGCGAAGCCTGCCCGTCTATAATGGCATTGCTCTGCGGTACCATACGCCCAAACCAAACCAAACCAAACTATACCAATCCGATCCAACCGTGAACAAACGAGAAAACGTACAATACAATATATAGGCCCAGGGTATCAATGTAGAATATTAAAAACCTCCTCTTCTCTCTCTTTTTCTTTCACCTAGTGATCGCCCAAACCGGGCTTACCACCCTTCATAAAGACACGCTTGGTCGCACCAACCTTGCCTAAATCACCAAATTCTGTCTTCTTTCCTCCTACAGCGCTGCCAGGGCGGCTGTCACTCCTACTGTCGGTGCGCTCGAAATTTGGATGGCTTGAGGTAATGACGTTGCTACTCACGGTGCGAGCCTGCTTCATCATGCCCTCAATCCACTCCAGCTTCTCGCCGCTGAGATCCAATTTCTTGGCTGATGGGCCCGCCATTCCGACTTCCCTACCCTGCCAGGAACTGCGAGACGAAGTTGTCGAGGGTATCGTCGGGTCTTCAGTAGTGGCACCTGGTGTTCCAGGAATAAAGCTGGGCATCGGCGGTGGCGCTTCGTCGCTTGTAAAGGCTAGACCAGATGACTTGACGGGTGTGGTGGATGGGCTGGCCAGGGGAAAGCCAACGCTGATGCGTCTTTCCATCTTACTCGCCCTGCTGTCAGGTCTCGTCGGCGAACTATCGGGGTTCTTCACCTCCAGACCCAGTACCTCAAATTTGCCTTCGCTTGCTGTCCTGCGGCCGTGGTGCTCGGCGTACTGGCGCAGGTACTCGCCTAGGTCAGACCAACCACCGCCGACACGCACCATGACACGCTCGCCATTCTCGCCAACGCGGCGGATGAACAGCTTGATCGGCTGTTCTTTGCCAGGTTGTGTGAGATGATACAGCTTGATGTCGTTGTCGCCTCTCGCAGCTGCAGCAGACCTCCGTCCTGAAGCAGCGTTGTTCAACTCGAATTCAGTCTTTGCAGGGGACAGTGTGAGCTCGGGAGACTTGAGGCCGCTGACTGAGCGAGCTGCGCGTAGATATCCACGACTACTTTTCGCGAGAAGGCCACGCGCCGACTTGACTTCGGGCGCATCGGGGCCTGGGCCTGACCTAAGCCTAATGTGGGCGGGGATAGTCGTGAGGATGTCGGAGATCTTTCGCTCAAGTTCTTCAGCGCTGTTGTTAGCTTTCTGAGCAAAGTGCGTCGGTGGCCATGGAGCGCTTGATGTGTCGTCAGCAGTGGTAGTGGTCTTGACTGGCCGACGCTTCGCCATGGCTGCATTCAGTTCAGGACGTGGCGCTCTCATAGAACGGTTAGTGGCGTTTCGGACTGAAGGAGACTCCTCGATGGTACTAGGTGGGCTTGAATCAGGCGACATATCTGTGGACAGCGAACTAAGACTGCCTCTCCATGATCGTGGCGTTTGAGGAGGCTCCATAACGGGGCTGTCCTGTCCATCGTTCTTTGTAATCGTGGGATTGCCGAAAAGCGCCAGAGGTTTGGGCCTGCCTTGTAAAGATGCTTGGGATGAATGGTCGTCAGTCTCTGTATGGATGGCGACTTCTTCGGGGCCTTCATCAAGATCGTACTGTACAACAGTGTCGCCTTCTTCGAACTCCGAGTCTTCGTCAACAGAGGCCGGTCCTGGTTCGAAGCTCATCTTCTCTAGATGTGTGGTCGCAGTAGGGGACTTCGATGGTGACGCGAAACCTTGTGCCAGCTCGTGTTCGGTAACATCGGTCTCACCCGAGACTTGTCGTGCGTTGCTGGAGCCGATGGAGGTATGAAGTGTTGAGTTGCTGCTGCTCGATGCGTTCATGGCATAGTCTCCAGAGAAGATCCCACGCTGGGGCGCACTGAAGTAGTCATCCTGCATGGCGTTGTGGCGGCTGCTCTGCGAAGCAAGCTTCGGTGGCGGCGATTGGAGTGTAGATGCGACAGAGTCGATTCGAGCATTGAGAGCATCCAATCTGGATGTAGTAGCGGATTGCACAGCCGCAGTGGGTGCGACAATGGACACATCGTTACCAGCATTGACTGATGAGGATGCTGTTGCCAATACCCGCTCGCCGCTTGTATGCGCAGTCGTACCCGCATCGGCCTCTGGTTGTAGCGCAGGTTCAGGGGCGCCCTTCTCGGTAGTGTTAAAACCTTCCGCCCGTCTCCGAACCTCGAGATCGATTATCCTCCTTCTTGATTCGTGTTTCCATTGCCCATAGTCAGCCTCTGTCGTTTCAAAGACGTCTATCCAGTGCTCCGGTAGACTGTCCTCTTGTCCTTCGAGTGTATCGAGCATCTTGTCTAGTTGCCTCCCCAAGTCGCTGACCTTCTGATGAAGCACAAGCGATATGGTATCTACTGCCTTTTTCCACTGCTCAAATGCAGCGTCGGACGTGTCTGCTGGTGCCTCGATGGCATCCCAGCCTAGCCGCATGGCTTCTTGCGCCGTAGCGAGTTCGCCGGTGTAACGCGGGGCTTCGCGGAGGATGGAGACGCGGGCGGTCCACGTGCTTAGGCGGGCTTTGAGCTGGGCGTGGTGCGGTAGGGCGGATAGGAGGGTCTGGGTGATGAGAAAGGAGAAGTCGTCCATGACCTTGTAGTGCTGGCGATTGGCCTCGTAGCCCGCAGAGGACGGCCTCGACCTGCCTGCCGGGTGCATATCCAGCACGTGCTCCTTCAGCTCTTCGACGTCAAGCTTGAGCATCTCGTCGGCGATGTCGTCGAGGCGCGCCTCGTGTTGCTCCACCTCGACCGACAGCATCGAACCCCAGTATTCTAATGGCGGCATGACATTGCCCATGTCGGAATCGGCGACGTGCTCCCTGATGCGCAGCTCGATGCTTTTCCTCCTCTGCTCGCGGACCTGGGCGCTGGGCTGCTCGAAGCTGCCCGACCACCCCCATTGCTCAATCTCGGCGCACCATATCTTCAGCCGCTGCGCAGCCTTTGCGACGCGCGATCCCAAGTCTCTCTCGGCGGCGGTGAGAGTCTCGATGCAGGAAAACATTTTGTATTCGTCGCGTGTTGTGTCGAACGGCATGGGCTTTTGTGTGAAGGCGCGGAGGGTCGTCTCGGGCGACAGGTCGCGGAGGCGGGTCTCTTCCGAGCTGCCATACGTTCTGCCTCTTCTGCCGGCGGGCGACATGGCTGGTGATGGGACGCGACGGGGTGTGAGGGGCGGGATCATGCGCATAGGCGACCGAAAGACGTCCATGATGGCGGTTGGTAAAAGTTGAAAGAGCGACTGGTGACAAGGAAGGTACAAAGGAGACGAGTCTCAGACAGAGAAGGTGCGGCTGGCTTTGTCGCTATCAATGCGACGGTCAGTGGTTCGTATCCTTTGTCTCCTTCCTGTTGCCGTCGTGTTTGCGCTGCCGGCAGCCCAATGTTTATTGACTGACGCAGTCTTCGCCGAACATCTTGCGCCGTGCACTCTTGCATTGGTTCACCCGCCTTTCGATATGACTAAGCCCAAAAGCGTGCTAGCTGTAGATCACTTTCGGACTCGACTCCTGCGCCCTCACCAACATTGCGCGTTATCGCATTGAGATGGTACCTTGATGGACCGCAGAAAACGTATAACTGAGATGCTCCGCTCATTGTTCTTGAGCTCTAGTTCTGTCTCTTCTACGCTGCCAAGTGCATCGCGGAATAAGGACGCGCCCATCACGCGTCTCCGCACTCCCCCGCATTCAACTTCACCCGGCCATCCTCTGCTCTGTGCCGTCTACGCAGAACCATATCATACTTTCCACCACCGTTACTTTTCTTCGGACGGCTTTCGGGTCAGCCTCTGGCGACGTGCACGGAACGGCGGCGTCGGTATGCGCGCTTTTCCGATCTGCTATCTGACCGTCAGATTTTGACCGCAGAAGATACGTGCATCGAAGCGGCATCTCTTCCTCATTTCAGAAGCTACCCCACCACCTATATCGTCATTGCTCTCTGCCAAGCACCTTAATGCTCCGCCCCGCGTTCATATCTCTCTGACCTTCCGGAGTGCGTTAGCCAATTGCCTGTATACCTCGTGGTTACGCAGTGCCTGCGTCCAGCTACAGCTACCCGCATGTCGGGATACGATGGCACGAAAGAGCAGGGAACTCGCCAGGCTCACCTGCTCTCAGTAGAAGCAGCTATTCTCGGAATGGAAACCTTGACGTTATCGTACCGAACGCCGACGGAACTGCCTGCAAGTACTTAAACTACCATGCGACCGACCGTTGTGCAGTACCCTTCTGCCTCTGTGAAGTGTGCATTTGTCAGTCAATATGAGAACGGCACTTCTAGCGCTCGCTGCCATTGGCGCTCAAGCCTGCCAGCGTGAACGGGCATTCTTCCATCACCCGCATAAGCATGTCAAGAGGCAATCTGTCTTTCCTCCAGCATTGACACCCAATGAAGAGATCTTGCTGAACTCGTTTGATTCCGTCTCGATATCGGAATGGTCATACTACTACAGTATGGCTCCCAGGCCCGACACAGACTGTATGCTAACAAAACGCAGCCCATGGCCAGCATTTGGCCGGTCAGAACGAGTCAATGGGTATTTGAAGCCTTTCCGGGTCGATCCGACATGCAACTAATCCTTGACACAGCACAGTGGACGGCTGACAAATGGTCCGAATATGGCTTCACGTCAAGGCTCGACGAATACTGTATGAAACCGATGATGGTCGTCGCGGCAGGCACTAACGAGACGCAGATGTCTTCCTTAATTATCCTGTATCGAACTCGCTACAGCTTACCTATGCCAACGGTAGTACTTACACCCCGACCCTCTTGGAAGATGTACTGGAAGAGGACGAGACCACGAGCTATCCCAACAGTGTCCCCGTCTTCCATGGCTACAGCTTCACAGGCAACGCATCTGCAGAATACGTTTACGTCGGAAGAGGCCAGCAGGTCGACTTTGACCGCCTCGAAGCTCTTGGTGTCGAACTTGAGGGCAAGATTGCGCTAGCAAAGTACGGTGGACCATTCCGTGGGCTGAAAGTCAAAAATGCACAGGATCACGGCATGATCGGTGCTGTGATCTTCACCGACCCTGGTGATGACGGCAATATGACTGAAGGTGAGCGTGTTTGACCTCTTCCCAAAACCACCCATTAACAATTTTCAGCAAAGGGAGTGGCTCCATACCCCTACGGCGGAGCGAGGAACCCTTCAACCGTTCAACGCGGATCTGTCCAGTTCTTGTCTACGTATCCCGGCGACCCAACTACTCCAGGTTACGTCTCCAAGCCAGACTCCCCACGCGCAGATCGCACCGACATCACCCCGCAAATTCCATCACTGCCTATTTCCTGGATCGAGGCTCAACCGCTTCTCCAAGCCCTCAACGGCTTTGGAACCAACGGCACCGAGGTCAACAGGACGCGGTGGGTTGGTGCTATCCCCGGCGTAGACTACTTCACTGGCGAGGGATCTGGCGCATCGCTTTCAATGAGCAATGTAATGAACGATACCTACGGTACCATCTGGAACGCAGTCGGCATCATCAACGGTACGAACGAAGACGAGGTCGTCATTGTGGGCAACCATCGTGATGCTTGGATTGTCGGCGGTGCCGCCGACCCCAACTCCGGATCCGCTGTACTTATCGAGCTGGCCAAGGCTTTCGGTGCTCTTGCCGAGACAGGCTGGAAGCCAATGCGAACCATTGTACTCTGCAGCTGGGACGCCGAAGAGTATGGTCTTGTTGGAAGGTAAGACTAAAATCTTACATGAACGAGTCAGGGTACTGATAAATCATAGTACTGAGTGGATGGAGGAGTACATCCCTTGGCTGAAGAACGCCGCCGTGTCCTACCTCAACATCGACGTCGCTGTCAGTGGACCAATCCCAGACGTTTCCGCAACCCCAGACCTACACGCCATCGCCACCAGCCTGATGAAGAAGGTCGTGTACCCCTACCGCAACGACACCGGTCTTACCATGTATGATGTCTGGTCGCACGAAAGCGGTGAAGTCGGTGTACTCGGCAGTGGTAGTGACTATACCGCTTTCCTCCACCGTGGTATCGCTTCCATCGATATGGGTGCTGGCGGAGGTCAGTGATATATCTGTACAAACTGTATATGAAACAGATACTGACTCCATACACCTATCTCTAGGTCCAAACGATCCCGTTTACCCTTACCACAGTAACTACGACTCCTACCACTGGATGGCCACGTTTGGAGACCCTGGCTTCGTCACCCACAAGGCGATGGGCCAGTTCCTCACTCTCCTCTTGTACCACATGGTATCCGATCCCGTCCTGCCCCTCGAGCCAGCAGACTACGTCTCAGAGCTGAACACTTACCTTGAAGCTCTCGAGACGGATATCAGCAGCAGCAACTTCACCGTTGACCTTAAAAACCTCACTGCCGCTATCACTCAATTCGAAACCTCCGCCCAAGAGTTTGTCGATCTAAGAGATCAAGCTGTTGCTGCGAATGACACGGAGCTCATCACTGTGCAGAACCACAAGGCGAGGGACTTCTCCCGGGGCTTCACTTCGCAGGGTGGACTGCCCACCAGAGAGTTCTATCAGCATACTATCTTCGCTCCTGGGCGCGATACAGGATACGCGCCTGTAACATTCCCGGGTATTACGGAAAGCATCACGTTTGATCAGGATGCGGAGTTGGCGCAGGAGTGGGTGCAGAAGACTAGTGATGCGATTTTGGTGGCTGCTAGTATCCTGAAGACCTAGAGAGTCGATCTAAATGCAATACTGCGATGACGAGTTCGGTGGTAGTGGAGGGTGGAGGAGATACCCTAGTAAAGGCCTTGATAAGGAAGAGCTAAGTCGTCAGTAGTAGAAAGAATAATGATAATGTATGCTGCAGACTCCAGACCTCACCTCTCGCTCTACTTCACAGTAGCAAGCAAGAACCCATCATAGGACTTCTCCCCCACTGTCTGCAATACCACACCATCCAGCCTCTCATCCTTCCCCACATTCTCCACCACCCTCTTCGCCCCCGCAATCCTCGGATCATCCGTCTCTTCCGCTAACTGCCCCTTCCGCACCACATTGTCTACAATAACACATGCACCCGCCTCACACATACCCAGCGCTATATCCACATAGTTCCAGTTATTCTCCTTATCCGCGTCGATGAAGACGAAGTCGAATTTCGGCCTCTTGCCGTCTCTAACCTGCTGTGCCAGAGTAGGAAGGACGTCCATACCAGGCCTTTCGATGACGTCCACATTGTCTTCCAAGCCCGCGGTCTGGATATTCGACCGTGCGACATTGGCGTGGTGGCTATCGACTTCGACGCTTGTTACTTTTACATTGGGGCTAGATGTCGCAAGCCAGATGGTGCTGTAGCCGCCCAGCGTGCCTACTTCGAGGATGTTTTGAGAGCGTGCGAGGCGCGCGGTGAGTTGGAGGTATTTGCCTTGGGAGGGCGAGACGGCGATGTCTGGGAGACCGGCTTTCTGGGAGGCGTCGAGGGCGTGTTGGAGGGCGGATGGGGAGGGTGTTGTGCGCGTGGATGGGTGGAGGTGGCCGAACGAGTAGGTATCTACGGCTGTCCATCGGGGGTCTTTCTCGTGGGATTGGCCTGGCTGTGGCATAGTGAGGATGCTACTAGAGCTTCAGGTATGGAAGTTAGTTGATGGTTAGTTACGCGTTCTGAATGCGCAAGTTAACGCGTCTTTATAGACAGATCATATCGGTTCAGTCGGGCATGCCAGATATCACTCGTATCTCATAATGCGTCTGCCTGAAGAGCATTGAGGAGTCATTGGATGGCGTCGAGGCGGGGTGGTGGAAGAGCATTCAGCCAGCTCGCGGAAGCTTGCTATAGGGCGATCTGATAAGCACAACTCCGAGCTTCGATCTCCGATATCGCCGAGCATACGCAAGCAGTCCACAAGGCAAGCACGCGAACCATGCGACATCAACAGAGGGAAAGTAACGATTGTATCATTCAATACGCCTTCGCCATCTCACCTACATACTCATTGATCGCCTTCCGAATATCCACCTTCTTCACAGCCTGCAGGTCCTTCAACCTCGCGTGTGAAGCCTGGTGCGCGAGCCGTCGCGCTTCTGGGGGCAGGGGCGGAAGTCCTTTGTTCACGTCCAGCGACGTGACACGCGTTACGTGCTTCAATGGGCTAGGCCTGTACGGCCGGTGGAAACCATATGGCATGATGTTGGTCGAGTGAGTGCTGCAAGGCCTGGGTCTGCTGAAGCTAGAGTTGTGACTCCCTCTTTGGGACTTGGTGTCGCTAGGCACGCTTTGGCTTGCGCGATGGCTGTTGAGAGTTCTCATAGCGTTGAGGATGTGAGCTGAGGTGGACAGATCTGCTTGGGCGTTTGACGCGCCGGCTTGTTCCCTGAACGCAGGATGGCATTCGTTGGCTGGTATCTGGCTCGCGCCAGAAGCTCGCAACTTGGCATTACAGAGTTTGGCTTGCAACTTCTGGTCAAACTTCCCCACCAGAGTGGTGTTCATTGAGGAGTGGGATGTTGTTCTGCTGATTCGCTTCCAGAGGCCTACAGAGGATTCCTTAGAACCTGGTGAGTTTGGTCGTGTGTTTTCTTGGAGGCTGTCGTATTTTCTCTTTGGCCTCAGCCAGGATAACATGGTAGGTCTCATCCTGGTGACCTGCATACCAATTTCCGCTTTCGAAAAGTCGACCGAGTCAGCTGATGAATCAGATGAGAAACATGATCGGGATATCTCATGGTCTTCGCTGGAATGTCGATCATCAGACTGGTCTAGATCTTCGACATCATCCTGTCTGGCCGACTGCTCCGTCGTTCCATCGATCCTCACAGCCTCTGGAGGATTTGAAGGCTGAGGTGGACCGTGGTGGCAGACGTCTATGCCGTTGGTCTTAAGAAGTTCCGCTCCGCAGCTTGGCTCACTGGACTGGACTCTGTCGTTTCCACCGCCGCTCGTTGTTGACGCATGCCCTTCTTTCCCAAGGGTCGACACGTCCCATTCAACAACCCCCGATCGACGTACAGAAACTCGCCATGTACTGTTGCGCGCGTCCGATTCGCCGACAGCTGTAACCTCTTCTTCCGCGAGATCGTTCTCCGGGAGGTTGTCATCATCGGGCACATATCGCGATACAAGCTCTGCAATGTCGTCAAAGCTTAGGTTCTTATTGCGGAGCAGGTAGGAGAACCTGAGCCAGTCCAAGTCGCTTGTCGGGCCGAGGGTGACCACCATTGGCGTGCGTGGTGCGTCAAGATGAAGGTCTTGGAGGTATTCATGTGGCTTCCCTGTCTCCGTGCCGGTGCACTTGTCGCTCTTAGGCTTCAGCGTCGTGTCCTTGTGGACCTCAAAAGCACTATCTTTTCGTCGGCGGCCCCCGCCACAGGATTTGCAATCCGCCCAGCACCCAACATCTTCATTATCGCCGCCTCCCCGAAGAGGCCACATGTCGCCGAAGGTGTGGACAAAGGGCGAAGGCGAAGAAGCCGGCGAGTCCACCTTGCGACGACCATCAAGAAATCTCACCACTCTGATAGAGTCATCGTCGTTACTGACGATCTCATTCATCAATGGCCATTGTTCCTCCTCTTCCCCTCCACAACAACTGATGCGTTCCAATTCTTTCAGTGCAGCCTCGAACCCTGATCTAGCCTCACTGAGCAATCCTCGATCGGGACGCATCGTCTCTCCTTGGTAGACCGCTACGGATCTCACTCTTTCTCCTTTACCGCTCTCTTGCATCTTGCAATGCTCTTCACGTA
>Ga0265797_10005033_pt1 | contig 19618 bp, 22 predicted proteins | sample P2T30metagenome_FD_192433 | JGI IMG/M metagenome (GOLD analysis project Ga0265797, IMG submission 192433) | Plant litter microbial communities from East Loma Ridge, Irvine, California - P2 T30 | ecosystem: Environmental > Terrestrial > Plant litter > Unclassified | place: USA: California... | reverse complement strand
AGAAGAATGGCGTCCTGGAAGACAATCTGCGCAAGGACCGCGAAGTGACGGAGCTGCAGCGCCAGAACTTCAAGCGCGCGCATGCGGCCGGCGTGAAAATGGTGTTCGGCACCGACGCCGGGGTGCATCCGCACGGCGGCAACGGCAAGCAGTTCGCCATCATGGTCCAGTACGGCATGACGCCGCTGCAGGCGATCCAGAGCGCCACCGTGAACGCGGCCGAAGCGCTGGCGCGCAAGGATGTCGGCGTGATCGAGGCCGGGCGCTACGCCGACCTGGTTGGGGTGCAGGGCGACCCGACCGCCGACGTGCGCTTGCTCGAGGCGCCGGCGGTGGTGATCCAGAGCGGCGTCGTCGTCAAGCGCACCACCCTCTAAACAAAACAATTAGGGTCAGTGTAGAATTATTGAGCAATATCCCTATATCAAGCAAGAAAATGTTGCAGATTCAGTAGAGTTGGATTAATTAATAGCTGTTACGCTTTAATTAGGGTCAGAGTCGAATTAATTGTCAATTTATTTTAAAAAATTGACAAACAATTCGACTCTGACCCTATTTATTTTGTCGCACATTGGCGTTGTTAAGATCGATTTTATTTATCGATTCCTATTAATTTTATTTAGGTAAGAATCTGGCCTTAGTTTTGTCGAATAATAATCGGGGTCAGAGTAGAATTAAAAAGAAATTGATCATGTTTTCAAATAATTCAACGTCGACCATGAGCTCAGCAGCACATCTTGCAAATTAATAGGGGTCGGAGTGGAATTAGTAAGATATTGATTTGCTGAAGTTGTCAAACAATTCGACACTGACCCTATTGTAGATTTATGTTTAGGAGAAGAAATGAAAGCGATTGTTTATACTAAGCACGGTCTGCCTATCGATGATCCGCAGGCTCTTGTTGAGACTGAATTGGCCATGCCGCAAGCCGGCCCGCATGACGTGGTGGTCGAGGTGCGCGCCGTGTCGGTCAATCCGGTCGACACCAAGATCCGCCGCGGCGTTGCCGTGACCGAGCCGCGCGTGCTGGGCTGGGATGCCAGCGGCGTGGTGCGCTCTGTCGGCGACAGCGTCACCCTCTTCGCGCCGGGCGATGAGGTCTTCTACGCCGGCTCGCTCATCCGCCCCGGTTCGAACAGCCAGTTCCAGGCGGTCGACGAACGTATCGTCGGCAAGAAGCCGCGCACGCTGGGCTTTGCCGAAGCGGCTGCCCTGCCCCTGACGTCGATCACGGCCTGGGAGCTGCTGTTCGACCGCCTGCGCGTGCCCGAAGGCGGCGGCGCCGGCAAGTCGCTGCTGATCATCGGCGCGGCCGGTGGCGTCGGCTCGATCCTGGTTCAGCTCGCGCGCCAGCTCACCGGCCTGACGATCATCGGCAGCGCCTCGCGCGATGCCACGCGTGATTGGGTGACCAAACTGGGCGCGCACCATACCGTCGACCACACGCGCCCGATGCAGCCGCAGCTGGCCGAACTGGGCGTCGGCGAGGTCGACATCGTCATCAGCCTGACCCACACCGACCGCCACTACGCCGACATCATCGAGCTGCTCGCGCCGCAGGGCCAGCTGGCGCTGATCGACGATCCCGCCACGCTCGACGCCGTACCGCTCAAGCGCAAGTCGATCTCGCTGCACTGGGAACTGATGTTTACCCGCTCGCTGTTCGGCACGCCCGACATGGTGCGCCAGCACGAGCTCTTGAACCGGGTGGCGGACATGGTCGACGCTGGCCGCCTGACAACGACCCTGGGCGAGCACTTCGGCCCAGTCACCGCCGACAACCTGCGCCGCGCGCATGCGCTGATCGAAAGCGGCAAGGCGATCGGAAAAATCGTGCTCGAAGGCTTTTAAGGCCGGGTTCGCTTAACATCGTGGATCGATCCGGAAACACCCCAGCGAAAAGGAATACCATGAACATCCTCACGGCCGCCCAGAAGCGCCACACCGCCAAAGCCTACGATGCCGAGCGCCGCATCCCCGAAGACGTGATGCAGCAGGTGTACGGCCTGCTGCGCAACAGCGCGTCGTCGGTCAACTCGCAGCCATGGCACTTCATCGTCGCCAACACCCCCGAAGGCCGGGCGCGCATCGCCAAGGCCACCCAGGGCGGCTATGCCTACAACGCGGCCAAGGTCAACGATGCGTCGCACGTGATCGTGCTGTGCGCCCGCGTCGACATGGACGAAGCGCACCTGAACGCGGTGCTCGAGCAAGAGCAGCGCGACGGGCGCTTCCGCGATGCGCAGGCGCGCGCCGGCCAGGACGCCACCCGCCGTGGCTACGTCAACCAGCACCGCTACGGCACCAAGGACGTGGCCCAGTGGCTCGAGAAGCAGGTGTACCTGGCGCTGGGCACCGCGCTGGTGGGCGCGGCCACGCTGGAGATCAATGCGACGCCGATGGAGGGCTTCGACCAGAAGATCCTCGACGCCGAATTCGGCCTGCACGAGAAGGGCTTGACCAGCCTGGTGCTGGTGAGCTTCGGCTATTCGTCGCCAGCCGATTTCAATGCCGGCCTGCCGAAATCGCGCCTGTCGCAAGAGGCGACGTTTACCTTCATCTGATCGAGGCCCCGCCGTCGCACGCGGGTAGCAGCATCTTTTCCATGAACACGGATGCGATGCCGATCCCGCTGCGATGCGCCACCACCTCGTCACGCACCCGCACGAAGCCGGCGCGCTCATAGAACGCCGCCGCATTGAGCGAGGCCGACAGAAACAGCCGGCGCAGCCCGTGTTCGTGCGCCAGCACTTCCAGCCGGCGCAGCAAGTCCAGTGCGATGCCGCGACCCTGCTGCGCGGGATCGACAAACGCGGCATCGACTTCGCCGCGGGCCGGGTCGAGTACCGCGAAACCCGCCACACGCCCGTCATCGATCGCCACCAGCGCGCTTCCAAGGTCCACCAGCAGCGGCAATGACACCGGCGGCGCACTGGCGCACCAGGTCTCGATCACGGCCGCCGGATAATGCGCGGCACAACCGGCCCGCACGGCCCGCGTGCGCAGCTCCCACATGGCGGCAATGTCGGCCCGGGTGGCCGCTCGGTAGATCGGCATGGCGCTGCTCCCGACGTGTTGGTGACACCACATCGTACACGCGCCGCCATGCTGACGACACCGTGCGCCGCCATCGCCGTTACAGGCATATGCTGGCGCTGCATTCGTCGAGTTACCCTCTACCGGAGTCGCCCATGAAACGTCTGCCTGCCCTCGCCGCCCTGCTGCTCGCCGTCAGCGCCAGCGCCGTCGCTCACCACGGCTGGAGCGAGTACGACGCCACCCGCCCGCAGCAGCTGACCGGCACGATCGAAGAATCCGGCTACCAGCAGCCTCACGGCTACGTACGCCTCAAGACCGCCGACAAGACCTGGCACGTCGTGCTGGCCCCGCCCGGCCGGATGGAAAACCGCGGGCTGGCCAAAGACATGCTGGCCGTTGGCGGCACCGTCACCGTCGCCGGTTACCCCAACCGCACCAAGCCGGCCGAACTGCGCGCCGAACGCATCACGGTGGGCGACAAGGTCACGGAGCTGCGCTGAGCGCCGCGCACGCGGCGGCGGCGTGGCTCGCAGCGAGCGCACCGGCGCAGGCGCTGCGCGAAGGCGCCTGGCTGTACCCGCTCGTCGAAATCGTCCACATCGTCGGTTTCAGCGTGCTGGTGGGCGCAGTGGCCATGTTCGACCTGCGCCTGCTCGGCTTTGGCCGTGCGCTCCCCGTGCAGGCGCTGGCGCGCCACGTGCTGCCCTGGTCGTGGGCGGCGCTGCTGCTGATCGTGCCCACCGGCCTGTTGATGTTCTCGACGCAGCCCGAGCTGCTGGACAATCCGGCGTTCCTGCTCAAGCTGGCGCTGCTCGGCGCGGCGGGCGGCAATGCGCTGGCGTTCCACGTCGGGCCATGGCAATCGGCCACGCGCTGGCCCGACAAGGCGCCGCGCAGCGCCCGGCTGCATGCAGCGCTGTCGCTGCTGCTCTGGATCGCCGTGATCGCCTGCGGGCGCCTGCTGGCCTATGTGTAGCGAGCCCGAAGGGCAAACGCCCGGGCTTCGTGCTACAGTCTGCTGCCGCTTTTCTCTCGACCACCCATGCTGAAACAGCTCACCACCTTCGCCGTTGCCATCGCCGTCAGCTGCACGTTCGCCGCCAGCGCCCATGCCGCCCCGCCGGTCTATGGTTTTGTCGTCAAGAACACGTACCCGCACGATCCGCAGGCATTCACGCAGGGCCTGTTCTACCGCGACGGCTACCTGTACGAAAGCACCGGCCAGATCGGCCAGTCGACGATCCGCAAGGTCGAGCTCAAAACAGGCAAGGTGGTGCAGAAAGCCGATTTGCCGGCCGATGTGTTCGGCGAAGGATCGACTGCCGTCGGCAACACGCTGGTCGGCCTGACCTGGCAGTCGCAGGTCGGCTACGTGTTCGACCTCAAGACGTTCAAGCTCAAGCAGCAATTCAAGTACGAGGGTGAAGGCTGGGGCCTGGCGGGCGACGCGAAGCAGCTCTACATGAGCGATGGCAGCGCCTTCATCCGCATCCTCGATCCAAAGACGATGAAGGAACTGCGCCGCGTGCAGGTCACGGCCGAGGGCCAGCCGGTGCCGCGCCTGAACGAGCTCGAACTGGTGGGTGGCGAGCTGTATTCGAATATCTGGGGCACCGACTACATCCTGCGCATCGATCCCGACAGCGGCAAGGTGCTCGGCCTGATCGACCTGACCGGCCTGTTGCCGGCCGACGCACGCGGCACGAAAGCCATCGACGCCGTGTTGAACGGCATCGCCTGGGACGAAAAAGGCAAGCGCCTGTTCGTCACCGGCAAGCTGTGGCCCAAGCTCTTTGAAATCGAGCTGGTGCCACGCCTGCGCCGCTGATTACACGGGTTTGGTCACGTCGATGACGACTTTGCCGAAGTGCGCGCCGGACGCCAGATAGCGATACGCTTCCTGCGCCTGCCCGAACGGGAACACGCGATCGATCACCGGCTTGACGCCGCTGGCATCGGCAAAGCGCAGCACGTCTTCGAGCATCGCGCGGCTGCCCACGTGCACGCCCACAAGGCGCTTGGCGCTGGCCAGCAGCGCCGCCGGATTGACTTCGCCGCCAAAGCCGCTCACGCCGCCGATGACGGCCACCGTGCCGCCCATCGCCACCGCCGCGATCGAGCGGTTCACGGTGCCCTGGCCGCCCACTTCCAGTACCGTCTGCGCGCCGACGCCATGGGTCAGGTGCAGTACTTCGTCCTGCCACTCGGGGATGGTGGTGTAGTTGATCGTGTGATGCGCGCCCAGCGCGCGTGCACGCGCCAGTTTCTCGTCGCTCGACGACGTGACGATCGTGCGCAGGCCTGCCGCGCGCGCCAGTTGCAGGCCCAGAATCGATACGCCGCCAGTGCCCAGCAGCAGCACGGTGTCGCCCGGCTTGACGTGGTTGCTGGATACAAAAATCGCGTTCCAGGCGGTGACCGCCGCGCAGGGCATCGTGGAGGCCTCGACGAAGCTCAGGCCCGCCGGAATGATCGCCAGCGCATCTTCGTGCAGCACGACTTCTTCGGCCAGCATGCCGTCGATGTCGCCGCCCAGGCCATTCCTGATCTTGGCTGGCGTTGGCGCGCCTTCGTGCCAGAACGGGAAGAACGAGCCGGCCACACGGTCGCCCACCTGCACGCGCGTGACGCCCGGCCCGACGGCCAGCACTTCGCCGGCGCCGTCCGAGCACGGGATGATCGGATCGTCGACCGACACCAGGTAGTTGCCCTGGGCGACCATCAGGTCGCGGTAGTTGAGCGATACGGCGTGCACGCGGATGCGCACTTCGCCCAGGCCAAGGTCGCGGATGGGATAGTCGATGGCTTGCAGGCCGTCGATGTTGGCGCCGTGAAGAATCTGGTATGCCCGCATGGGTGCTCCTGTAGTCAAGTAGGGAAAAAAATGGCGTGGCGGCCGCCTTACATCGGCTTGGCCACCATCAGCCAGAAAATCACGATGAACGCGGCAAACGCCGGCACGCCGAGCGTGACCCAGATCCTGAAATACCGCCAGTACAGCGGCGGCAGGACGGCGTCATCGCGCGCCGCGGCAGCGGCCAGGTCGCGCATGCGGATCTGCAGCCATACCACCGGCAGCCAGCAGGCGCCGGCAATCACGTACAGGATGATCGACCACATGATCCACTTGCTGTGCAGCGGATAGCCCGCCAGGTAAATCATGTAGAACCCGGTCAGCGGCTGCAGCACGGCGGTGGTCGCCGTAAACAGCCAGTCGGCGATGACGACATATTTCGACACCACCGCAATGGCGCGCACGTCGCGGCTCACGTTCGCAAACAGCATGTACCAGGCTGACCCGATCCCGGTGCCGAACAGCAGCGTCGAAGAGACGATATGCAGCCATTTGAGCACCAGGTAATCCATCATTTGTCCTCGAGATGGTAGAGCAGCCAGATCGCGGCGAGCATCGGCAGGTTCTTGGTCAACGGTCCGAACGGATGGAGCAGGAATTCGGGCAGCAGGAAGGCGATGATGACGCTGTAGACGCCGATCAGGCCCAGTTGCCCCGCCCACAGCCAGCGGCGCCGCGCCAGAAACAGCGTACCCAGTCCCAGCAGCAGGTCGAGTCCTGCGGCGCCGTACAGCATCGGCAATTGCAGCTCGGCTGGCACGCCCGTGCGGGCCAGCAGCGCCAGGCTGTCTTCGATCGGAAACAAGCCGGCCGAGACGATCGCCGTGATGATCCAGACTGCAGCAATGCTGTAGCGCAGGACCGGCAGCAGCCAGCCGAGTTTGGCGCGCGCCCGCTCGCATTCGGCATCCTGGATGAATGCACGCACGGGCCGTGGCGGGTGGCCGATCAGGTTCGCCGTGAGCGTGGCGTCGGCGCTGTTGTCGTGATCGAGCATCTTGAGGGCATCGCGGTCGAGCAGTGACCCGGGCAGCAACCCAGCGAAGCCGGCTGCCAGTTGCGCGACCCGGCCCGGCAGGCGCAACACGGGCTGGCGGCCCATCGCCATGGCGCGGCGCAGGGTCGCCAGGTACTCGGTAAACGGCATCGGCTGCGGACCGACCAGCGGCACGCGCATGGTGGCGCCGCCGTCGGGCGACATCGGCAGGCGGTGCTTGAACAGGCCAATGATGGCGGCGACCAGGTCGTCAATGTGGATTGGCTGCACCAGCTGGGGCTTGCTGCCGAAGCGCAGCGTAAACGGCATGCTGGCCAGCGTGCGCATGGCGCGTGCGCTGGTGCCGTCGCGCCCATACACGAGCGATGGCTGGACGATGTAGGAACGCAGCGGCAGCGAGGCCAGGTAGTCGTCGGCTTCGCGCTTGGACACGTGGTACGGCGTGACGGCCTCGCCATCGGCGCCCAGCGCGGACAGCTGGATCACCATTTGCACGTCGTGCGATTCGGCGCACGCGGCGAACAGCGCGCGCGGCGTTTCCTTGTGCAGGCGGGCAAACGTCTGGCGCCCGCTCTCGCGAAAAATCCCGACCGTGTTGATCACGGCGTCGATTCCGGTGAGGCGCGACAGCCACGTTGATTTATTGTTATCGTTGGTGAAATCAGCGTGGATGTAGCTCAGGCGCGGGTCGTCGCTCTGTTGCGGATGGCGCACCGCGCACACGACATGGTGGCCTTCGCTGAGCAACGCTTGCAACAAGTGTTGCCCAACAAAACCGCTCGCACCCGTCAGCAGAATCTGCATCCGTTGTTCCCCTTACCCGATCGAAACGAGGATTGTATGAAATATACGGTAATACAGCGCGCACTTGTCACCGGTGCAGCGTCGAGCATTGTGTCGACCGTCGCAATGGCGCTGGTCGCCAAGAAAGAAACTGGCAGCCCTTACGCAGCGACCAATGCCGTCAGTCACTATGTGCACGGCGAAAAGGCGACCTTCCGCAATCGTTTTTCGTTGCGCTACACGGTGCCTGGCCTGTTGATTCACCATGCCAGTGCAACCGTCTGGGCGTTCGTGTTCGAGCGTGTGATGGGCGGCGTGCTCGATCAGAAAAACCCGGCGGCCATCCTGGCGTCGGCGGCGGCGACATCGGCCTTTGCGGCCTTTACTGATCACAAGCTCACGCCACGGCCATTGCAGCCGGGGTATCAGGACCGCCTGTCGAAGAAGTCGCTGGGCGTGGTGTATGCGTCGATTGCCGTCGGCCTGGCGCTTGGCGCGGCGGTGTTGCGGCGTAACGAGCCGCCCAAGTGACGACGGCCAGGCTTACGGCGCAGGCGGTGCGGCGGCAAGCCGTCGCGCCGCCTGCGCTGGCGGCGTGTCGCCCAGCGGCAGCAGGCCGGCGCCGCGCGCCAGCGCGCGTACCAGCGTGGCCTCGCCCAGGCGCAGGCCACGCCCGCGCAGTTGCGGCAGCGAGCGTACCGGCTCCGGTGTGATCTCGATGGCGGCGCGCACCAGCAGGCGCTGGAGCGGCCGCATGGGCGCCGGCAAGATCGGCGCCTCGCCCATGATGCGAATAAAGTCGGCCAGGATGGCCGAGCCTTCCAGGCCCGGCGCAATGCCGGCCAGCGTCGTTTCCCAACCAGCCCACGAACGCGGGGCGCCCGTTGCGCCATACAGGCGCGCCGCATCCTCGGCTTCGGCGAACGCCGCATCCTTCTCACGCGCGGATAACGTACGCGCATAGCGATGATAGGCCTCGGTAAAGCCGAAGGTGGCCGTGGCCTGCACCCAGTCGAGCAGGCGCGGATCGTTCGCGTGGTACGGCACGCCATCGGGCGTCGTGCCTTGCACATGGCCGTGGATGCGCACCACGTTGGCGATCAGCTTCTCGGCCGCCGTACGGGGGCCATATACGGTCATCATGGCGGCAAAGCCGGTACGGCGCAGGCGCAGGCCAGGGTCGCGCTGGAAGCTGCTGTGGTCCCACACGCCGGTGCGCACCGACGGTTCGGCCAGTTCGAGCAGCACCGCCGTCACGCCGCCGATGAACAGCGAGACCGGGTTGGCGAACACTTGCCAGGCGATGCCGCCGGCCGGGGCCAGCGCTGGTTCTCCCGCTGGCTGGCTGAAGTCGAACTCCATGCCGGCCGGTGGTGTCATCAACGCCTGGATCTGCGCCCTCACTTACGCCTTTTTGCCGCGCATGCGCTGCACCAGCGTCACCACGCCGACGATGACCGCGCCCACGACCACGCCGACGAGCGCGTCGATCAGGGTCGGGACCAGGAACGCCAGCACGCCGCCGATGGCCGGCACGTCGGCCACGCCGGCGGCCATGCTCTGCGCGAAGTGATGCACGGCAGGGATGGCGTGGGCGATGATGCCGCCACCGACCATGAACATGGCGGCGGTGCCGACCACCGACAGCACCTTCATCAGGCGCGGCGCGAACGCCAGCAAACCCTTGCCCAGGCCGCGCGCGGCGCCGTTCTGGCTTTTGCTCAGGTGCAGGCCGGCGTCGTCCATCTTGACGATGGCCGCCACCAGGCCGTACACGCCGATCGTCATCACGATGGCGATGGTCACCAGCACGGCAACCTGCTGGCCGAACGCGACGCCGGCAATCGTGCCCAGCGAGATCACGATGATCTCGGCCGACAGGATGAAGTCGGTGCGTACCGCGCCCTTGATCTTTTCTTTTTCCAGCGCGACCAAGTCGACTTCGGGATTGGCCACCGCGGCCACGTGCGCCGCCTTGTGCTGCGCATCTTCTTCGGCGCTGTGCAGGAATTTGTGCGCAAGCTTTTCGGCGCCCTCGAAGCACAGGAACGCCCCGCCGATCATCAACAGCGGCGTGATGAGCCACGGCAGGAACACCGAGATCGCCAGCGCGGCCGGCACCAGGATGGCCTTGTTGACGAGCGAGCCTTTGGCCACGGCCCACACCACCGGGATTTCGCGCTCGGCGCGCACGCCCGTGACCTGCTGCGCATTGAGCGCCAGGTCGTCGCCCAGCACGCCGGCGGTTTTCTTGGCGGCGACCTTGCTCATGACCGCAACGTCGTCGAGGACGGCTGCGATGTCGTCCAGTAATGTCAGCAAACTTGCTCCAGCCATGGGTGATGCTCCTTCAAAATTTAAGTTGCAATGATAGTAACCGAGGCTGTCCAAAGGGCCTACACGGTTCAGCGCGGGTTTTTGCGTTTCAACCCCGCCAATCTGCATCTCGTCGCTTTTGCCGCGCTTTCCGGCCGGGCTGTACGTATCTTCCACATTGAAGGTTGCGGTGCTGCAGCCTCGTTCCCACCACGAAGGAGATCCCATGAACACCGATTCCATGCAAGCTGCCGCTCCCGTTCGCCGTGTCCGTCCTCCCAAGCGCAAGACCCGCATCACGATCTATCTCGACGACGAAGTGCTGAACGAATTTCGCACGCTGTCCGAGCGTTGCGGCACCGGTTACCAGACCCTGATCAACGCCGCGCTGCGCAACCGTTTGAACGGTCCGATCATCGAAACCGGCGTGGCATAAGGCTTCCTTTCAAATTTCCCTCCCGGCGCGGCATTACACTTAGCAATATTTATGCTAATCTTCCCGCTCTTTTAACCCCGGAGGGATTTATGAAAAAAGGCGAACTGATCGCAGAATTCGCGAAGCGTACCGAGATGTCCGGTGCTGCCGCTGGCGTTGCCGTGAACACGATCATCGAGATCATCACCGAGCGCCTCAAAAAAGGCGATACGGTCGGCATCACCGGCTTCGGCACCTTCTCGGTGACCAAGCGCGCTGCACGCAAGGGCCGCAATCCTGCAACCGGCGAAGTGATCAAGATCGCGGCGTCGAAGAGCCCGCGTTTTTCGGCTGGCGCGACCCTGAAGGCATCGGTCAATCCGACCAAGAAGAAGTAAGCAGCACCCCACGGCCACGCGCCGCGGCCCCTTTGCGGGCTGCGCGCGCTGGCTGATGCTTTGTTCGTTGTCGTTGCTCCACCTTTCCCGCCCTCCCCGCTGTTCCCCATTCCCTGCCTGCCATCATGAGCTTCGCCACCTGGATCGCCTTTGTCATCGCCGGTTCCCTGATCGCCATTTCGCCCGGTTCCGGCGCGGTGCTGTCGATGTCGCACGGCCTGGCCTATGGCCTCAAGAAAGCCAGCGCCACGGTGCTCGGCCTGCAACTGGGCCTGGTGCTGGTGCTGGTCATCGCCGGCGCCGGTGTCGGCTCGCTCCTGCTGGCGTCGTCGGTGGCGTTCACGATCGTCAAGGTCGTCGGCGCGTTGTACCTGATCTACCTGGGCGTGAGCCAGTGGCGCGCCGCGCCCGCGCCCGGCCCCACCGCGTCGACGGTCGGCCTCGAAGCGCACCCGCCATTCGGCCGCCGCGTGCTGACGGGCTTTTTGACCAACACCACCAACCCGAAGGGCATCATCTTCATGGTTGCGGTGCTGCCGCAGTTCATTTCGAAAGACGCGCCGCTGCTCACGCAACTGGCAATCCTGGGCGTGACGATGGTGGTCATCGATTCGGTCGTGATGCACTGCTACGCCGCGCTGGCCGCATCGATGCAGCGTTATATGCGTGACCCGCGCCACATGAAGCTGCAGAACCGCGTGTTCGGTGCGGTGCTGGTGGTGATCGGCTCGATGCTGTTCTTCGTGAAGCGCCAGCCGGGCTGACGGACGCGCATCTGCCGGCAGATGCAACTTTTTGTAAGCCGCATTGCCCCGCTCATCATCGCGCGTTGTAATGCGCTTGTAGTTTTCCGTCCGCGTTCCTCTCCGGAGCACCACCATGACCCATCGTTTCGCCCCGACCGCCGCGCTGCTCGTACTGGCGGCGTTTTCCTCGGCTGTATCCGCGCAAACGGTGCTGCAGACTGACTCGCTAGATCAGGGCCAGGTGCAGTTGCAGGACGATGCGCAACTGGCCGAAGCCCCGGGCCGGGTGGGGCGTATCTCGCTGGTGCAGGGCAAGGTCGACATCGGCGGCGACGTCGGGCTCGAAACCTCGCCCGCGCAGGTGAACTGGCCGATCACGTCGCGCAATCTGCTCTCCACCGCGCCCGGCGCGCGCACCGAACTGCGGATCGGCTCCACCGCCATCCGGCTCGACGGCGACAGCTCGCTCGAGGTCACGGAACTGGACGACGACAGCCTGCGCCTGCGCCTGCATTACGGCAGCGTGAGCGTGCGCGTGATGAACGTCGATGTCGTGCCCGAATTCGAACTGCGCACGGCGCAGGCCACCGTGCGCCTGACGCAGCCGGGACGCCTGCGCGTGGACGCCGAGCGTGAACGCGACACGAGCCTGGTCAGCGTGCTCGATGGCGAAGCGCAGGTCGATGGCGCCGGCGCCAGCCTCACGGTGCGCGGCGGGCGCGCGGCCCAGGTGCGTATTGAGGACGTGCGCACGTTGCAGGCGCAGCGCGACAACTTCGACGACTGGTCGCTCACGCGCGACCAGGCCCTGGTGGCGGCGCAATCGTCGCGCCACGTCGGCACCGAGATGACCGGCTACGAAGAACTCGACCGCTACGGCAGCTGGAGCACCAGTTCGGATTACGGCAGCCTGTGGACCCCGCAGGTGGCGGCCGACTGGACGCCCTACCGCGACGGCAGCTGGACCTTCATCGCCCCGTGGGGCTGGACCTGGGTCGACAACGCGCCGTGGGGTTATGCGCCCTTCCATTACGGGCGCTGGGTGCAGGTGCGGGACCGCTGGGCCTGGGCGCCGGGCCGCATCGAGCGGCGGCCAACGTGGTCGCCGGCGCTGGTCGGCTGGGTCGGCGGCAGCAACTGGAACGTCGGCTTCCAGTCGCACAACCTGGCGGCGCATGGCTGGTATCCGCTGAGTCCTTATGACCGCTACGTGCCCGGTTACCGCCTGTCGGGCGAGCGCCTGCGCCGCCTGAATGACTGGCGCCACGCCACCCGCCGCGCGCAGAACCAGCCGGGCCGCCACAATGGCCTGACCGTGGTGCCACGCGACCAGTTCGGCGGGCGCGGTCCGGTGATCGTGCCGCGCGCGCCGCGCCCGAACCGTCCACCGCAGGTGGCGCCGGGCACGCCGGGCAGCGCACCGCCGCCGCCACTGGTGGCGCGCGCCGGCTGGAATCGGGACCAGCGCGACCGGCGCGACCTGATCGAGCGCGCGAACGTCGAGCGCACCGGCGCCGAGCGCATGCAGTTCGAGCAGCAGGCGCGCGAACGGGGTGAACAAGATCGGCTCGCGCGCGAACGCAATAACGGCGAGCGGCTGGCGCGCGAGCGCATGGATGGGCAGGAGCGGGCGCTGCGCGAGCAGGGCGAGCGCGAACGGATGGGCCGCGAGTTCGAGAACCGCAACCAGATGGACCGCATGCGCTTCCAGGTCGAGCGCAACGACCGCGAGCGGATGGGGCGCGAGCGTATGCGCGAACAGGCGGAGCGCAATCAGCGGCAGCCGGTCATGTCGACGGGGACGCCGGTGTTTGCGCGGCCCGATCCACGACCGCAGTCGCGGCCTGAATCGCGGCCTGAATCTCGTCCTGAATCTCGTCCCGAATCTCGTCCCGAATCGCGACCGACCTTGAACGTCCCGCCGCCACGCCCGGCCGCGCCGCCGCAGATGGTGGCCCCGCCAGCACCGCGGCCGCAGCCATCCGCGCCTGCGTTCACGCCCCCGCCGCGCAACAATGACCAGCGCGGCCACACCGACGCACGCGGGGTGTCGCGCCAGGAGCGCTGAGCAATACCGGCGGTTTTCAGCCCACCCCCGGGGCGAAACCGCCGGTATTGGCTACAATGCGCTTTTGCACAGGATTTCAGCCATGGACCCCAAAGATTCCCTCATCGAATACCCGAGCGACTTTCCGATCAAGGTGATGGGCGCGAGCCACATCGACTTCGCCCCGACCATCGTGGCGCTGGTGACCCAGCTCGATCCCACCTTCGACGAGAGCAAGCTGGAAACCCGCCCGTCGGCCAAGGGCAACTACACCGGCCTGACCGTGACGATCCGCGCCACCAGCCGCGAGATGCTCGACGAGGTGTACCGCACGCTGTCGACCCATCCGATGGTCAAGATGGTCCTGTAACCACGGTCGCCCACAGATGTCACCGACCGCTCCCCTGATTCGTGAACTCGGCCAGGCCGACTACGAGCCCACCTTCGCCGCGATGCGCGCCTTCACCGACGCGCGCACGCCCGAGACGCGCGACGAGTTGTGGATCGTCGAGCATCCCCCCGTGTTCACGCTGGGGCTGGGCGCCGACCGCGAGCACGTGCTGGCGCCGCATGACGTCCCCGTGATCCAGACCGATCGTGGCGGCGAGGTGACCTTCCATGGGCCGGGCCAGGTCGTGATCTACCTGTTAATGGACCTGCGCCGCAACAAGCCGGGCGGCAAGCTATACGCGCGCCAGTTTGTGGAAAAAATCGAACAGGCGGTGATCGATGTGTTAGGGGCGTATAATCTTGGCGGTGAGCGCGTAGCAGGCGCACCGGGCATCTATATCGCAGACGGTCCGCGCAAGGGCGCCAAGATCGCCGCGCTGGGCTTGAAAGTGCGCGGCAATGGTTGCACCTACCATGGCGTATCGCTGAACGTGGCGATGGACCTGGCCCCGTTCACCTGGATCAATCCGTGCGGTTACTCCGGACTGGTCACAGTCGATATGCGCACGATGGGCGTCGAGGCGCCGCTGCACGATGTACAGCGGGCGCTGGCCCAGGCCCTGGTCGATCAGCTGGCACCCGAGGGCGTCCAGCCAGACCCGAACAAACCAACTGACAGCCCCGCGAGGGCAACGAGCCTATGACTTCCGAAATCGATACCGGCGTCGCCGCCGCAGCCGCCTACAACGCCAGCGAAAAGCAAAAAGGCGCCAGCAAGACCTCGCGCATCCCGATCAAGATCGTGCCGATCGCCGAGATGGAGCGCCTGAAAAAGCCCGACTGGATCCGCGTCAAGGCGGCCACCGCCTCGTCGCGCTTCTACGAAATCAAGGACATCCTGCGCGCCAACAACCTGGTGACCGTGTGCGAAGAAGCGAGCTGCCCGAACATCGGCGAATGCTTCGGCAAGGGCACCGCGACGTTCATGATCATGGGCGACAAGTGCACCCGCCGCTGCCCGTTCTGCGACGTCGGCCACGGCCGCCCTGACCCGCTCGACATCAACGAGCCGGCCAACCTGGCCAAGACGATTGCCGCGCTGCGCCTGTCGTACGTCGTGATCACGTCGGTCGACCGCGACGACCTGCGTGACGGCGGCGCCGGCCACTTTGTCGAGTGCATCCAGAAAACCCGCGCCTCGAGCCCGGGCACCAAGATCGAAGTGCTGGTGCCCGACTTCCGCGGCCGCCTCGAAAAAGCGCTGAACATCTTCGCCGACGGCTTGCCTGACGTCATGAACCACAACCTGGAAACCGTGCCGCGCCTGTACAAGGAAGCCCGTCCGGGCGCCGACTACACGCACTCGCTGGTGCTGCTGCGCGACTTTAAAAAGATGTACCCGAGCGCGGTCACCAAGTCGGGCATCATGGTTGGCCTGGGCGAGACCGATGAAGAGATCCTGCAAGTGATGCAGGACATGCGCGATCACGACATCGACATGCTCACCATCGGCCAGTACCTGGCGCCGACCAATTCGCACCTGCCGGTGCGCCGCTACGTGCACCCGGACGTCTTCAAGATGTTCGAAGAAAAAGCGTACGAGATGGGCTTCGTGCACGCGGCAGTGGGCGCGATGGTGCGTTCGTCGTATCACGCCGACCAGCAGGCGCACAACGCGGGCGTGGCGGCGTAATTGCCTCAGGCGGTCTTGCCCAGCCGGCGGTAACGCGCCGGCGATGGCAGGCCGCTCAGCCTGAAATGCCGCCGCAGCGATTCGGCGGAACCCATTCCCGCCAGGTCTGACACAGCATCGATGTCCAGGCCTGGCCGCGTCTCCAGCAGCCTTGTCGCCAGTGTGACCCGCTCGCGCACCAGCCACGCCGTCGGGCTCAGGCCGGTGCCGTCCTTGAAGCGGCGCTGAAACGTGCGCTTGCCCATCCTGGCCTGCGCCGCCATCGATTCCACCGTGTGGCCGGCCCGCAGATTCTCTCTTACCCAATCCATCAGGTGCGCGATATCGTTGCGCGCCAGCGCCGGCAGCGGGCGCGCGACCAGCTGCGCCTGGTCGCCGTCGCGGTGCGCCGGGATGACCAGGCGCTGGGCCACCTGGCTGGCCAGGTCGGCGCCGAAGTCGCTGCGCACCAGGTGCAGCAGCATGTCCAGGCCCGCCGCCGAGCCGGCCGACGTCACGATCTGCCCGTCTTCCGTGTACAACACACCCTGTTTTACCTTGATCGCGGGGAAGGCCGCCGCCAGCTGCGCCAGATAGCGCCAGTGCGTGGTGGCCCGGCGCCCGTCCAGCAAGCCGGCATGGGCCAGCACGAAGCTGCCCGAGCAGATTGCGCACAGCCGGGCGCCGCGCGCCGCCGCCCGCTGAAGCGCCGCCAGCAAGGCCGCCGGCGGCGCCTCGTCGACGTCGCGCCAGCCAGGAACGACGATCGTATCGGCCAGCTCGATCGCCTCCAGCCCATGGGGCGCCATCACCGTCAGGCCGCCCAGCGCGCGCAACGGGCCGGGCTCCACCGCGCACACCGCGTACGAGTACCACGCTACCCCCAGCTCCGGCCGGTCGAGCGCGAACAGCTCGACGGCGCAGCCGAATTCAAAAGTGCACAGGCCGTCGTAGGCCAGGATGGCGACGTGGTGGGGCATGGCGCGATGTTACCAGTTTCTGTCTGCCCATCGGCTGCCCCCGGCGGCGGCCTGCTGCCACACTGGCTGCTCATCCAACCACAGGAGCAACCAGCATGGCATCCACCGTATCGACCGTCCCGGCAGCGCCGAGCGACCAGGCACTGGCGCACTTCGGCGCCGGCTTTTCTTTCGAGACCGATTGCGCCGATGTGCACCAGGCCATGGCCAGCGGCGAGCCGGATTTCGTCCTGTTCGACGTGCGCAGTCCTGCCATGTACGCGGCCGGCCACCTGCCGGGCGCGCTGAACATGCCGCAGGCGAAGCTGGTCGAGGTCAAGCTGCGCGACTACGCTCCCGATACCCTGTTCGTCGTCTACTGCGCCGGCCCGCACTGCAATGGCGCCCAGCGCGGGGCCCTGCGCCTGGCCGGGCTGGGCCGGCCGGTCAAGCTGATGATCGGCGGCGTCACCGGCTGGCTCGATGAAGGTTTGGCACTGGTACGCCCCGCCGCCGGCTGACGCGATATAGTAGCGGGAACCGATTTTTGCGCAGCCAGCCATGAGCACTCTCCCGCACCAAGACCCCTCCAGCGATCCCGACGACGACGCGTTTCTCGAGCACGACATGGCCCTGGCCGCGCGTGGCATCGAACTGGTCAAGATGGAGGGCCGCGTGTTCCTGCGCTTCTCGGGCGAAGTGCACTACGAAGGCTTGCATGTGCCGTATCGGCTGGTGCCGGCGCGCGGTGTGCTGGCCAAGCCCAGCAAGTGGCGCAAGATGGATTTGCTGGCCCGGCGCGTGCTGATCGAAGAGCGCACCGGTGACGCCGACCTTGCGCGCCTGCACCGTGATGCAGAAGAATTCGTGCGCGACCTGGCCGGCGACGCCGACGATGCCGGCTACGATCCGATGCTGTTTCTCGATGTGCTCGACGAACTGCAGACGTCCGAGCCGGCCGAGTACGTGTTCCAGCGCATCTCGCAGCGCCTGACCCACGCGATCGAGCGCGACTCGGAAGAGCGCCACGCGGCGCGCACCAAACAGAGCATCAATCTGGCCGAGTACCCGCGCTCGTTCGAGGTCGCCAGCCGCATGGGCCGCAAGTTCATCGCGCTGCTGGGCCCCACCAACTCGGGCAAGACGCACCGCGCGATGGAAGCGCTGGCCAAGGCCCCGAGCGGCGTGTACCTGGCGCCGCTGCGCCTGCTGGCGCTGGAAAATTACGAGCGCCTGCAGGCTGCGCGCCCGCATGGGGACGCAATCAAGGTCAGCCTGATCACGGGCGAAGAGCGGCGCCTGGTCGACGGCGCGACCCACGTCGCCAGCACGGTCGAGATGCTCGACACCAAGACGCCCATCGACGTGGCCGTGATCGACGAGATCCAGATGCTGGGCGACCGCGACCGCGGCGCCGCCTGGACCGCCGCCGTGTGCGGCGCGCCGGCGTCGGTCGTGTACCTGGTGGGTGCGCCGGAAGCGCGGCGCGCGATCGAGGCGCTGGCTGAAAGACTGGATGTGCCGCTTGAAGTCCATGTGCTCAAGCGAATGGGGCCACTGGAGATGGAGCCGATGGCCGTGCGCAAGCTGTCGAACCTGCGCCGGGGCGACGCCGTGATCGCGTTCTCGCGCCGCGAGGTGCTCAAGTGGCGCGACATGATCACCGACAAGGGGCTGTCGGTGGCCACCGTCTACGGCAACCTGTCGCCCGAGGTGCGCCGCGCGCAGGCCGAGCGCTTCCGCGACGGGCAGGCCGACATCGTGGTGGGCACCGATGCGCTGGCGATGGGCCTGAACATGCCGATCGCGCGCATCGTGATGACCACCACGGTCAAGTACAACGGCGTGGACGAAGAAGAAATTCCGGCCGCGCTGGCCAAGCAGATCGCGGGCCGGGCAGGGCGCTATGGCGTGCACGAAGAAGGGTTTGTCGTCGGTTTCGACGACGAGACGCACCAGGTCATGCGCTCGCTGATGAAAGAAAAAATCCCGCCGGTGGCGGCGACCGGTTTCGCGGTGGCGCCGTCGCTCGAGCAGCTGCACCGCATTTCATCGGTGACGGGCGAGACGTCCCTGGTCAAGCTGCTCAAGCGGTTCGTTCACAATATCGATGTGCCGGACGGTTTTTTCTATCCGCGCATCACCGAGGATCAGAACGAGCGCGCCGAATGGCTCGATACGCTGCCGCTGACTGTGGCCGAGAAGTTCATGCTGTCGCTGGTGCCGATTTCAAGCCGGGTGCCGGCGCTGCAAAAGGCGTGGGAACACTGGTGTCTGTCGCTGGCGAAGAAGCATGTCGTCAAGCTGCATGGGCACAGCAACCCGCAGCAGCTGTTCTACATGAACCTGCAAGAGGTCGAGGACCAGTGCCGCGTGTATTCGGCGTATGCGTGGCTGGGGTACCGCGAACCGGAGTACTTCCCGAGCATCGCACTGGCGCAGGAACTGGCGCGTGAGGCGTCCGAGCGGGTGGATGCGCTGCTGCAGCAGCAGAACGCGGCGGCAAGGCAGCGGCATGGTGGGAAGAGTGGCAAGCGCCAGGAGGGGCGGCGGCGGTAGGTACTTGGGTTCCCGCCTCCGCGGGAACGACGTGCTGGCGCTGTCGTAGAGAGCAATCTTTGGTCGCCCGCGAACTTGAAACCGTCGTTCCCGCGTAGGCGGGAACCCAAGCCCGCCGAGTAGAGCACAACCTCAAACGCCGCCACGCCTCTCAGTGTACGATTGCCGCTTTCACAAAAACACCGAGACAACCATGAGCACCCCCCACACCCCCGACGCCTTCAATACCTTCGGCGCAACCTACCTGCCCGGCCACCTCGGCATCCGCATCACCGAAGTCAGCCCCGGCAAGCTCGCGGCCGAAATGCCCGTCGCCCCGCACCTGCTGGCCCCTAACGGCTACCTGCACGCCGGCAGCGTCGTCACGCTGGCCGATACCTGCGCCGGCTACGGCTGCATCAGCAACCTGCCCGAAGGCGCGCAGAATTTCACGACGATCGAGT
>Ga0265797_10005031_pt1 | contig 19620 bp, 24 predicted proteins | sample P2T30metagenome_FD_192433 | JGI IMG/M metagenome (GOLD analysis project Ga0265797, IMG submission 192433) | Plant litter microbial communities from East Loma Ridge, Irvine, California - P2 T30 | ecosystem: Environmental > Terrestrial > Plant litter > Unclassified | place: USA: California... | reverse complement strand
ACCCTGACGACAATAACCACAAAGATTGAAGCTTACACAACGCCGAAGCGCGTATCTATCCATTTATACAAAATCACACAACTATGCTCATTCTATTTACTCTTCTCATCATCCATTTCGATTCCATTTTCGCAACGTAAACATGCCATAACGCTGGAAATCTGCCAGAAGGCCAGATCGATGTCAAACACAACGGTAAACAGACTCAATAATGACAACCCACAAACGCCAGAGAAATGCAACTCGCTGCTAACAACCATGCCTTCGACCACTTTCTTTTCTACTCCAATACCACCTTCAAATACCGCGGAGTCATCACAATCACGAAAACTCAACGCGACTCCCCCCCAACCTCGCCTGCTTAGCCTGCGCCCTTTCCGCTCTCCTTCTCCTCCTGTTGGAATCATAATTACTAAGATCCGTCTCAGTCCCATACACCGGACTACTCAGCACCGTATCCGCGGCAGCAGGAATAGGAGGCGGAGGAGGGAAATTAGCCTGATCAGGCGCTAGATGCTGTTGCTGGCCATTACCGAACATGGGAGGAGGACCCGGCGGAGGCGGAGGAATATTCGCTTCAGGCATGCGCAAGGTACTCGAACTAGGCATGGGCATAGGCGGAGGAGGATGAGCACCAGACTGTTGAGCCATTTCAGCGGCTTGAGCAGCTTCCATGGCTTCGGTTCTGCGCCAGCGGTCGCCGCCGACGCCGCTCATGGAACTTACGCTGCCGGCGCGGTTTTTGCGTTGGCGTTCTCGGCGGCGGGCTTCGCGTTCGGCGGCGGCTTCTTCTTCGTTGAGGCGGCGGAGGGTTACGTGGCGGCCGTCGTTGTGCATCTTGACTTTGACGGATACGGGAGGGGAGGCCACGTCGTCTCTGCTGCCGCGGCGTTCTCGCTTGGTGGGCGATCCGGCAGAAGTGACTGTGGCTGCCGCGGCTGCACCAGCAGGTATTATTGGTGCGTCTCCCGTGCGGCGTCGGCTGTGGTGACGGCCTCCGGGTGAGTCGTAAGCTTCGGAACCGGAATCTGACAAGACACTGTAGACACCGGCGCGAGGGGGGCGACTTGGGTTGGGCGTGACAGTAGAATCCATGGGTCGAGATGGGCGCTGCGCTACTGAGGGCGTGATACCGGTCATATCGCTCTCAGACAGAATGGTGGACGGCGGTCTATGGCCTCTCCTTGGAGGTGCTCCATCACCCGTGTACTTCTTGCGGCGTTGGCTGTTCATGCGGGCGACCCGTTCCTCTTCCAGATCTTGTTGTCTCATCTCTTCCACGCGGTCGTCTTCCTTCTTCTTGCTGCGTTTGCTGAGAGAATGCTTTAGGAAACCGACGACTCCCATGGTAGCAACACCCTCCTTTAGTCCATACTGCCGATCCCTAGGCCTCATTTCAGTTTCTTCGCTGAGGCTTGTCCGGCTATCGAAAGAGTCAATGGAGGTGACACTTCCAGTTGGGCGGTGACCAGGTCGCATAGCACTTCCAGACAAAGCCGATGCTTGTGGGTTGTCTCGACGCCAGTCGTTTCGACGGTTTGCTGGAGATTCGGGTGCCCTTCCTTCCTCGAGCCTAGAGATATCGGTCTGAGTGACCTCGGATGGTCCCAATGGGCGGCTGTAACTGAAGTCGCTCCCTGTCTCGGTCGGAGGATGTTTTGGTTTGCGATTGAATAGTTTCTTGACGGCGAAAATACCACCAGCTGCAGCCCCAACTCCTAGGAGCTTGTCCTTCCAAGTGGAACCTTTGTTGCCATCGGCGCGGTATTTCTCATCACTCAAGTACGATTCGGTGAACTCAGAGTCGGCGACGCGGGATCGAGAATCACGGCGGGACCGAGAGTCGGGTCGGGAACTAAGGACTGTGCCACCATGCCTGCTGCGGGTGCGGCTTCGAGATCTTCTTGACCCCAGCGCGGCTAATCCTGCACCGGCTGCTCCCGCTGCTGCGAGCTTTCCAGCGCCAGGGCCTCTGCTCGTGCGTCGACTTATCCTGGTACTGTATGAGCGGTCGGTGATGTAGGTGCTACGGTCATCAAAGTCCATCTCGGGCTGGGTCCTGTAGGAGAGGACGAAGTAGAGGATTACTAAGATGAAAGTCCACACTGCGAAAAGGATGAACAAGGCCAGTGGTGACCCGTATAGTGTCAGGCCAAGTGGGATCTGAGCAAGTCCAAGCAGTGCAATAGTGCGGCCTAGCCATTGATGAACCTATAGAGTTAGTCTTCGCCATACTCGCGCATGTTGTTCACTCACCATAAGCTTAAGAGGGATCTTGAATCGCTCCTTGCCCTTTTCAAGTTTATGAATGAGAGCGCCACCAAGGAATTGAACCATAACAAGAGTGTATAGCGCAACGCCGATGCCGTGGTGAGGGTTGGTCAGAGATCTCTCGAGGCCAACAGCTTGGAAGCTGCAGACGATGGCAGCAGTCGAAAGAAGCACTGCTGCTACTTGCAACCAGATGTGGACTCGCAAGGCGGTTCGTGGGTTGCGATGGTAGAAGCGAGCCATGAAGATAGCTGCGGGTATTACGAATAGGAAAGCAATGACTGCTAATACGCCGTGGGCTGTGATGAGAGCCTTGTAGCTGGCCATGCTGCGGAAGCGGTTGCCCATACCTGAGTAGTCAGTCTCTGTAGTCTTTTTCAACAATGAAGATTCTTACCATTCAATCGCATCGTCTCAAAGTTGGGGGCTTGCAAGTTGGGCAGCAGAAAAGTGTTGCGCTGCGAGTCCCATGTGCCATCTCCGACATGCATCGTGGCCGAGTCGTAGACGCTCGACCCGGGGTCCGAGAGTTGGTTGGACATTTTCGCAACAATGTTCCGTTTCGCGTTCAATGGCCAATTCCTTCAGAAACAGTCGTAAAGTAGGTGCGTAAGTCGTTAAACACACCAGGCTGACGGACGAGGTAACGACAGAAAACCGGATCCTCGCTAACAACGCAGGCAAGCAACAATACGTGGAAACAGAGAGTCGTAACGTCGTGACAGGCGTAAGAATAGCGAAAGTAGGCCGGAACGAGGTGGTAGTCGTGTATTCGTGTAGAGCGTGTCCGGTTGGACAGCTCGCGGTGGTGGGGGAACGTCAGCTCCTGGCGCCGTGCAATGGACGTCGTTGGGAAGAAGCGGTTTCCGTGACTGCAGGGAGCGAAAGTCTTCTCTGGGTGCTGCAGCTGCAGATGTCACGAAAGGATGGAATCGGTAGCCAGCTCAATTAGCTCGTCGAGGGCTCCACCAGCCGCATGTTTATGGGTGGAATGGCCTGGCAACGTAATCGATAGGTTGAAGGGCGGTGAGTGGCTGGGGCCGGCCAACCACAGCCCGCCGCACCCCTGCACCCAGCCGCCCAGATTCTGAGACGACTCGAATTTCTGGTTTCCGAGGCCGATTGATTAGCTCGGCACGCTGCTCTTGGGCGCGCATGCGCTGGCAGTGAGGCGAACCGTCACTAGGCCTTAGGGGACATGTTCAAGCACCGTGTTCGCAGGTGCATTGCCACGAATTAGAAGACGGATTAGCACGAGTCGATCGCGCAGAGAAAAAGTCGTTTCAAGCAGTGGTATCTCGAGTCCATAACGCCGTAACAAGCCCAACACACGCTCACCGCAAGGACGTCATCCCTCAACATCCAACATGTCCCTTAGCGCCTTTTCAGACGCTCGGAGCCATCTACCTCTCTCTTCTAGTTCATCTCCGATTCCACCGCCCTCTTCCTTCCGTCTCCGGGCCTCTCTAGCTGCCGCCACGGTTCCCTGTTTCTGAGTCTCCAGCGGCCTCAGCTCACGCTCCAGCTTCTCCAAGTCTCTGGTTCGGTTCGGGATGGTAGCCTGCAGACTTGCGATCTGCGCATTCAGGGCTGCGAGCTCCGCCTCCCGTTCGCTGAGCACTCGCTGAGTTTCTGGAAGTGGGAGAGACAGCTCAGGGTTCGTCGAGACTGGTGTTTGCTCGTGCTTTAGCTGCTCAATGGTCGCTTCCAGGCCTGCAGTTTCAGCCGGAAGTGACTCGAGCTGTTGCGTGCGTAGTTGAAGACCCTCATAGCGCAGTGCGAGCTCTTTTCCCTTGTCCTCCAGCTGCTTCAGAATCTCGGCTACCTCCAACTTGCGCTCCTTGAGCTCTGCCTTGAGACCCAGTATCTCCTTTTCCTTCTCGTCGTTCTCGTGAGCGTCGACCAGGCGGGGTGGGTTTTCCGTTATGCTGCGCAGGAACTTCTCCTTGGTGACCTGCTCGACGTAGCTGAAGCGTAGCTTGCTGAAGAGTTCCTGCAACAATGTTAGGCCTGTATCTCTCTCATGACATTTTGAAGACGCATGCTTTGTAATGTAATAGATCAGCCTCAAGGGCAGCCGGATGAGTGTCGCCATTCTGCTCGCTGTCCTCCGACGCCGCCGAATTGCGCTTCTTCGCGGCCTGTGGGAGATCCTTTGGCGACAGTGTTTCCGCAATAGCCAGGAGCTTGAGTGACTTTGACTGCTGCAATTGTTCCAACACTGCGGCTGGTGTTGGCGCTGCCGATTTTCGCTTGGGTCCCATTGTGTCTGTTGTAAATGAATTGGAGGATTGAATGTTTGTTTGGGATCGCGAATGCCCGCGTAGGGCTGAGTTCCCCGCGGCGACTACCGCATGCAGCTAGCACGGCCCGCCGCGTGGAATGATTTCACATGGCCGCCCGGGATCTCGCAAGGTCAGACTTCTGCGACCCTTCATCTCCACCCCAACAACAGTCGCCCACCATGGCGAGGGACCTAGACGACGACGCGTACATTGCAGAGCTGCTGAAAGAGGATGCAAAGAATGCGACGAAGAAATACGAGCTCGTTGGCATCGATGCCTTCAATCCGAGGTGCGTCATGAGCCTCCGTACACGCTGTGCAGTCGCATGAGCGTTGAAAGTACATGAGCACTCCATTATGAGACTGCTCGTGCTAATATACTATAGGATGAAGTCTCGTGCACCTAGACCGAACAAGGGCTTCCTGCAACACCTCATCCGACAGACTGACAGCCACAACTCTGCGCTCCTTGCTAAAGAGGCTGCCGAGTCTCGCGCCCGACTCAGGATGATGGATCGGGAGAAACGACAGGCGGCAGGCCAAGGGGATGCACGGGCGCCAGGCCGATGCGATGTCGAAAGCGCAGGCAACCAGGGACGGTTGGCGCCATCAGAAAGCGACATCGACCGATACCAAGCAGAGTCAAGCAGACGACAAGATCGCGGCAAGGATGAGGATAGACATGGGAGGAGGCGCGGAGAAACAGAGGCAGATGGTTCGACGACTCCGATATCTCGCCGGCATCGCGACCGAAGCAGAGATGGACACCGGCACAAGAGGAGACATGATAGCGAGGAGGAAGACCATTCCAAACGGAAACGGAGACGATCAAGGTCGCCCCGAGACAAATCGCGTAAAGACAAATATGGCAAAGAGCAAGAACGCTACAAGCCCCGGGGAAGAGACCACAAAGATCGCGAGCACGCACGGCGCATGTCGCACTGGCGAATATCTTCACGGTCACGATCACGATCACGATCACCTCATTCCTCAAAGCACAGAAAACACAGCCGACACCGAGACCGGACTCGCTCCCGAAGCCCAAAACGCAGATCCACCACCACCCAACCACCTAAACCCAGCCGCCACAACACCAAACCCTCCCCCTCCCCAGCATCCTCCTCCTCCGACCCCCTCGAAGCCATCGTCGGCCCCCTCCCTCCCCCGCGCTCACCGCCCGTCCGCTCCAAAGGCCGCAACGCGTACAAACCGCAAAACGGCGGCATCGAATCGCGCTTCTCCTCCACGTACGATCCCACCACGGACGTGCGCCCGGCATCTGACGTAGAAGACGACTGGGGCGACGCACTAGAGGCACTGCGTGACCGAGCGCGCTGGCAGCAACAGGGCGCCGATCGACTTAAGCAAGCTGGGTTTACGGATGATCAGGTAAGGAAATGGGAGAGAGGGGATGTGCAGGGGGAGGAGGACGTGGTGTGGAGGAAGAAGGGGGAGGGGCGGGAGTGGGATAGGGGTAAGGTTGTTGATGAGGAGGGGGATGTGGAGGTTAGGGCTGATTTTGGGAGGTTGAAGTGATGATGAGAATGGATCCATTTTGCAGGAAAAAAATAATTGGTATTGCAAGACGAGATACACTGTCTCTCACATCCCAGTTCCCTCCTCTACTCCACTCATCCCACTCAATCCACCCTACTCATTCTACCCATCCTACTCACTCCCAATGCCTCCCCACCAAACCCACCTCCCTCCCATCCACATCCTCACCCTTCCACCTCCCCTCCTCATAACTCGCACTATCCGAACCCCTATCCGAATCCGAATCCGTATCCGGAAAACTCAAATCACTCCGCAGAGTCTCGACGTCCGCCTTATCGCCTACGACTGTTGTGTCGTCGTCGCCGAAGGAGTAGCGTGGGTTGCGGGGAGGGAGGCGTGTGGGGCGGGAGCTTGAGGCATTGTTGTTGATGTCGGTGGGGTGGGTGTTGTAGTTGGTGGTGTAAGGGTTGGGGTTGTGTTGGGGTATTGGAATCTTGGGAGGTGGTGGTGGCGGTAGTGCGCGTCCAGTGTACGTATCCGGATAACGATGATGAATACCCTGGGGTGAGCGCGGGAGAACATCCAACTCAACAGGATACGTCGGGTACGCTGTCATACCATTATGACTCGTATCCGGCATCCTCGCTGGCATATTATCAAGCTCAACCACCCTCCTCCTCTCTACCCCCTGCCCAACCCGTCCAACCTCCTCATTCGAGCTCGAGAACCCCGACCACAACCTCGGTATCAGGTGCCCCGTCCCCTCATTCCCCTCATTCCCATCATTCCCATTCCCATTCCTTCTTAGCACAGTAACCAGAGGACCACTGATAGTAAGCTGCTTTTCTGCTTGCTCCTCCTCCGGCGTTCGGCTTGTGCCGTCCAGGAAATTTCTTTTATGAGGGTTCCTGATGAGGAAGGTTGTTATGAAGACGAGGGCGAGGGAACCGAGGAGGGCGCTGATGGCGAGGGATGCGGGTTCGATGGCAGGGTGATGTGGGGAGGGGAGGAGGGAGGGAGGGGGTAAGAGCCAGACAGTGGGTAGGGGTGTGGGTGGTGTGGAGGACATGGTGGAGATTGTGATACTACTAGTGTATTAGGGTGGTAGAGGGATATCAAAGCTGCCGAGATTGTATGTACGGAAGAGGTAGTAGGAAATGTATGTATACCCCTCAGCAATGACTACTCACAAACGCCGTGACATGCACTTCACATAATCGTCCCCAGACATCCCCCTTCACAGCATCAACCACTTTTGACAGCACGCTGGCCAACCGCCGTAGCCTCGACATCCTCCTGCAACGTCCTTGTCTGCGTTTCTTCAGACGCCTTCCCACTACCTTTGCGCTTTCTCAATTCTGCCATGGAGATGGGTGGTTTCGCCTTCCTCACCTTCTCGTCAGACGAACTCATCTTGCGCATCTCGGATTCCAACTTCATCGCCAACCTTTGTAGCAGCCACTGCGGCTCAGACTGATTGCCCATGAGCGGACTCCTTATCCCCAGCCAACTCCAAGCACGCTTCTTCCCATCGTCCGCAGAGCCGATATCAGGAGCTTCGCCATCATCGTGCTTATGCGGAGTGTTGGCTTTGGGCTGGCGGTGGTGCGAAGGATCGTTTTCGTCCTGGCCGATTAGACGCAGGTAGTACTGCCACTCGTGGTACTCGTATTGTTTTGACGATGAGCTTTCGACGTCTTTCATCAGTTTACGGACTTCTTTTGCGAGGACAAAGTGGTAGAAGCGGATGTCGCGTTCGAGATAGTCGCCGTGTTCGCCGGCCTCTTCCGCTTTGCCTAGCTCTTCTTCTTCTATGTAGGCTGCTAATCTGTCTTCTGTGCGGTTTTCTGTAGGACCGGCAGAGTTGCTGCGGTAGCCTGCCTTTTCGTTTTCGCCAATCTTGCCGGATTTGATGCGCGTCCATCCGACTTTGAGTGCGGCGCTGAGCCCTTCCTCGTCTGGTAGGACGGTGAGCGAACCGAGCCAGATGGTGAAGTCCTTGAAGGCTTTGATGACTGTGTCGCCCATGTTAGAGATGAGAATGGTTAGTGTGGGGACGGCGAGGAGGCTCCAGAAGACCATGAAGGCTTTTCCGGCATTGCTTTCGACAACGTAGTCTCCGTACCCGATCGTTAAGAGCGAGACGTAGGCGTAGTAGAGGGCGACGAAGTAGCTGAATCCTTGCGGCTTTTCGGAGTACATGAATACTAGAGCGCCTAGGAACCATAGTAGCATTGCTGCTGTGGTTGATAGGGCTAACGCGGTGTATCGCCTCTTGCGCTCGGATAGTGTTTGCACGCGGCGCATGATGTGGAACTCTTGCTCTCGTCTCTGTGCTTCTGTCAAACCTTTCGAGGAGAACTCGACCTTTTCCCACAGTGAGATGCGTATCGTCTGCGTGTCGCCATCGATAGACTTGAGAACCTTTTGTCTTTTGACTTCCATAAAGCGAGCAGCCATCTTTTGCTTTCCATGCTCTAGAATAAGAGATCGAATAGAACCAATGACCAAACCAACTGTGACTAGGCCACCAATTGCATATGGAATAAGGAGTGAGCGACCAGTATGCGTTTTAGGCACAAACTCCCCGCCGAAACCTATTGTGAGAAGGGTAAAGTTGGCCCAGAACACGGCATCCAGGAACATCCAGCCTTCGACGTATGAGAATATCAGAGCGCCGATAAGCAGGTAGACCATAAAGGCGATTGTCTGCAGCATCAGCGTCCTCTGACTGGCCGTCAGCCGGAAGTCTCTAGCGTAATGCCCCTTCCACGCTCCGAAAGCAGTAAAGGCCATTAGCGAAGCGATAATGAAGTAGATACCCGCAGCGATGATAGCGTAGTAATACGCTTGGCTGAGAGCATGTTCTTCCATAGGCTGAATCCGGAACACAGATGACGAAGCGACCCCCACGAGCGCCATCAAAAGGAAACCAGCAAGATAGAAGCCGATGATAGTGATAGGTTGCGCAATCTCAAACGTCAGTCTTCTTGACATGTTGAGCAGCAAACTGATGTTTGCACTCAACGCAAAGACGAGCGAGACTGAATTGACCGCGATAAGCCATTTCGGATCCGTAATCTTCGAGCCGTGTCCCTCGTCGCTTCCCGGCGGGATGTATACTCTCCACTTTTCAACGAGGGCGCAGATGGAGAAGCCGTTGGCGATGGGGCCGAATGTTCCTGCTATGAGGGGACTCGCTGTGGAGGCAAACCACCATTGACTGAGTTTGTCAGCGTACGTAAAGCGATGTCGAGGCACTGGGCGACATAACTTGGATCGAGATATTCCCGCTCTTCCTGCTCCGCTTGTTCGTCTTCGTCGTGGACTGTGTCATTAACATCTTGCGCTGCCGCGCCTGCTGGCTCGTCGAGGCCGGGGTCGTTCATTGCCAGTCAATTGGTAATGTGGTGAAGACTGCAGTAGACAACAACGAGTCTGGGTGCATGTTGTACAAAGAAGAAAATGGAATCTGGAGATCTGGAGATCTCCTGCAGGTATGTGCACGAGGGGCGTGCATGTGAGATAACCAAGATGCGCGGGTTGTCGCGTGGACAACGCCAGGGAAGTCAGGGAGTGATGACGTATGTCTCGCTAACTTTAACAAGCCACCAATTTCGGGTGGCTTCAAGCACAACGTCAGAGAAAATCAAACGTAGGATTGTTACAATGGACGGTAGAATCTTTTGGTATGATGTACTGTGAGAACACCATGTCGGCCCGAAATTGATAGGGTAACGACTTTGTAGAAGCTCGCCTAAACTACATGCGTGACAGCCTCGCGTTTAGCGGCTGACTCGGCTACATGTTTAGCTCTCTAGGCATTCGTATGTGTGTGATGCCCAACGTCTTTTTGTGGAACTATGCTGCAGATCTTATGCAGCAATCCACAAGCGTTAGATAATGAGCTCGCCTTCGAGCTTGACATTGCTCGCCAGCCCATTGCACGCCACACAAGTAGAAGCTTACTGTGTCGACGGGATACATGTCAGAAGGAGAAGCAGAAGGCATAGCCCCTAGGAATGTTGGAAGAATGTATCCAAGGAACAGTGGATGTAGACTTGAGCAAGTGACAACACAGGGGACTATATGCCTATATATACATGCGGGCACTGTGACTTGGCCTAGCATATCAGAAGATCGAGGGGCGTGCTTTACAGCGATACTTCTTACGGGCTTCACTAAGGACAGTCTGTCGAGCTCGAGGACATTTTACCTTCTCCAATTGCCATACTATGACTCGGGCAGCTAATAAGCGGGCTGGCTGTTTGCTGTATCTCCGCCTTGACATCTCAATTGTTTGTTCAAGTCCATGCTCGTTGGATGATCGACTGTCTCGAGAGACAACAGGTGAGCATGACTCGGCCTGCTGCTATCTTCCTTCGCGACCTCGTTGAAAAGCGGTTCCGTCTGAGGCGTGTCGCAAGCTGGGGACATCGATCGGTATCCGAGGACTGCCTTCGGAGAGGCGAACTGGCTCAATGAGCAAGAGGGATCTCGGAGGCGCCAGCGGCTAGCGGCGTCGCATGCACTGCTCCCAAGAGGTGGCAAAGTACAAGGTGATGGGGGTGAGTGCGGAGGTGCAAAGAGATCGTCCGAGCATTCCCAGGCAAATCTGCCTGTTGCTTCGTGCTCCTAACACAATCACCGCACCACTCTCAACGCCACCTTTATAATAAGGACCCCAGCTGCCGACACACAAGTACCCGTAAATTTCTCAATGCTCTTCGACTGTCTCGCAGTCGCCTCGAGGTATTCGATCAGACCACGGTCGCGCCATCGCGAGCATACACAAGCAGGACGGCGGGGTAGCAGTCTACCTATGACTACAATGCTACCTACTTTAGGGAGCAGCTCAACAAAGACCTAATAGCATACTAACTTATGATAACAGATACATCTGCATCGCACCTCTCCGCCGCGGTAAGCTTCAGCCCCCGCGACTGTTAACTAACGCTAACGTAACATCAGATGGACAACTCGAGATCTTCAGCGCACCACGGCGCTATGTTTCTCGGCGGTAACCGTTTCATCGACAGCAAGACCAAGCGCTTCGACCTGGGCGGCTTCGAGCCTACCAAGGTCACCCTCGCAAAGAGAGAGGAACGACAGAAGGCGGAACAAGAGAAGGCGGAGCGAAAGAAAGCAGCGGCGAAAGAGGCGGAGAAGGTGGTAGTGAAGAATGCGAACCCTACCGTCCCTAAGGTCAACGAGCAATACCCGCCGTTTCGTCTTACAGAAGTGGAGAGGAAGAAGCTGGTTCCCGACGGCCCCAGGGGTGACGAGCAGTACGTGCCGCTCCGTCCTGGAGAGTCGCTGTGGGATCCGAACATGGATCCACGTCGTTTCAGCAACATCTTGGGGGGCTGGGGTAAACCGCCTGGAAAATGGGGGCGCAACAAGTAAGCCCGATCTACATCGACTTGAAAGAAGTCATTGCTTTTCCATTGGTGGAGAGACAATATTTTCTTGGAACACGCATGACAAACAAGGCTGACAAACACCCAGTTAAACGAAGCATACGAGCGAAATTCTGGAGCTGAGACTGGGGCGTCCGGAACGTTTTGCATCCTTCGGCGTCTCATAGGACTTGGACTTCGCGGCTCACATTGCAGTGGCCGGCTTCCAACATGACGGATGCGAGAGAGGGCCTCTCGTACAGAAAGAGAGCGCGCATCGTCATGGCTGTGTGTCCTTGTCATTCCCTCTCTCTTCGAGCGTGTAGCTTCGCATGTCGGGCTAGAGGGCCTCGGGCGAGGTATTCCTGTGATGTGGGTTCTTCAACGAGAAGCTTCGGTCGCTCTTGAGGCGGCGGGTGCCCTGCTGGCGAATAGTGCTTGCACTCCGCAGTTTGGTAGAATCATACATTATCGCTCTAGTTGCTGGAGCATGTGCAGCTACGTGGTGTCGTCGACACGTTGGAGTACGCCGGAGTATCGTGTGCCTTCTCGACGCTAAATCATCGCGCCACAGCCCTGTCTGTCAGCTGAAGTCCCATGGTTCTACAGAAGGCTCTAGGTGTATATGACCGACGACAAGGCACCGCCGATGCATGTGGGCATGCGCGTCTGAGCCGGCGCCGTGGCGGCTGTCGAAGCTGCTGTCGGCGGTGTCGAGATCGCGAAGATAGCAGCATAGTAGTGAGAGCATCATAGTGTTCTATCATGGCACACGCGGCCGATGTGTGTCGCTGTCGTAGAGGCGGTCGTGCGGTCGCGGTCGTGAGAGCGATCGAGGGGCTCAGGAAGCTGCGGAGAAGTCTGTCAGTAGCGCCTTCCCCTGTGTACCGCAGAACGTATAGCCGACAATGACCATTCTGTCGTCGCGATCCCGGAAGTCATGGTCAAGAAGACGAGCATTGCGGCTGTGAGCGAAGCTGGAGTCGGCATGTATGGCGCGTCATCGCGTGTCTGGTTCAGTCGGCCCGCCATCCATGATTCAGGCACGGTACACCAGCTCGGTTCCGGCATAGTGTCCTCCTTGGGTCACGTCGTGACAACGACTGCTGCAGACGTCTTCTGTATCTCTTTACATATTTACGACTTCTTGCAACCGCAATTCCGTACTTTCTTACATGTCACAAGTAACATACAGTATAGGGTCGTGCTATGTGCAGACAGGCCCGTCTGGGCTATGTGTATTGCATCTACTTCACAAGGGGTTGGAAATGTAAGTTGGTACTACACAGGGACTTGTGAGACGAAGCGCAGTCTTGACAACACTGGTCTTGTTGCGAATGTGAATCATGAGATAGTAGTTTCAGTCCGTGTGTACATGTAAGAAGATCTCCCATTGCATCCTTTCTATTCTTATCGACATCTACCAATTCATTGTCAAGTCATTTCTCAGTCCTCATATTCGCAAAGCGCCCTGACTGTCACGTATTCTAGAGGCGAAAAAGTGCATCTTTGTTCAAAGTAAAAGGAAAGGAAGCCAATAACTATTCGCTGCTCTCAGCAACAATTCTTCCGTGCTCCACCTGTTGTGTGAGAAAGCGGCAACGAGCATGTCAGACGTGTACTGTTGTAAATCGATTTGCATGCCCGACAACACATCACTTTCAGTCTGATAGAATTTCTCATGCGAGCCTCGCCATCTCCACAACTCTCACTATTCTTCTCACCGTGGCGCCATCGCCTCGAGCGTCACTTCACCGATATACCTGCGTGCAAGATATAGGAGCTCGCATTTCATATGGCCTGTTACTTCTTCAATTTGAGTCGAGTCGTTCATGCTTGATCCGGGATGACAGTCCACTCGTCACAGCTGCCAGAAACTACTGCGTCATCGTACAGTGCGTCGATATCATCTTGATACCGCAGGACAGATATTGGCAGTCCCTTTACTATCTCCTTCACCTATCCTCACTCACCTCAAATGTGGAAGCTTCTGATCTCTCGCTTATCATCGTGGTCACCCAGGCACCAGTATCTCCTTTGGAAAGCGCGCTAAGAGACGCTACTGCGCACAGCTCCTACCCTTTCTGTCCATATAAACAACGCAAGCTTTTCTCCCCGCTACCTCCAACTCCCTTACCCCACATCCCCAGCTCTCACACACGCTGCAATTAGCAGTCTCGTCCAAGCAATAGCTACACTTTCTACACTTTCTACCTTCTCCCCTCATCGTCATGTCTGACGCAGGAGCTCCCGAGGCGACTGCGACCGACGCCGGCGCTGCCCGCAAGGAGCAGCAGGCTCAAGATCTTGCGCGTGCCCAGGAAGCCGGATGGAACAACCCAGTTCCCTTCCAGTATGAGACAGTCGTTGGTGGCACTCCTGCCGAGGACGACACTCGCGACACTGCTGTCTGGCTCTCGGACGCTGCTATTTACCAGTGGGACGACGAGTTCGGCGATGTTGGAGAACCCAACCCTGAGCTCGAGAAGATGCTCTTCACCGACCAGTATCTCCAGCGCGCCGGTGGTGCAATCAAGGCGCTCTCGTTCGACGTCACTCTCTCGGGTCCCACCAAGATCAGCCCCGTCCGCAACGTAAGTCACTGAAACTTGGGCCTGCAGGTCTTCGCATGCTTCTTTGCTAAACTTTGTCAGTTCGAAGATGCCGGTCTCCACCCGATCATGCTTGACAACGTCAAGTTGTGCCAGTACGTGGCCCCGACCCCGATTCAGTCCTACTGCATCCCTGCTATCTTGACTGGACACGACGTGGTCGCCGTTGCACAGACTGGTAAGTCGCCTCGTCCGTACTCACTCTACTTCCTACTAACACTACTCAGGTTCCGGCAAGACTGCTGCGTTCCTCCTCCCGATTCTGTCCAAGCTCATGGGCAAGGCCCGTCAACTCGCTGCGCCGCGCCCCAACCCGGTCCGCTACAACCCTCTCACCGACAAAGTCCGTGCAGAGCCGCTCGTCCTGGTCGTCTGCCCTACGCGGGAGCTTGCTTGTCAGGTAAGTTTCCATCATACGAAGTACATGCTGAACGTATACTGACCTGGGTTCGTGATAGATCTTTGACGAGGCGCGTCGTCGTAGGTACCCCAGTACGAAATTCATATGAGACACATGCTGACATCATACCCTCCGTTTAGTGTGCTACCGTACCATGCTGCGTCCTTGCGTCATCTACGGTGGCGCCCCCAGCAGGAATCAGCGGGAACAGCTCGAGATGGGCTGTGATATTCTCATCGCGACTCCGGGTCGCCTCATGGACTTTATGTCTAACATCAACCTGCTGTCCTTCAACCGCCTGAAGTAAGTCAAGCAATTTTGTAAGGTACTTTATAACTGACTAACACGAACAGGTTCACCGTAATTGACGAGGCTGACGAGCTTCTCTCCAGTGGTTGGGAAGAGGCTATGGAGAAGTTGTTCGCTGGTTCAGGTATGTCGACACACTCTTCGCAGCATGGACTTCCAAGAATTACTTGCTGGACCATCTTTTGTATCACATACTGACAACCGCTTAGACCAGAACGACGACGCCGACCACACGTATCTCATGTTCTCTGCCACGTTCCCCAAGTCAGCTCGTCGTCTGACGCGGGAATACATGGACGAGGACTGCGTCCGGATCAGTATGTTTCCACTTCCTCAATTTAACGAACAACCCACTCACAATATACAGAGGTCGGTAGGGTTGGCAGCACCCATCAAAACATCACCCAGCAGGTCATCTTCGCAGAGGAGAGCGCCAAGAGCCAGGCACTGTTTGACTTGATCTTCAGCGAAGGCCCTCAACGGTACAGTTTTTCTGACAACTACAACGAGTGCGAGTCGCTAACTTTGCCATTATAGCACCCTTGTGTTCACTAACTCCAAGGTTAAGTGTGATATGGTCGACGACTTCCTATACAACAAGGGCATGCCTGTTACTTCCATCCACTCCGACCGAACTCAGCGCGAGCGTGAAGATGCTCTTCGTTCGTTCCGTACCGGCAGATGCCCCATCCTCGTCGCTACCGGAGTCACTGCGCGTGGTCTCGACGTCGCCAACGTCAAGCACGTCATCAATTACGATCTTCCCTCAACTATGCATGATGGCATCACGGAATACATTCACCGCATCGGACGTACCGCGCGTATCGGTAATGAGGGCAAGGCTACGTCCTTCTTCAACGACCGCAACGAAGATATTGGCGAAGACCTCTGCAAGATTCTGTGCGAGAGCAAGCAGGAAATTCCAGAGTTTCTCCAAGAGCACATGCCCGAGGATCCCAACACTATCGAGTGGCACGACGGCACTGACGATGAGTCTGATGACGGTCTTGGTGGTGGCTTTGGCGGTGGTGACGCGGGAGGTTTCGACGCTGAGGCTACTGGCTTCGGTGGAGAGGCTGCCGCTGATACTGGATTCGGTGGCGATGACGGCGGTTTCGGTGGAGGTGGAGGAGGCTTCTCTGCTGATGCCGACGCCGACGACAAGGCCGCTGCCTGGTAAGCTGCTTTGGTTCTCCAAAGTCCTTCACCGTCTTCCAAAAGTGCTTAGCTAGCCTGCTTCATGCGGCTTGCTTTCGTCGCCTGCGCCTCCACGGCTTCAGGCTGAGTACTCCGGTTAACGATTCACGCTTCACGACATGACGCGACAACGACTTCTCCTTCGCGGTGGTCCAGGGCCTTGCATATGAGTTGCAGGGTGTAGTACCGCTGATATGTGGCATGATGATCATGGTCAGCTAGTCTATATATACCAAATGTCAGAGTAAATCTGGAAACCATGTTCTTGTCAATGCTTTTGTGATGTGGCGTTCGGTACTTTTGACATTGCCAGGTGTAGCAACAAGCACCTTCATTCAACGGGTCCTTTTCAAATAGGTGTATGCCCCGGAGTTGTCAAGATCAGAACCAGAAAGTATCTACATTGGGCATGAACTGACACAAGACAGTGCTAATAAGAAGTGCCCAGGTGTGGTGGATGACCCCTGCGATGCTTCGCGCAATCAAGCTTTGGCCTAGCCGGGGCCGGCTTGAAACACCATCAACAATTTCGGCAACGCACGATCTCCCTGTATCGCATCGCAGCGCGAACAACATCTGACGTCACACCCGACCATGGCTTCCGTGCCTTCCAGCTGGGCACACAGTCCGCGTCCCCCTTAGTCCTTTTGAACGCGCAACGCACATTGCTCACTCAGCATTCAATGCGTGACGCAGCCGCATACAACGAGTCCTCCGCGTCATGAACGCCGTCGCCCTGTCTACCTCCGTGTCATAATCACGATGAGCAGCTATTTCCATTCGATTGCCTATTTTTTCCGCCTCCCCTTCCACATACAATGGCGGTAGGAGATCCCGTAATGAATAATGCGCGAGGCCGACACTGACTGCATCCAGCACTGCGCTTGTCCAAATACCGCGATTCGTTCCTCTCTCCATCCTGCACGTCACGTCGCCTAAGGGGCCCCATCCTTTTCTCATATCGCTGCCGAGTCGAAAGGGCAACCTCATCTATATCTACGTCTTTGTTCCGCCGAAACCAGTCGACCTCGAAGGCAATGGCGACCAGGAGAGGAAAGAGACTGGGGAATGGCGTGTGCCTGTGGTGCTGGATTTTCATGGTACGAAACCGGAATGTTTATGAAGACGCTCGTGGCTAACAACACTAGGCGGAGGCTTCATAATGGGATCGCCCTTGGAGCAAGCCCCTTATGCGTCGATGATGTCGCGTGAGCTCGGCGCCGTAGTCATCAGCGTATCCTATCGCATTGGACCCTTCCACCAATTCCCCGCCGCTATTCACGACGCGGAAGACGTCTTGTCCGCGATCCTAGACACAAGTGGAGTTTCGAAAGCCGGCAAGGTCCTTAGAGAGGAAATTCAGCGGTACTACTCCATAGTACGGGATGGCGCACTGGAAAAGAAGAAGAAGGAACCTCTTGCACCACATCTTGAGCACGTCAAGACCATCACCCTCGACCCTACACGTCTCGCGATCTCAGGCTTCTCAGCAGGAGGAAACATCGCCTTGAACATGGCTATATCAGTACCGCCTTGTCCTGAACTCGGCATGTCGACTACGATCGGTCCTCGCTCGCGCACGAATGAGCCTGCGCATGCAGACACCATGTCGCCTATCATGCCCGAAAACCGCAGAGCCACTATCCTAGACGATCCCTTCGAGTCGTGGCCCTCTCTTCTACCTCCCCCTCAAGCACAGCCCCGCATGCTGCCGCTCCTCCTATTCTACCCTTCGCTCGACGCACGCCTACTCCCACACGAGCGCCCCATGAAGCCCTTGCCCAATGCGCTGCGACCAGACGACCACCACAAACAGAAGCCGAAAGCACCTGGCCTATTCTCAATCATGGGCCCGACCTACCTCCCGCGCAAACTACGACCGCACCCGCGAGCCAGCCCCGGTTTGAACGACCCAATGCACATCCAGAAGAACGCCGCCATCCTCCTCGTCCTACCTGAAAAAGACACCCTAGCCGTGCAAAGCGACGTCTGGGTCGACAAAATGAACAACAACGACTGGAACGGGCCTGTACGCTTCGGCGACGGGCGCTCAGGCGACTGGGACGGACGCCAAGGTGGACAAGCGGGATCGGACAATGTGCCCAGTAGCCAGAACGGAGGCATGGAAGTGTGGCACGCACCTGGGTGCAGACATGGTTGGACGCAGTTTCCGGATACTTTTGTACCTCAGCATGAGCGCAGTGAGAGGGAGCTGGTGTTTGCACGGACGCTGGATTTTGTCAGGGATAATTGGAGGAAGGAGTTGCAGGTTGAGAAGCGGCAGCTGGGGAATCAGATTCAGGAGTTGAGGAGGTTGAGTATACCTGGGGAGGATGAATAAGATGGAGTTCAAGTGCAGCTGTACGTCTGATAATAGAAATCACTACATCGAAAGCGATATCTTTGCATAGGGGCGAGTCTTGGGGCGAGACGAGAATCACCACAGCTGTTCTCGATAGTGAGTAGGTGTTCTGACATGAACGTTCAGCAAAATATCTGTATTGTGCGATGTATGAGGCACGTATCTGGTACTACAACTTACAGGGAAAGAATGTTAGACAGAGTACCTGTCTTGTGTCCCATACCCAATCTCCAGCAATCGTCTTACCCCATAGCCTCCACGCACTCCCCGGAGTTTACCCCAGTGTACTATATGTTGTTGGTCTCTTGTTCGGTATTACTCGCACTGGATCAGCGGGTCGTGAAACAAGCAGGTGACTAGGAGAAATGCCGAGCCGCTTGGCTGAAGTAAGGAGTGTCTTGGGGGGAAGGTTGTGTGTAGCTTAGGCGGCTTGGCCCCAGGTGCGGGATCGACGGGACGTTGTTGTGTGACGGTGGGTGATGGGTGAGATGGGATTGGTGCGGTAGAGAAGGGGGGAAGGAGGGATAGAGTGTCTGGTGATGTGGAATGATAGTACGATGTGAACGGCCAGGTCTAGAGGTGTGCAGACATACTGTAGTGCTGTTGATATACTTCTTCACCCATTACGGATCAGGGGTCTTGTTCGCAGCAAAGCAACATCCCAGTCTGTCACTGCTAGCTCTTCGCATGTCGAGACGAGTAACCCAGCTTCTAACGTTTTAGCCAGTTTGAAACCACACTGCACACTTCAGGCAAGTATGGCGCAAGCAAGCAACATTAGTACGCGCGCCGCTGCCGAGTCAAACTAGCAAATGAGGGGTAATCCCAAACTACATCGCTCGTACTCTCCACATTCCAACACGTGGTGCTGGTGGAGGAGAGCGCCGATGTATGTGTGTTTACGACGCTGCTGATATCACGCGCATATGATGAGGATCGGTTGTTCGGGAATGGGAAGGGAGGAACTACGTCATATCGCGATGCAGAGACAAGGATTAGATGTAAGAGGACGGCAGACAGCTGTTCAGGCCTGACCGCAAGTAGCAAGCCGTGCCGGCTACCGGGTAATACCCAAGCTGCGTACTGTACACTGCGTAAGTTGTGTGGGGTACCTTTTCCTCCTACACAGCCGTAGCAGATACGTATGGGAGGAGTACGAAGCAACAGGACGCTGGTATTGGCGCGAAAACCACGCGTGGGGGTTGTTAAGCAGGAGCGTCACGCGTCATGGGGTACGGGTGCCTTCCCCGCGAATACAATGTCGGCGATTGGGACAGGCTCGTTTGGAG
>Ga0265797_10005030_pt1 | contig 19621 bp, 20 predicted proteins | sample P2T30metagenome_FD_192433 | JGI IMG/M metagenome (GOLD analysis project Ga0265797, IMG submission 192433) | Plant litter microbial communities from East Loma Ridge, Irvine, California - P2 T30 | ecosystem: Environmental > Terrestrial > Plant litter > Unclassified | place: USA: California... | reverse complement strand
CCTGTTCTCGAACAACCTCGGTAGGACTGGGGCTTGCTCCTTGATCATCGACGGCTTTATGCGCTCCTCCGTTTAGAATCCATTCGTTGTAACGTTGTGTTACGCTCTGGAGTAGGAAGTCGACATCTTCCCTCTCAGTCTTCAGTAGACCTCTTTGCTGACGTGGCATACCCTTGAAATAGACGTCTGACAAATCCATGTTCGCAGCAGACGTGAAGTGGCTCACAGCAGCATCCCATTCGCGCAAACCAGCGCAGCCACGGCCACACCAGTATTCGGAACGTGCGAGTAGGCTGCGGCTAGATCTAGCTTCGGCAAGTTGGTATGCTTCGACAGCAAACCTATGTATTCTCTTGTAGTAGGACCGTACGATTGCCTCGGCCTCAGCCTCAGACTGTTGTGCCCGGGGTGTGCGCTCCATGGAGTTGATGATTGACTGTAGAACTACGCAACGATTGAGGTACGTTTGGCATTGGATCAGACCCATGGCTATCCTAAATCCGTTGCTCGACTTTTCTTCAATGGGGACGCCATTCGCGATGGATTCAGGCGTGATATCCGAAGGGGTTTCGTTGCTGATGTGTTCATCTCTTTCTCGAAAGGGTTGACTTAATGGCGATGCGCAGTCGGAAGATTTGTCGTGTTTGGGGGGAGTTGGGAGACCGTTGATGTATGCAGATACATCGTTAGTACGATTCGCGACGCCGTTGAGGGACTCATGGCCGAGGGCAGCGACTTCTAGGGGCTGCTGAACGTTTGCGAACATCGCGATGAAATAGTCAGAAGAGCAAAGCTCCTAATAAGTTCGGGCAAATGTGTCTTGCGATAGCATAGATCTATCAATTTCCAGACTAAAGATGTTCGTGCTTTGGGAATGTCTCAAGCCGCGCCGCATTTGATGTAACGCTCTCCATAACAACTCTTTGTCTATGTCCTGCAGCCCTGCGCGAAAGCGGAAAACGCCAACACAAAGGACGGCACGGCTCCTCAAGTAGTGGCGAAACCGCTATGTCTGTGCGAACAAAGGAGCGCTGTATTAAAAGTTCATCCCCTGAACGGCGGAGTGCTGCCATGACTTCCCATGACGACAGACCAGTATGACATGGTAGTATTACTCTCGGTGATGTTCATCGCTCTTTGATTTGACCCAGCGGTAGGGCAACGACATTCGTCTCGCTTTCGCGGAGGCGCGCTGCCTAAGTTGCGCACTGGTTCGACGGCGCTTGTTCTAGGAAAGGTCAGTATTGTGTAGGGTGTTGGGCTCGACGCTGAGTTACCTCTGTGCCCTTATCCTCCAGTTGGGCGAGCAAGCCTTCCATAGTGCGGTTCTCATCAAAGCCCGACCGACGCTTGGTACAGCGCAGCAGATCCAGCTCATCATCGTAAGACTTGCGAAACTCCCTGGCTTTAGCGGAGAGGTCGTCGTCGCAAACGGTGCTGAAGGCTTCTCGGGCTTGGTGGAGTTGACGCAGCTCATAGTACAACAGGCCACGCTGGTATTGTATGCGTGGCAAGAAGCTTTGAAGCTCAGAAAGACGGTCGCAGAGCTCTACGGCTTCGCTGCACGTAGCTAGCGCATCAAGGAGCTCATCGGGGCCAGAGGCTCTTAGAATGTTGCTCTTCAGGAGTAAGCCTTCGGCGCGAGCCTTGTAGCTGAGCGGGCCTTTCAGGAGTCGCTCAACCTCGACCAGGGCAGTGCCGTAGTTACGCTGAGCGGTACACTCTTGTGCGCGCTTGAATAAGGGGTGGGTGCAATCTTCGGAAGGCCGTCGCAGGTGAGTTGGCTCGATCTCTTTCGGTAAGCATACAGTAGCGGTACCAAAAGTGAAATTGACCTGAAGGTCCTCAGTACCGTCGAAGGTAGCAGGACGGTGGTTCTCGCGCTCGCCAGAGATTGTCTGGAGACGTTGTTGTTGAGCTCGCTCGTTTTCCAACTCGGCTTGCGTAGCAAAGCACACGTCTTGCAGCTCGTGTAGGCGGGATGTCTGAGCTTCGAAGGCCGCTTTATATTGGAGCGCCACAGCCTGCCAGGTATCCCGGTCGACCTTGAGGTCATGGACGATGCGTTCGATTTCGGAGATTTGTTCCATGCTGATCGGCGGCATCGTAGTAATGCACGAATCAATATGTTTGTGGTGGTGTCCAAAGTGACGGGGTGGATGTGGCCGTTGGCTTGGCTACAGACGAGTCGGTGCCTGGGTGATGTTTAAAGCAAGCGCAACCTACGAAGAGCAGGCGCGGTGGATGGGTCCTGGTCACGCCTTCTCCAGAACCGGCATATTGTAAGTTGCACCAGGCGTCGTCAGATGTTAAAGCCGCCATGCCTCGACGCTTCGACGAACCTCCATAAGCCAGCTTCTTGGGCTGCTTTTTTGACTGATGCAACTTCATCCAGGTCTACAGCGCGATTAATCTCACTATATCGCACGTCTTTCTTAGTCGAGGGTGAGGCTTCAACACCGCCTGGCTCAACAACGCCCTGGCTTGCACGGCCGCGTCGCTCCTTGCCCACATGAGCTCTTGGGAAATACTGCTCCATAATATGCACCATGATGTCTTTGCTCACGTTCTCGGCAAGCCACTTCACGATCTCTCGTCCTTCGTCCTCCATGCCGGGCATCACCAGGTGTCGCACTAGCACTCCCTTCTTGGCGATGCCGTCAGGAGTGAAGCAGAGGTCACCCACTTGCTCGTGCATGGCCTTGATGCTCTCCATAGCCACCTTTGTGTATCCGTCTGCCTTCAGTAACCGACGGCTTGTCGTGTCACGCCACACCTTGAAGTCGGGGAGGTAAATGTCCACCAGTCCATCCATCAAGTGTATGCTCTCGAGCGAGTCGAATGACGACGTGTTGTAAATGATGGGTATGTGGAGACCGAGATCGCGCGCATGCAGAATCGATAGGCAGACCTGGGGTACGACATGTTCGGGTGTAACGAGGTTGATATTGTGGACGCGGCCCACGTCCTGCAGCTTCATGAACCATTCGGCGAGTTGCTCTGGTGTCAGGTCGAAGCCGTTGCGCTGGTGGGCTATATCGTGATTCTAGACACGGCGTTAGTGCGCATGCTACGACGAAGGACAGGACAGCATACCTGGCAGAACACGCATCTTAGGTTGCACCCAGAGAAGAAGACGGACCCGCTACCATTGTGTCCCTGGAAACAGGGCTCCTCTGATCGGTGTCAGCACGAACACGCCTAGGATGTGCCGACTTTAACCCACCACCAAAGTGAGGAGCGATAGTGTTGACTTTGACAGTCTCGGCTCCTATCAGACACGTGCCTGTCGTTTCGTAACGGTTGACACCGCACAGCCGGGGGCAGAGATTACATTCGCGCAGATGAGCATACGCCAGGGATCGCTTCTTGGCGGCTTCCACTGATGAGAGCAGCTGATAGCGCGGTATGTAGTCGTCCAGGAGGTATGGCGGCGCGAGGTAGAGGTTTCGTCGGAAGGGTATGCCTCGGGCGCGGAACGAGGGGCGTCCATCAGCACCAAGCCTCAAGGCGGGTCGCGTTCGCCAGCTGAAAGCCATTTTAGCAGGCCCGAAGAGGACATCGAGTTGGTAAGACAACGACGCGTACGGTCAACGTGTGGCGCGATGCTGCGGTTGAGGTGCTGCAGCCATAGCGATGACGAAAGCCCCACTTGCCGAGGCTCTAAAGCCGCGCTATCCCCGGATTGTCCCACCCCCAAGTACTTTGAAGGGTATCAGGAGGCTTTTCAGGAGCAACTACCTGCCTCCGTGTACAGTCGCCTTCATCCCCGCCTTCGTCCCACGTTACCGTACTACCACATCTCACGCGTATAGAGTACTTCATCTTTGCAATAGCTCCGCGCCGAAAGCTTAGTCTGCGAACGGCTGTAGGTTGCTACACCAACAATGCTAGGCCGGTGGTTTGCTTTGGCACTATATCCAGGAACGATCGAATGGGTTTCAGACGAGCCTACCAGCTGGAGCCATATCATGGTGCCGTGATACCTTCCCCGCCCGGAGCCTGGGAACACCGACAATAATTGACCACACGAATGCAATACTCTGGTATGATCTATTCAAACCACAAGCCAATACACTTCAAGCAACATCGTGCACCGTGACAGAGCGGTGTGAACAGACTAAAGAGCTGCATTACCATCATTCAAGCCCATATCACGCGATTCCGCGTCATCTACATCCTCTATCACTACTAGAATGCGGATTCAGGTAGGACAGCTTAACATGATAGTTCAGAGGAAGTTGGTTGCGAGAATGCGGATCTGCACAGCTACCCCAACATGGCGCTTGTCGGGCCTAGTCGCTGACAGCCCTCAAGAGCTAATGGACGTCTTCACCGTTAGCAGAAACAAGCTTGCACATCTGGAGAAGCAGAGAAATCCGCCCAAGACAGTATCTTTAGCAACCCACCAAATGCGATCGATCAATTGCTGTAGCTACCCGTCTGGTGCCCCGACAATACCCACATCTCGGTCGCCAATACCCGCGTGCCTTGCCGACACGCGAATGACAGCTTCGTCGTACTTTGTACTGTTTCCGAAAGTGGACTCATCGCCGCCTTGTTGAGCAAAACGACTACGTAATCGTGCTACTTGGTCTTGGAGTCGCTCTTGCCTTCTTGGGTGGATCTTGTTTTGGTATTGCTCGGTGTGTTGCAAGCCGCGACTTCCCCAGGCACAGCCAATGCGACTTCCTAGCTGCTGGTAGGCAGTCACTTGCCTCGCACAAGAAAATCTGCAAGAACGGCACAGCCTTCATCTTAGCTTGTTAGCCAGCATCGCCCAAGCGTCCCACCTCACTACCACTGCACTTCTTCCTCACGTATAAGAGCATCACGGCGAAGCATCACTACTTCAGCATCGACAGCTTCAGCTTCCACACATCAGCATCTTCCACCCAATCATCGACCCCTCAGACATCAAAAATGCGCATCTTCGCTCTCCTTCCCGTCCTCTTCGGCCTTCCAGCCTTTGCTGACCTGGTCGAAACCAAGTTCCCGACATTGCTTCTGCCCATGAAAAGCTCCCAGCCGGACACCGCTTTCTATACCCAGGATGACGCGACCGTCAGCCGCAATGTAAGTGTCTACAAGACCCACATCATGAGCGTGCCAGCTACTAATCCGTCGGCCAGAACAAGACAGACACCGAACAATGGACAGCAATCAACTTCGACGTCCCCCAGATTGACAATGTCAAGATCTGCCGCCTGCGATTCCTCATCAATGTCGACCCCTTCAAAAACGCCCCACTTACCCTCAAGGGCGACGCTCCAATGGCTATCAGCATCTCTCGCATCGAAGCCAAGCTGGTCAACGGCCGTAGTACCTGGAACAATAAGCCCGCCATCACTGAACACTACGATGCCTACACTCTGACGGCGAACGGCGCATCCGAGGTAGTCAGCAAATGGTTCGAGTGTCCCATGAAGAAGGCCGCACAATTCGTCATTCATCCGGCTAGCAAGAGAGACTTGGAGCTCTACTGGTTCGAGCTGAACTACGGTGCCGACGATGGAGGCCCACACGGAGTTGTGCTGGAAATGCACTCTTAGGTGTGCAGGCTTCAGATCACATCAGGGTGAGTGAAGACAGATACGGTGGGCAGGAGAATGAGTGGATGAGTTATCAATGGTGGAATTGTCTCTAGAGATCCTACTATTATCCTGAAAGCAGCACAGTAAACGCGTTTTCGATGCCATGCTTCACATATCCTCCGCGTCATCTCTCGCCAATGTATCGACTATCCTCTCCCAGGCCCTCTCCATCAACCCCGCTCTTTTTGTGCTTTGCACGACACCAGTTTGATCGACCACTACAGTTACTGTAGGTTTCAGATCAGTTAACGGTGTGATTTGATGCGTCAGATCCGTCAATTCGACTATTTCGTTGCCTTGTTCGTCGAGTCTTTTGATGACCACGATGCCGGGTGGGTAGCGACTCGAATGCGTAGGCATGAAGGTGTGTAGTTCGATGACGCTGTCGGTTCGTTTGCACGACTTCAACGAATTCAGTCGGCCGTATGGCGTAATCGAGTCTGACTTTTGGGTTTTGTAAGGCGTGCTGTGTTTGGATTGGGTGCTGTTCAAGATGGTTGCGATAGTGGATGGTGTGAATGCTGAGCAAGCTGACGGCGTGAGTGTTGAACAACTGTGTGGCGTCTTCGCATAAGAATCAGGCGTTTGTGTCGCTTGATCAGCGAAGAGGTGTTGTCGTGTAGCTCTTCTTTGTTGTGATGACTTGGGTGCGTTGCAAAAGTGGCTGGGCACTTCACTGCGAGCGGAGCATGCGTCGCCTCTCGACGATACAACAGCACCGTCGCTCCCAGACTCTTCTTCTCCGTCGAAACCATGGTAAACCGACTCATGACTGCCGTGAGGGTGCTGATACGGCGAGCCCATACCCAAACAATCGGCCTCTTGAACGAGAAAACAGGAACGCACGAGAGCAAAGCGCGGGTCCAAGATGCAAACAGGAACCAGAGGGGCTCTCCAGTTCATAACCAATATATCCCTCGAAGACGGCATCCACCGATAGCTTTCCAGTTGCATAATGGTTATGGTTGTAGAGAAATACCGCACGCTAAGCCCGAATGGCTGTGTATCCAGAAGCGAATTAGACGTGGTAGTATGTGGCGTTCCGTAAAGAACAACACTTCAAGCCTACAATCGGATCGGAATTGGAGTTTAACAGAAAATGTATGGTATGGAGTATTCTCCGTACGCCGGAGCACTTTGCTTTGGCTTCTTTGCCGATTCAGCGCTGTTCGGCTCCTTTTGAAGGCAGTGCGATGTCTTCCTCGCTAGCTTCTTGAGACGTGTCAAGATTGCTTGATCAAGGCAGTCGCGCTTGTGGCTTGTTCCGGTGGGAAGATGTTGCGTGAAGTACTTCATTATTGTGTCAGCGGTGATGGTTCGTATGGTGGTGGTTTGTATGACTGTGGTGGTTTCTGCGGCTGAATATTTTTGGTATGGTAATTCAAGTTGGGAAGTATGGAAGATCTGTAATGGAGAAATGGGCCAGATTATATACTTACACTTCATGAAGTGCTGCCCACGCAGAGGAAGTTCATGTTGCGGAAGCGAGGTCTGTACCATGGTTGCTGAATGCACCCAACAGCGCCGCGCACCAATGAACTGGAACTATGGGCCAGGAAAAAAAAAGGCAACGAACTCCATCCACCGAAACCTCGGGTTACAGCACTACCTGTTCTTGCAACAGCTGGTGTCTTTCTTCTTGATCATGATTGGCCCGATTCGGGCCAACCAAGAGCCTAATCCTATTTTGGAAATATTTGCTAGCGTCTATAAACACGACTAGCATTTGTAATACTCAGGATGCGGAAGAGAACTTTGGGAGAGTATAAGTAGCGGTAGGAACTGCAGGGAGGTATTGAGCAGAACAGTCGTTCTTACCTTTCAATATTCGCTGACATTCTTCTACATTCAGTTCAAAGTCAGGACTTGTCATCAGCTCACCATGTCTACACACTCCGCCGTTGCAACAGTGGCTAAGAAGGCGCGTCTTGAGATCATCCAAGTTCCCACTACAACTCCCGAACCGCAGCAGGTTCGCCTTCGTGTTGAGTGGACTGCTTCCACACCCCTCGATCTACATCAAAACGACGGAGCCTTACTCGTAAAGCACCCTCAGGTCCTTGGTGACAGTGTCGCTGGTACCGTGATCGAAGTAGGATCGGACACCAAACGACTGAGGGTTGGAGACAAAGTGTTTGGCTTTACCTGGAAGACCCAAGCCCAAAAGGCCTACCAGGAGTTTTGTACTACAGACGAATGGCTTCTGGCCAAGGTAAGCTACACCCCATCTTGTCGATTTGTCAGGCGAATGCTGAAGTGTTGTAGCTACCCGAAGGCTTCACTCTGATGGAGGCTGTAACGCTTCCTAATAACTTCGTAACTGTGTTCCACTCTCTTACGACAGACCTGGGCCTGGAAACACCCTGGCCGAAACCCGAGAACTATGTGCCTGACGATGCCGACTCTGCGATATTGGTCTGGGGTGGCTCATCGTCAGTGGGTCAATTTGCCATCCAGATTCTGCGCTACTACGGTTACAAGAACATTCTGGCGACAGCGTCTCAGAAACACCACGAGAAGCTACGCATCCTTGGCGCGCATCAGGTGTTCGATTACAACAACCCGGATGTCGTTGAGTCCATTCTGAAGTCTGGTGGTGACCGAGGAGTTCCACTGGTCTATGACTGCATCGGCAGCCTGAAGGGTAGCATCGCACCGATCGCCAAACTTGCGAAGAAAGGTTCCAAAGTCGCCATACTACTACCCGTGGTTGTGCGCGATACGACCGAGACCGAAGACCCGGAGTATGAGATGGATGTGGGCAAGGTGGCTGAGTGGAATGACGGAGTCGATGTAAGAGGCGTTCGAACACATTTCTACCAAGACGTGAGTCATCCTGGTTTCATGTCAAAGCAACGCAGCTAACACTCCCCAGAATGAGTTCTTCAAACACCATCTTCAGCCCGACATCATGCCCACTTTGTTGAAGGATGTAGTCGTGACGCCGCAAAAGCAAAGGATCGTTGAGGGCGCGACGCTGCTGGAGAGGGCGCAGAAGGCGATGGACATGCTGAGACGCAAAGAAGCGAGTATGGAGCGTCTTGTCTGGCGTGTCAGCGACGCATAGTTAGTGATAATAAATCGTTGGTATATCTCTTGTGAACTTGCAAGTTCAGTGGAGAGGGTGAAGAGCCAGATGGATGGTTGGCCTGTGGCTGAATGGATGGCTGGGCATGACGCGCTTACCGAAACCAGCCAGTAGCGCGCCTTGAACATTCAACTGCGCACGTGCGGGCATCTCTGATTTGAACACTAGTCACAGGAACATGAACGAGCGAACAATCCCAATCAATGCGCAATGCAACCAACTACCCTGGGTGATCTCTTCCATGCTGTTAGTCCTTCACTCCACGTTGATCGTACGCCTCGGCATCGCCATGATCACTAGTCGATGTCCAGGTCTCTGGTAGATGCGGAAACTAATCGAACCCGCATGTTGATCACTACCGTCCTTACATTTCGATGGAAGGTGAGGGTATATTCGAAGGTCCAAGGCTATAATGAGTATGGCTAAGCTTTCTCGGCAACGGTATTCCCCATGTCTTCGAGAAGTCTACGAGCAGACAAGCTATTCAAAGATCGCAGAGCTTGAGTGGCCTAATTGAAGAGGGGTAGGTTGTGGCCGACCGCGTGCGAGACCTTCGCATTAGGAGGCACTCTGTATCAAACACTAGATCACCGACTTCCTTGCGGCATCCGGTCCACCCGTAGCAGTATTCCTACACAGCCATACTGTGCGACAACGCCGTTTCCACAGTAATGTGGCGCCTTTAATCACCGCAGAGTAATTCGGTCTCCGGCGCCGCAAAGGTGCAAGAAAGATGCATGGGAAGGACTCAGGTCCGCTGTGGAAGACATGCGGTCACTTCGCACCCACCAAATCCACACAGCGCTAACGCCTGGACCGGACACCGATCTCCTCTCACTGAGCTGTTCATAACCTCGGAGATGAAAATGTGGTGTTGACGAAGGATCGAGGCGACTCAGCATCATCGCACGCGAGATTGAGCGGCTCCACCAATTTCCGAAGGGCTAGCGCAAACCGAAGCCGCCTTCCGATCAAGCCACTGCCACCGGTTCAGTCAGATTTCATCCAACGCAGGACAAAAACTCTTCGAACTCTTCATATGGCGTTCAATGCATCGCAGAAAAGGAAGCGCGCGGTATCGATAGGCATGACGCAGTTGAAGATCCTGCAATATGGCCGACCAGGTCGGTGGGGAGCGCCACAATCGCATGCATTAAGCCTCGGAGCACCTGAAACCCACCGTACGTTCGCGACCGTTTCAACCCAGGATCATGGGCGCTTCTACCAGGTAGGACGGTTCGTCTATACTGCCGTCTAGGGTTAGCCACTTACGAGAACCGGTTGGTTTCCTGTCAACAGGCATGGTGGCCGCTGTCGCGGGAACATGTTTGCTTGGCCTGCAGTATCGAACGGCACCCTGCGATCTTAGTCACAACATCGCTCCCTGTGACTGGTGGATGAACCGGTTCAAGCATGACAAGAGGACCCACGCCACGTCTGACATCTCAGGAACAGGCAGGGCGTGGGAGTCGTTTGAATCGGGGGCACAGTAAGCGCTGTTCGAGGCTGCAATCCATCGGTCACTTGTTTCGCATGTTTAATGACACGGCCCACAGATTGAGTGGTGAACAGGAATAGTGCCATGCCGCCGTATCGTATATAGGTATCTTGGTACTCTTGGGTTTCCTCCATCAAACAACAGTTTCTTCACTTCCAACCACAGCTTCTTTGTGCATCTTAGGTCCGAGACCTCACGTTCTTTTCAACACCACATTCATTCATCACACTCGTTCACGAAGCTAGTCTTCCGTCGATCAATACAGCAACTCTCGCTCTTCTCAAACAACCCAACAACAATCACAATGAAGTCCTACACTGTCGCCGCCGCCATTGCCGGCTTTGCCTCTTCCGTCGCCGCCCACGGCTTCATCAGCGAGCCCGCTCCTCGTATGCCCGGTGATGGCCTCAAGGCTGCCTGTGGTGACCAGTTCTACAACACCCAGTCGTCTGACCACTATGGCAATGTCCAGGGTGCTCTCCAGAACCTCGGACAGGGTGACCACCCCGACTGCCGCCCGTGGCAGTGCAAGGGTGTGCCATTCACCGATGCTGGCGAGATCTTCGAGTACACCGCCGGACAGGTCATCCCCATGAAGGTTGAGATCCGTGCTCCTCACGACGGTGTTGCCAACGTTTCCATCGTCAACATCGCTACCGACAAGGTTATCGGCGAGCCTCTCATCAGCTGGGACGAATACGCCCTGACCTCCTCTCCCATGTCTGCTCACCCTGACTGGACCTCGTTCGACATCACTATGCCCGATGTCAGCAAGGAGTGCGCCAACAAGGGTGACTGTGTCATTCAGTGGTTCTGGGACGCCCCCAAGATCGACCAGACCTACGAGTCCTGCATTGACTTCACCATGGGTGGTGGCTCAGGCTCTGGCAACGCCTCTTCCCCCGCGCCTTCAGCTTCCCCCAAGCCCAGCGCTCCTGCCGCATCCGCCCCGGCTGCCAGCTCTGCCGCTCCCTCCAGCACCGTCCCTGAGGCCACTGCCACCCCCACTCCTACCGCCGCTGAGGAGGCCGCTACCCCTGTCGCCACCGGTGGTTCCGACTCTGGCTCCGACTCCAGCCTCCCCGAGTCCTTCACCATGGACACCTTCATCACCTGGCTCCGCGCCAACGCTGGCACCGGTGTCGCTGACAAGGTCCGCCGCATGGTAGCTGCCCAGCGCGCCCACCCCCGTGCTTTCCGCGTCTAAATCGCTTAGACAAATGCTTTGTACGATAGGTACGACATACAAAACTTCTTGTGTAGAGAGGGGGAGATGGCTAGAGTTACTGTTCGATTCTGTTGTAAATATACAATTCAATGATGCACATATTTGCTCGCCTTGCGCGGCGCTAAAAACCTTGTCGAAACGTGTTTCTTGTGATGTTTCTGCTCTCTACTTCATCTCTTATTCAACTTTAAGATTTGTTAGTATCGGTGACAAATTGGAGCTTTGCAGCTTCGCGAACGGTGATCGGACTTTCCTGCTTTGCTTTGTCCTTAAGAAGAATGGCGAGGTAGGGCAAGAGAGTTATCGGCTTCGCGGTTCCGTCAATGACGTCACCATCACCTAGAACACGCGACGCGTCTCCGGCGCGTCGGCCACCTAGGTACCCGTGGACTTGTCAAATCCACCACCCTTCTCGAATGCGCATCCACTATCCAAATGTATCATTGCATGGCTGCGGATCGAATGTCATAGTATTGACGATTCATTAAACTACGGGCTAACAATAGATTACAACATAAGAATAGAGCTCCCACAGCTCCGCGAATGACGTCTCCAAGACCGAAGTCCACACTCTAATTACAGCGCCGCCAAAGCTCTCCATCTTCATTACTGAACGACTCTGGACAACAAAAGATAATGTACAAAACAAAAAGTTCAAACAGTACCACAAATTTGTACAGCGCCAACGTATACTGGGAGATAATCAATCGGGACCAGTTGCCACACTACCCAGGTGGTCAACAAGTGGAGGAAAGAAGGTCGAAAAGAACCACTGCAAGTACAAAGTACGTCTCCTAGCGCTTGCGAATGCAAAGGTACGTTGCCCCGTCATCCGAGATAGTACGTACCCACCTTGCACAAGAAGAAAACTGAACAGGTCCGCAGCCTACATTAACATGGAAACATGCAAAGTAGGTAACTTAACGTCGATGTAGGTTCCAGATCTGTTCAGGTTCTTCCTAGGTTGATCTGTACCCATGGTACCAGGGCTGGTTCTGACGGCTGCTGGGGGTACCTGACATTCAGTGCCCGCTGTCCTGGTGCTGCCAGGGGTCGAAGACGTTCCCACCTACAACATCATTCACGGTGAACGAGGGCAAAAGCTCCATATCGGCAAGGCAAACACCCATCTCGGGATGTTGCGCGAAGAGGTTGGCGTTGCTCGACGCGTCGTCTGGCGGGAACGGTTCCACACCATGCTGCCAGTCCTCAACTCCTGGAAAATCCGAGCTGCCAGCTGGATCTAAGTGTGCGAACACGTCATGAGAGGATGCGTCTGACCGAATTGCATGTCCCCAAGGACTGGAGAACGGGTCTGTGTTCCTGTTCGGTGGCTTAACGTCGTCGGGGCTAGCTGAAGCTGAGAATCTGCTCCGTGGCATTGGCGGAGGTGGGAAGGGCGAATGCTGAGTAGGTGAGATTGAGGTAATCGGTGAAAGAGGCTGGCCCTGTGGAGTCTGCGCTTGTGTGAATGATGGCTGCATAGGAGGCGACGATGCGGATATGTGGCATTGGTCGAAGGAGGTATGGTACGATCGAGGTGGAGGACGCATGGCCGGAGCCTGAGGTGCTAGGAATCTAGACGGAGGGCTGAAGGCCGTCATTCGCTGGGCCACTGGTGTAGTGAAGTACGGTGAGCCTATCGGTCCCGAAGACTCCTGTGGTATGTTTCCACGCGACAACGGCAGCTCGGAAGCCGGTGAAGAGTGACCACGCGCCTGCCCGGTCCGTGAAGCAGCGCTGGTACGAGCCCTCTTCGATGCGCGCGGATTGTCATCAGGTATACTGTGACCTTTCGCGTTTGGCCTCTTGCTATTACCCACTCGGTTCTGATCCTTACGCTTAGAGTACGCCTTAGGTGCGTTGACAAACATGCGGATCTGCCACGCCGAGCACATGACGTTCTCGCAAATGCACTTCTCTTGTGCGAGGGCGGTGACGATGTTATCTAGCCGGCCGGCACAGTCGGTGTCCTTGTCCTCGTCCTCGCCCTTGCGCTCGTCGTTGACATAGTCGTTCTGTTGCCAACCGCGGAATCCTTTCCTGACCTGCTCGAGCAGGCAGTCAAACACCTTGTGCGCGTATGCTTCCACCAAGTCGGACTGGTAATGCGGCTCTTCGATCCATCTCTTCCGCGCGGTTGATTTGGGGTTATCTCTAGCATGATCGCCGCTGACCATCGCGTTGTAGATGCGCTCTACGTTGCGGTCGCGATCACGTTCAACCATCTCGATGGTTGGGTCAGTGGCAGGATCCCTCCATGGCTCACGGTTGAATCGCATCTTGTTCTGTCGGTATTCCTTCGCGTGCCCGGAGTCGTTGAAAAGACCTCGGAACGGTTCGTAAAGCTGATGTGCCGCCTGCGGTGCCATGCTAGAACGTTCTGTCGACGGCATAGGCGCGAGCGAAGGGCCTTCCCTGGAGATAGACCGCTGATGTATCGAGTATGCATGCGCGGGACCTTTGCTCATGAGTTCGCTGTCCCGACAGCTCGGGCTGGTCAGATCAACGTAGCTATTGACGCCACGCAAATGGTTGTTGTCGCTGTGGGGAACGAATCGAGATGTCTGCATGGCAATACGTGGATCGTGCGATACGGTAGCGGCCGCATCGAATCCGGTATCCGACATATAAGATTGGCTGAAGTCGTTTGCATGACCGTAGCGTTGGCCGGAAGGCCCGCGGGATCCATGCGAGGATCCCGGGTTCTGGGGACTGTGTGTGGCCTCTCTCAAGTAGCTGCGATTGCCTTCGACGTCAAGCGGGGTATAGACATGCCGTTCGAGAAAGGTATCGCCAGGTTCGTGTTCGCTTTGGCGGAGTGACTTCTCCGCCTGGCGCGGAGATTCCTTCATGTAAGTGCTGATGCTGCTCGCAGGTACGGAGTGTTGAGTGTGATGTAGGGTTTGAAGAGAAGAAAATCAGGAGGGGTATCGGTGCTGATATGTAAAGATATGTGATCGGGAATAATGTGAAGAAGGACTGGGAATGTAAAGCTCCAGTATCAATGTACCTTCATATATCGTGAAGAGCCGGGCTTTATACATTGAACGAACGCTCACCGCAACCGCTGTGTCGGTCCGTCGCTCAAAATACCCATTGATACTCATGGCCTTTCGCGATGCCCTTGTGATCAGGTTGTGCGTTGGGAGCTCGTGGGGTTGCTGAGGCTGTGGAATGCGTTCGTGACGGGGGCCTCAAACCCCCACACGTTTGTTGCGTGTGCCATGTGCAGCTCAGGTACGTGTTTGAACATCAGCTCGTTCCGGTGCCGCGCTGCTCACGTGTCGCGGGCCGCGCATCGGAGCGGTGATGCCATTGTCCAGACTTAGCAACGAGGCTCTTGTGATTCGCTGTGATTGTCTCCGGTCGTCTTCTCCGTCTCTTTGACTCCTCGTCAGTTGCGTGGGGATATTCAGCTAAGATGTTCACATTTGCATAGCCTCGATGCGACATTGAACTACCTTTGGGGCCATGTCAGCGTGGAATTAGTCGTGTGTGACTACCTAAGTATTCATTCGCAGCTCATATGTCGCCATACTTGCTGCGCTGGCCATCACACACTGCCTGTATGAATCTCCACGCAGGCATGCCGCTAAAAGCCACTGTTCCTCCAAGGGGATGACCTGGATCTGGCGACCGTTCTAAAGCGCTTGCGTTAACAATACTTCTCTTCTCGAGAGGCCCTGATTGGATGGGTACATATGGATCTTGGAAGTTGTGAGTCGCTCGTTGCAGTGGAGCGACCGTCCGAGAGAGACATTCAGTGACTTAGGTAGTCCACCGTGCGGTACACACTATTCATGATGTGATACACGTCATCAATCATTTTCCCTTTTGCAAAATGATACCTCTTCGTTGTAGTGCCTTCAAATTCGTAGAAATGTCTCGCTTCTTTCTTGGAAAGGACCTATAGTCTAATACGAAGCAGTGCTAGTAGCAAAATATCATCCTATTTCAGGTGTTGCTAGTACACTAGAGAGTAATGCTTGCATGTTAAGATTTGACGGAGCATAACGCCATCGGATCCAGAATTCAGTAAGGCATTCAAGCACCAGAGGAAGCAGATATGGCAATTTCGGCTGCACTCCATGACATGAGAACAGTGTATACATTAATGTACATTTGTATCAGCAGAGCGACTGTGTTGAACAGTACGCTAAAACATGGAAAGAAACGCCCACTGAAGTAAAGCCCATCGAGACGCCCGCTCAATCTCAGGTTTGCGTTTGCTGTTTTGCCTCCTGAACCTTGCGTTGGTGAGCAAAGTAAGTGGTGATATTGAAAGTCTCCTCGTTTTTCTCCGGTTTTGGGAACTTGTGCTCCAATTTCAGTCTCTGTAATTCCTGCTGGACTGTTATGCGTAAGTGGATGTCGTATGTGATCGTAGACTACTGGCTTACCGTTGTCGCTGCGCATGAATAGAATGAGGTTTGCCTCAGGGTCTCGAGGCCATATCCATATGTATTCCGTCCTCCCAAACCAATGCGTATTGACATAGATTGGATCCATCAAATTATATCCGAAACTAGACCAATCCTCTATACGAAATGCACGCTTTTTCATCGTGAAGATCGCATCGGCAATTTCTCGTTCTGTGGTGACCCCTTTACCGCTTCTCTTGCGACGTGTCGACTCGTCCCAGAACTCTGGACTATACTGTCCGATCCAGAAATGAGCCGTCTCTGGATGCTTTGTTACGTCCACGGCCATCCCCGATTTCAACGCAGCCTTGATCTTGCGGTCGCGCTGTTCGGATTCGATTTCACCTCCTAACAAATCGTGTACTTCACCTCGGTTAGTCCAGGATATCGGGTCAACCTAGGCATGGGCCAACATGAGAGATACTCATAGTGATTGGACATCTTGTGTTCTTCCTCCCATACTCCAAGAGCGCCGTGAAATCTGGGCTCCTTGCATTTTCTCATCATCTTTTGGTAGTCGCTCCCAGAACCTTCGATTTCAGGAATTTCAGGAATTTGATACGCCTCAATATTAACGACGTGTGTAAAGTCTGAACTGCAACAACGTTCAGCCGCCCCTTGGTCGATGGTATATGCTTTGTAGGGGTGGGGGAGGGCTATGTCCGTGTCTTTATAAAAGATCAAGAAGAAGTTCGCTTCCCTGGGCATTCTCCCATCAACGGGCTTGCTACGGCAGCTGAATTCTCCTTTGAGCCAGTCTTTCTTCAATTCAAATTTGACAGAGTTCCATTCGATTGTTGGATCCATGTTGAGGTGAGGATCGTAGCTGTGTAAAATCGGTAACATGTGTATTAAAGCGCTGGTTGCTAGCTTTTTATACCGCTGAATGTGTGATTATGACACTTCAACGTCTTGCAGTCATACTCGACATTGTACAAGACTCAAGTCATGCCCGAGGAGTCACAGATTGGTGTTGTATATGGGGCTAAACACAAACTTGGTCGATTTGCGCGATCTGTATTACCACACAGACCAGCAAATTCTGGGTAGACATCCATCTTGGGCATCACTACAAATGACTCTCTCTCTCTCTCTTGGATGAGGTCGGGTTGCTGCCTACTCCCAAGAGTGTGCGATACGTTGGGTGATAAATTCGAGTTGCCAGAGTCATATGCGGGAGTTAGGAGTTATAAGGGTGTTGGATTGCCATGTTGGTGAGTCCGTGAAGCCCCTGCGACGACCATATTGAGTAATAGACAGCAGGGGCATTGTCGCGCACTGACCTTGAGGCGTGTGAGCCGTCAAAGCGACCCGGCCACGTCAAACAATGAGTCGAGTAATTCATGACGGCGGCTTGCTTTGAAACAGTTGCTCGAAAATGACTATGAGGCTGTCATGGGTGTGATGCGACCACGAGAGGCAGAGATGTGGGAAGTGGTACTTGGGCGAAGATTGAGTGCAGACAGCGGTGACGTAGACCAACACGAGCGTGTCGAGTGCTCGAAAACATAACCTCCGTTCTGGATCGCGAAAGCGACAAGTTCAACCTGTCCTCGAAAATGTTGAGAACAACCCACAATGGCGTGGTAGCGCCCTCGCGCACTAGTTCCGCACTCCCCATCGCCCAATTCCGCGGCCCCAACAGCGGACCTTCTTCCCCGCATTAGCCGGCCTCACCCACATCAAGCCCGGGGAAGCCGCCATAATCGAAGAACGGTAGATATATAGAATGACCGGCTCTTGCTAGTAAAAGGCCACTATCGCGTCGTGGTCCATCATCAACCCTTGACCGTCTTGTTGTTTCCGGCAAGCGCTCCAAGGAGCCACTAGCGAACACCATGATCTCCACTGTCCTCCCGCTGCTATCATCGCAGTTTGCAGATCATCCAGTTCGCACTCTGTTCGTCTTGTTGATACTTTTTCCGATATCTTATCTTGTCGGAAACGAATATGTGCGATACTCGCGGCGCATCAAGGGTTTTACTGGGCCGACGAACTGGCCTTTGGTTGGCAATATCCCGGATATCAAGTACAACGCGGCGGAGAAGTACCGGGAATGGAGCAAGACGTTTGGCGCTGTGTACCAGATACAGCTGGGGAACGAGCCGGTGATCGTGGTGAACAGCGCTGAGGCTGCAAGGAAGATCTTTGGTGGGAATAGCCAGGCGCTGAGTTCAAGGCCGGTCTTTTGGACGTTCCATAAGGTGAGTGGAGAGAAACGGGAATGTTGACATGTCTCTGATAGATGTCAGGTTCTTTCAAACACTGCTGGTACGACCATCGGAACTTCACCCTTCAACGATTCGCTCAAGCGAAGGAGAAAGGGCGCTGCTGCCGCGCTTAACAAGCCGTCGATTGCGACGTACATCGACCACCTAGATCTTGAAACGAAAGAGTTTGTAAAGGACGGATTCGAGTCAGGACAGGCCGGTACCGTTGGTGTCAACCCAATGCCCATGATCGAGCGCCTCTCTCTTTCTCTTGCGCTGACTCTCAACTGGGGAACGCGGATGAGCAGCCGTCACGACCCTATGTTCCATGAGATATGCGAGGTCGAAGCAGCCATCTCGAAGTTCCGTAGTACGACTGGAAACTTGCAGGACTACATTCCACTGCTGAGACTCAACCCCTTCAGCTCTGGCACAAAGTCTGCGAAAGAGCATCGTCGCCGAAGGGATGTGTATCTGACCAAGTTGAATCGCGAGCTAGACGAACGCATGGAAAAAGGCACCCACAAGACATGTATCCAGGCGAATATCATCCAGGACAAAGAAGCCGCGCTGAACAAGGAGGAGTTGACGTCCATCAGTCTGACAATGTTGTCTGGCGGTCTAGACACAATCACGACCCTTGTGCAGTGGAGTGTCGCGTTGCTGGCTCAAAGACCGGATATCCAAGAAAAAGCCATCAGGGAGATCCGCAAGTTTTACTCGGAGGACGAGCCGCTCGCGGATGCGTATGACGACCAGAAGTGCGGATATATCGTCGCACTGGTCAGAGAGTGTCTGCGCTACTATACTGTACTACGACTGGCGCTGCCTCGTGCGACCATCAAGGATGTCATGTATGAGGGTAAGCTTATCCCAGCTGGTAGTACGATATATCTGAACGCATGGGCGTGCAACATGGGTAAGCCATTCTCAGTCTTCACCATCTACACTAGGAACAGCGATACTGACTACAACGTAGATCCCGAGGTCTGGAGCGACCCCGACGAGTTCCGCCCCGAGCGCTGGCTCGAGCAGCCGGATGCACCTTTGCACACATACGGGCTGGGTTACAGGATGTGCGCAGGCTCATTGTTGGCCAATCGCGAGCTGTATCTCGTTTTCCTGCGCATGCTGAACAGCTTTGAGCTTGTATCGGAGTCGGAGGTGGACGTGCATCCTGTCCGTGGCAGCTCAGACCCTACCAGTCTGGTGACTATGTGCCGGCCTTATCAGATTCTTTTCAAGCCGCGGAATGAGCAGGTACTGCGTGCGGCTCTGAAGGCGGCAGATGAGCGATTGGCTGAGCATGAGAAGGTGTGAGTAGTAGATGGATAGATTGGTCCGGCGTGGGCGTATTGATTAATTTAAATGGCTTTTGGCGTCCGTAAAGCTCCACAGCTGTGTTGCAATTTGGCGTGATGATCGTAAACAGCGCATTGATACGGACACTCGAAGAAGCGATGATGTGGCAGCTCACGCGTGATTTTGGGACGAGATGGCAGTTGTGAGGGAAGCAGGAGAGGGTTCGCAGTAGCGTAGACGGCACGTGGCGGCAGCTGCAAGCGAGCGGGATGATGCG
>Ga0265797_10005029_pt1 | contig 19625 bp, 19 predicted proteins | sample P2T30metagenome_FD_192433 | JGI IMG/M metagenome (GOLD analysis project Ga0265797, IMG submission 192433) | Plant litter microbial communities from East Loma Ridge, Irvine, California - P2 T30 | ecosystem: Environmental > Terrestrial > Plant litter > Unclassified | place: USA: California... | reverse complement strand
TTCCCGCTGTGGCGCAATCAAGGGTTTCGGCGGCGGCGGCGGCGAGGACGATGACGGGCGGAAGTCGGGCAGAGGTGAATAATGGATCGGTAGTTGTTGGCGCGCGACGACTCAGTCCAGGATGTGATGATTCCACCCCCTCTTGTCGGGGGTCGGGGAGGCACCGGACCACACAGGTCGCACTGGGTGGAGGCGTTTAGGACGAAGAGTCGCGGCTGTGTCACCAAAGCAGACTGGGGCGTGGCGCTCTTCGCCGGCTAGCGCGTGCAGGAGGGCGTTGTTGTGTGACGTGCTGACAGCACGAAGGAGCGCCAGACTAAGGTAGCTTTACTGTGGGTCAGCGGTGGTGTTGCCTTGCAGGGCGAATGGTCCGATTGGCGTGGGTGGGGGCGTGTTTCGTTTAGGGGACGGCAGATGTGTGTGTTCGCAGGACGGCGTCCGAGACGATGAGTGCTGGGAGTCTTGAGAGCGGTTCTACGGTACGGCCTAGACAGACAGAGCAGAGCACGCAGGCGGGCAGGGAGAGGGGTGAGCGTCTAACTAAAAGAAGGTGCAGAAGCGCCATCGTTTGGATGCCCGGTTACAAGGCTCTCGTTGTGCATGTTTATGCCTGAGTGTGCGCCGGGGATGGCTTGCACCTGCGGCCGAGCAGCATGAGCGTGCAGGTGCGTGCGTGCGTGAGTGAGAGTAGTCGCAGTATGGAGGATGCAGCTGGCAGTACGACACGGCAGCCTGATGATGAGATGACATAGTACTATTGTATTGCACATCCGAGCATGACATACATGCATACATACATAAACACAACACACATTCCTCAGAGCAAGGATAGCAATGATGATCGGCCATTTGACTTTGACCCAGCTGTGGGAAGACAGCGATCATCATCATGGTGTGAAGGCGCTCACGCCGTTGGTCGGGTACGGACTACGGAGACGCTTCGGGCCACTGCCAGAGTTAGTGCATCCGAGCGCTGGGCTGGCTAACGACATTCTAACGACTTTGCGAGTGGGGGTGCTTGGGTGCCTGGAGTAAGGGTGTTTACTGGTGGTGCTGCGGTGTGCGTGGCATGGCTTGCAAGTTGCAACCTGTCTCAACGTATTGCCCATGGAGCGCGCAACACAGCAGCAGGCACGCCGATACATGGAGGTAGTGGGCGGTTTGAGAGCGAGCCATCTTGGACACTGCTGCCGTCCCAGCTGCTGGCTCTCCTGCTGCCGTTCGCAGACAATCGCACCCAGCGCGCGGAGATATAGGATGGTTTATTAGCATGCATTTGCAACCCACCTCCACCGCAGCGGGTCTCTGTGGCTCGGTGGCTAATGCGCGAAGATTGTGTGGGTCCCTGGGTCGCGGACGACGTGGCCTAAGCTCTCACTGGCGTCTGCGCTTCCCAGGCGATTGGCACAGCGAGGAGCTGGTCGAACGCTGTCCCAATATGACTCGCGTGTCGCAACGCTGCTGCTCGCTAACTGCTAAACACCTGCCCTGCTGCTGCTGCTGCTGCGCGCGCTCGTCGTCGTCCTCGATCGTGTCGTGTCCCTTCGCTTCACAACACCCACGCCTCCTTCTCCTCTTCCAACCAAGCCAGCTCGCCCGCTGTCGTGTGGCCGCCGCAGCGTCGCAGCAGGCACAGTCGAGTCGAGAATTCCTTCTCTGTCTCCCTCATCGCTGCTGACCTACTACCTGTCCGGTCCTGGATTCCCGCCGACCTGGTCATCTACCTCGCCGCCCAGCTGAAAGGCCAGCGCCCTGAAGCTTGTCTACCATCCGATATACTGCTGCCGTCCCACCACCCTTCTCTCGTTCTCTCTGCCTTCTGCTGCTGTCTGTCCTCGTCTTCTGCTCCATCCCGATCTCTCTCGCACCAGCACCAGCACCAACCGCGCGGTCCGCGGTAATCTCCCTTGGAATCCTAGACTTAATTGTGAGTGCCAACTGGCTCCGATTCATGGTCCTCCTTGCTTCCCACCCTGTGCCCTGCTAGCTGGGTCATTCCTTCGTCCCACCCAAGCGGAACCTCATCCCAAGGCCAACTCATCGGTCTTGAGCTCATCATCCTCTCTCGCACGTTTTGCGAAACTCTAACATCGACATCGCATATCGCTTGCTTCATTGTGTACCATCACCAGTACTAATCCTCCGCCGTAGCTTCCATTCTTGCACCGTCTGCGCTGCCCAGCTCCAGACGTGCCACTTAGCCCGTCATGGAGCACAAACCCAGCTACACCGTGGTGCCCAACGAGACCCAGAGCTTCACCACTCGCACCACTCGCGAGGGTAAGAACCTCAAGTATGAGCTCAGAGTGCTCCAACAGCCCATACGTGCTCGCGCATGTGGCTCTGGCTCAAAGTGTACGTTGTGTATCTATATGTCATCTGTCTGACCGGCGACTGATCATTTCTCAGCCTCCGCCGATCGCAGGCCTGTTGATCCGCCACCAATTGTCCAGCTCAAGGTGCTCGAACTCAAGGCTGGCGCAAATGGTGAGGACGTCGCCGAAGACATCACCTTTTTGATGAACGCAAATTATTTCCTTTTCGCCACTTTGGAGCCAGCCAGGCACCTGGCACAGCCTCGTGGCATGCCAGACCCAAACAAGCCCACAGTCCTTACCGGTACTCCGGTTGCTGGCATGATCTACCTGGAACGCCCTGAGACTGCTGGCTACTTCATCTTCCCTGACCTGTCTGTCCGACATGAGGGTCAATTTCGCTTGAGTTTCAGCCTCTACGAGGAGCTCAAGCGCACAGAAGATCACGACAAGATGGAAGACTCTAGCCGTGCCTCACTACCAGGCGAGACTCACGTCACACACCGCCTCGAGGTCAAGTCCGAAGTTCTACAAGTCTTCAGCGCGAAGAAGTTCCCTGGTCTGACCGAAAGCACTTCCCTGAGTCGCACTGTCGCCGAGCAAGGCTGCCGTGTCCGTATTCGCCGCGATGTTAGGATGCGCAGGGGCCCACGGGATGCGAAGGGAGGCAAGGATTGGGACGATTACGAAGAGTCGACCGCCGACCAACGCGCGAAGGCCGCACACACTGCCGACACGCCTCCGTACAACTACAGCAACCATGCTCACCCGCCTTCCGTCATCGAGCCTACCGCCAGACCTCGTTCCGCGAGCCATGGAAGCCACCAGTCACTCGCGGCCTCATTATCGCGGCGTCAGTCTCAGCAGGAGATGGCGCAGAATTACCACCACCAGCAGCAACAACAACACCAGCATCAGCAACATCATCATTACGGCGGTACAGCACCCCAAACCCCACAAAGTGGTGTTGTCCCGGGATCTGTATATGGCCCGTCACCTAGCCACCAATACTCACAACCGCCATACGTGCAGCAGCCTCAGCAACCCCAGCAACTTCAGCCTCCGCCACCACCGCCTCCAGCGCCAGCACAGCAACAGCAGATGCAGCAACCACCTGTACAATACCAGCCTCACTCGTACGCGCCGCCTCCCGCCGCACCGCAGCAGAGCGCCCATTACGGCTACCAGTCAGCACCCACATACCAGGCCCCATACTCAGCCGGTCCTCCTGAGTCGAACGGACACTCTCACAGGCCCAGCGGGGATTGGTCTACCGCACCAATGCCAGCGGAATACCACCGTAACTCTGTTCACCACGCACCGGTGGCACCAGCACATGCTGCGCCTGCCAGCCAACCGCCACCGCCACCATACAGTGCGCACCAGTACCAACAACCACCGCAGCCATCTCAACCATATCAGACTCAATCACCGCACCAACCGCATTACTATGCGCCGATTGAGGCACAGAGCACTCGCGCACCTCCACCCGAGCCTATACAGCCACCTCACAGAGCGTCTGTGCCTACGCCTCTTTCTTCCGCGAGCGCCACAAAGAGTTTCTTCACTCTGCCACCTATATCTCAAGCTTTCGAGCCTGCTTCTCCGGCTGTTCCCACGCCTACAAGCACCAACAGCTACTTCCCCAACTCCTATGTTGGTCAAGTTTCTGCTGCCGAGTCACACAAGCGCGCCTACGGCTCGACTTTCTCGACTGCACACCACGATGTCGCCCAGAAGGCTGGTGCGCGTCCGGACTCAATGCCACAGCCTAATGGTTCCTTGTTTACCGACTTTGACGTTGACGATGATGACGAAGACGAAGGTGTGTTGACGGCCGGATACAAGCGTGCAAATGGCCAGGTCATAACCCGAAAATACTAGTTGCAGTTCGCAGATTCATGCAATCAAGGCGTGCACGAGCAAGTCGACCACCGCTCATTACCAAGTAGCTGGTCTCTCTGGAACATTTATCGCCTTCGGGCAAAGCGTGATCTGATTTACAAGTGTTTGGCACATGTGCCAAAAAGTCAGCGCTGGACAAGCGAATATTCGTATTCTTTCTTGCCATCTTCGTGTTTTGAAACGGTTGTTACACCGGCTCAGACTGGCTTTATGACCCGTTTCTATTTGCCATAAACGACCTCCGCAGACGAAACGTTGGCAATCTGTTACCATTTGTTACAACCTTTTTTTATTCACTTTGGCATGATCACGATTTTGGAGGGGCTTGTAACATCTTCCTTCCAGTGTCGTTGCTTATCTTATCTTTTTCTTTTTCTCATTGGATGGGTCAGGCGATGATGAGCGAGCCGCGCGGTGTTCACGGCGACGTGGGATCCTTTTTTCGCGGCATCTCCTTTTGATGCATTTTTGCATTGCGACAAAGCTACGGAGTTGAGAGGGAGTTTTTTTTTTTTGAAGGAACCCTGCAAGAGATGGGGTCTGGCGGATACGGCGTTTTCTTGTTCCCTTGTGTTTCTACTTCTTATTATATTACACGATTCGTGATAGAGATGATATGTGGTGTGGGTTGAATGAAATGAAACTTCTTAAAACTTCACCAGATTTCCTTGCGTGGCTGTTACAGGCCAGGCATTTGGAACCTCGCAGACGAAAGACGCTTGGTATCATCAATTACCGGACATTTCGATCAAACGTATCCATACACCACAAAACGAGAAAGACAGTAATCTACTTTGGGAGGACCGCCTACTACGCGAGCTCCTTCCTGATTATTAATCGGAAGGCTCGTCAAGCTCCGTCTAATTGAGTTTCGGCAGTTCCGATATCTCGATTGCGGATTAGTGGCACGAAGTAAAAGCAGAAGCGAGAACAAAAGCAAAAGGCATGCGGTGTCGCTGCACGCGATGACCGTTGTGGAAACTCTATTACTGTATGCCGATGCGATTCGCGCATCGAACTCCGCACTGCACGCGTGCGGAGTGGAGATAGAGCTGTAGAGCTACAATATGCTTGCGGGGTGAGCGGCCTCACGGATCGGGACGACGACGGTGGTGTTATCTGTGTTTGTGTTGTACTGGGGGTGTATCGGTGCCGTCGTTGTGAGGGGTAGGTAGGTAGGCTGGTAGGTAGGCGGTGTTGTAGCATCTTGAGGAGGACGTTGTGTAAGTATGCTGTAGACGTATATTCGTGTATATATACGAGTATTGTTCGAAGCCTTCCAACTCTGTCTGTGATCCATCTCATCAGAACACCTTCCAATCCAGACAGCTCAAACCACCCACCAAAACAAACACAATCCTCATCAACATCAACATCAAACTCAAAAAACCACCATCTCACAATCCGCCAAAATGTCCTCCACCACAAGCCTCAAACGCCCCAACATCGCCATCACAACCAACCCCTCCCACGAGCTCTCCACCGTCGAAGTGCCCGTCCCATGGCCCGCCGCCGGAGAATGCCTGATCCACGTCACCGCCACCGGCATCTGCGGCAGCGACGTGCACTTCTGGAAACATGGAGGCATTGGGAGCTCGAAGATCACTTGCGAGTTAGGATTGGGCCATGAGAGTGCGGGCGAGATCATTAGGTTGGGAGAAGGGGTTGAGGGGTGGAAGGTTGGTAAGTGTTGAACAAGATTTCTTCACTCATGTTTGAAGCTGGATATGGTGATGCATGATATTGTTCCAATGCAGGAGCAAGCGGACCCGCACCTGCTCGGTTTTTGCGTTCGTCTTTTGCTCAGCAAAACAATATGTCCTATACTAATTCATCTATCGTACACGCAAATCCCCATCTATCGTACACCACGACTGACAGTGATTTCTGGCTGCTAGGCGATCGAGTGGCTCTCGAGAACGGCATTCCGTGCTCGAAGCCTTCCTGTACGGCCTGCCGTACAGGCCAATACCACGGCTGTCCAGACATGATATTCTTCTCCTCGCCGCCGGTGCACGGCACGCTGCGACGCTACCACGCTCATCCGGCTGCCTGGTTGCACAAACTGCCAGACAGTATGACTTTCGAAGAAGGCGCGTTGCTGGAGCCGTTGTCCGTTGCGCTGGCGGGTATCGAGCGGGCTGGGCTGAGATTGGGCGACCCGCTTGTGATTTGTGGTGCTGGACCGATCGGTATGGTCAGTCTGCTTGCGGCGCATGCGGCCGGCGCTGCGCCGTTGGTGATTACTGATATAGACGAGAATAGGTTGGAGATGGCGAAGAGGCTGGTACCGAGGGTGAGGACTGTAAAGGTTGCGAGTGGTGTTGGTCCAGAGGGTGTGGCGGGGGATATCAAGAAGGCGCTGGGCCAGGAGGCTGGGTTGGTGTTGGAGTGCACTGGCGTGGAGAGCAGTATCCACAGCGCCATTTATGTGAGTCGATTCGGGAGTAAGGAGATTGGTGTGAGCATCGCTGACACTCTGAGCAGTCCTCTCGCTTTGGCGGCACGGTATTCATCATCGGCGTGGGAAAGAGCTTCCAGACCATTCCGTTTATGCACGCCTCGTTCCGCGAGATCGACATCAGATTTCAGTTCCGTTACCACGAGACGTATCCAAAGGCGATCTCGCTGGTGTCGGAGGGTCTGATTGATTTGAAGCCGCTGGTCACGCATCGGTTCACGCTGGACCAAGCCAAAGAGGCCTTTGAAGCGGCATCTACGCCGGCGGCGAAAGCGGTGAAGGTACAGCTTCTAGACGCTTAAGCACAGGCGTCACTCGGCCAGCCTCGACTGCGGAATCTCGACGTGCAGGAGGCGTCGCCGGGAGCAGAATATCCTTGTAGAACTTTGGATAATTCTTTATGACCGCAGGATCCTTCAGCAGAGGTCTGAAGGGAGATTTCCGCGGTCTGTGGGGAAACATTGCCTGTGGTTTACTCACTTCAATCTGTTAGCAAATTGGCGATAGCCATCTTATCTCGCAAAGCCTGACCTGTCTCCCGGGGAGCCCATGCCTCAAAACCGTCCACGCTCTGCTTCAGACTGTAGGTGAAGTTGCCTTCATCTTCGTCGTCTGGCAGCAGGCGGGCGGTGTTACCTTGCATGGACATGACCCTGTCGGCCCAGCGCATCAATCTCTTTACCAGATCCGGGAAACCAAGCCGTGCCATCCCACCCCGTATGTCAATCATTCGCCTTTGCGCCGGCCGATGCACCGTGTTTGCCGCGTTGCGGTCGCCATACATACACTCGTGTAGAGCGATGCGACCAACAGCAAGAATAAGCCCGTCACCCGCGGATCGTTTGGGGTCTCGCAGTGCTTCATTGATCGCCTTGATCGCCTGAGTCTGCAGCCAATACGAGCACTCGCGGTTGAGGGATCCAATCCTGATGAGATCTCCCGAAGCAAACAGAAGACGTACATAGAACAGCGCTGGCTCCTCCATAGCATGTTGCGTCATGAACCATTCCCATCTCGTGCCTTGATCAGAAGTGATATTCAGGACCGGCCATGCTCTTGGTGCAAACACTGTCATCATGTAGTGCAGCAAGCCATCGTACCAGGGTTGCCACTGTACAGGATAACAATTGAACGGGTCGTGTCGTCCTGAGTTGAGCGTAGCAGGCCTGGGCACCGAGTATCGTGCTATAGCTCGCATGGTCTCAATCTGATCGTCAGGCCTCATCACAAACTCGTCGATGTCCTCGTCCAAGCAGTCTGGAGATGTTGCTGTAGAGGAAGCAGGTGTGACTTTTTTGCATTGCTCACACTTGCAAGGACGAGCAGGCGACCTTGACCGTGCCGAGCAGGAGATAGGTTTGCGCGCGACGGTAGATACAGTCGACCGGGATATTTGCGAGACATCAGTTTCGGCATCCGAGAAACCCTTGGAGCTCCTTGAGCTTGTTGAAGATGGCGAGTGCACGATTTGCTGCTGCACTAAAGGATGCGTCACAAATGTATGTTGTCGAGGATCGGGTAGCATAGGTGTGCGTGCAACATCTTTCGCTTGCTGTGAAGGTACTGGATTGGCAGGCTTTGCATCTTGTGCTGCGGCCTTCTCTGCGTGCTGTGCCTTATCCTCGTCTCGTTTGCGGTCGGCCAGTTTGCGTGCGATTGTCGCTTTCCTGGCAGCAGCGGAAGCTTTGGCAGCTTGCACGCGCACCGCCTTACGGCTCTCTTTATTGATGCCGGCATCGAATGCCACAAACGAGATGCCGCCCTGCTGCGCGCGAGGCTTCGAAGATGATGTATTTGAGCTTTTGGCCCCACTGCCGCTTCCGCTTGCACTCTTCCCGGCACCGGATCCGTTTGGCGCTTGAGACACCATCCGGCCGGGTGTGTGGACGGATGCAGTTTCCTATGTGGTTAGAAGACTGCTAATTGATGTCCTGGGAGTTGTTTGAGAGTGCAGGGTGCCAGGGTGCAGACATTGACACGCGCAACGGCAGCTCGATTACAGGTGAGGTCAGGGCGAGTCAGGTGATGGGTTAAGGTTGGCTTCGGGCTAACGGTGTGACGGCGTGACGGCGACGGCGGAAGGGCAAAGATTGAAGACGGGACGGGCGCCGCTTGGGCAAAAAAGATGGGGACAAGGTGATCGGGAAATAGTATCGGTGACAACGGGGGAGCTGTATGTTAGTTTGTGCACAGTGGAGGGTACTGGAGTGAAGGAAGAATGGAACGCATGAAACCTCACGACGACAGAAACACTGGCAAAGCGGGCGTGGTGTCTTGAACAGCCCGTTGCGGAGGATTGAGACGATGGTCGAGGGTCCCTTGTCCCTCGGTCGATCGAATAGAGTGCGCAAGCTTTCGCAACCATTGCGCCAATGAGATGCGTCGGGGACGTCCCCCGAGATTTCCGAGCAATATATCTGGGAGAGATCGGGCGAAGACGTGTTGCACCAGACATGGGAGTGATGCCAGTCCATGCCGCTCTGGGTCTGACGGGAACAGATGGAGCTGCAGCTGACAGGCCTTGTTATCGTCCTTCATATTGCCGCCTCCGCCCTCGCCTGTCGCTTCCTCTTCACTCGTTGCTATATTGCAGCTAGCCATTTCGAGGGCAGGACGGAGGCGACAAGAGTCATGGGCGTGGGTGTTAGCCCACCAGGGTGACGATCTACCCGCCTGTCAAACCTCCGCCTTGACAAAGGAAGCGAGATCTCCACTGGGAAGACTGAATCATGGCGAGATGACGACTACCGATCCTAAGTGAATCTACCGCGGCATTGGGCAATAGTCATGCGGCACCTGTGCTTCGGATATGTATCCTCCATGCATAGTTCACCTTCTTCTCAAACTCGCCACGACTCTTCACGTCATGCGCTGCAAGTACTGAAACGCCGCAGGTAGCGAGAAGTTAGCGTGTGGCTAGAAGTAGGTACCATGCGAGCATGCTGAGGCAGCTTACCTCGGACCCATGCCAACTCCACCGAATATTGGTGTTGCAATATAGTGCGTCATGCTCGAGCTTGTTGACAATGACAGGGCACGAGTCACGACGAACAAGAACAGCCAGCTCGGTTGTGACATTGTCGAAGTGGAGGATGTATATTTCTTTACTTTTTGCACTCCGGACACGTGTTCGCGGACGATTACTCGGGGCATCCGTTCGCACGAACCGTAGACTTCTGCGCCGATTCAAATCTCGTTGGACCAGCATCCAGCACGAGCTGGTATCCCGATTGACTTTAGCTCGGCTCGATGAAACATAGAGGATCATCAGAAAATTACAACCGAGGAGCCTTCGATGGGCTCTGGAACGATTCCTTCGACTAAAGCCAAGATCTGTCTGGGTCCGTGAAGAGGCGCGACCTTCTTTCAATAAGACTCTCGGAGATCCTCACAGATCTCGATAGTTTCTCGTTGTCTTATATGCTGGCCGGCTCAAGCACGATATCTGGACACATTCATCGGTGCGAGCCCAATATTTATGCATCCTTGCAAACCATCAGCATTCCTTGACCGCCGTTCCAGCGACTACAGTCCTTAGGCTCTTTCGTCACGCTGTCAAACCTGCCATACCCAACCTGTGAGCCTCTCCGAGTACCCTCGCGTGCTGCTACCAGATGCAAGCTGAACGCAAAATTCGGTTAATGCCTTCAAGCCATTTCCTTTCCATCTGGGGATAATTTACCTGCAGCGCCCACGTGATGGGCCCTCGTTGTCTTGCAGGTCAATCGCCACCACCATCAAAGGGGACAACTACCACCCTATAGCCTGAGACACCAGCACTTCATTCTCATTGTGCCTTTATGCTGGTGCAAGTAACACCTGGTGGTCGAAGCGCTTGTCAGGTTCTGCTCTTGATTTAATGATGCTTCCACGGAGATGTTGTTACCACCTCACTGATCTACATGCTGATATCTGCAGGTACAGAGGGTCTCCCAGTTGATAGCCATTGAGATAATGGCATTTCCGGTCACACCTCTTCTTCGATTATGCGCTGATATCATCGGATTTGGGTCTTCGGAAGTAATGTGCTCACCATGGAGACCTTCTAGCACTGAGCCTGTATACCCGGGGTATTTATGTTGATGCCATCAGAGATAGAAATTGGGAGGGCTTTACCAATTGTTGAGATACTGTGAAAGCCGATGTTTGTCTTTGTGGCTCGTACGATAGCATCAACAGGTATGGATGCCGGAAGAGCCATACTTACCGCAGAGAAGTCGTCGAATCACGCGTGTTCCTCTCTAAACAGTACACTAATTTCATCGGATGTGTATAGATGGAAGGCGGTGGCATCCACCGAGGTTCCGTGAGAATAGTCGTATAGCTCTTTGGCTTACACGCTGATACCATTAGGCATAGACATTGCAACATCCACGCGCATCGCTGAGATACTGTGGTAATGAACAAGTGTCTTCCTGACTTGTAAGCTGGAACCGGCGAATGTGACTGATGAATTGGCAGTGATATCCATCGAGATCGAGCGAGTCGAAGGGTGGATGTTCATAGCTTATGAGCTGATGTCATCAGACATAGATGCCTAAGAGGTCGTAGGTTCCATTGAGACAGAGCAAAAATCTCCGGGGTTAACATGCTAGTACTCTTAGGTATGAACATCGACGAGGGTCCAACTTCCGTTGAGATATACCGAGCCGAAGCATGTATGTTTGTTGTCTATGAGCTAGTGTCATCAGACGTAGGTATCTAAAAGGCCGTGAGTTCCAATGAGACAAAGCACAAGTCTCTATGGCTGATCTGCTAGTACCATCAGATATAGACATTGATAGGACGGTGAGTGCCATCGAGATACGGTGAAGTGAAGCCTGGATGCTTGTGGCCTATGTGATAATATGATTGAATTTAGACACATAAAAGGCCGTGAATTCCACTGAGGCAAAGCGTACATCTCCGTCGCTTGTATGTCGATGCCATCAGGCATAGACACTGATAAGGCTGCGTTTACCATTGAAACAATTGTGGATCTGACCTGGTGACTTTATGGCCTATGTACCAAGACCAACACATACAGAACTCGAAAGAGCCGTATTCACCATTGAGACACTGCCGTTTTCTCGTGTGAATCTCGGTAATTTAATGCAAATACCAGCAGAATCGGTCATAATAACAAGCAAACTCCATTGAAGAACTATCCTGAAAGCTTCGTTGAATGTACGAGACCCGTCCCTTTCCGCCCTCGCTGGCGAGTCTCATTTCAGCTTCCAAACTCATTCACTCCACGATTCGTTTCACTCCACGCGAGCACCCATGGTCAAGCTGACGTTGACATCGTAGTAATACCAATCCTCCTCCCGGTAGAGAATCTGGCCCATGAGGCCAAGGTCACGGAAAGACCCAGTCGGGTTCAAGGCGTACAGTTTCTCCAAGAACACGCCCCAGGTGGTCTTGTCGTAGTCCTCAAGGAGTTGCGTGACATCCTCGGAATCCTCGCGGGCCTCGATTGTGCAGATGATGCCAAGCCAATCACCGGTGGCAATCGACTGGGTGAGGAAAGGCTTGCTGGGATCATACACGCCCTCTTCGAGCTGGTCCTGGAGCTGCTCGTCAAGCTTGATGCGGACAAAGAACGCATAGCGATCATCGGCGGTCGGCTCCTTTGCTGTGAGGACTAGCGGGTGGGAAACAACCTGGATCAGTGGCTTGGGTTGTCAGCGCCGAGTCCCGGCAATCGGTAGGGAATGACATACCTCGACGGAGCGCTGCGGCACAGCCTGGACTTTCTTTGCGATGCTTGTCGGAGCCTTGGCGTGAGAGGCAACGCCGCGTGAACGAACGGCGAGAGTTTTGGCGTCTTTTTCAGCTTTCGCGCGACCAGAGTAGCCGGGGAGAACGGGCTTGGTGCGATCGACGAGTGTGAAACGGGGTTTCTCGTCGATTCCTGTGGCGGAGAGCTGCGAGGCCGAATGGTCCTCGTGGGCCTATGCCAGCATCAGATCGAGTTCATAAGCTCAGGGAAAACCGTCCACGTACGTTGGTGTCACTGAAATTGGACTGCGGAAAGGCGTAGGCTGGCGAGGAGCCCTCAACTTCTCCCTGGTCGTCGACTTCCATCTTGGGCGCGTGGGTTGTGGGAGGTCGTCGAGATGGTGCGAGTTGTCGCGGAGTCTGGTGGAAATCAAGAATTGTTTTAGTTTTCTGGTCGCGACTTGTGCGAAGGTAGTTCCTCAGGCACTAACGCAGTGACGCCGTGATGCAGTGATTGAAGGCGAGCGTGGTGCAACATTGAAGAGGCTAGCTAGATGCGGCGACCGCTCGAGAGCCTGGCACGCCATTGGTCGGACCCACCTGCCAGTGAAGTGAAAGAAGCGAAAGTCAAGGAGGTCTGACGCAACGAGGTGGCTGGTGACCACCGCACAGGCCAAGCTCCAGGTAAGATAAATATTTCTCTCCCGCTTGCTCTCTCCTTCTCTCTCACCACGCGCGATGCGCAAAACCGTGGGAGCTGAAGCAGCAAGGCAAACCACTCGTTCGAGGCCGGATGTCCTTTTTGCTTCGGCGAAGGATTACCCGCTGGCTCAACCGCCCTCTCGATCAGACTGAGATGTGGTCAGGGATATCGACTTCTTCAGATAAGAGTGGCTTGGAGTTCTGTGCTGCGCCTTGCACCTTCAGTCCCACCAAAGGTACGTCCAATCCTCCCCCCTAAACTTGGTGACGGGTGGTGTAGCGCAAGCTCCTGGGTTGAAGTCGCAAGGCGAAACGCTCGCTCGAGGCTAATGGTCCTGTCGCATTGGCGAAGGACTACAGCCGAGAGGTCTTTGCTGTGTCCTTGCACTTCAGTACACTCAGGTGTTTGCATGCATCACCCCTGATTATGCTGACCATCAGTCTCTCGAGCCATTGAGCTCGAGGTCCTGGAGGTCACATCAAGCAGGTCCATACTCTCCGCGCCGAGTGAGCATCGTCGGTCGCTCATCACTCACCATCCATTGCTCGCCGCGGACAACAAAGAGTAGTTTTGCCTTTCACTGAGCGGACACAAGCTTCACCCACTTTTCTTCCCCTTCAATGTTGACATCTTCAGCGTGGGCATCTTGACATCTGACGCCACTCTCTGCACTTGTGCGACAGCATCACCTAGGAGGACCCGCACGGCGCCCTCGAGTCGGCGGTCTTGCTTGCGGCGCATGTACAAGATTACGATCCACAGAACAGCCGCATCGGCCAGTACAAACGAGGTTACCCACCACCCCAAGCGCAACACCCAGCCGAAGAAGCTCTTGCGCTTCTGATTCTTGATGAAACGTTGGTTCTCCAGCTGCTCGCGAAGAGCAGCGACCTCTGTTGTGAGTTTGAAGAGCCCGTTCTCGACACGCTTGCGCCACTTCGCGTCGCCAGGCGAGCTGGAAGGCTGGATTTGGCGAGCTCTGGGACCTTCAGAATCATGGACGCCGACATCTTCAGGGTGCTCCGAGTTGTGCATATCAGCTGGATCAACCTGAGAAAAAGGCGCATCGACAAACTCCTCCTCCTCCTGCTCCTCCTCGTCCAGCGCTTCTTCCTCGTCTGCCTGTGAGACTGGTGACAGAATCCTCAGAGGCCGGTTGGCACCTCCAGTAGCACTATCCATCGCCGCAGCCGAACTCGATACCATTCCGTTACCCTCGCCTGACCTCTCACTCTGCAGATACCCGCTCCGCTCGACATGCCTCAATGGACTTGAGTGCTCGCTCGACGAGTGCTGCGAATTGCTCTTAATCTGGTCCCATACAAATTCCAGCTCTTCCACCAATTGCTTTGCCTCATCGGTCTGCGAAGCATACTTGTGCATAGTCTCGATAAGCTTCTCAATATACCTGCGCTTCGCCTCGGTGCGCGACAAGCCTTCGTTGTCTCTCCAAGCATCCCATTTCTCTTGCTCTTTGCGTAACTGGTCGGCAGACATATTCGGCTGGTTTGCGGATACTGGACGGTCGGCGATGGCGAGCACGTCGCCTTCCATAGACTGCTTGTATAAGCCGTACAGGGCGAGTCGATCGCTTGATGGGGGCTTCTGGGACCCAGGCCGGATCTTATTGACTGTGTTGAGAGCGTGGCCAAACACGCGATCTAGATCTCACGTCAGTTCCTGTATGCATGTTTGCTAGCTGAGATGAGACTATAACCTACCCACAGAGTCCGCCATGACGAAGGGTATGTAGATGGCCTCAGATTGCGATGATGTCCGAACAGAAAGCGCCCGATGGATAAATTTTACACGAAATATACAGACTCTGCGAAGAATACAGCAACAGCTAAATGATCATGGCAACATATCGTATGACAACGCGAAAGAATGGATGATGTAGGGTCGCGTGAGGAGTACGACATGGTCTGAAGTGCGCCGCCCCTCCGATGCCGACATGACATGGCAGACTTCGGCAGCATGTGAGAATGGCTGGTCGCCTGCCTCGGCCAGCAGCAGCAGCAACGTTATCCCTCATCAGATAAGAGGCTAACAAAGCATACACGTGACTGTCTACAAAGGAATGACTTTCGGACTATCTTTCATGCGAAATCTCCCAGCTACTCGGTCAAAGCGTACATTTTCCGACCTCACCGATCTCGGCGCGCCTTCCTGTTCGCTGTATCGAGCATTGGGGTGCCGTACCAGCCGTGTTGCCGTTGCATTCGCTACGCTATTCGGCCAGTCTCCGTAGAAAGGAACATGTTTATCTGATAGTAGGCTGGGTGGGTTAGCATGGGTGCAGAGTCATACTTCACCGTCACTTCTCTCCTTCAAAGCTCTTGCAGGTATTTCTGGATTTGCAAAATTTAACATATGTCAAACCTGGAAAATCCTGACTGCCAATCGTGTATTGTACCTTCACACTGGACTACCATAGGACTAAAGATCACATGGAAAGAACGTACACACGAACTTCCTCAATATGAGCAACGAAAAGCCTCCTCAAGAGGTGCCAGAGCTCACCGGAGCCGAATATGACCAAGTCTCAGTAACACAGCCATATCCGGAGCAGACCAAGACTCTACAATCACATAGCCGCGAGTCTTACGAGGAGCCGCAGATCGAGCACCAAGCAAGGAACAGATCCAACAGCGTAGGCGATGCAGAAAGCCAACGGACCAAACTAGAGCATGTCCGCTCTCACGTCTCAACACACGATGCACCAGGCGCCAGCAACGAACACCACTACGAACAAGGCGACGAGATCTACGACAAATTCACTCCCCAGCGCAAGATCATCATCGTCTGCGTGCTGAGCTTCTGCTCGTTCCTAGCTCCCATCTCATCAACCAGCATCCTATCCGCTTCCCCAGAAGTAGTAGCAACCTTCGACACCACAGGCACGATCTTCAACTTATCCAACGCCATGTACATGGTCTTCATGGGTCTCTCCCCACTCGTCTACGGCCCTCTAGGTTCTACTTACGGCCGCAGATGGCCCTTGATAATCTCCTCAATCACTTTCACAATTTTCAGCATCGGCTCCGCGCTCTCCCCAAACCTAGCCTGCTACTTCGTCATGCGCATGCTCACCGCCTTCCAAGGCACAGCCTTCCTCATCATCGGCGGCACCATGATCGGCGACATTTACAAGCCCATCGAGCGCGGCACCGCCTACGGCTTCTTCCTCTCAGGCACCCTCATCGGCCCTGCCCTGGGCCCTCTCATCGCCGGCATCATCGTCACCTATGTTAGCTGGCGCAACATCTTCTGGCTACAGACCGCTCTCGCCGGCGTGGCGTCCATCGCAGTCTTCTTCCTGATCCCAGAGACCATCCACCGCGCGCGCAAAGAAGACCTCGTCGGCCTGAGCCGGGGCCAGAAAGCACGCAAGCTCTGGTCCTGGACGAACCCAATCCGCGTCCTCTGGCTGTTCCGCTTCCCGAACCTCGCCGTAGCAGGAATCGCCAGCTCCGCTCTAGTGTGGAACATGTACTCCCTGCTAACGCCGATCCGCTACGTTCTCAACCCGCGCTTCGAACTCACCACACCTTTACAATCCGGTCTGTTCTACATCGCTCCGGGTTGCGGGTATCTGACCGGCACTTTCTTCGGCGGCCGCTGGGCAGACCACGTCGTGAAGAAGTGGATCCGCAAGCGCGGCGGACAGCGCGTGCCCGAAGACAGACTGCGGTCTTGTCTCGTTGCCTTAGGCGTAGTGATTCCGGCGTGCATGGTGTTGTACGGCTGGTCGATAGAGAAAGAAGTCGGTGGAATCCCGCTGCCGGTCATCGTGATGTATATTCAGGGCGTGGCGCAGCTGTTTTGCTTCCCGAGTTTGAATACTTACTGTTTGGTATGTTCCTCAAACCTCCGACTCGCAGATCATGTGCATCGAGAATCCTTTACTGATTACTCACGCAGGACGTAATGAAAAAACAATCCTCCGAAGTCGTAGCCGGCAACTACGTGATCAGATACCTGTTCGCAGCCGCCGGCTCAGCCGCGTGTCTTCCAGTCATCGAGAAGATTGGCGTGGGCTGGTTTTCGACGATATCAGCGCTGTTCCTTGTGGTGGCGACGCTAGGGACCTGGGCGACGGCTCTTTATGGCCATGAGTGGCAGGAAGCGATGGAGAAACGCTGGCCGTCGGAGTCATGAGGTGGGGATTGTATGGACGAATTTACTATCGAAGAATGATTAATGATGATACCCAAGATTGCACTTTGATGAAACTGGCATGGGATTTGCAGGATATTTGTGTTCAGGAAGGCATTGGAATTACTTCTCTCATGTATTGACGATCGATACGTGCGTCAAAAGTATTAGATGTAATGCTGTACATCATATCATTTAATTTGCTTATGCACAGTTATTACACACCACAATGCTCCTTTCATCCCGCGAGCATCTAAGCTCTCCTACGCGGCTTAGCAGAACCCTTGCTACCGCCAACACTGCCACTGCTAACCGCCTCATCAGCCTTCTTGACCGCCTCAATCGACTCCACGCCCGTAGCCTTGGCGTCAGCGAGAGAGGTCAAAGGCTTCGCGGCGACCTTCTCTTCCACCGGCTCTTCGTCACCACCCTGTCCGAATTCGTTGACACGGGTGTGGTCAACCTTGTAGGCCCAGGCTTGGTAGATGTAGACGAAGAAGATCACGTCGTCGCGGAGAGTGGCGAGACGGTGGAGGAAGGGCATTTTGATGGTGAAGGCGAAGAGGTCGTCGATGAAGGTGTTAGGAACTTGTAGGCCATGGCGCGGCCGGGCATGTGGGCGACGGACTTGAGGCGGTAGTTGATGTATAGACTTGGGACCTGCGTAGAATGTGTTAGCTTTGAGGCTTCAGGGATTGATAGTATTTTGTTGGCGACTTACCATCATGAGGAAACCGTAGGCGTAGACAGAGCCGACAAGAGTGGTGATGATGAAGCTGTACCAGCTCTTGTGCGATTCGTACATCAGCGAGTAGGCTGCGTACGCAAGCAGCAACGGAACAGCAATCATGCCCATGTACCTGAAGGCGATCCTGTCGTATTCATCGGTCTTCTCTTCAGTCTCGGAAAGCTTGTGCTTGTCTTCGAACACGACAACGTAGGGTAGGATGCCTCTGAAGCTGGAGTCTGGCCCCGGTTCGCGAACGCGAACGTTGACAGTCTTGGTGATCTTCCAGAACTCGACTGCGATACCCATGCCCTGACCGAACAAGATCATCCATGAGGTGTTCTCATTGTTGTCCATCAGGTAAAGGAAGATGATGAGCTGCATGACGACGTTTGTAAGGATGGTGCGGACAGAGACACCGACGTTGTCCTTCTTCTTGCGCCAGTGGCCAACATCGCTCTTGAACGCCAGAAGCTCGAAGATCATGTGTAGGACACTGACAATGGCGGTCGTGCCGAGCAGGTACATGTTGGAGTCCAGCAAAATCTCCTTGAACATCTCCATCTCGCTGCCATCACCACCACCAGGTGCAGTCTGGCCTTGTGCTGCCTTGCGAGCGGTCTCCTTCATGCCCTCGTCCATCGAAGCCATGATACTGAACTGCCAGTTTGCCAGAGTTGAGATGTGGACGTTCACTGGGAGCGTCTCGTAGGGGATGGTGGAGTTCAATTCGACCATGTCCTTCTTCATCTGCCAGAACGTATTGTGGTAGACCAGAGGGTAGAACCAGCCGTTCTTGCCGGTCTCGTCACGAGCACCAGTCGCTTCCAGCATGTAGTACTGCTTGACCGCAGGGTGGAGTGACGGGTAGTTGGCAGGTCCGGCATTGTTGATAAAAGAGAGAGTGAAGTTGGAGTGGTAGTAGGACGCAACAGTCGATGGCACAGATTCGAGCTCCTCCTCTGCCTCCTCCTTGGTGTCCTTTGAGTCCAGGAGGTTGCGAGTCTTGATAACCTTCTTCTTGCCCAAGTATTGAGTCAGAGGCCTCAGCATCCTGTACGCCGTCGCGGGGTCATAGTTCGGCGAAGCAGGGTCGAGCTCTGCGCCAGTCTTTCCGATCAAGATGTGCGCCCAAAGTGTACCGTTGTTCTGAACAGACTTGGGCACCGAAATACTTGTGGTGATCTCCCTGTGGTCCTTGCCCTGCAGCGAAAAGTTCTTCTCTTCCACGACCAGACTGCCAGCCGGCATAGAACTCAGAGGCCGAAGTACAACACTCGGCGAGATGTACAAGCTGACATCGACATTCGGGTTGTCGGGCCACAGTGGCTGCAGGCCAACAGGTGTGTGGCTCCATTCTCCAGGCTCTGAGCCGCCGGTGGGAGCAACATCCGGTGTCACTGGTGCTGCCTTTTGTCCTCCACCACCAGTGAATTGCTTTACGGCGTACTGAATGCCGACGAAGATAGCAATGTTCTTGCCAATGCTCCAAGCGTCCCAGCCGCCGGCCGCGGGCTCAGGTGCTGCTGCTGCGTCAGCCATCGAGTGGGCTGTGCTGCCTGTACGACACGGGTGTCGATCTGGCAGTGTGTTTTAGCGAAGGTCCGAATGGTATAATAGAAAGAGGACAAGGAAGACGCCAAAGTTGCCGGGAAG
>Ga0265797_10005028_pt1 | contig 19633 bp, 17 predicted proteins | sample P2T30metagenome_FD_192433 | JGI IMG/M metagenome (GOLD analysis project Ga0265797, IMG submission 192433) | Plant litter microbial communities from East Loma Ridge, Irvine, California - P2 T30 | ecosystem: Environmental > Terrestrial > Plant litter > Unclassified | place: USA: California... | reverse complement strand
GTCTACCAATACAAAACAGTTTTGATTTCATGATCTTCCACGCTTCTTGTGCCACCGACCGATGTGAAAAGGTCGTGGTATTGCTACAACATAATTTGAATCGCTAATGCTTCATTACACTGTCTAGGCCGTTATAAGTCCGCTTCCTTACTACATCATCATCCCCACCGCACCGACCGCAAAGTCCGCCAAATCCACGGGCCCAAGACTCCGTCTCGCCGGCGTCGTCGTCCGCGTGACATTCAACCCGCCCATATCGCACCACTCCACACCACCCGTCGAGATCGGCTATCAAATGGTTAGCAAACACACACTTTCAAAACAGAGAAGGGACTCACCAAGCACGTCAAATGCTTACACCATTTACACGTATTCCTCCACTCGTAAAAATTCCTCAGCAACAAAATGAACCCAATGAAGACGCACACCAGTCCTCCCACACGTACGAGCCACCACGCCCACCACAGCGGCTTGCGGCCCTTGAAAAACCCGACGGGCGCTTTAGCAAAGTTCGAGAGCGCTTGTGGCATTGCGCCTGTTGGGGCTAGGGGCTGCGTATCGACTGTTGAGTAGGGCGGCTCGTCGTGCCCGATGCGTTGGCGGAGTGCTTGTGGGGAGTGCAGTAGACATACACCGAGTACGATACCCATGAGAAAGCCGCCAATGTGGCTGAAATTATCGAGGCCGGGAAGTAAGCCCAGGACAAAAGCGATTGCGATGTCGAGGATGAGGAATAAGAGGTCTTTGATGGGCGAGCGGCGCGTGGACCATGTATATAGTAGATCGAGGAGGGTTAGCGCAAGGATGCCGAAGAGCGAGCCTGATGCGCCGACTGAGGAGAGGCCTTCTGCGGCGTAGTTGCCACCGAGTATGAAGCCGAATATACCGGAGCTGAAATATACGAGCGTGAAGCGCAGCGAGCCGATTTCCTTCTCCATGTCGCGGCCCAGCGTCAATTGCAGAAGCATGTTGAACGCGATATGTATAATCCCGGCGTGCAGGAAAATGGGCACGATGAAGCGCCACCACTGGTTGGGCTCGTGGGCCCTGTCGCGAAAATCCGTGATGCCTTGCTGGTTGGGCACGCCGCCGTTTCCGCAGAGCTGGGCGAGCGAGCACGAGAGCGAGGCGGGGTCGAGGGATGTGGTGTTTGGGCAGGGCCAGGATGTTACTTGGTTTTCGATGACGGTGCGGATGTTGTGCATGCAGGGGGTGAAGCGGGCGCCCATGTTGATGAGGACGTAGGGGGAGGGGCCGATCATGATGTTGAAGTTTGGCTTGGTTTGGATGGGTGTGCCGGTTAGGATGCCTGCGTTACTATGTTAGCATGTACGATTCCCTCTGAGAAAGCCGGTGCCAGCATGGAGGAGTAAATCTCACCATTCTTAATTAACTCCCCCACAAAAACAGCAACCTGCACCACCGTAAGAACATAACACATCCACGTCACCCGCCCATTAAACAACCCCTTCTTCTTCTTCTTGCTCTTCCGCCTCCTCCCCCCAACCTCCGGATCCGAGCCATACCGCGTCGGACTCCCATCATGATCCAGCTTGCCACTCCCATGCCCATCCGCCTTGGGCTGCACATGCATCGGAATCGCATTGTGGTCAGTAAACGGGTCCTGCTGCGCGCCCTGGTAGCTCGTCGGACTCGGGTATGCGCCCAGCGCGCCGGAAGAGTTGGGCGTGGTGTAGTAGTTGTTGTCGTCGTCGAAGGGCGAGGAATGCGTGTGTGGGTGGTTTGAGGGTAGGGGGGAGAGCGGGCTTTGTGGTGCGTGGGCGTGTGTGTTGGCGCCGTGCGGCGTGGTGTAGTAGTCGTTTGCCGCCATGGTGGTGGAGGAAGGTGGCAGCAACGCGAGGTTGGGAAAGCGGTCTGTCGGGGAATATGTATCTCTCTGCTCTGTGCCGCTGGATCGCTCGCTAGTGTGTATGGTATGCGTGTGATGCGCAAGAGGGGTCGTCGTGAGGTTGGATGTGTCGTACGCCGGGGTCCGAAAGGCGTGTGTCGTGATCGATAGCGAGGTACGAAGGAAGCGACGGTGCAGCGCTGTTTCAGAATAACAACACCACCAGAAGGGGACCAGAAGAGGAGTGTGATATAGAGTGCAAGACCAGCTTTGCCTTGTGAACTGATCCACTGTCTTTTTCTATGCACGTAATTGTTGTAGCTGAGGCTCGGAACAAGACGACGCGTTGCTTTCTGTTCCCCAGCACAGCCTCTGGAATGATCCCTGCTGCGGTCCGCAGATCTACAAAAGTGTTCTATTCTTACACTACGCCACGCTGATTGACGTAAGGCGCTGCTTCACAGATCAGCATGTGAATATTTGTTAAGACTGTTGTATGTCACATTGTCTTGCGCCCTGAATCATACGTGTCGCTGTCTTCTGGCATTTGACAACTGTCAGATCTGTCCGACACTGGTGCATTCTCGCGGAGCTGAAACAGCCTCCGTGAGACCCTGCGCAAGTCTACGGAATTCGCCGTTGGTGGCGCCGTCACTTCACCGAAACCACCAAGACAACAAAGTATTGCCAAAAGCTTACAAGACAGCCGCCGCAACACTTGTTTGGTAGAATGCAAGTGCTTTGAAATCATACAGGATAGAGTGATATCTGCAATCTACGTTACTCGGGAACTTACGGCGAAATCCAGCCGACGATGGCATACAACGTAGATAGTAAAGCGAAGAGCTCAAGGTATACATATATGCTTACACACTGACTCCCGTGCACCACGAGAGCTGCGACCTTGAAGTTGAAACCACGAGTGTGAATGCCTACATTGTCATAGTAAACCGTCTCGCCTTTCATTCCCACCCTTACGCAGTGCGTATACCCCCCCCCCATCACAGCGGCGGCAGCACCTCCCTACAATTCGGACACATAAGCCGATACCTCATCCACCCCTCCAAACATCCCGCATGAAAAATATGCCTGCAAGGCGTAACCATATACATCCTGCGCTGCAGAATCATACCCGTCGCACTCGCGCCGTCCTCGGCACCAGCCATTATAACAGGCACTTCAATGTCCTGCGCGCATATACTGCAGTCGAAGACTTTCTTGCCTTTGCCTTTGCCTCTAGACTCGCCTGCTTGCTTCGAAGTAGGATCGGATGGGGATGCGTCGAGAGGTATTGGTGATGCGGTATCGGTGTCAGTTGTGGTGATGTTGAGTGGCATGGTAGCACCTTCTTCGTCCTCGCGCAGTATGGGGTGGTAATCATACGCCGGCGGCGCCCATCCCTCCGCCACAAAGAACCGCGGGCCCAGCACCTCCTGGCTCCCCAAAACCACAACCTGAACCCATATCCAGCCCACCAGCACCGCAAAACCCACACCATCCGTCCTCGCGAAAAGCACATTGTCACTCTTCAAGTAGAAATACGCAACTGGAATGATGCGTACAACGGATGTCCCGATAACGTAGTCCCACCGCAGCGCGCGCCGGCAATTGCGCATGACGTTGCGGTATATTTGCGGAACCCAGAATGAGAGGTACAGGAAGGAAATAGTGTTGAAGTAGAGCGCGCGGTAGAGCGTGCGGGCGGTCGCGAATTGGATGGTGACGAAGAAGAGGATTATGAGCAGGAGGCAGAAGCGAGAGTAGAGGGAGCCGAATTCGGCGCGGGGATTGGTGTTTGTTGTGGGAGTAGTGGTGTTGGCTGTTGGCGTGACGTCTTCGTCTGGATCGTCTTGGTCGGGTGCGATGATGATGGGCGTAGGTGGGCGTGGACGAGGTGCTGTGACTGGGAGTGGTAGTGTGTCGGCTTCTGGAGGAGCTGGAGTTGGAGTCGCAGCGGGTGGTGGAGTCGAGGCAGCTGCTTGCTGTCTGTTCTGTCGAGCGCGCTCGGCGGCTTGTACGCCCCATATGTCCATCAGGAAACGGAGGTGTGTGAGCACCGAGAACAGCGCAATGAAAGCGATGCTGTACAGAGCGAGCTGAGACGTCCCGAGGAAAAGGTACATGAAGATGAGAATGAGAAACGTGAAGCCATCTCCGAGCGCCATGATAGCGATGGTGTAGAAGCTAACTCGGCTACGCATTGACGGTGTCGCGGTCTCTTTCATCTGCTGAATGAGGAAGTACAGCTGGAATGCTAGACTCATTGCAAAAGCGACGATACCATGTCTGGCGCGATCGTTGAACTGTTCTGTCTTTGAGCCGATGAGATGGTGAGCCTCGGATAGTGGGAAAGCTGGCGGCCCTTTCGACTCAATCACGAAACCGCAGTCGGGTGAGAACGCAACCACTTCCATCTGCGTGAAGAGCTGTTTTGGTATCGGAGCGCCAGTGGGATATCGCATCTCGTGCTCGAGCCATTCCGTGTCGACACCCTTCTGACCTGGCACAGCCTGAAGATACAACACAACCTCGCAATGATGACCCTGGAACAAGCCCTCATTCGCCGCCTCCGCAGACGACGTCCAAGGATTCCACAGCGGAAACGCCCTCAACTTCTGCCGCTCAATCGTCTCATGAATCGTGCGATTCAGAAACGTCCGCGAAGACCCGTACATCCTTTCCGAGAACTGATAGTGCGGCAATCCAAATATGCCCGCGAACCGATCACTCGTCGTCGTCAGCACCGCCGTCCCACTCTTCAAAAAGTGCACACCATGCACAATAAACTCCCACCAATTCCCCCCAAAGCTATCATCATCGCCCACCCTCACCTTGGCGCTGAGCTCCGACATGGTCCCATTCTCGTCCGTCCGCATCCTGCCCTCCAACTCCGTAAAATGCAGCCGTATAGAGCCGCTCGCACCCGTCAGATTGCGATCGTACTCCATAAATTGCCCAAACGGACTATCCGGCATGGCAGACGAATTGCCCATATCGCTCGGATGCCGCACGCGACTCAGCGCCGAGCGCACCCACTGACCCTGCACATACCCCGAAAGATTCCTGTACACCGGAACACTGCTCCCGTCCTGTAGTGCTCCATCGAGTATGCCCTTCCACTCATCGCCCAGCACACGCTCGGACTGCGCTTTCGCCTTCGCCCGCACAGGCTCCAGCAACTCCCACGCGAACCTGTCTTCCTTCCGCAGTCCCGTGACATTTAGCCACCGCTCCTTCTGCGCGTGGAAGTCGCCATAGTGCGTACTGTTTAGGATGCCGAGCTGGTCGTATTCGCGCTCGATGAGCTGTTCGTAGCGCGCGTGCACGTTGTAGGTTGGCTGTTGCGGCTCGGGCGAGTTGAGGAGGAGGAGCAGGATGATGAAGAAGAGGAAGGACCGTGGGTCGCGCCGAACTTCCATCACGGCGGTGGATTGTGTATGGTACGAGCCATGTGGGCGCGTGTGTGTAGTTGGGGTGGTTTGTTACTGAAAGAGCAAGTGCTGGGATGACGTTGGCGAGCCTCGGACTTCCGCATCGTTCGCCGCCGTGAAGTTACGTGCTTGGCATCAATATCACGGGAATCAAGATAGAATGCAGACAAGGTAGGAATAACATGGAATTCCTCAAGGTAAAAGGGGGGTATTGTATTCATGTATTTACAGCGAAAGGGTGATAACCTATAGCGTCGTAATCCAGCTCCTTGCAAACGCCATTTTCATTAGGGACACCTTTTGATCATAAACGACAGAGCAACCTGATATCTGAGAAATTCAATAACAACAAATTTAGTGGGTCGGACCTGCTATAGCCGCTGGTGGTGCGGCTTCCAGGTCGACTCTTTGCACCGTCTGGCGCAAGTCGTTGCTGCTGCGGACCAAGTTGCCAAAGTATTTGCGTGCCACCTCGGCCTCTGCTCTGAACTTGCTTGTCTGCTCTTTCTTGGTCTGGAGCTTCTCGACGTTTCTTTGGAGGCCAATGCGAACGTCGTTGGCTGGGCCTTTGAGAGCTCGGCGGATTTCCGAGCTGATGCGCAGAGCGTTCTGGTGGGTGTAATCAATGGCTGCCAGCTGTTGCGACAGCTTTGCGCTGAGTCGGTGCGGAAGCGACTTTGGAACCGAGGACAGGATGTAGGATACTCCGATGGCAACTGTAAATAAATCAGCATAAGATTCAACGTGGTTTCTGGCGAGACTTACCACCTGCAAGAAGACCAGGAATGATCAGTCTCCGCATGTTGTTCGTGCCCATGACCTTTGCAGCGCCAAGTGCACCGTCAAACCAACCAACGCCACCGACGAGTCGGCCACCAACAACACCAGCAACAGTGACTGCCATGCTCGTGCCTGCTACCTTCTCTTGTCGTTCCCATAGGCTGGCAACATCAAAGAAATCCCAGAGCTCGATGTCGATATCAACCTGGCGAGCCAGAGCGTGTACCGACTTCTTGAACATGCGCTCCGGTCGGAACATGACATCCGCATACAGATTGTTGCCAAGATGCAGCACACCCAGGTTCTTGATACCATTGTAGCCCTGGACGGTCTGAGTCCGCGCGTGCTCTTCGCATAGTCGCACGGTCTCGGACACTTCGTGCAGCATGGAGTCCCTGATGTCTTCGGCATACTGGTAGGCGGAGAAAAGTCCGGGATATTCGATACCCAGATCTTGCTCGCCAACCTTCTGAATGCAGTTGTTGAGTGTGTCTCGTGTGTAGCCGTAGACATCTGAGGTGGTATCCTCAACCATGCGCTCGACAGCTTCTCCGGCTCCAGTCCGTGCTTTCTTCGACTCCTCAAACTCTGGTTCCAGAGCCTCAATCTCCTTCTTGACCCGGTCCAGTTCTGCCTGAGAGACATCGCGGTTGACAGTGGCCAGATTGTTCATATCTCCAAGGACGTTAAGTAAATAGGTCTTCGCAGGCGCAAGCTTTGATCGCGCCCTTTTCTCCAGCACAAACCGCCGCAGTGAAGTTTCAAGCTCGCCAAAGTCGCGCTGCTTCTCTGCCTCTTTGCCCTTGCCCTTGTCTGACGGGTCATCGTCGCCATCGCCATCCGGAGGTGAGCTTCCAGGTCCGCCCGTGGGTATCGCGTTGCTCGAAACAAAGTGGACCAACTCGCTAGACTCTTTGAACGTGGCAGGGCTGAGTCCATGTACCTGCTTCAGGATCATCTCTTGGCAGCGTTTTTGGTCCCGGATGGTGTCAAAACCGTTGACGACCATGAAGATGTAAGCCTTTTCGCGAGCCGCGTTGAAGATGAAGTTCTTCGCCGACTCGGTGAAGTGATTTGCCGCAGAGACAACGAAGACCACAACGTCGATCTCTTCCTGGCGAGCGAACACAGCAGTTGTCATGACGGAGTCTGCATTGAGCCCTGGTGCATCGATGAGCGCAATATCGACTACGCCGTTGTTTAGGATCGATTCGTCTACGCCTCGGATGTCCTGGATGTAGATCTTGCACTGCGAGAAACGATCGTTGTCGCTCACAATCTTCTCCAAGTCCTTCAGATCAAATACAACGTATGTGCTTTCGTCGTGGCGGTTGTACGTCGAGCCGTGCGGGATGGCGTGTACTTCTTCCACACCAGCATTCTCCCTGAAGTCAAGAACCTCACAGAATATGGTGGTACAAGGCTGCTGGTCCTCCGGAAGCACCTTTCGGCGAAGCAAGGCATTGCAAAAGGTCGACTTTCCAGCATTCAGATCGCCAGTCACAAGCACTTTGCTCGAAGTGTCTTCGATTCGCTCTTTGATAGAGTATAGATGACGTATGCTTTGTTGAATCTGGCCGTCGAGGAGGGACGCAATGGAGTTCTTCTCTAGCGAATGCACGAGGTCTGTCTGTGTGCGGCCGCCCATACGCAACTCGAGTTTCAGCACGGAGAAGTCCTGTGCCAGCTGGGGTGTAACCAATCGCGGGGCCTCCTTCTCTGGCTCCTCTTCTGAAGGCCCAGCATCTGAAATTGGATGGTCCCCAATGGTGGTTCCGGCGCGTCGTGGGCCTCGTGGTCGTTCGGGCGATCGCATCATCTGGTCCATATCGCCGATGGTGGATTGCGTGTGCGATAGACCGGGCCTCGACGACTCGGTGCGAGCGATCTTCTGGACCTCGGTGGTCTGGACGGAGGGATAGTGGGCGGGCCACTTCAGGTTCATCTCCTGGAAGCTCTTCAGCGTGTCGATGGTGCCGTGGATGGCCCTGCTGAGCGCGTTCTTGTGCTGGTTGTACCGCAGCTGCAGCACGTGGCTGCGCTGCTTGTCGTGGTCCGAGGCGCTGGACTCGCCATTGAGGACGGGGCCGGGGGCCTGCGATGGCTGGTCGCCCTCCATCATGCTGCCGCCGTAGCCAGAGTCGTTGTCGAGCATCGATACCAGGCGAGCGGCGGCTTCGGGCGTCGATCCGGAGCCCACGGTCATGTAGCCTGGACCACCCGGGGCCCGCCTGCCAGGTGCGTCTTCGCCCGAGGTGCGAGCATTGCGGCGGCTGGACGACGACGACGAGGATGACGACGGCTCCCCGGCGGCGGAGGGCGTGCTGGCGCGCTTATCGGGATTCATCGAGGTGTGTGGGTGTCGCGCGTGTGGGAGGGGCTGCGCATGTCGCGGGGGTGGTGGTGAGGTGTGCGGTGGCCAGGATGTGTCGGCGGTGAAAGATTACGTCGAAATGGTGATGCGGGAAATGCAGTGGCGTGGAAAACTAGCAAGGGTCGGGCCTGCTTGGGAGACCATGGCTATGGAACCCGTTGGAGTTGCACCACAGGCACCGACGTAGCCGATAACATTGAACACATTCACGAGTACTTATACGAGTGATAGCTGCAATTCTCACACACTAAACACATCCACAGCCTCACGCGCACGTGACCCTTCCGAAGCACTCATATTCGCGCTCTACCCGCGATAGCCCTCTCGCAACTCACACTCCGCGGATCACATCCACTTTCTCAACTCACCACACCATACCTTGACATTCGACCTCGGAAGCACGGCCATGAACATCGTCGAGTGGGCCTTTGGCAAGCGGATGACCCCGGCCGAGCGGCTGCGGAAACACCAGCGCGCCCTCGAGAAGACACAGCGCGAGCTTGACCGCGAGCGCGTGAAGCTCGAGAACCAGGAAAAGAAGCTGGTGGCAGACATCAAGAAGAGCGCCAAGAATGGACAGATGGGCCCGCTGCGCATTCAGGCAAAGGACCTCGTGCGGACACGGCGATACATACAGAAGTTCTACCAGATGCGCACACAGCTGCAGGCCATCTCGCTGCGGATACAGACCGTGCGGAGCAACGAGCAAATGATGCAGTCGATGAAGGGCGCGACGAGTATGTTGTAATTCTACTTGGTATGTACTCTGCTAACTTCTACAGCCCTCCTTGGAAGCATGAACCGACAGATGAACCTCCCCGCCCTGCAGCGCATCGCCCAGGAGTTCGAGAAGGAGAATGACATCATGGACCAGCGGCAGGAGATGATGGACGACGCGATTGATGACGCTACTGGCATGGAGGACGAGGAGGAGAGCGAGGACGTGGTCAACCAGGTGCTCGACGAGATAGGCATCGACCTAGGCCAGTCGGTAAGCACATCAGATCAGACACAGATGCCAAGGCTAATTATGAATAGCTTGGAGAGACACCGAATGGCTTGCAAAAGGCTGCTGTGCCTGAGGGTAGAGTTGCGCAGGCAATTGGAGGGCCTGATCCAGACGACGACGACCTCCAGGCTCGCTTGGACAGCCTGAGGCGATGAGGCACGGAGGTGGTTGTGGGATGAAAGGGCATACACCGAACGTTTACTCTTACATTTCAGCATAGCTAGGTACACAACTACACGTTGGGCGAACAAGGCGTTTAACAGCCGGCGAATTATGATTTGAATGGACGTACGACATTACTGAAGTCTGAAGCGCATTTGAAAACCAAGCAGTCGACTTCTCATGTGCCAACTAATTGTTGTTTGTAACTGCCAGATGCATGCCCAGGGTCTAGCTCGTGTCTTCCAACCGCTCCACAGGGTCTGGATTCCGTAGATCGTCTACACAGCCATATGGCACAACCGTGTGCGCACGCCAAAATTGCAGCGGCTTGCCTGACTGTCTTGCTTTGGACTTCACGTCAGCACGTCACAAGTCTCGATAGGAGGCGCCGATATGAAGGTGGAAAGGACACGGGCGCGGGGTAATGTAGAATGTGAACAATCTGCGCCTGCCCGCCTGGCCTCGCCGTTCAAGTTCCCCGCATTCAAGAACAGGGCGGCAGTGCAAGTGCATGTCTCGTCTGCTTGAATCAACTCCATCATTCCAACCTAGAAGCCTATTCCGCCGCGACCCTCTGCCTTTCCTTGTGCACTCACTCGACGCCACACCACAAACTACGTCATCGTCATCACTGCGCCTACAGGCTATCACTTCCCAGAGCGTCGTCGAGTCCAGTAGCCGCACCTCTGTCTCACACGCCTCCGCAACCTTCACACCCAAACATACGTGCGCCCCAACTAGACACTTGTACGAAGCTGTAAGTATAGGCTTGCCGCGTTCTTTCGCTTGGCACATCACTCACACCACTGCGACGCGACCCCTCCCTGCATACAGGCGACCGCTTAGGAGCTGTTCAAGAGAGCCAGGCTAACACTGCGACTCCAGCATTGACGTCACTTTCGACTCCAACGATCGACCATCCAGTCGACCGTAGCCGTTATCCCACTGCGCCCACAGCGCGGACTCGAAGTCTTCAACCTGGCAGGAAACAAGAGACGGAGCTTCTCCTCCCAAGCTGGAGGAGGCGGCTTGCTTAACCGAATGTTCGGCTCAGGCAAGGACGACGAGGGCGCCGCTATCGATGCCTCCGCGCCCGTCGACTCCTCCAAGTCGGCGGCGGCACCGTCTGCCCCAGCCTCCACGGCTCCCACGCTGGTGAACGAAGACGCCTCTACCACCCCTACCACGCCAGCGAAGCCTTCTGGCAATGGCTCCGCGCCAACCGACCGCAAAGGCAGCGACAGCGGCTTAGCACCCACATCCGAGAAGAAGCGGAGAAGCTCTGGCGTGAGCCGCGCAAGAGACATGTTTTCGAGCGCAAAGAACTCGTTGCACCTGAGTAACAACAGCTCCGCCGCCGCCACGACTACCTCCTCTTCGCCGGAGAAAATCCAGACCCCTATACAGAAGCTGGGCAAGTCTGATGCTGCGCTCAGCGTCCCCCAAGGCTCCCTGAACAACTCAGCCGGCGAGTCTGCGCCTGGTCCACGTTCCACATTCCGCGTTGGCGTTACCGAAGATAAGAACAAGAAATGCAGGCGAACCATGGAAGATACCCACGCATACCTCTACAACTTCCTGAGCACCCCCGCGCCTTCTTACGGCTCAGAGCAACGTGCGATTTCCGACGCTAGCTCGGTCCAGACAGATGCCTCTTCACAGCAAGTCGTGGAGACAGACAATGGATACTTTGCCATTTTTGACGGCCATGCTGGAACCTTTGCCGCTGACTGGTGCGGCAAGAAGCTACATCTAATCCTAGAGGACACCATACGGAAGAATCCCAACACACCGATACCCGAACTGCTCGACCAGACATTTACCGTTGTCGACCAGCAACTCGAGAAGCTGCCCCTGAAGAACAGTGGATGCACTGCGGTTATTGCTGTGCTGAGGTGGGAAGATCGGGTGCCCAACGCACAATCATCTACTGGCTCGGTCTTGTTCGCTCCAGCTGCTGTTTCAGCTATCAAGAATGCAGAAGGTGGAGAGACAAAAGCAGACGGAACTGAAGTACCTCCGACCGAGTCTTCGAGCGAGCAGGCCGTAGAGACTAAGCTGCGTAGCGAGGCAAGTCGGCAACGAGTGCTGTACACGGCCAACGTGGGCGACGCTCGCATCGTCTTGTGCCGCAATGGCCGAGCGCTTCGACTGTCGTATGATCACAAGGGCAGCGACGAGAACGAGGGGCGCCGTGTAGCCAGCGCTGGTGGCTTGATTCTCAACAACCGCGTTAACGGCGTCCTTGCTGTCACCCGGGCACTCGGTGATGCGTACATGAAGGATCTGGTCACTGGACACCCATACACCACGGAGACGGTAATACAGGCGGACCAAGACGAGTTTATGATCCTCGCTTGTGATGGTGTATGTATATTATCTCAAACTTATGACTTGTGCTAACAACTACAGCTATGGGATGTGTGCTCTGATCAAGAAGCTGTCGATCTGATCCGCCAGACTCAGGACCCCCAAGATGCATCGAAGAAGCTCGTCGATTACGCTCTCGCTCGCTTTTCTACCGACAACCTCTCATGTATGGTCGTCCGCTTCGACAACAAGGCGCTTCGCCAACGCAAGAACGACGCAGCGATGGGCGTCGACGGGGACCAGGTGACCATGAAGGGCGGCATTACAGAAGCCGAATCTATCGTCGCGCAAGCAAGGAAATCAATCGGCGAGCCGGAGCAGTCGGTCGAAGCTGCTACAAAGGAAATCATAATGGAGGAAGCAGAAGCTGAGCCAGGTCCAGAACTCAATCTTGACGCAGCGAAGGCAGCTCAGAAGAATAAGGAGTAAGCGAGGTGACGGTTGAGTTGCCGGGTAGTGTCTTTCTCGCGATGGCGGCATCTTGGTTCGGGCACTCGAATTGAGATTTCTTTGGCGATTGTAGTTCTCTCGAACTCTAGTGTAGCTGGCGTAGGCAGCGAAGGAGACAAAACGTTCGCTTTCTCTTCTCGTAGCTTGGTCAATTCTACTATGCATCAGTGTCTCTATGCCTGTCTTTCCCAACCTCACCGTGATGTTAGAGCATTACGTCAGGCACGTGCCGTGTGAATGAGGCTCAAGTCTAGCGCGAGTTCCCAAATGTTTGCGGGGCACAACGCCTCACCCCAAGCGCCTTCCCTGTCCCTCCACAAACTAGCCACCTGCACCCGCGCAACCCTGCCTCATGCAGACGCTCCCGACCGTCGCGCATCCCTCCCACCATGTCTGGCGTAGACACCGCCTCCCCTCATGACGTGCCCACCTTTGTGTCGCCGCGGACGCTGCTCGCGCGGCCGGCGCTCTCAGTGACGGACCGGGAGCAGATTGAGAGTCTGCGGACCATTCGCGCGTTCCTGAAGGCGCGCACGAGCTATGATGTGCTGCCGCTGAGCTATCGGCTGATTGTGCTGGATACGGCGCTGCTGGTTAAGAAGAGCCTGAGTATACTGAACCAGAACGGCATTGTCTCGGCCCCGCTGTGGGACTCCAAGTCTTCGACCTTTGCTGGACTGCTTACCACGTCGGACTATATCAACGTCATTCAGTACTACTGGCAGAACCCGGATGCGCTGGCACGGGTGGACCAGTTCCGGCTGAACAGCTTGCGAGGTGACTAATACACTTTGAATAGATATGTATAATTCTAACAACCACCAGAAATCGAGCGCTCCCTCGGCGTCAAGCCCATCGAAACCATTTCCATCCACCCCGACCGCCCCGTCTACGAAGCATGCCGCCTGATGCTCGAGTCGCGCGCACGCCGCATTCCCATCGTGGACAGCGACGACGAGACACACCGGACCATGGTCGTCAGCGTCATCACGCAGTACCGCATACTCAAGTTCATCGCCGTCAACGTCGCGGCGACACGGAAGCTGTGCAAGCCGCTGATCGAAATGCCGAATGTGGGCACGTATCATAACCTGGCGACGGCGTCGATGGACACGCCCGTCATGGATGTGATCCACATGCTGGTCGACAAGAACATATCGAGTGTGCCGATTGTAGATCGGAAAGGTATGTAGAAATGAAGACGCGTTTTGAGGGTATGAGCTGACATTTCCAGGCGTCGTCCTCAACGTCTTCGAAGCAGTCGACGTCATCGCCCTCATCAAAGGCGGCGTATACGACGACCTAAATCTCACAGTCGGCGACGCCTTACTAAAGCGCTCAGACGTACTTCCACCCCTCTTTACTACCCCCAGCACTATGACTAACACAATTGGTAGGACTTCCCTGGCATCTTCACCTGCTCGGTCCAAGACAACATGTCCACTATATACGACACCATCCGCCGCTCACGCGTGCACCGCTTTATCGTAATCGACTCTGAAAACAGACTCAAGGGTGTTCTGACGCTGAGTGATGTGCTTGAGCACACGCTGCTGGAGGGCCTGGAAGATGACGAGTAGGACGACGTCGTTGAGAGAGAGCCGCTGTATCAGCAAAAGAGCGAAGAGCGGAAGGAGGGCGCTGCGTCACCTCCGTGAAGGGAAATGATATTCGACGAGGAGATGCGTGGTTGACTGATGAGTATCGAGTGGGCTGTGGCGAGCATGTATACCTCGGTGTTTGACATCACGGACTAGCTATCGTATGTGGAGATATTTTCCGGTGGCATAGATCTTTTTCTTTTTCGAGGTTGTTTGCATTACCTACTGCTTAGAAGCATATAGAAGAAGAAGATGATATCCCAATGTAACTTTGAATCTTGCCCCTTCTCCAAAGTGTCACCTCAGAAACCAGTAAAAATACAAGATGATTAGGTAAAGAAAAGGTGAAAGATCGTTTCCTATATGCTTTGATAGTTGTTATGTAAATGCGCTTCGTTACGCTAATAAAAGTACGAACAGATATCCAGCCTTTTCCTAACCAAGATCTCAACAATCGCTATAATCCTAATGCTCGGACTCTATGCTTTCAACCTCACTCTAGTCGATCGCAAATCGCTCTCCAAGCACCCGCTCCTCATCCCCATCCATCATCACCCCTTCTACCTCTTCCTCTTCCTCTTTCCCCTCCTCCTCCGTTCGCTTCGATTCCTGCGTTCTTCCCGACGCACGAGTCGACGCACGCTCCACGATATGCAAATCAAACGGCCACTTCTGTCCAGGAACTTCATCGGTGATAGTGAGAGGCGTAGAGGGAAGGGTTGGTGCGGAAGATGGGCGGTGTGTGCGCGGGGTGGATGGGAGTGAGGATGTTGGTGTGCCGATGGGTGATGAAGCTTCGTCTTCTCCCTCTTCGCCATCGTCGACATCATCGCGATTCAGTCCGGAATCCGTCGATCGAGTTCGATCCAACCGCTCATAACAATCCTCCTCCTCCTCCCCAACAAATTCCTCATTCAAGATCCTCGCAAGATATGACCAACACTCCTTCCCATCCCCCCCATCCACGCGCCGCGGATGCTCGTCACTTTCTACAGCCCAACACCCATCGAAATCCTTGAAAACATCCATGTCAATTTGATTGCTGGATACACTCGCTGCGTCTGTGTCTCCGTCTGCGAGGATGGGGATGTGGATTGTTGGGAGTGAGGAGTCGGAGATTGCGCAGGAGGATGTGTTTGAGTCGGAGGTGGATGAGAAGGATGTGGATGCCATGGGGCCGTGATAATAAATGAATGGTTCGGGGGGAGGTGCATGGACAGTTATAACCGGAACTGGAACTGGGAGTGGGAGTGGTGGTTTGCATGATGAGCAGCCGTATGTGGCGGAGTGGAAGCCGGTTGTGAGGCGCATGGTACTCGTTGAAGTTGTCGTTGAAGTTGAAGTTGAGTCGTCGATCGTCGGTGCGAGTAACCCTTCCTCGATATTCCCATTCCGGTGCTGAAAGAACTTTGCCCTCGTGCGTTCGAAGAAGCTGGACTTCCTTTTCCCCTTTTCCATTTGCTTCTGCGTAGGCGGTGAAGTATTTACTCGCACCACACCCGCGTGATCAGGCCGCTTCTGCAACCGCGCGCGCTCCCTCCTCAGTGAAACACTAGACACCGAAGGTACGCCAGAGGCCTCGAGCGCGTCGAGGCTCTCTTGCCGCTCGTGCTCTTGGATTTCGGTGGTGGTCATTGGCGTGATGCGTGGATGGGGCCGGAGCGATAGGCGTGCTTTGTAGACTGTGCCGCGGATAGGCTGCGTTTCGAAGAGGTGCGGGTAGGTGGGGAGGGTGGTGCGATCCATAGCTTGGATTTGGAGGGGTGGTGATGGTGAGGTTTTTGATGTCTTTTGGTCGTGGTTGTGTCTCAGGGGCGCAGTTGTTGGCGGCGGTGAGAAGTGGAGTTGTGGTGAGAAGTTTGTTGATGTGGAGAAGGGAGTGTGGTGTGAGTTGAAGGCGGGTAGATGCAGATAGTTGCCTGGCTAGAGAGGTGAAGTGTTGTGACGGGTACTGTAGCGCCGCGACGAAGTGAAATACAAGGCAAGGTGTGAAGGATGGGATGGTAGAAATGCTGTGATAATAATTGTACATGGGATGATAAAAGCCGTTTATACTAGAATTTGGTCCCTCAGAATTAGTCTAAACTCGTTTCGCTCGGGTGCAGGTGGTGTTCCGTGGTTCAGATGGGGGCGTAGAGAATAGCGTACCACAGGTTGAAAACTGCCGTGGCTCCGCTAACGAGTCAAAAGAATTATCCATTGACGTAGCCTTGACACAGTGTTGTTGTACTCGTCCTTTTCGGTAGCACGCAGCACGCAGCACCGAGTCTACTGAGTCTCCGCTGTCGCTGTCGACGCGGTGGAACACCGAGGACATGGCAACAGCAATATCATGTACAGTTAAGAAGCAAAAAAAAAAGACGAAGATTGAAAAAAAACTATAGAAATTAGAAGATGCGTCGTCATTTGCGGTTGATTTGGGTAAGCAAACTACTGACTGGTAAGACAACTAGAAAGCCTGCGACTCGGAAACACAAGCAACAGATGACAACAATGAAGAGACTGAAGAGCAAGGGTTGGACATACAAGATAGGCAAAGTGAGGGTCAAGAACGGAGGCCTGACCTACGTTTACTGCGGCCAGCACGTGCTATCCGCAGCTTTCTCAGCCTCATTGCAAATCTGCTGAATACGAGCGTCGGTCACCATGCGCGGCGCTTGCGTTACCTCGAGAATGACTTCTCGAATGCGGGCTTGGGATGCTGTTCCGCAAGACTCGACCATGTTCTCTGCATAAGAGCCGAAGCGCTCCCAAAGCCTGTCTAGGACAGAGAAATCACACACCGCGGTGGGTGCGAGATGTTCAGCAACCTTCTTGTGAAAACGACAGAGCTTACTTGGGCACAGTGGACCTCCAGAATCTCCCATGAAGAACCCGTTGAAGTCGCAAGAGCTACAGATAGCTCCTGGACGGCGGAGAAGCTTCTCCAGGATCTGCAGTAGCTGCCATGCTTCCACATCGAACGTCGAGGTCGAGAAAATGGACGCGCTATGCGACGAAGAACCGAAATCAATGAGCTTTACTTGGGGTAAGCAAGTGCCTTCGACTGTCTCGTAACCCACAATTACGTTACCAGGGTGTATGTCGTTGTGCATAATGGGTGGGTCGCACTTGCGCAGGAACGAAAGCGCTCGCTGAAGTTGTGTGTAGACAATCCAAGTGAACTCCTGGGGCATCTTGCCGAAACTAGAAGCAAGAGCTTCTAGGTCGCATGATATGGGCAGTGTCAACATTGCGATCCATGGTGCTATGCTCAAAGCTTCGGATCCTAGGATCTCAATGAATGGCATGTTTGGTGCACCGGCCTTACACTGCTGCTTGATTTGCTCGAGGATCGCCACCTCGCTCAGTGGTGGTGATGAGCCGTCTCGAAAGACTTTAACTACCAGCAACTCGCGCTTGAGTCTATCAGCAGAAAGTGGAAACGATTCTGCGACATTGGAGACAGCCTCTTGAACCGCCTTTTTTGGTAAGCAAAAGAACGCGTCAGCGTACATGCCATTTCCAGCCTTGCTCACTAGAACGTAAGACGAAGGGATGGCTGGCGGTGGAGGAGCCCATGGCTTGAGCGCCTTCCTGGGCGGATGTTTCCATATCTGCGCGTTGTTGTTCAACTGAGTCTCGCAGGAATCAGCATCCTGTGCCGAAGTCGTCATAGTGGGTTGGCTTTGGAGAGTTGTGTAATAGAAGCCTTGACGGAGAGGAAGATGGGAACATGTAACACCTCATAAGGTTGCGAGCCAGACATTGTGAAAGCACTGTGTGGCGGTGACGAGCACAATGTTGGACCAGGATCCACAAGCAGGATCAAGACCATTGTGAGAGAAGGCTGATTGAGCTGCTACCTTGGTGTTGTTGCATTTGATCGCCATCGAGGAATGAGGTTGCGAGCAGAGAACTTTCTGAGCTGCGTCCTGAGGTCTGGTTTTGAGTCAGCCTCCCGGTTTTTCCACAGAATACGGTCGAATGCTTCGGCCCGCAAAATGCTTTCGATAACGTGTTAATATGCTGCGTGCCGCTGGATGTCATTTCAAATGAAGGCAATTGCTGGTCAAAGAGGGATGGAGGAGCTGTGGTGGTTAGATGGAAGTTTCGCTTTCGACACTCCCGACGTGCCTTCCACCCCACTTTTGCCACCCAATGCCCTTCTTCTGAACACCAACGCTCTTACTCAGAACGGTGACTGGCACCTAGGTACAGATTCCCGCTTTCGCTCATATCCTGGCTCCTTGTTAAGTGTTTGTTGACTTGCGGTATCTCACATGACGTCATCATGCTTTTTGTCTGTGTTCATTTCTTTTTCGTTACAATTCAACACCTCTTGGACATTGCCCAATCATCAACAGCGACATCCTTCGCACATGTACACCGTCTCTGACCTTTACTCATCATCTCGCTAACCAATTCACCTTTACCGTACTCTTCCCCGCCACATTCTTTGCTCCGCTTATCAAATGCTCTTCTCCGCTGCCATGGCCCTTGGCACCGGGCTATCTCTCCAGCCTTTCTTGACCTTCCCGAACCAGCCACATGGACCCTACTACCAAGGGCTCTTACGCTACCGCGAGCATGGGAAAACAGCAATCGCGTGATGTTATCCAGTGTCTTTGCGTTGGAAGCAGGGAAGTGGTGTGGAGATGCAAATTCCATGCCGTCCGCGGTACCAAGTCGAGTTGCTGTAAAGTATAAAGTGTGTGCAGTTACAGCCTGAAAGCATCTGCACCATCGTGAGCTCAACGCTATCCTTTCGCTTTCCGTGCTACAATGTTGAAAGTTGTTTCTTCCGCAGCTGTAGCGCTGTTGGCATTGGCGTGTCCTGCTATTGCTCAGTTCCCTGCAGAGCCGCTTGGACGCAAGGTCTTGGAGTCTCGGTTTGGCGAGGGTGTGACTATCACATACAAAGAGGTAAGATATCTAGCATTTGCTGCACATACTTCAAATGCTGACTTGCACTTCAGAACAGTCTTTGCGAGACGCAAGACGGTGTCAAGTCATACGCTGGTCATGTTTATCTCCCGCCTGGGACTGCGGACCTAGGCCAAGGCCAGGACTACCCTATCAACAGCTTCTTCTGGTTCTTTGAAGCCCGTAACAATCCTGAGTCTGCGCCTCTTACGATCTGGCTCAATGGCGGGCCTGGAAGCTCTTCCATGAGTGGCCTTTTCGTAGAAAATGGACCGTGCCAGGTCAACGCAGACTCCAACTCTACACGCCCAGCAGACTGGAGCTGGAATGAGGACATCAACATGCTGTATGTCAAGCCCCACGTACGAAACCAAATGTACGTAAGACGAATACTGATCGAATACTAGGTACTTCGATCAACCCGTGCAAGTTGGATTTTCGTACGATACTCTCCAGAACGTCACTAGAGATCTCGTAACTGGCAGAGTCACACTTCTGAATGAGACATCCCCAGTTCCCGAGCAGAATTCCACTCTCCTGGCCGGTACATTCCCCAGTCGTGAACCGAACAACACCGCATTCGGCAGCGTCAACGGTGCCGTCGCCTCCTGGCACTTTCTCCAGGCGTGGTTCCAGGAATTTCCTCACCTTCTCCCCAATGACACGCGCATCAGCTTAGCAGCACAGTCTTACGGAGGTCGG
>Ga0265797_10005027_pt1 | contig 19633 bp, 20 predicted proteins | sample P2T30metagenome_FD_192433 | JGI IMG/M metagenome (GOLD analysis project Ga0265797, IMG submission 192433) | Plant litter microbial communities from East Loma Ridge, Irvine, California - P2 T30 | ecosystem: Environmental > Terrestrial > Plant litter > Unclassified | place: USA: California... | reverse complement strand
AGTTCAGCTTCCATCTGCTCTTTGGCACCTTGTCCACGTCCGTTATAGGCTCCATGAACGTCATGTTGGCGATCGTGACTTCTGGAATCCATATCGAGCATAGGAGATGTGACCATCTAAGCGTGTTCGTCTGCTTGAAAGCGCCGTCCACGTTGGGGCAGAAGATACATGTGGGTGTGCCTCGGCCGATTTCTTTGCATTTACGACAGAACCATTGGCCTTCGGGGATGAACGGCACGCCATAGCACTCCTGATGAACAGCCAGATCGCAGCCGTCGCAGAATATTATAGCATTGGCGTTCTCGCAGTCTCCGTCGTCGCAAATCGAGCATTTGCTATCAGGCTCGTCGCCCGGAGGGTTTGGATCACCATTCACGGCCGCTTGAGAACTTGATCGCGGCCTGTGCAATTGAGCGTGCCGCGGCTGGGGTTTGGGTATCCGCTTTTCGAGTGCGTGGTACTCCTTTTCGATCTGGGTCATTGTGATTTCAAAGATTGCAGGTTTGATGGCGTCCACCCCTTCGGTCTTGCGTTGATCATTGATCACCTCGAGCCACTCCTCGTCTTGCTCGTCCATATCATATTCAACTTTGCCAACAGCAGGTGCTGCTAGATGAGTTGGAGGAGGACCGTCACTCTCCAGTCGCAATCCCATCTCGGCTTCTTCCTCCGCTTGTTGTGCTTCAGAAAGCCGAACGAGAAACTTTGCAGGAAGTTCGAATCTATCGCTCTCCTGGTAGCCAACGTTCGACATGGTTCGATCGACGTAGTTGACCTTGATTTCTCGCTGGTCCTCTTCAAAGGCGAGGAAGTGACTGAAGAGGCGAAAGGATGGCTTGGGGAGATTTAGTCGCTCTCCCTTGCTTTGGATCGGAAGTGGCTTGACTGGTATGGGTGATGCTAGGCCGAGCCCGTTCAGCATAGACGTTTGCTGCCGAGGAGGCCTGCCTGGCCGACGCTTGACAGGTGTCCCGACTTCCGCAGTTGGCTTCTGTGGTGTTTGAACGTCGTGTGCCTCCCCGTCTCCGTTGATGGTGGGCTTTGTACTTCCGTTGTCGTCTTCCAGCCGGGCGATGGCTGCTTTCACATCATCTTTTCGTACTCTTCCGTCCACCTCATCCGCAGAGAAAATCATAAGCTCGGCGTCCAGATCCATATCCGGGTGAAATTCCTCCCAGCTTCTCTCCTCTCTGGGTTTGTATCCGTCGCTTGCTTGGCTTGCTGCGGCGGCAGATGAAGAGTTGCTGTAGCGTGGTCTAGGCGGGGCAATTGGCGGGACGTATCTTTCCGGACGCTCTCTCCGTGGTCGCGTCTGCATGGCTGATCTAGTGACTGTGGGTGTCTCCGCCTCGTCCTCCTTGTCCCCAAGCTCCGTGCTCAGTCTCCTCGATCGCGCGCGCGGGGCAGTGAGTGCGCGAGAGCTCCGTGTAGTGGTTTCCATGGGCGTAGCATCTCCCTCGGCGTTATCTTCCCATCGTCCGCCGCCTCCTAGTCCACCGGGAATGAACTTGCGCCGCTTGTTGGGAGGCTCGGTCGCGAGCTCAGGGCGAGAGTTGACGCGTGATCTGGCGGGAGTACGCGTTGGACGACGTGGTGAAAGCTCGGTCGAAGCCATGGTTGTGGTGAATAGCGCGATGACCGCGTGTGTAGTAGGATGTCGGAAGTGGTGATTACGAGATGTGGTGGTCGGGAAAGGCGAGGCTAGCCTATGGTGGTGTGTCTTGCGGCGCGGGTGCAGTGCAGGTGGTCGCGCATGGCTTTGTGCAGGCGCAGTGATGTGGGTGTGAATGTGCTCTACAGCAAACCTGCCATGCGCCGTGGCTCGCGCGTCTTCAGCCGTGAACAATCAACTGCTGGCGTTGTTGTGCCGTGCCGTGATCTGCTGTTCAGGCCAGCCAGCGCGGCGACCCTGTTGCGGCTTCGCAGTGGAGAAAGCGTGACCGGTCCGGCATGACTAGCCGCGTGCCGACGCTGCCGAAAACCCCAATCGCGAGCTAACTTCTCTGCCTTGCGCTCTACGCTGGCGTACCTGCAGCGAGACACGAGTGCCGCCTGTGCGTTTGTCTGAGTGACTAGTTACTCACGCGCCTAATCACCTCATCGATAGCTACTGTACGCGGACGGCGGACTGGGTGGCGTGCTTGATGCATTTCTAGCACTGCTGCTATCTTTATTACCCTCGCTTTCTTCCACCTGCTTTGCATGTGTATCGTCGACATATTCAGACCCTAGTTCCGATATCATCTACGCCTCTGTCATGCTGTCATCAAATTCTCAGCTGGTCTGGTTCGCCCAGGCCGTCTCAAGGTAGGCTGAGATCACGTTCATATACCCTGTAGGCTACCTCACTAACACTCCAGCAAGACTCTGTGGCTGGCTCTATTTCACGGCCTGGTCTCTCTCATTCTACCCTCAGCCATGGCTTAATTACCAAAGACGCTCGACGAAAGGCTTTCTCCCAGACTTCCCTCTGCTCAACGTCTTTGGATTCACATGCTACACTGTCAGCACTGGCATCTTCCTTTACTCGCCGGTTGTGCGAGCTCAATACGCTGTTCGCCACCCACTTTCACCGGAGCCCACAGTGCGATTCAACGATTTTGCTTTCGGCGTGCACGCTTGGATATTCTGCGTGGTAGTGTACTCGCAGTTTTGGCCCAGACTGTGGGGTTGGGAAGAAGCTAAAGGTGTCAAGAGGCACGCTGGACGCATCACGTTGGGCATCCTATGCGGAAGTCTCTTGGGTGTCGCCGCTACTATCTTCATCGTCCTGAGTAGCGAAGGTGGAGGCAACAATGATGGCAGTGGCTGGGCATGGTTGGATGTTGTGAGTGATGGGTGCAATGTACGTGTTCCAAATCGCAACTGCTAACACTGCCCGATCAGGTCTATGCTATCCAGTACGTCAAATTGATTTTGACCGTCTGGAAATATGTCCCTCAGGTCTTCGCGAACTTCAAGAGGCAGTCTACAATCGGCTGGTCTATCACTCAGCAGCTGCTCGATTTCAGCGGCGGGTTTTTGAGCATGATCCAGCTGCTTATCGACAGCTCGCTGCAAGCAGATTGGAGCGGCCTGACAGGCAACCCGGTCAAATTCGGCCTGGCAAACATCAGTCTGTTGTTCGATATCATTTTCATTACGCAGCACTATGTTCTCTATGGTCCTGTTGAAGAGAAGGGTGAACGGGAAAATGCAGAGGCGAGCGCGAATCACGATGCGCGACATGAGCATGACCCATTGCTTGCCCACCGCGATTAACGTTATTGCCCCCCACATTCTCTCTGGCGGCCATTCATCCGATACCACATACATAGACAACGGAGGTCAAATCTACTCCCCGAAGTAAATTCGGCAATGTATCAGCAGCATCAGCAACCGTGTGGCCCTCTCAAGTCACACCTGAATTATTGGGCAACGTGTGCCGTCAAATGCAACAAGCGTAAGTAAGGGTTGAATTTGTTTGGGTTTATATAGCTTTGCACGACTCCAATCCTGCTGACCACTCTATTACCTATCAACCATCTGTGATCGCACAATTCCCCACGCTCATGGGGCTGTGGCCTTTGAGACTCGTGCTACTGCAATCACTCATTCTTTTCCTCCGTTGCGCCTCCACTTCAAATCACCATGGCGACGTGGAAACGCCCTGCTCATGCTTGGACTCAAGAGCAGCGGGTCTGCGTACAAATCCTGTGGGAGGAGCACAACCTCTCCAAAGACGACAGTACCAAGCTTTTCAATGAGATTTTCAAGGATTGCTTTGTTGTTGGTGATGGCAGGACATGGGCGTCCTTGGCGGCAGAAAGGTACAGACGACTCCAGGACGGGAGTCGCTCGAGGAAAGCATGGCAAGCGGCCTGCGGCATTGTGGATGACGTCCAAGAACACTTCATGGTTGACCGCATGCGCATGCGCGTGAACAGTCTTTTGAGAGCGAACAACGAGTCCCTTACACCATCGCGATCAACATCGTCCGATTCGAATGCTCAAACTACTGCAGTCCTGTGGGATGTGGAGAAATTTGCAAGATTCACCGAGTCAGCCCCAAGAAAGCGCAACATTGCAGGCTTGTGTACACCACCCTCAACCGCGGATGAACGCGCCGATGATTTCGAGGAGACGCCCAGGACTAAGCGATCTTGCCGCGCGCCACGTGCTCAGTCCCCCACCGTCATGATACCCAAAGCGTGCGATATTCAGACCGTCCATACTGTCGTCGAGGCAGAAGAGTCGCCAACAGGCGCAAGTTCTTCCGACAGAAGCTCAGAGACGACCAGACATGTTGCAGCCACAGAACAGAATTCGTCAGTCGTGGGATTGCAGCCCCAGCACGATGAAAACGCGCCTGTATCATACCACAGAATGGGAAATGTGCCCCTTATGCTCTCGCCAGCCAAGTACAAGGATGCACCGCCCACTGAGGCACCCTATTATGATATCAGCGAAGAGGACGCGCATCCGTGCCTGCCATCACTCTTTTGGAGATACTGGGATTCTTCAAGCCAGGGAACAAACTCAGCCAGTGGGTTCAAGAGCGGCAGAAGCGCACATGCGAGAGCACCACTTCGCGGACCACCACTCTGCAAAAATTTGGAATGGATCGACGTACTGGAACATCTCAACCCTAGCAAAAACCTGGAGCTTCGCATACACAGTCCGTTCATTTCCACCTCCAGTCGTCTACTTTCGATCCTACGTAAGGCTTTGCGCAAAGGAGATCCCTCTAGCCGTATCAGTGTGATAGACTCATCAGCACTTGACCCAAAAGCCGTATACTACGTACCGCCCTTTCACGCTGAGCTCAAACGACACCTTGTGTTCGATAATGGTGCTCAGTACTACAAGGGAATCTCCGAACATCTGGTGTGGCAAGAGATCGCTTCGTCTGCTATGATCAAGACAGTGTCACTAGATGAATTGATCAGGTTTGTGAATGGCAACAGAGACGTAAAACAACTGATGCGACTCGACAAGATCGCATCCAGAAGCAAACTGGACGAGATTTCCAGGACACTCAAGCGTGATTGCGTGAAGATCACAGACAGTATAGTTGTTGCCATCGCCGAGCTAGTCATGTTCTTCGGCCTTGGCCATACGAGCAGTGGCGAGAGCCTTTCTCGGCTTGTGTATGAGATTGCTCAGGGCTGGGCTCTTACGCTGGATGGCGTCACACAGTCGTCCTGGCAGACGAAAGCACAATGGTTCACCCATACGATCTGTCGCCGGAGTGACGAGCCTGTCAGCTTCATTGAACAGTCGAAAATTTACCACGCGTGAGTACACCTTTCGCACACTGAGCATACGCCGAAAGATAACTGACTTTAGATTACAGCTTCCTCCATGGCCTCAAGTGGAGCCGCGGCGACGTTAATGTTCGACTCAAGGGCATCGAGGCTCGTGCTAAAATGCAGAAGCGTGCTGCGAAAGTGGGATTAGATCGTCCGTCACACATTGTGGTCAGTGAACTGGAATCGGCGATCATCGCTACCCAGTCATCAATAACGAGTTAGAAAAATGAGCTTGAACACGTCGGCCAGTCTATGGATTTGACACAGACTCTCCAGATCCAAGGTGGGCGTGCCATCGCAAGTCCTCGACATTGGCCTGTTGACGAGATTGTGTACGAGTAGAGTATCAACTGCCGCTCTTGTCCCTTGCTGACAGTAGATGTGTTTCTCGATGGAAAAAGTCGCACCAATGCTACACTGTATCTCGAGAACTGATTATCTGCGTTTGTGAGCCCTTGCAATTTTCAGAGACTTCATAATGGCTGCCTTGTTTGGTTCGCTGTTCCGTCTTTTGAGCTCTACCCAAGACAACAGCCCCGCATCACCCGTGTCTGCCGAACCCAACCTGCAGTCTTCCAATGCTGCTGGCCTGCGCAACGGACAACAAAATATTTCCATTCTGTCTACGCATTTCCGACTGCGAAGTTTGCGAGTGTACGGCATAGTTTATGCGGTGAATCATTTCGGACTTGCCTGTCAATACATGTATGGAGTCTTCTGTCAGCTTGATTGAACAGTGCTCGAAGCACAGAACCCCTGCAAGCTGTGTACCACCTTCAACACTTGAGACCTTGGCCTTGCTGCAGGGCTCCATATTATTGTTCACCGGAGTCTCTCAGCCGCAGGAAAAATGGTAGAGATCTGCAGCTTTACCGTGCGTGTTACCCAGGCATGAATTGATGTGGGTGTTGAGTTACTTTCTTTCCAGAGCTCTAAACCTCACCGCAGCAACATCAAATGCAACCATGATCACGCTTCACATTTCTGTTTTAGCATTACTGGCCTCCGGGTGCAGTGCAAGTACTCAATGCAACGAACCTGTCAACACCAGCGATTGTAAATGCTTTCCCGGAGACGAATGCTGGCCGACTGTTGAAGAATGGAGCGACTTCAATACTACCATTGATGGCAGATTGATGGCGACTGTGCCTTTAGCAGCGGTCTGTCACGACAACGCTTGGGGTAGCTACGACAATGCCACTTGCGAGACGTTGCGGAACGGCTGGTTGGACCCGGAAACACAGTAGGTCATCCAGCTTCATCGACAATGCGACCAGTATGCTGATACTATATAGCTATGACGGCTCATCGTCCGTAATGGCGCCATTTTTCGCCAACCGCAGCTGTGATCCATTCACTGAGAGATCTGCTCAGTGCATTCTCGGGACCTATGTACAGTACTCTGTTAACGTCTCGTCTGCCGCCGATGTGTCCGCTGGCATTGGCTTCGCGAAAGATCGCAATATACGCCTTGTGATTCGAAACACAGGGCATGATTACAATGGTAAGAGCACCGGAGCCGGTGCTTTGAGCCTTTGGATGCGAAGCCTGAAAGATATTGAGATTAAGGATTGGTCCGACAAACACTACACTGGAAAGGCAATCAAGATGGGTGCCGGTGTGCTCGGTGGCGAGGCCTACATAGCCGCAGATGCCGAAGGTCTCCAGGTTGTCAGCGGCGAATGTAGATCAGTAGGGATCGCAGGTGGCTACACTCAAGGAGGAGGTCACTCGGCTTTGAGCTCGCGTCACGGGATGGCTGCCGATCAGACGCTGGAATGGGAGGTCGTGACTGGTACTGGCGAATATCTGATCGCGAACCGTGAGATCAATACAGACCTTTACTGGGCTCTCTCCGGCGGCGGTGGCGGCACCTACGCCACGGTGCTCAGTCTGACGTCCAAAGCCCATCCAGATACGCCCACCTCGGGTGCTAATCTGACCTTTACCAGCGACGGTGTATCTCAGGATGCTTACTACGAGGCCATCACCACTTGGCACTCGTCTCTGGCAGAGGCTGTCGATGCGGGAACGATGAGTGTATGGTTCTTCACTAATGAGTCGTTCATTCTCTCACCTATGACGGGTCCAGATGTGACCGTTGACGAGCTGAAATATTTTCTTAAACCTCTTATGGACAAGCTCGATGAGCTGGACATCAAGTACACCAGCTATTTTGGACAATTCGGCTCATATCTGGAGCACTTCAACACCATGTTCGCGCCTATTCAGGTTGGTACGTATCCAACATGCATAACTTGCTGAAAGTCTGCTCCTCGCTAATCATGATCTTAGGAATTGCCCAATATGGCGGACGTCTGATTCCACGTTCGGTCGTCCAAAACAATGCCACAGAACTAACGAACGCATACCGCTTCATTAACGAGCAAGGGGCACTGTAAGCCTACCAAAGGCTCCATAACCATAACATTGACTCGAGCTTAATTCACTGACCGTCCTCTTCCAAAGGTTCATCGGCGTAGGATTATCAGCCTCCCTCGAAGTTGCCGGCCACCCCGACAACGCCGTCAATCCAGGCTGGCGTGACGTCCTCATCGACACAGTCATCACCACTCCCTGGAACTTCACCGCTCCGTGGGAGGACATGCTCACGAGCCAGAAGCTGATGACAGAAGTGCTCATGCCGAGATTGGCGGAGCTGACTCCCAATGGCTCGGCCTACCTCAACGAAGCTGACTTCAGACAGCCAGACTTCAAGGAAGTCTTCTATGGCCCTAATTATGCCAAACTTGAGTCAATCAAGGCGAAATACGATCCTTTTAATTTGTTCTATGCGGTTACGGCGGTCGGGTCTGATTATTGGGAGCCACAGGAAGATGGGAGGCTTTGCAAGGCGAAGCACTCGGATATGAAGGTCCCTACAGCTGAGGATCTCTGAACTCTGTTCCTTCAAATCTGATATAGTAGTATTGAGACTACCAGGAGGGAGCGCTTCATGCGTTCTCTCTGACCCAGTTCACAATTCCTTCCGTCATTAGTTTCATCACTCCCTGCTCCCGCCAGAAATGTCCCGCGCCCTCAAAGTCAAGCCATTTGAATGTCGCCGGACCCGCTTTGGACAACCGCTCCGCCCAAGCTTTCAGGCGGCGGTTCGATGTGAAGCTGTCGATTGAGCCCCAAACAGCCAGAGTGGGACAAGTCAAAGACCCAGCACCAGTGCTCTTGTCTATGGCTCCCCTCAGTCCAGTCCACGAAGCAGGAGGTACCAGGGTGTGCGCTAAAGGCGGCAGAACTGGCGATATGAGCAGGTACATAACTTTCACGCTCGGCACTGGCGTTGTGGTGCCTGTGGCGATACTCTCCTCAGATCTCATGGGGCCATGTCCAGTACCAGGACGCACGCCGCTGCTCCTCCGTCGCATACGATTTGCAATCCGGAGTGGCACTTCCACGCCGCGGTGCACTATGTTTGCCCCTCGACTGGTTTCTCGGCTATGGCGGCGTTCTTGCGGCGGTGTTTCTTCGCCGCCTACGATGACTGGTGATGCGTGTAGGCGCGGTTTCGTCGCGTCTGCGGGCGTGAGTTTGCGACCTCGTGATTGAGGTAAAGCCTGTCTCATTTCCAGAGTAGAGCGAGACTCTTTGGCCAGTCGATAGGCCCGAAGGATTATCTCTGCTGCCGTGGTACCACGCGGAGCAGTTTCAAACCGTCCGAGCATCTCCCCGACAGGTGGTAGTCGAGAGAGGATCAGAAATCCATATGAGTAGCCTGAGAGCAGGAGTGTGACGTTACTCGATCGAGAGCTGTCCCTGGGACTGGGTGTTTCGCTCTCAGAAACAAAAGGTTCGAGTCCGTCGATCCGCGAATTGCGCGCAGAAACTATGGTAGAGAGTCTTTTCAGGTCATCTTTCGGTTGTAGTTGTTGCAGATAGTAAACCATGAATCCTGCGAAAGAAGTGTAATCCTCCTTCTCGGGCCGGCCAGACCAGCTGGTGCTCCCTTTCGAGCTTGCAGCACCTCTGTGAACCAGTGAGCATAAATACATAGTGCCTCTTGTTTTTATGAGTAGGCCTACCTAAAGTTGAACGTGCCGACCACGAAGCCCTCCTTCAGCAAGCATCGGACCACAGCCATTACCACAGGGTCGTCATAACATCCGCCGAGAACAGGATACGGATGAGCGACGATGGCCCCTCGCGTAGCATGTCCATTATCAGCTGCATTCGCAATGACCGCTTCAAAATCGTCCGGGTGGTATATGCGACAATCCAGAGGAGTGTCGTCAGCAAGAGATGGTATTGTGAAGCTGTACGCCGGCTCCGCCATTAGATCTCGCAGCAAGCGTTCTCGGGCTGCGTGAGTGCATGAATTTCATGTCATGTCAAGATTCGCATACTCTTATTAGGCTGGACAGAGAGTCGGTATTATTCACCTGCCGCAAATTGTGTGTTGTGTTGGCATGGCGGAGCTTGGATGGAAAGAGTCGTCCGCGGAGTGCCACGGGTCGAAACGCAGCGTCTCGCCAACCACGTCTTCACGTTGCGAGGCTTTCAATTTAGGGCATCTTTGGGAAGCATTGATCGCACGTTTACTGTCACATTACATCACAAGAGTCCTCGGACCGAACTTTATCAGGTCTTCTCAAATAATAGATAAATGGAGTTGTGGAGCGCGACAGGGCCAAGGTGATCACAGGGCGTTAAATCTCCACTAATAACACGGTTTCTGAGGGCATACACTATGTGGGTTTGATACAGCCCTACGACAGCCTTACAGTAGGAACGGACGAGCAAATGAGTCGCTACTATTCTACAAGTGACCAAAAATCCACTCTGCTTGCGTGTGCCATTGTTCAATTATTATGTCTGGTTCATAAAGCTACGCTGTCTTATCATTCAGTGTCTGTGTCTTGCCTCGAGAACAACAATTCTGGATCGGGCTCATCGTCGGTGTCGCCGTGAGCACCGTCGTTACTGCCTCGTCTCCTCGCTGTCTCGAAGCTCTTGTCCAGCCCTCGAATCTCGTCGCCACTGTCCAATTCTGAAATTGCAATTTCATCCCTAGCATCGGCATCGACACCCACCGGTTCAGACTCGGCTTGGGTCTCACCAAGCACGTTTTCCAAGATGTTCTTGCCTTGTTCGAGAGCGTCGAGTTCCGCTCCAATGGCCGCTATCAACAGCTTCCAATGGTTCTCTTCAGCCTTCCGAGACTTTGCCCGAAGATCCTCTATCACTATTCCCATCTGCACCAGCAACTCCCTCAAGCGTTCCGTTGGCGTGGTCTGAGGGGAATCGTCCCAGGCGTGTCCCGAATTGGCCATATCCGTACCAGACATCTCTAACCGCACTTTCTTCTCGAACTCGGTCACTGTCACTGCGACATCCTTCCACATGAGGCCGCCCAAATCCAGTGCTTCTTTCTCCTGCTCTACCAGTCGCCGTTGTTCGTCCAGGGCGTCTCTTTCACCTGCGAAGAATTCTTTTGCCATCCCCAGCGTCCTTCGTTTGGGAGGCAGCTGCCAGACCGAAAGTTCTGCGTCTTTCGCATCCGGCCGCGCAGGGACTGCAGAAGGCTGTATTGACAAGAATTTTTGTACATCTGCCTCTAGCAAGCTAATGCTTTGTGTATAAGATGCAAGCTTCGCCTGTGTCGAGTTCTCCACTGCCGCAATCTGGCGTGCAAGCTTTCTGTGCCTTCCCTTCATATCCGCAAGCTGCATTTCCACCTCCTGTATCGAATCTTGAAGCGCATCTGCTTCTTGTCGCAACCGCTGCACACGTATTGTGTCTTCGGCAGAATCCACATTGGTCGATGCTTCTTCGAGTCTTCCACGCTTTGTATCCCATGTCTCGATCTGTTGTAGCTTGCGCTCAGTGTCCTCACGCTCGGCATCCAGACCCTGTAGCTCTTCGCATTTAAGACCAGAGAGTGCTACAATAGTAGTGTAAAGCCCTTTCCGTGCACTTCTAAGACCTATTCTCTTTCGAGCAGGCCTGCTCGCTGGGCGCGTGAGAATGCTCTTCGCGCTCCTCGCTGTGGGCGTCGTACTGCCTGTCGACCCGCCGTCACCAGCGGATCCATTCTCTTGTACTCGTGCGAGTGCCTCAGCTTGAGCGTCCAGGAGGAATTGTAGGTCGGCGTGGAGCTCCTGCTCTCGGGTGTCGGAGAGGGGAGGTTGCTCAAAGACGGTCGACTTGCCGAGAGCGGCGGCTGGAGGCGGAGAGGCATAGGTGCTTTGGACGATCGGAGGGGGTATCATCGATGCAGCCATAGGCGAAGGCGAGCGCCAGCGTGGAAGCTCGTGACTGGCATCCGAGTATCGATCACGGCGGATGTAGGAGGCATGTGAGAGCCAGGAAGCTCTGCGAAGGAGATCAGACATGCTGTCGTGTTGCTAGATTTATCAGGGAAAGAGTGTTGTTATACCGAGAATCCATCATAATAGGCAGACGAGGAAACACAGAGGTAGAGGCGACGTATACGATCACGTTAGGACACAGTTGGTCACGCGAGTGGGCGATGAACTGTCATGCGCGTTGGAGGTGGCTGAGACATGAATTGCAGGCGTGCAAAGCTCTGTAAGGCAGTTCAGCAAGAAAGACGAGTTGAAGCCAACATACTGGGATGTGTCTAATTAGAAATGTGAAAGGAGTTATATGTAAATATACGTTATGGTCGCTGTCTGTGCCTTTGTTGATCGCGAAACCGCAACCGCCGCCGACAGCTCCAGCTTACGTCATGGGCCCGATTCGTGTTCTTCACAAGCACTAAAATACCACAAGTAGATACTGTACCGTACCTGTAACCTTGGCTGATCGAACAATCGCGCCCTTTGGAACGCCAAACGATCTGAGTATACCGACAAGGTGTGACGAAATCGATAACCAGCCCGAGGTCTCGCTTCGCCACAAGCAGCCACACCAACAATTCCAAGAATCAATTCAGGCACTCACAACGTTCGAGACCAATTCAACACCATGGCTACCGAAGAAGCACCTCGATTCGTCCTCTTCGTGCCTCCGGTGCCTTCACCTCCAACCATCTCTGCACTCAAGGCCGCCTTTGCGGACACTTTCACTCAAGTCTTGAGGGAATGTGCCTCGGCTTCTGCCGAGTACACAAAGGCACCCATACTGGACATTGCCCTCGCGTGTCCTCATCTTGCTGGCAAGCAGGATATTCCACGCTCTCAAGTGTACAATGAGACTCAGTCTGCTTTGGCTGCTATCTACAAGCTCGTGTGCGTGATAGCGGCAGCGGAGATGATCAATGTGGAAGACTCTGATGGCGTTGACGTGCGAGTAATCCCAGTCGCATGGTCGCCTACAAGGGACTGGTTCGAGGACGACGCCAACCCTGAAGGTCCTGTGGTTAGCATCGCATCCTTGGCACAGGCCAACAAGGCATGGCAGTATGCCTTTGGCGTTGAATCAGAGGCTGGAGAGGCCATGGTGAGAGCCTTCGTCACGGCAAAGGGAAGCGGCGGCACAGTCAACAGACTACAGGGAGACAAGCCTGTCTCAAGAGACATAAACTCAGCAAACGATCCGCTGTCTTCAATTGCGCAGCCGGCTGCAGACCAGCCCACTGGCCAGCGTCATCACAACAGTGTCGTAGGTGGCACATTCGACCACCTGCACATTGGTCACAAACTTCTGCTTACCATGACTTTGTTCGCGGTTGATACTGCTCCCGCCGGCCAGCCTCGCGGCTCAATTATCGGCATTACCGGCGACGAGCTACTCAAGAACAAGAAGCATATCTCTGTCCTCGAGAGCTGGTCAGATCGCCAGCAGGCCATAGCAGAGTTCTGTGACAGCCTGATTGACTTTTCGCCCGCTACTGCGACATCAAGCAAGCAAATTACAGAGCGTAACGATCCTGGCCCTAATGGCAAGTCGGTTGACATCCGCTACCCATCTGGGTTCACTCTACAGAACACAGAGATCCAAGATCCCTTTGGACCTACCATCACGATCTCTGACCTCGGAGCACTCATCATCTCTGCAGAGACGCGGTCTGGTGGCAACGCAGTGAACGAAAAGAGAAAGGAGAAAGGCTGGAAGGAGCTCGAAGTGTTTGAGGTTGATGTACTAGACGCGACGGAGGAGAGTGCTGCGGTGAACGAGGGTTTCGAGAGCAAATTGAGCAGCACCGCGATTCGGGCGAAGATCGAGAAGAAGATGACAGCAAAGGTTTGATTGATGGAGTGAATGATACGTAGAAATAGCGCCTTGATCCACGTGAAGTGCATGGTCAAAACCATGGTACGCACGTAGACTTATGTGCAAAGGCCGTACTCATCATAATTGACAAGGTCGCACTGTGGTTTGTAGTTTTTCCGGTACTGTACCACGTCCTGAAGCTCTATGTATACGGGTCGCACAACCAGAAGTGTTACAAGCCAAGTGTTGGTGTTCGTCACAGAGTACCACGAGATTGATCTAGTCCCTCTGAAGCAAAGCCGTCTCATCAAGCGGGAGTTTTGATGCAGCTCGCTGCAGAAGTGGGCCTAGCTTTGCACCTCTCTCCTCCGATTCGTGGCCAACCTGGCCTGCCACCGCATCGTCGTCGTCCAATTCCACTCCGGACGCTTGCAGGCTCGCAGGTTGCAGCTCGACTCCTCTCCTCCCCGTCTCCTCGCCCATTCTCATCTGCAGCTGCGTCAGTGCATGCGGGTGTACACGCTCATCGCGTCCCGTACCGACTGACCGTGCAGCAAGATATGGTCATGTGACCCTTTCGTCAGCGCGCGATTGGCCTGCTGGCCTTTGAGGAGTTGGTGGCTTGCCCATGCGCGCATGAAAGGTGCTCAATTCTCGCCCACACACGCCGTGCGAAACAGGACTCATGACGCTGTGCTGACAGGTGAGAGCAACTTGCATGCTCCCTCTTATTCACAACGCTTGCTCTGTGCTACAACATTAGACTTTCTCGGTACGAAGAGGTACTGCCTGCTGTCCTCTCACGCATGACCACGTTTCATGTGGCTACCAGGTCGCAAGCACCTGACCACTTCTCACTGCAGCATCCTCTCATGAGCCCAGAAACCAAACGGCCTCACTGACGGCCTGTCATCACTGATTGACAGCACAGTTGCCGCTACCGACATGGACATCTCAGCACCGCAAAAGCTCCCGGATGAACTGATTGCATTGATCTTCGACTATCTCGCCCCTGATCCACATCCAGTATCTGAGGATAACCGGCGATTCTTGTCGGTAGAAAGCTTTGGACCGCCTCCAGAGATTCTTCCCAGTGCTGTCCAGCACATTGGTGCTCTCCGGCTAGTATCGAAGAGGTTTGCTCATATCGGGGCACCTTTGCTGTTTGGCAGGGTACAGGCAAGATTATCCAAGCCAGGCCTCCAGAGGCTTCAGACGCTGTCAACATGGCAGGTTGCCTCGCACGTCAAAAAGTTCAGCTACATGATCCCTTATTTTTACGGCAACGATGACGCCACTGCCGAAGACACGAAGGCTCTGCTCATAGAATTGGAGGCTCAGTTTGGCCACCTTAATAGATCCGGTTTCCAAGAGATGAAGATCAAGTTTCAGAGGAAGATGTCCGAGCAACAACTCATCACCGGCACTGGCTACGATGCGAAGGTGTTGAACAGGGCAATCGCAAGCTTCACGTCTCTCCAGCATGTCCAACTTATGCGCATCCATGATAACGAGGATAATGTCCTGATCTCTTATCTGAGACAACGAGACCCTGCGCGAGCAGTAGCGATCATTCGTCAGAGATGGACCGAAGCCTGCATACATGGCTCACGGACCATAGGAGCAGCTTTGCTAGATGCCAATGCGCCTTGCGAAAAGTTCTCATCTCCTCAGCTGAGTCCACAGAGCGCGAGATTTCTGTTGCAGAACAAACCCAACTCCTTCGCGACGCTGGCAGGAAAATTGACTTGCTTGACACTGCATTTTGACGATGGAGAAGACTTGGACCTCAAGATGAAAGAGCTTTCTGGGCTCTTTAAAAGTGTCTTCGCAGCCGCAACGGAGATGAAAGCAGTACATGTAGGCTTTCCAAGCCACCGACCACTCAGCCTGCCTCTGGAGGATGTATTTCACAACGTCACGTGGAACAAGCTGGTGGCTTTCGGTATACAAGGCTGGAAGCTGACGGAGACGGAAATCATTAATTTGGCATTGCGTCATCGGGAACGTCTCAAGGGACTTCGTCTACGCGATATCGTGCTTCGGGAGGGAAGCTATTGGAAAGACGTGCTTGGCGAGCTGCGCGATTCCATGGTCAAGCTTAATTGGGTGAGCCTGAGGCGCATAGGCTACGAAAAAGATTTCGATGATAGACTGCAAGAAGAAGGAGCCGAGGTTCCCGACGATCACGATTCCGATCTCGAAAGCGAGAGCGAGAACAGCGACGAGGACTACGAAGCTTTCGCTGGTCCAAGCGGCTCTCAGCATTTTTCAGCTCACAGCAATGACGAGGACTTCCACGGCCATGACACGGCTTCGGATAGTGCCTTCGACTCCGACGCGGAACATGGCGGCGATGCTTACAATATGGATTTCCCACCACTGGACTCACCCGTGACTCCAGCGTCTGCGACGTGGTGTAACTGCAATCCTCGCGGCTGGGTGGACTCACGAGAATCTTTGGGAGACAATGGCGTCTCCGTCTCCAACGCCCAGCGAAAGGCTTGGGAAAAGTGGGTAGTCAGAAGGTGTCCTGAGCACAGCGAACCTTGAATCGATTGCGAGCTTTCGAGTTGCTGCTGATGGCACAACGCCACGGCTTGGGATACAGCGCATTGTCAGACTCATCGCAAGCACTACGACGGCTTTCATCCGCTGTCGTGTCAACGGTACCGCAAGCCTCATACATCGAGATCTGTCGGAATCCATCGGCGTTCTTCCGTCGTCTGAACCTGGACAAGAAATCTGCAGAGTATCAAGCCAGCATCGATCGACCCGTGCAATCCTCATTGTCGAGGTGAGGCTGCTATCAGATCGATATTCAAGTATTCGATTATGATCAGTTTGCTTGAGATGCGGCGATCTTATGCGAACGCGGAATCCAGTAATACGGATATGGAGATGCTTCAAAATTGATTGGCGAGGCCGATGAAAGCCACCTGGGGGACGCCTTGAAAACGAAAGCCTCGTATCTTTGGAGGGGGCGGGCAAAGGTCGTTGTCGTTTCCACAGCCGTTCAGGCCTGTCTCATTGCAGCTTTTTGGCCCAGTCTCTGTGCCTGCCATGTATTGGGATTGCAATGCGGCACACACGAATCACATGGATGTCATCACGTTTGCGCTGCAGGGAACTTGTAACAGATGTACTGTTCCAAAATTTACAGGCGAGGGACTTGATCGAATACAGCTCGGCGAGGCATGGTCCTCAAGATCTTCATGCGAATTCGATCCAGTATCCGATCTGAAAGGTGACAAATAATAATGAGAACGACCCAAGAACGTCAAACCAAAGGGCGCACCATAGCGGCTAAACATAACGCCATTGCCAACCATTTGTTTCTTTTGCTTAAATATGCGCGTTTCAAGATTGCCGAGCGACATCGCCGAAAGGGTATGCGGACGCCCTATACGCAAATCTTGGCACAAATCACGACATTCTCTTTCATGCACGAACTTCAGCATCTACATGCCACGCCACGTGCGCGACTTCACAGAACCTGGGCCCTGATAAATCGAAGTCTGCGACGCCTATCGCACTGCCAAGTGATAAACTACCATTGGCACCTGTTGACACTGCCCGATCTCAGTGGTTGCAACGAATGCCAATGCTGCTGTTGCACCCGCGAGGCGGCGACAAGTCTACATTGGCAAAAAGTATCGACCCATGTCGTGCTTATGATGACCGCGCCACGAAATATGGTCTTTGTGAGAGGGGAATCGTTTTATGCGAGAAAGGATTTCCATCTACCAGTATAAATACATGAGTTGTCTGCTTGCCGGGGCTAACGAGTTGTATATCTGGCCTACGAAAACACACTGGTACCGCACTCCCTCTTCGCTGTGACTGTCTCCATCATGGTTGCGGAAAAGGTTGCGCCGACTGCCGGGCTCGATGGCAAGGACCTAAGCGCAACGACACACCAGGATGCGACATCAACAGGGTCTTCCGGCGACGAAGAACGCGCTGCAAATGACCTCGGTAGCGACGGTGAACACGCATTCTCGGATCCCAAGGTGGCAGAGTACTGGCGTGGTGTTTACGAGAATGCGAAATACGAATGTCGCCATCGCTTCGATCCCAGCGCGACATGGACACCAGAAGAAGAGAAGAAATTGAGGCGCAGGGTTAGTGGCACTTCATCCTACAACGAAAGTTGCTATTACTGAACGCACGACAGGTCGATTTTCGAATCATGCTTTGGTGTTGGCTCATGTTTGCAGCCCTCGATCTGAACAGACGAAACATCAACAGAGGTAAGTCACGGCATTGGAAAGATCAAATGCATTACTGTGAGCTTTGGCTGACGAAAACAGCCATCTCCGACGACCTTTTGACAGAGCTTGGGATGGACACAAACGATTTCAACACTGGCCAGACGATCTTCTTGCTCTCTTTTCTCGCCGCTGAACTGCCCTCTGGTCTGATTTCCAAGAAGATCGGCCCTGACAGATGGATCCCTTTCATCATCACAGCCTGGTCTTTGGTGTCAGCTGCCCAAGCTGGTCTTACCAACAGAGCAGGATACTTTGCTTGTCGTTGCCTGCTTGGACTGCTTATGGGAGGCTTCATCCCGGATACCGTGCTGTACATCACATACTGGTACAAGAAGACAGAGCTTCCGATTCGCTTGTCATGGTTCTGGACCGTTCTGAGCACGTGCAACATCCTCGGCTCTCTTCTGGCTGCGGGTATCTTGCAAATGAGAGGAATTCAAGGCTGGTCAGGCTGGCAATGTGAGTTATCCTCTTGCCTCAGAATCGTTGTGGTCTTGCTGACTGATATCTGTAGGGCTCTTTTTGATTGAAGGTGCTGTCACCGCCTGCGTCGGCATTGCCTCGTGGTTCCTTGTGCCAGCAAGCATTTGCCAGACGCAAGGGTGGCTTCGTGGCAAGAACGGATGGTTCAATGAACGAGAAGAGACAATCTTGGTCAACCGTATCCTCAGAGACGATCCCAGTAAGGGCGACATGAACAACCGCCAAGCAATCACATGGGACCGTCTTTGGAAATGTCTCAAGGACTACGACCTGTGGCCACTATACCTGGTCGGCCTGACCACCTACATCCCACCACAACCGCCACAGAACTACCTGTCGTTCATCCTCCGACAAATGGGTTTCTCTACTTTCCAGGCTAACTTGCTGACAATCCCATCCCAATTCATGTTTGGAGTCTTTGTAAGCCTGCCTCAAATATACTCCCTTCGACGTGCGTCTACTAACTTGCGTAGTTACTCATCATCTCCTACATCTCCGAAAGACTCAACGAACGCTCTCTGGTATCCAGCATGTCAAACGTGTGGATTCTTCCCTGGCTGGCCGCCCTCGTTGCCCTCGGAAGCAACGCATCCGACTGGCTCCGCTACGCCCTCTTGACCGGTCTCCTATCGTACCCCTACTGCCACGCCATCCTCGTCGCCTGGAACTCAAGGAACAGCAACTCCGTCAGAACCCGCGCAGTATCAGCAGCTCTGTACAACATGTTCGTGCAAGCTGGCAACATCGTCGGTACAAACATCTACCGAGAGGACGACCGACCTTTCTACATCCGCGGCAACAAAATTCTGCTGGTTATCTGCTGCTTCAACATTGTTTTGTTTTATCTGGTCAAGTACTACTACGTTACGAGGAATAAGCGTCGTGAAGCGGCGTGGTCTAAATTAACGGGCGAGGAGAAGGTTGAATATGTGCAAACGACCAAGGATGAGGGCGCTAAAAGGCTTGATTTCAGGTTCTCTCATTAAAGATTTGTTGTATGAGTTCACGCATCAAGTCGACGGAGTCGGCTGCTAGGTGCTGGCGCACACCAATCCAGGCCATATAGCGAATGAAAGTTTTAGAAAGATCATACATGTCGCCAATTCATTTAACAGAGAAACAGTGCCAATAGAGCCCGTCAAAATGATTACAATTCGGCGAATTAGAATTGTTATTGCCAAGATCTTACGAACTGACTTTTTGTGTTGTTATGATGAAAATGTACTTGACACAACTCACACGCTACAGTGCCTGCCACAACCTCTCCTGCTATAAGTCGCTATCTGGGTACGAGAGAGCAAAAAGCAGATGGTTTCAACACAGACTGCGCAAAAACAAAAACATACAACAGGCGGGATTCCCAGATGGTCACCCACTCTAGTACTAGTCGCCCGGTTCAGTGCTTATGTATGGCAGAGCGGACGGGATGCCCAGTTTTCACTGACCTGTGGTCGT
>Ga0265797_10005025_pt1 | contig 19638 bp, 27 predicted proteins | sample P2T30metagenome_FD_192433 | JGI IMG/M metagenome (GOLD analysis project Ga0265797, IMG submission 192433) | Plant litter microbial communities from East Loma Ridge, Irvine, California - P2 T30 | ecosystem: Environmental > Terrestrial > Plant litter > Unclassified | place: USA: California... | reverse complement strand
ACGTATCCGGAACAGCGATTATGGCCGCGCTTTGTAGCGAAAGAACAAAAGGGCGAAGTCCTGATCTACACACCAGTTGAGACAAAGAGTGATTGTACCATGCCCGCTGGTGTGTCTCGTGTTTCTTCGGTGAGCCGTTATTCACTATGGAGTGAGGGGATTATCTTGTCCAAATAATTCGTAGGCTGGGATCCACTGTCCCGGGCAATAGTGGTGCTCAGAAGTCAGGTCCGAGGCTCGCGCTCGACATCGCAATGGTACCATCTTCCTTTCATCCTGATGTTGATCGAGCATGTGCATAATAGATTCTGTGAACGCTCGGAAGAGTGTGAAGATCCAGTTCCCGTCCTCATAGGAGAGGCAGCCTTCGTATCGAAGGAGAGCAACATGGACCTCATGTTCAGGCCTCGTCTCGTGGTGTAAAGCCGCGAAGAATCCACAGTGGAAACGTGAAAGCGGAAGTAGAAGCAGAAGTGTTGTTGACAGGGAGATGGCCGAAGAGCGCGTCGACCTTCAGTCAAACGCCAAGGACGATCTCCGGCCAATCTCATTCGGGGTTAGGGTTGGGGTAACTGACATCCCAAGGAAAACATGAAGGCGTTAACCATCACTCAGTTTCCCTGATAGAGATGGTTCAAGATGGAACATCTTAAGTGAGGCTATCTATGAATAGATCCCAGGTGCCTCTGATGACTAATTGCTCTTCGGATCGAGTACAACGAGGTACAGTACTACATAGATTCTCAAGCACACACTTAGTTCCTCCACCGGATTGACAAGAATACATTGTGGGAAAACTAGAACAAGTGATCTCGAATGTATATCTCATCCATTCGACACTTCATAACACACAATAAGAGAAAGCTTCGAACGGTCAATAGTAAATAATTTTTAGTTTCCCTCATGTCTGTCCACCCGTGCCGCGAGTACCTGGACCTCTCACCTATGAGATAGCAAAACCCACTAGAAATCGCCAAATATACCTACATCATGATGAAGGAAGGACATTATCGGAAAATTTGAGACAGGAGAAGACAAGAAGAAAGGCTGCCTCAATGTCAAGAGGTATGTAGAGATAAAACCGCCTTTTACCATCACCACCACTACCACCACCACCGAATTAGAAGTAGAAGAAGGAAAAAAACATTGTCTAGCTCTTTGGAGCCGAAAGACTTGTAAGAAGATCAAGAGAAAACAAAGAAGGAAGAAAACAGAAAGCTTCAAAGATCCGTCCCTTCGTTTGATAAACAACCCCGTGATATAGTCATCCAAAAAAAGCCATCCATCCATCTATCCATCATACATGTGTGGCAAGACAGAGCCGGGAAAGAAAAGAAAAGGTCGTGCTTAGAGATGAAGCCGGTCGCGGCCGAACATCCACGGTGAGATGAGCGGCGTTATGATCATCCCATCATGGCCACGGCCTCTCTTTCTTTCGCGCTCAGTGCCGTTTCGCGGTCGTTATCGTTGTCAGCGTCGCCGGTGCCGGCAGTCTTGGGAGTTGTTGAAAAGGCGGCAGTAGTGATCTTTGCGCTTGTGGGCGTATCAGGTTCCTTGTCTGCGCCGCTTCGAGCGTCAGTCGGTAGGCCTTCGATGCCCAAGCCTTGGTAGTTACTGATGCTGGAGGTAGTGTCGTTAATGTTGTCATCGTCCTTGACGTCGCCGTTGCTGCTGACAACAACGTCCCCAACAGCTTCAAGCTCGATTGGTCTCTCGGCATCTCGTACTTCAGCATCAGATTCTTCCTTGAAAGCGAGAGGGCGCTCTTTTCTTGCGCGCGCCTTTGCAAGAGAAATGGTTTTCTGGTTATATGTGGTAGTCACGACACTGTCTGCCTCGCGGTCAATAACAGCTTTCATCAGCGCCGCCATCCACAGTCTGCCCTCTTGCCGACTGTTAACGGCAAAGTAGTGCACAGTCGGCTTGGTGAAGGTGACTCCGCGACCTGACTTGGGAGGCACGAGCTTGAAGATGAACAGGCCATCGTCGTCGGTGCCGGGCAAAGGAGGATTCTTTTCCAAGTCTTGTTGTGCGGACGTGAAGGTCACGGAGCTAGGGCTTACAAGGGGCCCGCTGGCGCCGGTCATGGCTGCGTGTAAACCAGTCAACTTCTCGTTGTGGGCTACCATGACGTTGTGGAAAGAGATGTCGATGAGGCCCTTCTCTTCCGTGTCGTCTTCCGAATAGTAGTATGACAGCCGGCGGCCCTTGAGTACGAACAGTCTGGGCTTCCAAGTAGTCATGAGTGAGCCTGACTTTTTCTTCATCCAGCCCGAGTAATCAGCTTCTGGAATCTGCTCTGCTGGTCCCTTTTGTGCTAGACCACGCGTGTAAGCCGATGTTTCTTTCTTGTTCTTCCTCTGTGCGCGCTTAGTGGAGGGTGGCGGTGGCATGAGATTCCCGCTTCCAGATCCAGTAGAAGTCCTCGTCGCGGATTTGGGGAGATCAATACTCCTCTGATCTGTGCTGGGTGTACTGGAGCCTGTACGCGCTCCTGGGGAGTTGTCCTCTTTGGACGGACTGATGGCAGTTTTTTCTTGTGTTGTCACAGCGTCACTTGTTGCGCGTAGACCCTTCACCTTTGCCTTTGTGATGAAGAAAGGCAATTGAGAGGCTAGAGGTGGACTTTTCATGGGAGCGGCGCCTGGCGTGTCGTTGCCTTGTTTGACCGGACTGGATGCGCTTTGTGAGTTCGGTGTGCTCTCGTACGTCAACTTGGTGACCATTGGCGTTGTCGATTCATCTGGAACCACCAGCGGCTTGTCTTTGAATTGCGGCATGCTCGCGGTCCGCAAACTGTTGAACTTTGAGTTCACCGCAGTGCTAGCATCGGAAAGTCGACTCGACGGTAGTGCGGGACTGACATCGCCTCTTGAAGAGCTGCTATCCAGTCTTTGACCGGTGCTGGAATTAAAGCTCTTCTTCATGAGCACATTCCGCTTCGACCATCTCGTTCGGGCGTCGCTTTCCGTAGCCGAGAAATAGCCCTTCTCCATCTCGCTAGGCGAAGCGGTAACCGAGGCGCCCGCGCTCGACTGGCGTGTCAGATCAGGTCGTGTCGTATCAGAGTTCATGGTGTAGGCGTGGCCACTGCTTACCCTCTCGGGAGTGTGCACTTGGCCGGGCTGCCACTTAGCATCGATTGAAGGTTGCTTCCTGTGGCTTAAGCGGTTCATAGCTGTTTCTCTTGTAGAAGCTCCAGCATCGACGCTGCCCATGCTTGAGTGCCGTCGGCTGTGATTCATCGTGCGAACGTCCTGCGCTGAGGGTCTGTAGGTGCTTTCCGGTCGGGCGTACGAAGTAATGCTCTGCAGTGGCGACATTGTACCGTTGCGACTGGTCGTTGCCGATTGAGGCTGCTGGTACGAGTGCATCATGTTGTTCTTTCCGTCGATGCTCTGTCGCGTAGACAAGGCGCGTGGCAAGACCGATGCAGCGCTGGAGCTACGATTCCTATTCGTATCATGCACTTCATGCTCAACAACATCGTCTTGTACACCACCGGTGGAGTACTCTGACGTACTTCTAGCGGCCCCTGGGTGGGTATTCCTGGCCACTTCATCTTGCAGTGCCTTGATTTTGTGCCAAGTTCGCAGCCTCCGACCGACAGGACCCAATTCAAACTCTTTCATGAACACGCTGCTCTGTTCCATTGCAAGCAGGACGTCGCCTGAGATCTCCTGCTCCAAGAATGCATCACAATGTGACTTTTCCACACCTATGTCATCTAGGTATTCTGCCACACGCTGTGCGCTCCACGACGCGACCTCCGCTTCAGTGTGCATGTTGTGCTCCTCCTCGTCGGTCTCGTGCCCTGCTATGAATGACGCACGGTTTCTCGGTTGGTTACTGTAGACTGAGCTTACGGTCTCGCGCTTGTTGCCGTTGGCGTAAGATGTGCGCGGTGTGCTCATGTCAGTGATGTGTTCATTGATCACGCTCAGCGTCTCGTTCATGACGGGCGACTGCATGTTCATGGAACTGTATGAAGGATTGGGCGGATTCAGGTCATTGACGAGTGAAGTTCGAATAGTGGGCGTGCTCGAAGGTGCAGTAGTCACAAGAGGGCTACTCGTCATCGGACTGGTGCTGCTTGGTTGTCGCTGGTGGGTAGGCGCCGAAGATTGGCGTTGGTGGTTTCCCATAGGATCAGGATTTGCTGCTGGTCTCGAGAGATTCTCGGTCGCGCGGCGTGCGCCATTGATGGCGGCATTTGAAAAAGTGCCTTTGGGCGCGGGTGTAGTGTAAACTGCTGGCTGTCAGCAAATTCTGGCTTCATATTTGGTTCATGGACTTCGTGGACGAAGTCACCTACCTTCAGGGAAGAGGCCGGTGTTTCCATTGTTCATATGCCTTCCCAGGAACCAGCCGTCTCCAAAGTCATCGTCCCGTTCGATCAACTCTATGCGGTCGCCTTTGGCGAGACTCAGCTCATCGGCGCTCCGTGCGATGAAGTCGTGCACGACTAGCAGAATGGAGCCGGGCGGCGCGTCTGCCTTGCTTCCCTCTCTAGTTGCCATGTCGGCTCGGTTGGGCATGTCGTTTGGCGTGTGCGGTCGGCATGTAACCTCGTGGTTCTTAAATGCCCATTCTCCTTCTGCACGCTAGGCGATGGACCAACGGTGTACCATGCGGGCGCGACAACTGTTCAACAGAACGGGGGAGCAAGGAAGACAGCGAAGCAGATCCGCAGGCTGTGACGTGGGGACGCGGATGACCGTTGCGTAGGTTGGAGTTTCCTGTTGTCGCACGCGGAGTTTCGGTGTTGGCGAAAGTGACAGTTCTGCAATGTTGAGCCGTGTGAGGATGGAAGCAAGCGAGAAGTCGATGGCAAGGGCGCAGCAATAATAACAGAATGACCCCGAGGTGCTGTCGAGGTGGTGGAGCAGCACTAGAACTGCCTGATTGAGGGCGGGCGTGGAGTGGCGGGCCTCGAATCTTAAAGACTGGAGGCTCTCTCTCTCTGATGTGCTGTACCGACCGCGACTTGCCGGCAGACATGAAAGCACAGACGAGTGCCAGTAACAGTCTGGCCTATCCTAACGGAGCCATCATTGGACTTACCAGCTTCCTGTTGCGTACAAGGCTACGGAGAATGTTACACGTGATATCTACTTAGTCACTATCCCGTCGTGTGTCGTACTCTCTTGAACCTTGGATAACAGTCGTGTGAGAAGTTCCACGCTGGCTCAATCCGTCCCGTCTTGCCGCTAACAAATGTAAACACCAGTACAATGTACAGGTGGATTTATCATGTACATGTATATTTATATCAACGGGAGTAAGTTACGACCTTGTCTCCTTCTCTTTGTCCAAGACATCACATGTAAGATACCTCTCAGATATCTCGTGCTGAGCATCCCCTGTCAAATGAGAACCGATCACAGATATACCCTGCGTGCATCATGACAATCTGATAGGTCCACTTGATGCGATGCGCCGGGCGGAGCCGTGCCTCGACGGTTCCCCTCGCGTCGTCCAGTCTTCCCTTCCATTGGCGTTGGCGTCGGATGTCTCATGTGTGCATGCATGTCGCATGTCGTCGACAGCAAAGTGACCGCTCTTTTCGACCCGACGCTCCTGCAACACATCTTCCAAGTGCCTGCCTCGTGAGGCAGAGCCGGCGCCCCGTCGATTTCCCGGCCTGATCCTCGCCTGATCCTCACAAACGCCTTCACGGGTGAGAGAGAGGTGCTGCGCGCATGTGAAAGACGTGAAAGACGTCAAAGACTTCGACTGCCATCCCACTACAGGCGACTCCTGGCACGATGCGACAGTCGCGGTCGACGTCGATGACAGACGACCCCCGCCATGGTGGTCTATACAAACATGAGCGCTACCTCACCCAAGCGGCGCCGACTGGATGAAGGAGTACGTACGGCTCAGCAGGTCGCCGACACAAATGCGACGCTGCAGATGTTCACGAATAAGAGACCGCCGAGTAGATGGATGCACATTGCGACAGCTGGGGAAGGTGCGACTCGGCCTGGTCCTTCCTCTCCCACTGCCGCTTCACCAGGCAACCGCAATCCACCCGGAAGGCACGAGACAAACCGGCCGCAACAAATGAAGGCCTCACCCAACGGTGGTCCGCCAGCCCTCAATGTGAACACTCTCGCCGCTCAGGTACAGCCGCCGAACCCAGGACACGCTCTGGTCGACTATGAGTCGCCCATGACTGCACAAATGCCCACGCCATTGACAGCTGCTGCTACATTGCTGTCCAGGCCTCCGTCTGCTTCTGGACAACGACCTGGTCTGCCCTCGCCCGCGCCCAGTGATGAGCGTGCAAACTCACCCGTGACTGCCGCCTTCACTTCTGGCTCCCCGAACCAGTCACAAGTGCCTGTGAAGAGGAGAGGCCCCGGTCGTCCGCGAAAACACCCGCTTCCAGCTAGCAACACTCTTTCAACCCTGTCACCTGCGCAGAGCCCTGCTATGACCCCACGACCGACCACCATGCCTAACGCACCATCACAGCTCTCGTCGGCCATGCGTTTCCCTACTCCAACGTCTAGCGTTGCGTCTGCAGCTCGGCGCGTGGACAGCCTTCCAGATACCGTGATGTCGCCCCAGGTCATGTCGCTACCCGTATCGCATTCTAGAGGCTTGTTCGACATGGACCGACTCCGAAAACGCCTTGAAGACTGCCGAACTTCCAACGCGGTCGATGAGGGCCGAAAAGCACTCGCGCAGGAAGCTACGGAGAAGCATGATCACTTTTATCTGATACTGAGTCAGCTTTTTTGTTTACACACCTGTGCGCCGGATCTGCTCCCAAAGCATCTTGACAGAGTTGATGCAACATCCTGGCAAGCCCTGGAACGATTGCTCTGTTCCAATCTGGCAGTGACCCCAGCTGTTGTCCACTGGTTTGCAGAGTTTCCTGCGCCACTTCAAGTCATCTTCGCGAGTGGCGAGCGTGATTTCTTCATACATCAACTCGGAGTTGTGGAAAGCTTTCTGCAGGTGCTGCCACGTCGATGGGACACCATCATTGAAATCAGCAAGCGCACCCTAGCGCCGCCACTGACCCAGGATCTGGTCGAGCAGCTCTATTTGATTTCGCCAGTCCTGCAAACCACTTCTTTCCGAGCAATCGCTAGAGTCTTTTGGGGCGAGGACAATCCTGGCTTGAGGTTTCTTGAAACACTTCACAAGGTCGACCAGCACACGTACGCTCACCAGATGTGGAGACGAAGTGAGGGCGAGAAGAGAATTGCCTACGACATCTATTCGCAAGTATACCACGCTTGGCGCTCGAGCGCACAGTCTGGGACACCATTCACGCCTCCTCCAGCTTGCAACTACTTCCACGTTCAGCCTGCGAGCATGGGCACGCCAATGAATAACACCGGTGCTCATCGTGAACAAAGTGCAGCGCATCAACGACAGCTCATGCAAGCAAACCAACACATGCTTGCTCAACAGCAGCAGCAGCAACCAGTATCCGACTCGGCGGTATCTCCAAATGGAACCAGACTGCAAAGCAACAATCGCACAACAGCTCGACATCAAACTTTAGCGCCAAGCCTCTTGCAGCACTTGCACTACCAACCAGACCACCAAACAAATCAACAGGTCTCGACTTCTCCCGTCCACACTACAGCTTTTAGGCTGGGGGATGCAAATTTGGAATCAGCTCGGCCACAACATCACATGACAAACGCCACGGTGCCGGGGTTCAATCGCTTACTACCACCAGAGAATGCAGCACCTAGAGCCTTACCAGTACACCCTGATACCACACGAGTCTCACTGCATCAGGCTCGATTGCGCTCTCCACTCCCGGTAAGCCAGCAATTACATCCCATGGAGCAGCCGTTGTATCGTCATGTGGTAGGCTATGCTCTTCGTCCGACGAAACTCGACGTCTCACGCTGTTTCCAGCGAATAGTCATCCCCATGAATCATGCTCAGATGAAGGACACACCACCCACTGTCCCTACGTCACCGGGAGAACCTGGCACTAGGATTCTCAAAGCAGGGTCGCTTCTGTATCGCCTCCGTTGCTCAAAAATGGCTGCAGGTAACGGCTTTGATACTGAGGGCCTATGGGTAACAGCTGAGAATACCTGGCCGGAACATTTGTCTTTCGAGCTGAACGGTCATCACTTGGAAGCTAGACGCAAGTTGCACCATGGCCGCCATCTCCCTATCGACCTCACTTCCGCCTTATGTGCCGGCGCAAACGTTCTGAACGTTTACACTTTGCCATTTCCAACAGACACGACCACCTACGTGGTCGCGATCGAATCGATCCGTGTCTCGACTCATACCTCGATCGTCACCGCCATTCCCACCATCTCCTTTGAAACCTCTTTAGACAACATCAAACGCTCTCTCGGAAGCGCGCCGGAACCGGACGATGACGACGACTTCGTCATGACCTCCTCAACCCTGACCATCCCCATATTCGATCCATACCGCGGCGACCGCATCTGTGACACCCCCGTGCGCGGTGTTACATGCCTTCACCGCGAGTGTTTCGATCTCGAAACCTTCCTCTCCCAATGCAAACGCGAGCAGCCCGGCTTCCCTTGCATACCCGATTGCTGGCGCTGTCCAATTTGTCAAGGCGATGTGCGCCCACAGACGCTTGTCAAAGACGGCTTCCTCATGCACATCCGCGAAGAGCTGGAGAAGAAGAACCTGCTTTCTACACGTGCGATTATCGTCGACGCCGACGGCACCTGGAAACCCAAAGTCGAAGAGGAGGTCTCGGGAGTCAAGAGCCCGAGTCTTGAAAGGGAGGAAGCAGCTATGTCTGCTGTGATGAGTGGTGTTAACAAGGGAAAGGGGAAGCAGAAGGTCGTAGAGGTCATTGAGTTGGACTGAAGGATCTGGGATGGAGTTTTGTGGCAAGGCGAAAAGTTCATTCCGATTTTCTTTGCATTTGCATTTGCATTATTAACCTGCTAAGCACTTTTTACGTGGGCGAAGGCTGTGTGCTTGTTTTCTCGGGTCGGATCTCCCTTTTCACTTCTTTTATCATTATCACCTTTGGATTAGTCCTCATTTTTCTGCGGGCGGCGTGCGAGCATGATGGCGACACGAAGTTCATGAAGCGTACATGTGAATAATATTGGGACCTCAAGAGTCGGCACACGCGCCACGACTGTGACCTTGCCGGCTGTCGGATCCGTGATCAAAGAGTAGTAATCTTTGAATCCGGCCGGGATCGATCGCTTGAGCTTTGTCCAGATACGAATGGCGACAAGCATGTTCCACAGTAGCGGCAAGACACCAGCTACCGCCAAGGGAACACCGATGTACGTGATCTGTCAAGAACATGTTAGATTCAAAGCTGGCATGGGAATTATGCCTCTACTTACGATGTCCGCTGCCGAAACCATCTCGAACTACCACTCCAGCGATACGATAGGGCCGATGATGGTAAATGGGAAGCAATAGAGAGAAAGTGAAAGAGAGAGAAAGAGAGAGGGAGGGAGGGTGGGAGATGACCGAGTACAAGGCTGAGGTAGGCACTTCAGGACGGAGGCGCAGGACGGAGGGGCATGCCTATGTCCCGCCACACATTCATGCGCGGGTGCAGCTGTGAGCGCCCACCCAAAGATAGCAGACAGGAGCGTCCATCAACCGGGAGCTCCATGTGGACAGTATGCATCGCTATATTCTCTGCATCAAAAAGCTGCCGGAAACGTCCCTGGATGTCAGAAATGACAAGCCTGGTAGAGGTCGAATGTTAGCGATTACCAAGTCGATAACAATAATGCAACAGGTGTTGGTAGCTATGACTTCAGATCAACGGATACCTGGAACAAGGGGAAGTACTTCGAGAAAGCCCAAAGTCTCTCTTCTAGGGATGCCTACCCTTTTACGCCAAAAACGCCAACGCTCTATAATATGGATGGTTAGAAGTCCTCCAAGACTGGCTAAAACATTGTTTGCCTCTCCTTCAACATCTCTCGTCCTAAGACTTCCTGAACCCAGAACCGAACCGAAATTACCGCCTTTCATCAACAAAAGTGGTGGGCACGAACTCACTTCCTCAATCTTCAGACCTGCACCGCACTCCCAACTCTCCCACTCGCCTCTTCAATACCAAAACCAAAAACCAACCGGTAGAGATCTCTCATCCAAACCCACTGCTCATTTCGCCCAAGCCACTTGACGCTCCTCGCGGCATCCGCCGCTCCCAGCCGGCGAGCTGGCCATGTATGAGCGCCACCCATACTCTTGTCATTGACGACAAGTTTCTGGTAGATGGCCCAGACTTTGCGCTGCCAGGGCAGATTGCCGAAAGAGGTCACGGGCATGGACTGAATGTGTTGAGGAAGTGGAACAGCGGCGGAGCGCGTGTAAGCTGTTTGAGCAATGGCGGCGCGGAGGAGCAGGTAACGAAGGCGAGTCAGGTGGGTTTCTTCGCTCGTTTTGCCTGCGGTTGCGGTTGATGAGGTTCGTTGCGAGGAGGCGGATTCGGAGTAGCCGGAGAGGACGCTGGCGTTGCTGGACCAGCGGTCATGGTGTGGAGCGGTGGTGGCGCCGCGGAGCGAGCTTGGGTTACTGCTGTTGCTGCTTGTGGAATTGGTGGAGGGCGCTGGGCCGAGAACGAGGATGTTGGGGACTGAGATTGAGTCGGTGGGCGACGAATTAGCAGTTGTGGCGTCGTCGAAAATTGTTGTAGGGGTTTCGGGAGGCAGTGAAGCGGCTGCATCGTGATATTGGCGGTTGCTAAGACTGGAGGAGCTGCGTTCCGTGTTGGAGCCGCGTGTTGATCCGTGGGAGTTCTTGGAAGAATGGAAGGGGAACGATGTTTGTGAAGGTCGTGGAGTGCTGCGCTCAGGACGAATTTGCGCCCATCCCTCACGGAAGAGATCACAAAGATCCCAGCAGGCTTGTACTGCGGATCCCAGAAGTTCTTCGTCTGCAGAGCCGCCTTCACGACCGGACTGCCGTAGGCTGAACAGCATCTCTGCCAACGACCAGCAAGCACGGAGAAGAGCATCTGTTTCCTGTGGTAGTGATGTGGGCAGTTTGACCAAGCGGTGGCATAGCGTTATGTAGAAGTCCAGAGTCCTTTCGTTGAAGGCATCCGGCAAGCTTCGATCGTGGGTGTTGTATAGGTGATTGTTGAGCTCAAAGCTCACCCGTAAAACCGAGTCTGAAGCTTCATCGCTTTTTTCTCGTGCATCAAACAATGCCTGGCAGAAGTCTCGACAGAGTTCCAGAGTAGGAGTGGTCTGTGACGCATGTTCCTCATCGAGAGCGTAGTACAGTTGCTGACAAAGACGCCAACAGCTGAGCCACGCGGACTCATGCTGCTCCTGCCTACTGGCGCCTGAAAAGGCCCGCTTCCGATGATTAGACGAGAGATTAGCCAACGTGTTGCATAGAGTCCAGCACTCGCTCAAAGCTGTACGCAAAGCCGACACTTCTTGCCGAGCCTGATTCATTGAGCCATCGTTGCCAATCTCGGCAGCATCAGATTGCTCTGACTCGTCGTCATCTTTCCCTAATGATTCCGGTATGTCTGTGTGGGAGGTCAGGAAAATCCCTCGGAAGTGGCGCGATGGACAGATAGTCACCTTCAAGGCTTGAAGTTCTCCTACTACTCGGGCGCCTGCCTAGATCCTCTTCCAGGTCGCTACGGGTTTGAGCCCGAGGCGTAGATCTGTCTGAGTGACGCGGGACATCCGTGTTCACGGGTGAAACGCTCGAAGGCCGCTTCAACAACGTCAGAAATGCCTTAGAACTGTAAATAAGAAGCACGCACCTTCTTGCTGGGGCTCTGCGCCGCTTCTGGAGTGGTGGGAGACTGGAGGGCAATCGGCGGCTGCTCCGTTTCTGGAGCTGTTCGATTCGTCTGACCTTCTTTAAAGTCCTTGAAGCCCGTTGGGACATGTATGACAGACTGCGGCGCGTCTTCTTGCGAATCAGATCGCGCGCGAGGCGGCAGTTGTGTGTTGATTTTCTGAGGCCGTTCCTGTTCATGTCGGTCAGCAGGGCGATACGCATATGCAGAACTCGAGGTGGCCGTACGCTTCCCGTGCTCTGCGGACTGCTGATCTCAATGTCTGGCGATTTGAGTCTAGGTCCTGCTTCAGGCATTGGCGATTTCAATTCGGGATCTTCCTGTGCATCTTCCTCGATTTCGGTACTTTCAGTGCCATTCGAGTCCACGGGTGATGGCTCTATTTGACTTGGATATGGGCTTGCAGGTGGTGCCAGTGAATCTGTAGGGCCAGACGATCTTTCGGATGGCATTAGCACTACTCCTAGATGGCTAGTAGAGTGAGACTTTGTAATACCTATTCGAAGCGTTCTGGGATAGAGAGTTGAATGGCGGTGGTGAACTCGGGGAGTCTGTGTACGGCGAAAAGGCAGAGGAGAGGCCGCCTGTTGGCGATGGCACCATGGGACTCTTCAAAGCCATGGCGATGTTGGAGCGTTGAGGTCGTAAGGCGGACAGAGAGGTGGCAAGCACCAAAAACTACATATGTTCAATGAAGCTGCGATGCCGCATGTGTCGCGTAGCCCGGCGAGGCGCAGATCTCTCTTTGGGACGAGAGTGGCACTCCAATTACAATGGCACCCGGTATTACTGTAAAAAGACAAGTCAAGAAAGCCGGAGGCGTGCGGCATGAGTGAGCACAATGGCTCTCAATGCCGAGTTCCTGCTGGAGCGCCGTGTAGCTGAAGTCGCGTCAAGCTGATGTCAGACCGCGATGTACCGCCCCCAGGCAGGCGGAAGAAAGAAAGAGGTGGTGTGTACAGGACACAGAGAGAGGAAAGTAGTAGTAGTGGCGGTGGCAGTGAGGCAGCAGTCACTTTCGCATCCAACACGTCGTAGGCGAGGTGGGATCTGTGGTATCTTTCAACACCGCCCGTGCACAGCAACTAGAGAGGTAAAGTAGTTCAAGGTACTGCAGACTGCAGGCAGGCGAGAGGCGAACAGTCAAACACCATCTGCAGCAGCAGCTGCTGTGCCGGTAGAGAGGGCCAAGCACAGAAGGGCTGGAATCCTTCGACTGCCACACGCTCGCTTCGTACGGCAAAGTCACCTCGAAAGCCACCTTCGTCCACCAACATGGGGCACTTTGGGCGCGCAATCGCTCTCCGGCCTGGACCGAGAGGTTCACCGGTGTGATGAGGTGGTGATTGACCAGTCAAGAGACTGGAATTAATGACTTCCAACAAACACAGCAGGACGCCGGCGCGCTTCTGTGTGCTTTTAAGCGCCCTGTGGCGTCGAGCTTTTCCGCTAACCCTTGATGAGTTAGATTCGATCAGGACAGAGTTGCCTCACCCCGTGCATACTCTTAGCTCTGGGTACATACTCCATCTTCGTCTTCATGTTCAACATCAACCCGATTGTTGTTATCGGCATCGGGTCTGTGGGAGACAAACGATCATGTTTGGCCTCAGACAATATTCAGGTACGTAAGGTAGGTATGCACGTGGCAGGCTGTTTCATTGAGACCCCCCCTGTCATTCTTATTCTAGCACATCAAATCGCATACCCAAGTCATGTCACTCCGGAATCCACGATTGCAAAGGCATACAGCACCCAAGGGATTCAGACTTCGCAAAGCTATCGATGCTGAGCTACGCAGATGGACAAGTATGTACATATACACATGCTTATCCTCAGAGCGCACCTTCATTCCTCGCAAGTTGGAAAACAACCGCACCAGAATTCCACCTCAGCCTTCCACCTAGTAGGTATATCGGAATTTGTCCTGCAAGGGCCAGTCAGTCACTCTGCACGCACTAGCAGTCATGATTACACCGCGGAAAGAAAAACTTACAGTAGAGTCAACACCCTCAACAGGCTCAATGATTTTCTGCCCCCGAGCCTGCTTCTTGTTGGCGAAGTAAAAGTGGGTATCCGTCAAGATGACGATAAGGATGATGATCAGCGAGCCAGTCATGCAAGCCCAAAGTCCTGGCTTGTATCCTGGAGCGTCTTGTTGTCTACAACAAAAGCCAGTCAGTAAAAGAAAATGGGACACGAGAGCACCCCGAGAAGTCGATGATGACCCAACAAGAGACGTACCTAAAGACCAAGCTACCAGCAATGCCGCCAATGCCGCCAAACGCAACGAGAGTGGCACTGCAGAAAGCGCGCTTCCACTGGCCGCGGATGTTGTTGGCCTGCCAGCTCATCATGTGTGGGATGTTGGAGTTGGCGCCCGCACAAGTGAAGAAGACGCCCGCGTATTGTGCAGGGATGCCAGGTGCCCAGCCCATCATGGCCAGGCCGATGATGGTAACGAGTGCGTTGGCTGCGATGATCGGGCCACGGATGTGGTACTTGTCAGCCACCCACGCCGTGCTGAACATGACGATACCGGCGAAAGCATCTATGAGTCCTGTCAGCAAAGGGGTTCGGCTTGTTGGGACTCGGTCTGTCCTGCCCGCCCGTCGATGTTTAACAATGGGAGTACTTACATGGCGGAGCCACGAGACACTGCGCCTCACCAACGGTGAAACCCATGCCGCCGTTCAAAATCTGTGGGAGGAAGTACGCGAGCGCATAAGAGACGGTTGTCAGACAACAGAAGCACACGGCAAAACCCCAGATCTTGAGGTCGAGGCCCGGCTTAAGGAATTTGATGAGGTTGAAAGGTTCGGTGGCAACATCGGCTCTGTCAGCATTGACGCGGGCCACGATGAAGTCTACCTCGCGCTTATTGAGGAAGCTCCAAGCCTTCTCGGGGCTGGCGTCGGGGAAGGGAACCAGGAGGCAGTAACCCATGAAACCGACGCAGACGGTGAGGATACCTTCGATGACGAAGATCCAGCTTGAGTCTTTGTCAGTGAGGTTTCGTGAGGGGGTGATTTTTCGGAACTTACCGCCACCCTCCCATTCCAGCCAGACCGCCCATCTGCATCAAACCGAACGCGAGGATACCACTGAAAGCAGAAGCGACCACACCAAGGAGGTAGAAGACCGAGTAGCGCTTGCCCATGTCGTAGCGGACATACCAGGTAGAGAGAAGATAGACGCAGCCCTTCAGTGTTTCATTAGCAAAACACGCAGCAAAATGGTAGGTCCCGCCTTGTCAAGCAAAGGTCAGCACTTACAGGGAAGAATCCAGCCTCGAAAAGTCCCAAGATCACACGACAAGCGGCAAGAGCGTGCCAGTCGTTTGTGAAACCCATTCCGATCATGACAGCTCCCCAAGAAATACAAAGGCCCGCGAGGAAGTTGCGGGGACCGATCTTTCGCGTGAGGACGGTTGCTGGAGGTTGGAAGACGATGTACGTGGTGAAGAAGACGAGGGTTACTGTGGACTAGTGTTGCATTGTCGACGTTAGCTTTCGCATCTCGGTGGATGTGTTCAATTGCCAGTGTAAGGTACTCACGTATCGCATCCCAACGGTCAATGCGAGCTCTTGGTTCATGCCAGCAATGGCGGCATTGGACAAGTTGGAGCGATCCATCAACGACACGCAGTACATGACGCCGACGACTGTCACCAATCGCCTATCAAGGCGGTGGATGATCTTTTTCTGCTCCGCTGGTGTGAAATAGGTGAGAGGATCATCTTCGACAGACTTCCTCTCATCATCGCTCTGTTGGCCGTTCTCTACGTGCGTGATCTGTTGCTCTTTGTTGTAGTTCTCCCGATCAGCGGCGATCGTAGGCTCCAAGCTCGTCATGTTGGCGGTGTTCTCAACCTCGCAGGGTTGATCTTGACGGGTGACTGGTCGTGGGATGCCAGGGCGAAATTGTTGGAGGAGGATGAGTCGTAGGCCGAAGACCACTCAATGTGCAAGTAACAATGGAGTTACTCAAGTCCGAAAGAGTAGTGACGACTGGCGTCACGCGCGTGCTCTTCTTTAGATTAGGAACCGTAGGCGGACAAAGACGTATAACCGCTCTCCACCACGAGGCTCCAGTTTTCCTTGTCCACCCACAACGAACTGGCAACATCTCGCATTACATATCCCCCAGGTTCCGTCTGGAACGGACGAGGCCAGCAAGAAGTGCCTCGGCCTGCACATCTCAATCGGCCTTGGGATTCGCTACCAAGGCCTCTTCTCCGCGAGCGAGTCTCTTGGCCTGCATCTTACCGAAAGAATACCCATGCAAGAACGAGCGGCCAGGACTGGGGCGCGGAGGGGAGGGATCGAGCGTGGTTGGTGAGACGCCGTGCCCAGACCGCATTTGACCTCTCCCCAACCGTGCCCACAGCGAAACCTGGAGGCGGAACCTGCGGCTTGCGGAGTGTCGACGTGGAGTTCTCCACGTTACATCCTCATCCTTGGGGCCCACGCGAATCGTCAAGCGGCTTGGCTGCTGGCTTGGTATCTTCAGATTCCCTGGTCTTTGGTGAGGGGTGTGGACTGTGGAAAGAAGATGGAGGGAAGACAAGAATGGTCATAGCCAAGGTCGGGCCAAGAGGAAATGAGAACGCCAGCCGCGGTTCGTCTGAGAGAGAACGTCTTGTAAGTGGCTCATCTTCACATACATGAAGGTGAGTACATTCTTTTCCAAACCGTTGTGAGGCTCAACAAAGGCGGTAACGGTGGTGGCGGGCATGAGAGAGTTTGCACACGTGTTGCAGCTCATGCAGGTGCGGAGTATTGTCTGCATCGTTGCTAGTGCGCAGCCACGAGTCATCCAGATGTTATGCATCGTGTAAGAGCATCGTGAAACTAATGAAGAAGTACCAGGGTCAACCATCTATGCTGTGGAGAGGTACCCCCTCCCTCGCGGATTTGTGCACATGACCCACTGAGAGACCTATAGAACGGAGGTCAAGGCTTGGTGAATCGCACTATAGAACGCCTCGTTCTCCTTTTGTTAAATGCACGCCTGTTCGTGGGATTGCTCATTCTTACTACATACTTGGATGTACATGTATACACCCACAGTACCATATTGGGCGAGGGAGTCACGACCGAGGTCCGATTTGAAGGCTGTCGTGCAGCTCCGATACGGTCCAAGACGGTGATCGAACGAATTTTGAGCTATCATCAGTCCATTCAAGATGAAGGATTTGGATTTGGCATCAGGAGATGTAATGTGTAAGCAACGATTTTTCATTCGATTTCGTTGCGATCATTCTGTCGCCACTGAGGGTATCTATCGAATAGCAGATAGGCACACGTTTCATTCCAGCCTCCATGCATGCATGAAAAGTCATCACGTCGTAAAAGGTAATCCCCATGCAGCAAAGATTTCGTGAACTCGACGAGTTCGCAGAACACCGAGCTTGGGTACGTATTTCCCGCTCACAATCACTTCTCCCCAATCCTCATGGTTCTCGCTTCCGCTTCCGCTCTGCTGGAAAGCATGGCAATCTGCTCTTGCGCAACTTGGCGGCCTGAATCCCTCTGCTGCTCCAGTCGTTCGATGCCGAGGTTGATGTTTTCAATGTGTACTTCGAGTGGGACAACATCCCCAAGAGTCTCTGGCATCGCCACACGCTCTCGCAAGTCCTCCAGGTTGTCTCGGATCGCCATCAGCTTGATCACTGCACCATTAACATGGGCCCAGGCCATTCGTCTGTATTGGCTAACGTTATTGAGGAGGGACAACTGTTTGTCGAGTTTCGCCATAGAGTTGCGGCTACCGCCCAGTTTGGTCCAAAGCTGCGAAAGTAGCTGTTCTCTACCGTTCTCTACCTTGACGCCATCGCGGGCAGCTATCGAAGCGATGACGTCTAGGCGGCCATCGAGGTTGTCCAGGACGTTTAGGAGGATGTGTGCCTCGTTGATGAGGGTGAGAATTTGCTCTTCGACAGCGCTTGTGTGACGAAGGTACTGATCGAGCAGAACGTTTTGACTGAGAGCTACAGGCTGGAAAGGCGCAAAGATGTTGAAGTTTTTGGAGATCCACTTGTTGAGCGAGCCACGGGCCGCGTCTTCCGAAGCCACCCCATCGATGACTTGCAGCGTCCACCGGTTGGTGCTGAGAATGTGATCAAGTGCCCGACCAATGCGGGAATTGAACTTGCTAAGATCGTTGCTGGCTATACGCGCAGTATCGACGAACCCTTCGAACTCGTGGACGAGCTCGTTCCTTGAGGGAAGATTCGAGTACGCCACAACATGCTTCAAATCCCGGATACCAGCTTCGCTTGACTTCATCTCGATTGACAAGAAGGCACCAGAGGCAGAAGCCGCAAGAACATCCTCGAAGTGTGTTTGAGCTTCTACAAGCTTGTCGAATTCGGCTGGCCCCGAGAGCTCAGGGGTGGAACCAGAGGGACAGAAAGGCAGGTTCAGCAGTGAGCTCCCTGGGATCCGACACAGAGGTGATAAGGCCAGGGTAACGGTGTTATTCACGAAATTTCCGGCGAGCATGACGGCGCCTACCACCAGCCAAATCGCAAGCAAGCTCTTCGTGAATGGGTTTGTTGCTGCAATCCGTAGAATGTCCCAAGCATACCAGAGAATTGGCACCACCGCGTTCTGCCATATCATGAAGGGCCAGTTCAGATCGCTGGTGTCGTCGATCTCATCATCGTACTCTTCTTTCTTGGTTCGCGAGCTTGTCGTGCCTCCAGTCCGACGCATGAACGAGCCAGCGTCACTTGTGAGCGAGCGCTGGTTCAGCCTCGAGTGTGGTGTCTTCGCTCGCGAGATCGATGCTCTCTTCCGCGCTCCATCAGGCGAAGCTGGCATGACGAGCTTCGGATCTCCAGATCTTGTGTTGCGCTTGCGAGGTTTGATGTCGTTGTCCAACGTTCCGCTATTGTGCAAGGCGTTGCGAGCAGCCTCAGAAGACACAAAGGCGCCACCGTCCTCGTCGTCAAACGACACCTGCGAACCCGATCCTCTTTGTCTCTCAGATGCGTAAGATTCGCCTAGCTCTTCACGTTCGTCGCCAGGTGCGTAAATTTCGGAATCGAAGTCCTGTTCTCCGACGTCGTCCCATGATTCTGTAAGGCCCGGTCGGGAGCGTCGCGTACGTGCCATGTTCGAGAGCAGTGTATGTTGGACTCATAGGGGGTTCCTACTAGACAGAAGTGCGATGGTGGATAATATAGCTGGCAAGGGAGCCTGCTGGAATGTGATTCAGCTGGCGATGCAGAAGGGACTCTCCACGGTCAGACGTGTCTCGGTCAGCGAGGTTGAAGGGCGGATGCGAGGATAAACATGGTAGGCAGTGAGACGATCCTCAACAACGACAACAGCAAGCTGCTGCAACACGGTTACATGCAATGTAAGTCACTGAGGTGGTGGCGGCGCATCCTTGTTCGTCGCGTGAGTGGGGTGACGTATGTGGACGTTTCGCTCTCGCGCGTGAACATCAATCAAAGTGATCGTCAAGGCTGTCTGGTGTCTGTCTCACCGGCCATCAAACCTGCAGCCCGTCACCATCCCGGGATTCTCAGCTGAGCTCGCCTGGCCTCTCAACAGGCACAGCATGGCCTCGCCTATCACGGCAAAGCGACGCAGACTCAACAATGCTTCCAACACCCTCACTAGACCCTTCGTCTCGCCGCTCAAGAGCGCCGACTCCGCCAATGCCAACAGCACGGGCACTACCACGCCTTCTAAGAGCAGGCGCAGAGATGTTCCCGTAAACAACAAACCCGCATATGTCCCAAGTACTCTCGCGCACACGATCAACGCAGCCACGTCGAGTACGCCGCATAGACCGCAGTCGAACCCGACGTCAGCCCTGACTCCAGCTCGTTTGAACTCCGTTCGCAA
>Ga0265797_10005024_pt1 | contig 19646 bp, 19 predicted proteins | sample P2T30metagenome_FD_192433 | JGI IMG/M metagenome (GOLD analysis project Ga0265797, IMG submission 192433) | Plant litter microbial communities from East Loma Ridge, Irvine, California - P2 T30 | ecosystem: Environmental > Terrestrial > Plant litter > Unclassified | place: USA: California... | reverse complement strand
TGGATAGCGAGACATGATTGGTATGAGGAGGTTCTGTGGCAGAACTATCGATCCATCGGCTTAGCTGGTAGAAATTTGTTGGGTTGTATTACCAGGAGTAACAGCGACCGTGCTGGTGACAGGAAAACATGGTATTTGCCGATATTGCTCAGCCTCGCTGGGCTGTGAAGCTGAATTCTGACTGGTCGGACGTGACTCGTGCGGTGCGTGCGACATCCTTGCACCATCACCCTGTCCTCGGTAAGCTATCCGAGTCTACATATGCATGGAGGGTCATGTGATAGCTCAGCCTCACTCTTCACACGTACATCAAAGTAAGTAAGGGATCTGGCATCCGATAGCATGAACATGTGCTCCTACAAACACGTTCTTGGCTCACTGGAGTCTTGTTCCGTTGTAGTCCGGTGTCACGGACGACCAAGGCGCTAAACGGGTGAAACGACATCATCGAAGACCCCGCGCGCAATCTGATGGTGGGCAAACAATCTGAGGTGGGGTTGAAGGAACACTCTCAGCTCTCAGCCACGTCTAGTACGAAGGTAAATCGTCCCTTCTCTTCAGCTCTGCCTAAGAATAAACAAGTACCTTACCCTCCCACGTGTCAATAACACACGTCGCGAACCACATATCACCACTCTCAGTACCATCAACCTCACTCGACGCGACCCACACAAGAACTACACAAGCAAGCATGTCTGGTTACTACGGCGGTCCGCCCCAACAGGGCGGTTATGGTGGTCCCCCTCGTATGTATCGTGCGTTATAATAGACTCGAGATCTTTGTTGACATCAATTACAGCTCAGCAGGGCTATGGCCAGCCACCACCAGGTCAACACCAGCAATTCGGCGCCCCACGTGAGTTGCAATGCAACCCTCTCAATGGTTCAAACTGGAACTCGTGACTGACGGCGACTGCAGCCCAGCAAGGATATGGTCACCCACCTCCTCAACAAGGACATTATGGCGCGCCTCCTCCTCCTCAAGGACCTCCTCCAGGACAATACGGAGCGCCGCCTCCACAGCATCAGCAATACGGTGCGCCTCGTAAGTGACAAGTTTTTCCATTCAAGTTGTACAATTTTCATGACTAATAGCGACTACAGCTCAACAAAGTTATGGTCACCCTCCTCCTCAACAAGGTCATTATGGTGCTCCTCCTCCAGGACCTCCTCCAGGACAATATGGCGCACCTCGTGAGTAGCGACGTTCTCCATGGCTACCCGACAAATTTGGTGACTGATGTCGATTACAGCTCAGCAAGGATATGGCGCACCTCCACCAGGCCAATATGGAGCACCTCCAGGCGCTCACGGCGGCTACCAGCAAGCACCCACAGGCCCGCCTGCGCCTCCAAGTCCTGGCTACGTGCCTGGACAGACGGCACCCGTCAACATGTCTGGCGCCGCTGATGCGCTTCGCAAAGCCATGAAGGGCTTCGGTACCGATGAGAAGACTCTGATCCAAGTTCTGGCTCCCATGGGTCCCCTCGAAATCGCCAGTGTGAAGCAAGCTTTCCAGCAAGGCCACAAACGCGATCTAATGAAGGACGTCCACTCAGAGACATCCAGCTACTTCCGCGAAGGCCTCGAGGCACTCATTCGTGGTCCGCTGGAACAAGACTGCTTCACACTCCGTGAAGGACTTAGCGGCATGGGTACCAAGGAGGAGCTGCTGGATGAGGTGCTCTTGGGCCGCACTAACGCCGATATCAATGCTATTAAGAGGCACTACCAGCAGATGTACAACCGATCGCTAGAGAGTGATTTGAAGAGCGATCTCAGTGGCAAGACTGAACGCCTATACGACATGGTGGTAGCCGCGCGCCGCACCGAAGAATCTGCGCCTATCAACCCCCAGCAAATCGACCAGAACGTCAACGACCTCTATAAGGCCACCGAGGGTCAAATGGGAACCGATGAACTCCAAGTTTGCGCTATCGTTTGTAAGTCAACCTATCTCGCCTCATGCTCTCCATGAACCGTGAGCTATGAGATCCTGCGGGAAGCAGCTCTCATACAAGCTCCGTGGCGGTGTTCCATTGAGAGAGATTTATCTCTCGATCTTCACGCATCATGAATAATTGGTCATTGGTTACTGACATTTCCACTAGCATCGGCTTCCACCGCTCAGCTCCGCGCCATCGCTGAAGCATACCAACGCCGCTACCAACGGACTCTCGTCGAATGCATCCGCAAAGAGTTCTCTGGACACATGGAGGATGCTCTTCTCTATATGGTGTACCGTGCAACTGACCCTGCTAAGGTAAGTGCATTGCGATTACACCTACCGATAACTTTAAATTGTGACCACAACGCTAACAGTATCACTACAGCATGATGCGGATATGCTTGAAGCCACCATGGCCGGAGCTGGCACCAAGGATGTTGCCCTTGTTCGCCGCATCGTCATGATCCACTGGAGTCGTGACCGCATGAACCAGTGCAAGTCTGCCTACAGGCACTTCTACAAGCGCGACCTTGCCGACAGGATCAAGGGAGAGATCTCGGGTGACCTTGAGCGTCTGCTCGTTGCGATTGTCTCTTCTTGATGAGAAACGATGGTACGGACTGGTTCGCGATAATGAAGCTGGGAGCTTGCGAAAGGATTCTTCAAAAGACCAAGATCCCAACATACCTTAGCTAATGTACGATGGTGAATGGAGACATGGCTCGTTTTTCATGTTCATGTCGAGCGCTCAGTGTAGCGCAGAGAACATAATTTGTTGAGACCTACAGGCACACATGAAATAGGTCGGCTGGCCCAATGGCAAGGCGCTTGACTACGAATCAAGAGATTGCAGGTTCGATCCCTGCGTCGATCAACAATTATCTGCTCTCATGAGCAGTTCATCTTTTGCGAAAAATCTTCTTTTGCTTTCCATTTTTCTTGAATACTGTGTTATAGTGTGTGTAACAGAAGTGCCATAATCCTTAGAGACTGTGATGCCTCAGGTCGAGACGCACAGTATGATGCCTTATCAACGGGAAACCCTAATCGTCAAACGTCGAAGTATATATGACAATCACGTGATCTAGATTTGAGACTTAAGCAAACTAAGCGTGGAAATCTGATTGAGTGTATACAAGCACCTCGTTGTTACGTTTCCCGTAGGAGATGGTCTTATTATGTTCGCTTTTGATTTCACGTTACAACCACGGAGCAATACCCTCGAAAAGGTAGGATACCGACTTCGACATTTAGGCAATCCGCCTTTTGATAGTCTGGGGTATCACAGACCGCTATTGTTCATTCACAACTGTTACACCTCGTAGGCACTCGATTAATTTTTCCTGGAGTTTATCGATGGCGTGCAGCCACTCAGATTTGCTCTTCTTCCACGCCGTGAAATCGACTTGACATTTGCGAAGATTCTATTCGTGAACAAAGCAACCAGAACCGTGGAAGTTCTCCAGCTGCAACAGTGTTCAAGTGCATGATGCCTATTTCACTCCTGTCGCTTTCTGTAAACTACGATGGAAGTCTATATAACACGGAAGCAAAACATCTCTCTCATGTTGACGCTGATAGTAAAACGTATCTGATTTGAGATTCTCAAGGAAAAAGGGCAAGCCGCAAAGCTTCCCGCTGTGTGATACAAACCGTTCAACGGCGTGTTACAGATCATCAACCTTACTCAGCTAGCCACCAAAGTATCCGCAGAAAGACCCCTCAAGGAGAGAATCCGATCAACACAGCTTCAATGTCAAGACGACATCCTTATCCTGGCACGCGTGGACTTTCGAGTCGTATCTAAGAAAGACATGAAACCGTCAGCTCGACTTCCCCAAATCCCGACCTTCATCTCACGGTACAACTCACGTAGTAGCGTTATCGCAAGCATTACTCGGTCCACTGCTCAGCTCAAAAGTCTGGTTCAGGAACGGATCGCCGTCGACGTTGCTGACAGTCCAGTACACGATTCCTGCATCCGTGCTCGTGCCCAGGATGAATTTGGGCGTTTCAGGAGTCCAGTACCTGTCAGTCTTGGAGACTCCCAGGCTGTTGCCGACCCCGATGATCTCGGTGGTCCAGTTGCCGCCGGCTCCTTTGACTTCGAAGGGTCCGGTGGTAGACTTGGTGCTGTTGATGTTTGTGATGTAGACGGATTCAGTGCAGTTGTTGAAGACAAATTGAGAGGAGACGGCGTGGGAGGAGGTTGCGAAGGCTACAATTGCAGCTGCGGTGAGGGTGGTGAAGTGCATGCTTGCTGTTGCTGGTGAGTGCGTTGCTCAAGAGGGTACTGTTTGATATGGGCGTTCAGGTGGCAGTGGCGTCTGGTTGACACTCGAACGTGGCGGGCGTGAGGCTATTTGTACGCCATCTGCCAAGCTAAGATGATACTCAAGACTTCTGTGACAAAGAATGCAAGTCACATCTGAAGCGTCATTCAGTCGTACCGAAGTCACTCTGTGCGCTCGCAGCGCAGGGGTTGAGGTTGTGGTGGATAGTTTCGTGTTCTGTAGCTGTCAGCGGCTCGCTGCACGTTCCTCTGCTTCATCTGCCTCGTTGATAGCAGTGCCTTGCAGGTCACACCTCGTCCCTTGCATGTGAGAGACTGTCTTGGACTTTGTACGGCAGTCACAATGTATACTTTCCTAATTCATTGTCTGAGCTCTGTGGAACTGTTGCACTTCTCTGTGACGAGTCTAGAGGTGAAAGGACAAGGCAGGACGGGATCAAGGAAACCAGAACTTGGTATAATCATGCTAAGTACTCTTTCTTGATTGGCAGACAATGCATACCGTTGCTGTCTCTTGACACCTTTGTCTGCCCCATTTGACACGCCGAGAGTACAGCCGGTCGGTGTCGCGAGCCATGTCATGCGCGTTTCATCGTATAGAGGCTCGTCTCGTGGTCGGATTTGGCACCTCGCCAGGCAACATACGCATTTTCGTGGATCATGGGGCGCTCTGCTTGGCCTTGTTGGCAGTCTGTGAAGCCTCTGTATCCCAAATATCAGCAAACATACTTTCGCGCGACTTCTGTGAACAGCGTGCGTACCTCTCCTTGTGGCATCCTCCAGCAACGGTGTGTCCACGGCGTTTGCAGGCAGGTGCACGTAGCGCACTACGCTGCCACGAATGAACACGTTCTTCACCGAGCTCTGTAAATGCAGAAAAGCAGCAATCAGCAATCCGTCCTCGTGCCCGTGTCTCAAATCGTCTTCCCAAGCTGCATGATCGTCGTATGCCCATCACCCGGCCAGCCCTCTTCTATTCCAAGCTCTTGCGACTATTGCATCTCGTATCCGACTCACCAAGTGTGGGTACTTCATCTCTTCCACCACCGAAATGTCGTCCAGCTTAATGTTGAGGTACTGGTCCACGCTCTTCAGCGTGCCGCGCACGGAGATGTCGTTCTTGAGCTCGACGGTGACCTCATGGTTCACCAGTGTCTTGAAGAAGCTGCATGGCGTAGAAGCATATGGTTAGCGCGTGCTCTCAATAGACATATGCATATGCGCTTGTCCTCGTGCGCGGTGTAGGCTCGGGCTGGTCGCCCGAGAGCGTGCGCGAGCGGTCATTGTGGTCGCAGATGGAACCTTGTGCTGGAGAATCTTGTTGTAAATTTAGAGACATACCTGAAGAACAGCATACTGGCGGTATAGTGGAGGTGTTAGGTCGGGTTATCGTAGTAGCATGCCTTTGGCGCAAGCAAGTTCACGAGCTTCAAGATCGCGAAGTCGCACGCCGACGCCGACTGAACGTCGTCACCAGACTCATCGCCTCCAGAGAGAGTGACAGCACAGAAATCACGTGCTGCATTTCAAACACCATTTCACTTGGGATCACAAGTGAGAAAAGGGAGCTGCACGACTTTCATTTGTAGTAGGTAATTTTGCTGCATCAATTTCTCAGGATTCCTCGTTTAGGTCGTCACTTCTTCAGCCTTGTTTCTTCTCCTTATCAATTCAAGCAAAGCCGCCAATCTCTCCAATTGCGCCTCAGAATATCTCGAGTTCTGCGTAGACATAGGATCATGATGTTGCAACCGGGGCGTCGTACTTTCTGAACGATGAGCATACCTTCTGCCACTAGTCTTGTCGTTGACAGCGAATCTGAGTAAGAACATCACTGGTTAGCAACGATTGAAGAACACAAATGGTTCCCCCAGCAATCGGTGAGCATACGATGTGAATAAATATATTGTATACAGTATATCATATATGCATGTAATCGTGAGATTCGTGAAATCACCTTTGGCGCTTGCGGTTTATCAAGACGAGGCCTAGGTAGGCGATGATGCGGTAGACAACGCCGATGAGAACAAGCATTCTGTGAGAGATTCAGTCAGTCGCGCGTGATATAGTAATGACGTTGGAGTCGACTTACCCCACGTCCAGATGGTACTGGTCCAAAGTGAACCCAACCACCTCAGCGGCCAGATCCACATCGTACAAATAGGACAAAGGCATGATGTTCTGGCTGAAGTACGCCTCAGTGAACCAAACGCCGGGACTGAGGCGCCAGAACCACTCCATGTGCCAGGTCTTGACTGTTCGCAGTGGCGGTGCCACACCGCCCAGAATCCCAATAATAAGGGAGCCCAGTACAGCTAGCAAAGGGCCGTTCTCGCGCTTGACAATCATCGCAATGCACGAAGCAAGACCATATATGCACCTGCAGAGCGAAGGATTCAAGTCAGTATAGTGTCTCAGACATCATGTTGTGTTGCGCCGTTTGATCACATACCAGAAGTACATCAGATTCGCCGCATACATTTCCGTAAAACTTATGAGCGGCGTTGCGAGGATCGAAAGGAAGATGGTGAAATGCAGGCTACTGAGCCCAATCCGAGGCAACGTCGAGAGCATTTTCCCAAAATAGTAGGCCGACCTACTGTGCCCTGAAGCGGTCTCTCGCCAGTAAATCAGCTTCTCTTCACCGAAGACCCAGAAGCCAGGTGCAGAAGCAGCGAGTCCGATGGCCATACTATAGTTCAAGTCAGCACAGTGTCTCAGATGTCATATAGGCTCGCGGTCTAGCTCCGAATTCCGTGCTGCTCACTCTGCCGCTGAGAGGCCAGTACGGAGTTGGAACCTTGACAGCGAGATTAGGATGTGTCTTTCGTGTACGTACCCACCCAGAAGCCCGAGCTGGGGCGTGCCCTGGTAATCAACAGCGCTCGAAAGCATGGTAAACGGAGGATGGTAAAGGCCTTGGAAGAGGTGGCCTTTGGCAGCGAAAGCAGAAAGCCCGATGATGAGTCCGGCAAGACCACCGACGCCGATTTCAAAGAAGAAGCTGGTTGAGTTGCGCACTTGCTGGGTCATGGCACGTTTCCAGCAGTAGTAGACCTGTGCGGGCCAGCTGGCGCCGCGCGCTTTCATGGTTCGGTGGAGCTCGTTTTCCTGTTCGGCTGTGCTGTTGAGAGATTGAGTGCTGATTCGTCGGCTGCTGCGTGTGTTCTGGCTTCCGAGGCTGAGGGCCGAGAGGTGCTTGGAATGAACTTGGTACTGTCCGTTCCGCTTCCACTCGTCGATGAGGAATTGGACTCCGGAATCTCGCTTTTCACTGCCCATAACATACTGTGCACCGTCTCCGGTGATGATGTCCATCAGAGTATCAGCAGGGTTGGCTCTTTGAGGGAAGGCGAAGCCCATGCTTTCAAAGTAGCCGTGCACGCCTTCGGTCGCTCCACTGTAGACACTGCGACCAGATGCAAGCAGAAGTAGTTGATCGAACTCGTAGAAAATCTTTTCACGAGGCTGATGAACGATAGCGATGACAGTCACGCCAAGCTTGCTCACGGCCTTGAGCAAACGCATGATCGAAGATGCGCTCGTGGCATCCAGTCCAGATGTCGGCTCATCCAGGAAAATCGCCATGGGCGCTGCCGCCAACTCGATTCCAATGTTCACCCGCTTTCGCTGGCCACCTGAGATAGTCGGTTTAATAGGGTCTCCCACGCGCAGGTGCTTAACATGAGTGAGCTGGAGGCATGCGAGCAGCGAATCGACGTGGTCCTGGATCTCCTTGTCTCTCCAGCTTGCCGGTAGACGGCATCGTGCCGAGTGCAGAATATTCTCCCGCACAGTCAACTCGGGGAAGACAATGTCGTCCTGAGGAACGTATCCAATCAACTTCTTGTATTTGTTCATGTCCTTGGACCAGCCATTGATTTTGACCGCTCCACCGGTGTGACTCGCTTTCCCCATGAGTACGTTCAAGAATGTGCTCTTGCCAGCTCCCGAGCCACCCATGACACCCCACATTGACCCTCGAGACATTGTACCAGTGACATCTTGCAGGATTTTCTTGCCACTCCTTGTCTCATATGCCAGGTTCTCAAAATCGAAGCTCAGTCCGATTGATTGGGTCGTAACAGATCGGCTCACAGATCGAATGAACCGTTGAAAGTCGGGGTTCTTCTGATAGTCGGCTTCAATTTCATCGTCTTCGAATACGGAAACATCGTCATCGTCCACGTAGCCGTCCATGTTGTCGACCCGTCCATTGCTTCGACGTGTATGCGCAGTGTAAGGTAGCCGAGGAGTAAGTGTCGCACTTGATGCTGGCGATGCATCTCCAGGTGCAATAAGCGACACTCGCGGCGAATTGGTCCCAGTTATCCGTGGAGATTGAGATCCCAAGAGGCCAGCGTTCTCCTGCGCAGGAGGTGCGCTGTACTTCTTTGGCCTGCTCTTTCTCCATTTGCTGATGCCGAAACCAACGGCAACCAGTAACCCGAGCACCGCATCAAGTACAAGTGTGACCCACAATGGTGCCAGGACAATTTGATTGACCGAGCCCGCTGGGCATAGCGATCCGTAGGAGCATTTGAAGGGAGCTCGAGATCCGGATGGGCAGAACGTGCCGGCTGGACATTGGATCTCTTCTTTGCCGTTTGGGCAGTAGTGGCCATTTGCGCATATCTTAGGTTCAAGTAAACCCTGTGGATTACAAGTCTGGCCCATAGCGCGCATTCCTTGGCAAACCTCATAGGGCGGACAGTATTGCGGCGGATGTTCATCGTCAGAATTGGGACCTGTTGTTCTGTTAGATGATCGTGCTCGAACAGGTTGTTGTGTTGAACTCACAATGGAATCCAGGCATGCATGTGTCGTTCATAGCCAAAGCCACAGGCAATGATCCAGGGCGGTAGCAGCCGGTCTGTGTGTAGTTGAGCGAATAACTCCAAGCATTGAACTCCATAGACTGCATATCCGCGTTCTCGAAGCGGTCGAGTAGGTCTGCATTGAGTCGGGCGGCATCCTGTACTGCAAGACTCTGCTGAGGAGTAAGAGTGATCGCCTGCGTGGCGGTAGCGAAATTCGAGTAATCTGTTGTTAACTGATCGGCCATGGTGGCAATGACCTTGCGCCTAGAGCGGCGGAATGAATGTCGTTAAGGTATAGCAAAAATGTTGTCCAGCGCCAGTACCGAGGGAGTCGGGAAAAAAAGGTGACAGCAAGTTGTTTGCCTGTTGTTGAGAAGGATCGCAAGACGTCAAAGCACTTTCCACCTCTCACTTCAGCTGGAAGTAATTTAAGAAGTAAGCACCACCTTGAAGAAAATACGCATATAGCGGCACGTGAGTACAGAACAGGTTAGACAAGCAACAGTAATGACAGTATAGTAAAGTAAAAGCACGCGAACGCGCAGTAAAGAACCTACTCAGTGCTATTCTACCAAGGCTGATCCAAGCATTGGTCCGGCGAAAAGATCCCTGATCGAACGGGCGTGCGTGCCACGCTGCAGAGGACGATAGCAGGGACAGGCAGACTACTGCGCACCGCAGACGGATAGCCGTAAGATGAGCACAAGTGGCAGGCACCCCGACCGGGTTGTTTGCTGCGCTCATCGTTGACATCGACATAGGCCGCTGAGCCTCACAGCTGGGCTGACGCATGCTGGAAATAGCAGTGGACGCCTGGGCAAAGCAGCATGGTGACAGGTGCCCAGCTGGAGAAGTGAGTAGGATGACGCGCCCTAGGTGATTTTTGTGGCACGAAGGATTGAAGCCGTCAGACTCGGGCAGTCAGGGCGGTGCAAACTGGGGATAAAAGTGGTTTCTCTGAGGCGTGAAAGCCAGGTGATGCTGTCAGGTCTTGGAGATGGCTCCGCCTTAGGGTTCCGCTGCGATGTCAACCCGCAGAGATGCCGTGTCTCCTTGGTCGTATTTTGCTGCCGGGCGAGCCGATGCACGACGACGACACCATTATTATTTCCCAAGTAGATCATGCGGCTGGTCTTGGTGATCACCAGTCGATCGTGGCAAACAGCAGAGTACGGTCCAATTTCTCTCTGGTAGCATTATTTGCTGTGTCTGGTCTCACCACTCATCTCAGCGGGCACCGATGTTATTAATATTCTCAGCGCGGCGGTGCAGCGTCGCACAGGCAGTAGCGACCAGGCGAAGGATCAAGCGATCAGCGCACAACCCAAGCTGATTGTTGTCCGCGGCCTAACGAACAACATGAACCTTGGCATGGATATGTTCCGTCACCGCCATACTGTGCGGCACCTGCGGACCTGTTAGGTCGTTAACGAGCGGCACATTACAGCCCAGGTGCCGTGTTCCAAGATCTGGGAGACCAAAGTCTGCTTGTATCGCCGAGGAAAACAGTATCTCACTCGACAATCATGGTATCCACGATATGAATCTATAACTGATAGTAGCAGCTTATAACATATATTCCTGTTTACTGATATATAGTGTCATCTCCTGATAGTGAGTAGGATCATTGGTATCACCATTGTCGAAGGTATTAGCACAACCGCTAGTCAATTGACTAGTTACCAGATTAGTGACATCTCAATAGGATACAAATCTGGTTATGCCGATGTGATCAATGATACTACTGCAATAGCTACAAGGCTAAGCAGATGCTATAGACAATATCTCAGTAGCAACATGTCGCTCGCAATAGCACAGAGCAGAATGCAGCACCACATCAAAGTCAAGACCACCAGAAGCACATCAAAAACAATCTTTCGAGGGTATTAATCAATATCACCATTACACACATCCACAGAGAAGACCCTTCATATTCTCTACGCTGCCTCGCTCGCCTTGCTCTGCCTACCCACCCACTTCCTCACACCAGCCCACTTCTCGCTTTTCGTCTCTACACCACCCAGTTCGTTGCCAACCTCGAACACTGTAGTAACGCCGTCGAGACCACCCACAGCCACATGCTTGCCCTGGTTCTTCTCCCATGCGAGCTTGTTGAGACTGCGCAGCGCGTACGCGTCCTTCTCGATGTGACTCGGACGAGCAGTTGCAACAGGAATGTCACTGCTGGCGGTGATGTCAAAGATGTCGAGCTTACCAGCGCCGTCAACACAGCCGAACACGCCAGGCTTCGTAGGCGACCATTTGGCGCTGTAGATGGAGTCTTCGCGTGCGATAGAAAGGAGAGGAGCAATTGTGGTTGCGGCGCCTGAAAGTGAACCTGCAGTTGTCGATGGTGGCTTGGCTCGCCAGAGCTTGATGGTCCAGTCGAGACCGCACGAAAGGAAGAGGTCGCCAAGATCGACTTTACCACGGGCTGGGTGGAAGTCGATCGAAGTGACGGGTGCCTCGTGGCCGCGGTATGTGTAGCGTGTGTCGACACCAGCTTTGGCGCCTGCACGGTCATAGCGGTGGACAGGCAGGATATTGCCCTGCTCCGTACCAGCGAGGAAGTACGTCGGGTCTGAAGCAGGGAACGACATGCAGATAGGCGCAACATCGTCGGTTTTGTAAGCTGCGGGATTGGGTGAGTGGAGCTCGAGGTATTCTTGGGGCAATGTGAGCATGTCTGTTGACCAGGCGCAGACCACGCCATCGGTGCTAACAGATACAACGGAGCTGGCGTTCTGCGTGCCGACTACAGCAAGTGAGTAGATCGGGTGAGCGTGACCGCTTCGGCCGCCCATCAAAGGCGTCTTCTGCACGGGCTCACCAGTACGCTGGTTGCGAGCGCGTGTGTCCCAGAGACAGAGTTGGCCACTGTATGTTCCACCAAGAATGAGCGAAGGATGATACGGATGGAAGAGACAAGACAGCAAATCGGATGTGGCGTGGAGGCTGTATTCGGGGCGACCCTTGAGGTGCATGTTCCAGACGTTCAGAAGGCCTGGAGGTGTGTGAGGCGCTTGCTGCGATTTGGTATACGTTGTGCATAGAAGCTCTGGGAACTTTGGGCTGAAGTCGATGTCGCTGACCATTCGTTTCCTCCCCATGGCTTCCGTCAGATCGAATTGCATAACTTCTTTTATCCTGCGGCCTTTCCTGCCGACATACTCGTCGTCATCTTCGGCATCCCTGCCTTGTAGAGCGTAGTCGGCCAGAACATCGTATTCCTCATCCAATGCTCGTTCAATGACCTTGCTGCTGCGCTCCACGAAGTCCAGAAACTCGTTGCTGCCAGTGACGGCCTGGAGCTCGTCTGCCTCGAGTGCTCTTGCTGGGAATCGTGCCTTTTCCGACTCGTTCTTCTCATCCAATTGCAATGCTCTGATCTCCTCCTCAATCTCCTGACGCAGCCGCTGTCGAATTTGTTCCTCTTCGATCTCGATCTCCCGCTGGCTCAGCTTACGTCGTCTCCTCGAGGGGCTTTTCGAGGCGCTTTCACCCTCCTCTGTATCCTCGCTGGAGTCGTGCGCGGGTTGCCATGGCTCTGTAGTTTGCACGCCTTTGCTGTATGTGATGTATTCGGGTTTCGATTCGACTGGGATCTCGTAGACGGTCGTCAACTCTGCGAACGAAAGAGTCTGCGTGTCGGTCGAAGCATCTTGGTACAATTTTGTAGGAGGTGTTCCTGGTGCTCTCTCGCGCGATTGCTCGTCACTAACTCGTTGCTTGCCAGCAGGCGACGACGAAGCGGGTCGGTCAACGAGAGAGGAGATCAGGCTGTCCAAGTCTTCGGTCCGTCTCGCCCGTGAAGGAGTAGGAGAGGCTAGCTGGATCGTCAGTCAGTCTCTAGTCATCAAAAAGGTCGGCTCTCATTTACCTCTCCGGCATCTAAGCTCTGGCGGTGGCTTGTGAACTCCCTCTGTCGCAACTCGCGCTGCTTCTTGAGCTCAGCGAGCTTGGCCTTCTTCGCAAGGATTTCCTCTTTTCGCTGCTGGATGCTCGACATGTTGCAAGTTGTAGTGCACCGGTTCAGAGAGAGAGGTGGAATTAATTGTTCTCCTCAGTGAACATGCATGCCATATGTACAGCGCGTAAGGGCAAACGGGAACAGGGCGAGCTTCCAATTGGCTCCAATGGCCGCTTGAGGGCGCGGGAATTTCCCGGGGCTGGCAGCATCAACGAAAGATCCAGCCGGGCACCAGCAGCACGACACACGAGCGACCACTACGCCGCTACCACCTCCCACCTCCATCTACGCCTTCACTCCCGCCCCTTGCCAACCCGACCCTTTGCTCTCGAGAGCCATTGAATCTTCCCTTGCCCGAAGAGCCCGTCTCCAGATCTCACAATGTCTGCTTCCACAGGGGTGAATGTAAGCCAATCCGCGCGATAGCGAGCGCGCTCGCCGAACACGCGCGCAAACCGCAATGTCGCCCAGCTGCTTGCTCCAAGGCGAATGTCCCTCTGACAGTTCACGTTTCAGGTCCTCCGCTGGGGCGCTCTCGCCTTCGGTGTCTTCTACGGCTTCTCACACCAGGCCGCTATCACCACCAAGGACAAGATTGCTGCTTCAAAGCACGAGTACGAGCGCAAGGAGAAGCTCATCAACGAGGCAAAGGCTGCCTGGGCACAGAAGAACGCGCCTAAGGGCCAGGGTAATGGATGTGAGTGCTACAATTATCTGGATTCAAGGGCGGGAAGCAGGGCACGCGGCATGCTCGGTCCGATGGTTCTAGAGATGAACATGGATGCTATGGGATACGGACGAGAATCTAGCTCTGTGACATGCATACTGACATTCGGCGCGCAGTAATAACCGACCCCAGCGACCCCAAGTTCGACCTTGAGGCATACCTTACCCAGGTGCAGAAGGACAACCCGTAAATTCGCACTACGACTTCTTGCGAGCGAGCGACGAGGCAGTAATATGAGGCTACTACCACTAGAGGCAATCGAAAAAGTATGGAGAGGACGACCAGGCAAGTCGCTGGTCAGAGAGGGATGGGTCTGCCATCCACGCGCAACCTGAAGATACCCAATAGGCTATCTTCCCCATGGCAGCGTTGTATATATGTCTGTATACTACCGTGTTGAGCGATAGACGTACTGAACTATATATGCTGTGATTGTAATATAAATCATGTTGAGGCGCTCACGTGAATTTGACTTTTGACCCAAGGTACCGGCATCGCTCTGCAGTTTAGCGTCAGCTGTGCATACCTCAGCTCTTCCACTCGAAAACCATTACCTAGCCTTCTATAACTGTGCTGTGTCTTCCTGACTCCATAAATCACCAATATACAACCTGCGTCTCATTTTAATGATGCCTTTACAGAGTCTCGGCACAACGGCATCCAGCTCCACCGGGTTGTGGAGAATGCTGGTGGCATTTGCGACCGGGAGTTGAAGACGTTCTGAAAGCATCTCGCCCACGGAGGACTTAGGGACCCGCACGTACGCGGCGCATTGGCATGTATGCCATATCTATCTCTGTGTACTTAAACAGATATGCGTACATCGGCTCTTGCATAAGCTTTGAGTATACTTTCGCATATTGTATTTCCTTATTGCAAACATGGTTACCACCATCCTCAACCACCCTTCCATTAGGAAAGTTGTTGGCAATGCCGATCGTGAACATGTGACAAGATATCTGGGACTGCAATATGCCACGCTGGTCGACCGGTTTGCGCCGCCACGGATGAAGGAGTATGCGCAGAACGATACCATCGACGCCACAGTGCACGGGTAAGCTCAGCATAACGTTCATACATGTACACTCGCTAACCATCTCGTCAGACCACAAGTCCTCGCCCTTCCAAATGGAGCAGACTTCGAATTCAAGCTCATGCAGCATTCCTTGGACTATGATCGTGATGCGGTGCAGATGTCCGACGTTGACGGGTTGAATCTGAACATCTACGTCCCTACCGAAGGAGCAACGCCATCCAGCAACCTTCCAGTCTTCGCTTTCATCCATGGAGGGGGCTTCAATGGTGGATCGTCGAGTTTTCCTCCATACGATATGACCCGGTTCATCCGACTAAGCATTACGAAGGGCATGTCTGTCATCGCTGTTTCGCTCAAGTACGTCTACCTTTACGAAGGGAGCGCAGGTACTGACTGCATGTAGCTACCGAGTCGGTGCGCCAGGATTCCTCCACTCCACTGAGATGAAGGAGGCTGGATATCTTCCCAATAACGGCTTTCGCGACCAGCGCACAGCGCTCTTGTGGCTGCAGAAGCATATCGGCGGTTTTGGCGGCGATCCAGATAACATCACTCTCATGGGCGAGAGTGCGGGTGCAGTGAGCACGGCTGTCCATCTACATTCCGAACAACCGTTGTTCAAGCGTGCGATGCTCATGTCTGGTTCCACGCTACTCAAGGGTCCTTCACCCATGGCGATCACCGACGGCAACTATCAAATGGCTTTGAAGGTGTTGGGGTTGGACTCATTAGCTCCCCAGGAGAGAATTCAGAAGCTTGTGAGTATGGATGGTCAGCAGCTCAGAGCGACGTTGTTCGAGAATGGTGTTGCCCCGCTTGTATCGATTCCTCTGGTAGATGGAGACCTGTGCCCTGTGGCAATTGACTTCAAATCCGTCATGGATGGAAGTTTGAGTCTTCCAGGGCGGCAGTGGTGTGAGAGCGTTTTGCTAGGAGATTGCGCGTTTGATGTAAGCAAGACCAGCTCCAGAGTCGCTCGTGAATACGAAGCTGACAAACCTTCAGGGCAGCATCCTCGGACTGCCATTAGGCAGGAAGAAAGCCGACATCGCGAAGACGTTCGTGTCTTCTATCAAGGACTCTCTTTCAGAAGAAGTGGCCAACAAGCTGCTAACAGCCTATGAGATTGATTCATCGACCAATGACGACCAAGCCTTTGAGCAAGTTCTCCAGTTCGGCGGCGATGTCAGCTTCTACGCTGGAACATTTGCCTTCGCGCAAGGTCTAGAAGAGAACATGCTTGTGTACATGTATCGATTCAACGAGCCAAACGGCTGGCCTGGACCATGGCAAGGTCGCTCGACGCACATCCACGACGTGGCTTTACTCTTTCAGAATTTCAGCGAATTCTTGAGTGGCGCGCAAAACCAATTGGCTGAGGAGTTTGCCACAGATGTGTTGAGTTTTGCAAACAAGAAGGAACCTTGGCAAAATTGGACGACGGCCCAGAAGGTCGCAAAAGTGATTGCGACAGATGGCAAAGGTATGAAAGAGGACGTGCCTGAGCAAACTGGAAGGAGGAAATTCTTCGTGGACCTGGCGAATGAGGTTGGTCTCGATACGCTGCGTGGTGCTTTTGATCGATTTATGGCTAGCTGATAGGTGAGTGCTGGTGCATGGTGAGAGGCGATGCTACACAGTGATATGACGAAAAACCTAGTTTCAGTGAGTCGTTGCGAAAGTTTGCATTCAGATCTCACTGTCACTCTGTTCTGCTGTCACATGCTCGAGTCGCCTTCAGTTTTTAGCCCCGAGTTGCACCTTCCCCTTACATTGACACTAAACCGATCTCACCCGCACCCACCACAAAACCACCAACTCGGCCGCTTCGCAACGCAATTTGCATCCTTTACACAGCATGCCTATGTTGTCTTGAGAAAACAAAGGTCATTCGGTTACGTGTCTACCCGCCTACCCGTATGCACGCTGCACACCAACATCTCGCCAACAAACAATGGCCGCGCCACTGAAGGAAAGACCAAAGGTCTTGATCCCCCTACCGCCACTTCCAGAGTTCTACCAAAACACAACAGAAGGCGAGACCATGGCTCCCACATCGTCGGCATCCAGTTCGCACGCAAAACATACAACGAGGTCACAAAAGAGCAGCAGAAAGGCGGCGGCGGCTGTTGAGGTCGAATTCAGGACAACGGTTGACTCTCGTTCGCCCGTGGAGCCTGTTCTACCACCAGCCAAACCTCTCTCACTTGAGTCTGAAGTCGATGCGAGACCTACGGTATTTTACGGTCACTCACAACCTCCTCCTGTGAAGCTACCGCCCTTTCCTCCACCTCCACCTCCGCCACCAGGGTTCGAGTTCAGCGACCACGACAAGATGACGCATCGATACTCATATCACCATCATCATCACACCTCCAAGCACCACGAAACTAAACCTACGAAAAGATCGCAATCCCAGGGTGCCCGAGTCCTCAATATTCCACCACCGCCACCAGGCTTTCCGGACGTCCCAGGCGTTTTGATACAGACCGAGCCAGTCTCGCAACCTACGCTGACCGTCTACCACATTTGTCGCATCTGCTTGCGCCCGAGGAGTGAGAAGTACCATCTGGAGCACCCGATCTCGAGCGATGGCGTGTTGCCGCCGCCAAGTATATGCAAGCGGTGTCGCATCACGAGTGTTGAAGAGAAGAGTGACCATACAAAACTTGTTCGCGTGGAGGAGAGTGACAAAGTGAGGGTTGGGATTTCAGCCTTTGTCCCCAAGAACAGCCTGTACACCCGACAGGAAGCAAGCGAAGCTGCCAGGAAACAGCACCGTAGAGGATATGGCGACATCTATGTCCGTGAGGGCTCCTCTGAGGAAGAGGAACCCGCTCGAGTCGTGTACCGCTACGTCAAACGAACAACGAAGTCGGCGCCAGATCCACCTCCGATGGAGCGCCCAGAGGTGTCTGTCGAGAATCTGGCTGCTATGAACTTGATGAACGACCAGGCTTCACCGCCGCCTGAGACTGGAAGAACAACGATGAAAGTCAACGTCGGGAGTGACTACGCAGATACCCCAAACACTGGCACTGTTCGCTACCCAGCACAAAACGTCAGAGTCGCCGAGATCAGAAGAGTCGAACGTGCAGAGACCTTGGATTCTCTTACAAGCACCAAGTCGAGTAAGTCGAGCAACAGTGCTGCGAATGACCAGATGGCGAGCACGGCCAAAGCTTCTGTGTCCGTCAGATCATCTGTGGCTAGCAGCAAGTCGAAGGTGACAGCAACAGCACAAGTGGCAGCGCCAGCAGCAACCACAGCGCCCATTTATACAGAGTCTGAGATCCGCACTTTCGCGCGGGATGAAGTCGAGCGCTATCGCCAAGCGGAGCGTATGATGCACGCACATCCCAATGCCTACGCCCATGGGCGTATGGTACCTGTGACTCCTGCAGTGCCAGTCGAGCGTAGGATCGAGGTAGTCAGAGACACAGCAGCGACCAAACCATGGGAAGTGCCAGCATCGCCTCCAAGAGAAGCTGCCTTTGCAGCACTTCAATCAAGGAACGCTTCAACGGCGAGCAAGGATGGAACAGGTCGCATGGAACGAGGTCCTAGTGAGGACTCCAGGCGATGGTATCGTCCAGCAGAGTCTTCTCCTTCCGCCAGCAAATCAGCTTCAAGTACAAGAAGTTCATCGACCGTGCGACAGCAATCTACGGCACAAGCTGACAGGCCCAATAATGCTAGATCTTACGAGTACGACACAGCGATCACCTACCAGCATGAAAGAAGAACACAGGTTCCAAAGAGACAGACACACCGTGAGCCTTCGACCAGCGTACAACTCAAAGAAGTCGTGGGTATAATTCGCGAGGAACCCGTCCATGCAAAGCATTCGTCGGTGAGCACTGGACGCAAGCTCGAGCGAGACGTCATCGAAGTGACAGAAGAGGTCGAACTTCCTCCAGGAGCTCACCTTCGGGCTGCATCAATCCGAGCACCAGATCCAGCAATCTCACAGCGAGTGCAGATACTTCGGACTGGACGTGATTCTGATAAAACGCAACAAATACAGTCGCCGGAGGAAGACCGCGAAATGAGAAGCAGCAAAGTGTCTTCTTTTCGGACTGACAAGTCGTACTGGGAGGACGACGCCGTAGTAAGATCGGCTGGTAGCCTATCATCTGTTCGGCAAAACATCCACGTCGAGAGTGAAGCCAGAGGCAGTGATCATCATCATCATCATCAGGCAAATACGGATGCGACTGTCGAAGAGACCAAAGAAGTGTTCCTAATGCCATCACCAAGGCAATTTCACCCCAACTTGAGTAGTCACGGCCGTTCGGACGATGATTCGTGGTACGCGTCCGGAGTCAAGAGCGTCAAAAAGCATCAGCAAATGCCAGACCAGCCAGGTAGCCCACCGAAGCCACGAGACGAGACAAGCGATAAAACCATCTGGCCCACAGACGAGGCACCTATCAGAGCTCCAGCTTCTAGTAGAATGTCTATGGTAGAAGACGGTGAGGACGACGATGACTGGGATTGGAAATACAGAACGCGCATCGTGACGGCTTCCGATCGTCCGCCAGGACGAAGAGATGACGAAAGTGCTCCTGGAAGACACTACGTCGATACTGAGCGTACATACAGACGTCGGGTACCTTCTCAGCCGAGTGCGCGTGAGCAAGAGATGTCTTCCCACAGCAGCCACATACAGGCAAAACCGCCTCCAAGAGAGCCACCTCCGAGAGAACCCTCCCCAGTAGCGCGACACCCAAGAGTACCATTGATACCTGAGATCGTCATTAGCACAGAGGTCGATCAGGGGTCATCGCACGATCGCGGGCGAGGACCGTACATGCGCAGTTCAGAAGAGTCAGCGCATGTGCGCTTTGCG
>Ga0265797_10005023_pt1 | contig 19647 bp, 16 predicted proteins | sample P2T30metagenome_FD_192433 | JGI IMG/M metagenome (GOLD analysis project Ga0265797, IMG submission 192433) | Plant litter microbial communities from East Loma Ridge, Irvine, California - P2 T30 | ecosystem: Environmental > Terrestrial > Plant litter > Unclassified | place: USA: California... | reverse complement strand
AGATGGCCTTGCCCCACTCTTCGCGGGCCTGGTGGATGTCGCTGTGGCAGATGCCGGCGAACGCGATGTCGATCTGGACGTCGTTCGGGCCGACGTCGCGCAGTTCGACGGTGGAGTGCTCGAAGGGTGCGCCGGCGGACGGCGTGAGCAGGACGGGGACGGTGGTGGGCATGAGATGACCTCTCTGCGAGTGGTGGTGCGGTGGGGGTGCGCGCCCCGAGGGCGCGACGGACTCCGACGACGTTGTGGGATGCAACCCAGCCTAGGCCGGGCCGCCGACGACCGTTCCCAGAGAAGCGACCGACCCCGGGAGGCGCGGGTCACCGACCGCAGGAGGCGCGGCTCAGCCGAGCAGCTCGGCCCGCCACACGAGCGCGGCGGCCCCGACCAAGGGGCTCTCGTCGCTCAGGCCCGAGCGGACGACGCGGACGCGACGGGCGTACTCGTTGACCGGCGCCTCCTGGACCGTGGCCCGGACCAGGTCGAGGTAGTCGTCGCTGACGCGCGAGAACCCGCCGCCGATCGCGACGACGTCGAGGTCGAGCAGCGTGGTGACCGACGAGACGGCCTCGCCGACGGCGTTGGCCGAACGGCGGACGGCCGCGACGGCGATCTCGTCGCCCGCGACGTAGCCGGCCGCCAGGTCTTCGCCGCGCTCGCCCTGCCAGCCCTGCTCGCGGGCCCAGGCGACGACGTTCGGGCCCGAGGCGATGACCTCGAGGGTGGCCGCCCAGGCGTTCTCGCCCGCGGGGCGGTCGGCGATCTGGATCTGGCCGATGTGGCCGGCGTTGCCCGTGCCGCCCGAGAGCAGGCGGCCGTTGACGATGAGGCCGCCACCGACGCCGGTCGAGACGGTGATGGCCAGGGCGTTGTCGGCGCCCTGCGTGGCGCCGACCCAGTGCTCGGCGAGGGCGAGGCTGACGCCGTCGAGCCGCAGGGTGACGGGGGCGGCGTCGGGCAGGGTCGAGGCCGCGAGGGCCGCGACCTGCTCGCGCAGCGGGTAGCCGCGCCAGGCGTGCAGGTTGATCGGCGACACCGTGCCGTGCACGAGGTCGACCGGCCCGGCGCTGCCGATGCCCGCCCCGACGAGGGCGTCACCGTCGGGCAGGGCGTCGAGGGCGTGCGCGACGACCGCGCGGACCGCCTCGGCGAGTTCGTCCGACGTCGACCCGGCACCGGTGGGGCGTCGGTCGCGACTGCCGTCGAGCAGGGTTCCGTCGGAGGCGACCAGCGCCGCCTCGACCTTCGTTCCGCCCACGTCGACGGCCAGTGCGTAATCGGTCACGTCGGCCAGCGTAGCGGGGGAGTGCGACCCGACCGCGTGCCGCAATAGGGTGGCTGCCGGCACGCTGACGAAAGGCACCCCCATGGACACCACCGACGGTCGGGTCGCCGTTCTCGGCGACGCCCTCATCGACGAGCTCCGCACCGACTCCGGCTCGACCGACCACGTCGGCGGGGCCGGCCTCAACGTCGCCGTGGGGCTCAGCCGCCTCGGCGTCCCCACGACGCTGCTCGCCTCGATCGGCGACGACGCCGACGGCGAGTCGATCCGTGCCTTCCTCGCCGAGCACGGCGTCGAGCTCGTCGCGACGATCAACCCCCTCGGCACCGGCCGGGCGGTCTCGCTGCGGGTCGACGGCGAACCGAGCTACGTCTTCACCGACGCGGCCGTCGCCCGCGGTCTCGACTTCTCGCCCGAGCAGCTCGCCGTGCTCGACGCCGCCCCCGTGGTCGCCGTCAGCTCGTACCCGTTCGACGACGCCCCGCTGACCGAGCGGTTGCTGCGCGTGGTCGGCACCGACCCCGTGCGACTCGTCGTCGACCCGAACCCGCGGCCGGGGTTCCTGCCCGGTGGGGCGGCCCAGATCGCCGACTTCGCCGCCGGCTTCGAGCGGGTCGCGGCCTCGGCCCTGCTCGTGAAGATCGGTGACGACGACGCCGAACTCGTCGCCGGGCGCTCGCTCGACGACTGGCAGGAGGCGCTGCTCGCGGCGGGCACCGGGGGAGTGCTCGCGACCCGCGGCTCGGCCGGGGCGAGCCTGGCGCTCGGAGCGTCGGCGGACGCGACGGACGTCACTGCTCTCACGCGGGGCATCTCGTCGGCCGAGGGTGAGGTCGTCGACACGATGGGCGCGGGCGACGCGACCTTCGCGTCGATCGTCGCCTCGCTGCTCGCCGAGCGGCGCGAACCCGGCTCGGTCGACTGGCCGGCTGCCCTCGAGGGGGCCATGGACGTGGCGGCGGCGACGGTCAGGGCTCCGGGGGCGTTGTTGCGGCTGCCCAGCTGACGCCGGCCGGGTGTGCCGACCCGCGCCTCCTGCGCTCTGTCGGTGCGGATCAGCCGAGCGACTCGGCGACCGCCCGCGCCTTGCCCGACAGGTACCAGTGCGAGCGTGCACCGGTCTCGACCGGCTGCATGCCCACGACGACCTTGCCGCGCGAGTGCTGCTCGGCGAGGTCCTCGAACGCCTGGGCGATGTAGTCGAACGGGTAGAAGCCCGAGACGAGCACGCGCAGTTTGTTCTCGGCGATGAGCTTCGCGAGGGCCGAGAGGATCATCGCGGGTTCGGTGTCGTCGCGCTCGGCGCCGATGAAGCGGATCTCGCGCTCGAGGCGGTCCTCGCTCGAGCTGAACCGCGCCGGCAGGACGCCGAGGTCGGCGCTGAGGGCCGGGTTGTCCCCGCCGAAGTTGTCGATGAACGCCGTCACGTGGCGGTCGGTGCCCGCGGCCTTGTCGATGCGCTCGCGCAGGCCCTCGCCGTAGTCGACGGGCACGACGCCGATCGAGCGCAGGTAGTCGTGGTTGCCCGGGCTGCAGGTGCCGATCACCTTGGCGCCGAGCTGCAGGGCGAGCTGGCACTCGATGTGGCCCACGCCACCCGCCGCGGCCGTGATCACGACGACGTCGTCCGGCCCGAGGTGCAGGCTGCGGACGGTGTCGTACGCGGTGGCTCCCGCCAGGTAGAGCCCTCCGGCGACCTCCCACGGGACGTGCTGCGGCTTGGGCACGACGGCGCTCGCCGGCACGGCGATGTAGGTGGCGTGCGCGCCGCCCCCGACCGCGTGGCCGATCACCTCGGCACCGACCGAGAAGTTGCGCACCGCGGCGCCGCGCTTCTTCACGATGCCCGCGAAGCACGAGCCCTCACGGGCCGGGAAGTCGAGGGGCAGCCGGTCGACGAAGTCCCCTTGCCGGATGAAGTTCTCGATGTGGTTGAGGCCCGCGCAGATCACCTCGACGACGACCTCGTCGTCGGCCGGTGTCGGCAACGGCTGCTCGACGAAGTGGAGCTGCGAGACGTCCCCGTACCCGTCGAACTCGATGGCCTTGCCCGGTCGTGCCATGACGCGCCTCCACTGCTGTCGTCGCGGCGGCGCCTGTGCCGTCGCGAGGGTGAGTGAAGTGTGCGCCCTCCGGGCTGCCGTCGCCCGGAAGGCGCGCTTCGAGTTGCCTGGACGCACCGTGCCGCGGTGGCGGCGTCGACCGTCAGGAGGCGCGGGTCGGCCTCGTCGTCAGAGCTGGTCGGTCGGCACCGAGAACGTGTCGCAGGCCGTCGCGCCCTGGCTGCGCCCGGTCTCGAACCACTTCTGGCGCTGCTCGGCCGAGCCGTGCGTCCAGGTGTCGGGATCGACCTGGCCGCCGCTGGCGGACTGGATGCGGTCGTCGCCCACCGCGGCCGCCGCGTCGAGCGCGTCGGCGACCTGCTGGTCGGTCACGGGCTCGAGGAACGTGGTGCCGTTCGCGTCCTGCACGGTGGACGCCGCGCCGACCCAGGCCCCGGCGTAGCAGTCGGCCTGGACCTCGAGCCGGATGGTGTCGGAGCCCGGGCCCGTGCCGCTGCGGTCGGCGCGGTCGAAGGCGCCGGTCAGCTGCTGGACGTGGTGGCCCCACTCGTGGCCGACGACGTACATCTGCGCGAGGGGGCCGCCGCTGGCGCCGAACTGCGACCGGAGCTGCTCGAAGAAGTCGGTGTCGACGAAGAGGGCCTCGTCGGGTGGGCAGTAGAACGGGCCCGTGGCGCTCGTCGCCCCACCGCAGCCGGTGTCGGTCGAGCCGCTGAAGAGGAAGAAGTCGGGGGTGCGGTAGTCGGTGACACCGAGTGCCGGGGCCTCGGCGGCCCAGTACGCGTCGAGCGAGTCGGCCGCGCCGACCATGCGGCAGTCCACGCTGTCGTTGGCCTGCGCGCCGGTGGTGCACTCGGACGACAGGTCGCCCTCGCTGACCGGCTGGGCGCCTCCGCCGGCCGTCCCGCCGCCGAGCAACCCCGACACGTCGACGCCGGTGACCTGGCTGATGAGGAAGACGGCGATCAGGCCGACGATGCCGATGCCGCCGCCGGCGACACCCACCGTGCGACCGCGACCGCGTCGCTTGACCTTGCTGCCGTCGAGGCGCGCGTCGTCGTTGAAGGACATGTCGCCGACGGTAGCGCAGGGCGGGGGTCAGTGCCCTTCGGCGGCTTCTTTCGCCTCGCGCTCTTTGCGGAGCACCTCGCGGCCGGCGTTGCGCTCTTTCACGCGCAGTTCTTCTTCGCGCACGTCGGCGTGGATGCCGCGTTCGGTGCGGAGCCAGTCGGGCATCTCGTCGAGCAGGGCGTGGATCTCGTCGGTGGTCATGACGTCGTCGACGCCGGCCCGGGCGAGGCCGGAGGTCGAGATGCCGAGCTTCTGGGCGACGACGGGTCGCGGGTGGGGGCCGGTGCGGCGCAGCTCGGACAGCCACTCGGGCGGGTTCGTGCTGAGCTCGGCGAAGGCCTCGCGCGTGACGGGGGCGGCCTGGAACTCGGCGGGCGTGGCCGGCAGGTACACCCCGAGCTTCTTGGCGGCCGTGAAGGGCTTGAGGGTCTGCGGCTGCTTGCCGGACGGCGCGTCGGAGGTCATCTGACCAGGGTACCGGGCCGATACCCTCGACCCATGACGACCGAGCCGACCCGCACCCCGTTCCGCATCGGGGTCGTGCCCGGCGTCACCCTGTCCAAGTGGTCGAGGCTCTGGGAGGAACGCCGCCCCGAGACCCCGCTGGCCTTCGTGCCGCTCGCCGACACCGACGCGGTGCCCGCCCTCGACGACGCCCGGGGCGACGACCGGGTCGACATGGTCCTGGCCCGTCTGCCGATCGAGGTCGAGGGGTTGTCGGTCATCCGCCTCTACGACGAGCGAGCCGTCGTCGTCGTGCCCAAGGACCACGCCGTCACCGCGGCCGGCCTCGAGGACGAGGTCGAGGCCGCCGCGTTCGACGACGAGCACCGTCACGACCTCGATCCGTCCCTCTCGCTCGCCGATGCCGTCGCCGTCGTCGCGACCGGGGCCGGAGTCGCCGTCATGCCGCAGTCCCTCGCGCGATTGCACGCCCGCAAAGAGGTGACGTACCGCTACGTCGCCGACCTGCCGCCGACCACGATCGCGCTCGTCTGGCCCGAGGGCGAACTCACCGACGACCTCGACGACTTCATCGGCGTCGTGCGGGGTCGGACGGCCCGCAGCTCGCGATCGCGGAGGCGCGACGAACCCGAGCAGGAGGCCACTGCCCGCAAGGGGTCGGCTCCCGACCCGCGCGGGGCGAAGCCGAAGCGCACGCCGCCGAAGGGCCGAGGGCCCCAGCGCGGCACCGGTCGCAGCCGACCGCGCCGAGGGCGCTGAGCGCCTCGCCGACGGGCCGGCCGGTCTGCCAAGCTGAGCGGGTGTCGAAGGAGACCCGCATGTCGAAGAAGATCTGTCTGCTCACCGGTGCCGGCCGCACGAACTCCATCGCGAACGGCATCGCCCACGAGCTCGCCGCCGACGGCTGGGACCTTGCGCTGACCACCTGGGACGGTTACGACGCCGCCATGCCCTGGGGACTGAAGTCCGTCGACGTGGGGACGCTCGTCGCCCAGCTCGAAGCCGCGGGTGCGCGCGTGGCCGTGTACCCGGCGGATCTGGCGGACCCGGGGACTCCCGCGCGCCTCCTCGGGGCGGTGGCCGACGACCTGGGGCCGGTGACGGCGCTCGTGCTGTCGCACTCGCACAGCGTCGACTCGTCGATCCTCGACACGACGCTCGAGAGCTGGGACGCGCACTACGCCGTCAACGTGCGGGCGGCCTGGCTGGCGATCAAGGCGTTCGCCGAGCAGTTGCCCCCGATCGACCGGCTCGACGACGGCGCCCGCATCGTCGCCCTCACGAGCGACCACGTCGTGCACAACCTGCCCTACGGCTCGAGCAAGGGCGCCCTCGACCGGCTCGTCATCGCGGCGGCACGTGAGCTCGGGCACCTCGGCGTCTCGTCGAACGCCCTGAACCCCGGGCCGATCGACACGGGCTGGATGGACGACGAGATCCGCGCGAGTGGCACCGACCGGCAACCGACCGGCCGTCTCGGCACGCCCGCCGACATCGGTCGGGTCGTGCGCTTCCTGCTGTCGCCCGAGGGGCGCTGGATCTCGGGCCAGCTGATCAAGGCCGACGGCGGCTTCTCGGTCTGACCGGTCCGGGCCGCCGCCCGACCGCAGATCGCCGCGCCCTGTACCCCGCGACGCTGGGTGACGGGTCGGCGCGAGCGGGGTACCGTCCACGCCACCACCGCGCGGCACCGGACGCCGACGGACGGATCGACACACCAAGGAGGCGCGATGTCGTTCAGCAAGGGAGATCACGTCACCTGGAACACCCCCCAGGGCGAGACCCACGGCACGGTCGTGGAGAAGCGCGTCAAGGAGTTCCAGCTCGACGGGCAGAAGTTCAAGGCCTCGGACGACGAGCCCTACTTCGTCGTCGAGAGCGACAAGAGCGGGGCGAAGGCCGCCCACAAGGGCTCGTCGTTGAGCCCGAAGAAGAAGTAGCACCAGCCGCACCCCACCCACCACCGCCCCACCCCACGAGGAGAACACCATGGCCGACCTGAACGACGTGCGCTGGAACGACGAAGCCCGCGACAAGATCCTGACCGACGCCGACAACGTGCTGCGCGACGCGGTCCGCGACGCCGCCGCCGCCCACTCGGGCGAGTCGTGGGAGGAGTCCTTCAAGGCGATCAACGACGCCGTCAAGGACCGCTTCATCGACTACGAGCCCGGCCCGGACGTCCGCAAGTACGCCGAGGCGATCGAGCGCGGCGACTTCAGCTGACCCGCGCCTCCTGGCCGGCGTCGACCCGTCGCACCCGTGAGCTGAGCGCCACGGCCACCGCGACGGCGACCACGAGGCCGGCCAGGGCGGCGAGCGTCGCCGGCGTGCCGATGAGTTCGGTGAGCGGTCCGACGACGACCTCGCCGACCGGCACGCCGGCCAACGAGGCCAGCGTCAGGCACGAGAAGACGCGACCCAGGTAGGCCCCCGGGACCTGACGTTGCACGACCACGTCCAGCGGCACCGTGAAGACCTCGAGCCCCACGCTGGCGGCGAAGAGGCCGAGGCTGATCCAGAAGAACCAGTGCAGCGGGTCGAACACGACCGGATCCGTGCCGTAGGCGAACGAGAGCAAGACGAGCGGCAGGGCGAGTGCCGCGGCTCCGAGGCAGGCCGCCCAGAGGCGCAGCCGTCCTCGCAGGGCACCGGCCCAGTACGCCCCGACGATCAGGCCGAGGGTCTGCAGGGCACCCGCGAACCCCCAGAGCAGCCGTCCGAACGACTGGTCGGCCACGAGCGGGCCCACCACCTGCACCCCGCCGGCGAAGGCGAACTGGAACGTGAAGGCCAGCGCCGCCGTGGCGACGAGCCAGCGCGTGCGCCAGACGAAGCCCAGCCCGCTGCCGAGGTCCTCGAGCACCGACGTCCCTCCGGAGGCGCGGGCACCGTCCCGGGGCAGCCCCACGAACACGACGGCCGCGGCCACGAAGACGGCCGCCCCGACGGCCAGGGCCAGGCCCGACCCGGCGGTCGCGACCACGGCGCCGCCCACCGCCGTGCCGATCACCAATCCGACGTTCATGCCGACGCGGCTGAGCACCGTCGCGTCCCGGAGGCGTTCGTCGGGCACGGTCTCGCGCAGCAGGGCGCTCGTCGCGGGGCCGAAGAAGGCGGCCGCGGCACCGTTCACCGCCCCCACCGCCGCGAGGGTGGGCAACGTCTCGGTCTGCGTCAGCATCAGGGTGGCCGCGACGACGAGCGACGCCGCCGACAGCCACGACGAGGCGATCGCGACGGTGCGCTTCGAGAAGCGGTCCGCGAGGGCCCCGCCCACCAGCACCAGGGCGATGTTGGGCACGGACCGGGCGACGACCACGAGCCCGAGATCGACGGCGTCGGCCCCCAGGTCGATCGCCGCGAAGACGATGGCCAGGGGCGCGAAGCCGCTGCCCACCCACGAGAACAGGCGTCCGACCCAGAGGGCCCGGAAGGCAGGCGTTCTCAGCAGCGACCACGGCACCGCTGAACTCTATGCCGACGCACCGTGTGCGGACGCCTCGTCCCCGGGCGTCGTCATCTGCTCGGGGGACGACCTAGGCTGACCCCGATGGACGCCCCCGAGCCCGACCCGACCCGTGCCGACGTCACCGACGTCCCCCCGGTCGGTGCGGTGCGCGAACCCGGTCGCTACCGCAAGGGCATCGCCAAGCGCGAGGCGATCCTCGACGCGGCCCTGCCGGTGTTCGGCAAGGTCGGGTTCCACGGCGCCACCCTGCGCGAGATCGCGCGGCGGTGCGGCGTGTCTCACCAGTCGCTCATGCACTACTTCCCGACGAAGGACGAGCTGCTGATGGCCGTGCTCCGTCGGCGCGACGAACGACTGCGACGCCACTTCGACGACGACGGGGGCATGAGGGTCGACGAGCTCGTCGCGCTCGCCGAGTACAACGTCGACGTGCCCGTCGTCATCTCGCTGTTCATCACGGCGTCGGCCGAGGCCACCTCACCGGACCACCCGGCACACCAGTACTACGCCGACTACTACGAACGCATCGTCTCGTCGACGTCGGCCTACCTCGGGCTCGCCCAGGCGCGGGGGTGGCTGCGCGACGGCTACACGGCCGAGTCGGCCGCCCGCGTCGTGCTCGCCGTCCAGGACGGGTTGCAGCTGCAGTGGTTGTACGAGCGGGACGCCGTGGACGTCCCCGCCCTGATGCGCCTCGTGATCGGGAGCGTCCTCACGGTGCCGACGAGCGAACTCGACGCCGCCGTGCGCGAGGCGGCCGGGCACGCGGGCTGACCCGCGCCTCCTCGGCGGACGCGCGACGGTCCGCGGGCGGCGGCTCGCGGTCGACCGCCGGCGTTCGCTACTTCGCGCTGATGCGCTGGAACTTGCGGATGCACAGCGGCACGAAGACCACCAGCATCACGGTGATGCCGAGCAGGACGGTCGCGTAGGGGTGCTGCATCGTCCAGATGTCGGGCACCGGGGTGGCACCCAGGTTGCCGAACGAGGTGCGGGCGGCCTGAACCAGCGACGACACCGGGTTCCACTCGGCGAAGACCCTCAGCACGGTCGGCAGGGTGTCGCTCGGCACGAACGCGTTCGAGACGAAGGTCAACGGGAACAGGATCATGAACGACGCGTTGTTGATGGTCTCGGGTGTCTTGACGCTCATGCCGAGCAGGGCCATCACCCAGCTGAACGAGTAGCTGAACAGCAGCAGGAGGGCGACCCCGCCGACGAACGAGGCAGGCGAGGCGTTCACCCGCCAGCCGACCGCGAGTCCGGTGAGCATCATGATGACCATCGAGATCGTGTTGAGCGCGAGGTCGCTGTTCGTGCGACCGATCAGCACGGCCGACGGGCTCATGGGCAAGGTGCGGAACCGGTCGATGATGCCCTCTTTCAGGTCTTGGGCCATCGCGGCACCCGAGAAGGTCGAGCCGAAGACCACGGTCTGCGCGAAGATGCCCGCCATGAGGAACTGCGTGTAGTCGGTGCCCTGGACGGCGATGGCCCCGCCGTAGACCTGGCTGAAGAGCAGGACGAACATGATCGGCTGCAGCACGGCGAAGATCAGCATGTCGGGCGAGCGCTTCACCTTGATCAGGTTGCGCTTGGTGACCGTCCAGCCGTCCGAGGCCCAGGTGCCGAGGCCCGTGTCGCTCGACGGGACGAGCGTCTGCGCCAGGGCGGCGGTGGTTCCGGTGGTGGTCATGCCCGTGCCTCTCTCTTCTTCGCACCGCGCCGACCGCGACCTCGACCACCGGCCGGGTCGTCGTCGGGGGAGCCGTGGTCGTCGCCCGCGTCGTCGTCGGCCGCGCGGTGGCCGGTGAGCTGGAGGAACACGTCGTCGAGGGTCGGACGTCGCATGCCGGCGTCGTGCAGCTCGATGCCGGCCGCCCCGAGGTCGGCGAGCGTCCGCTGCAGGGCGGTCGGGCCGTCGGTGACCGCGACCTCGAGCTGGCGGCCGTCGGCCCCGACGGTCGGATCGGAGTCGCCGTGCCGACGGAGCACCTCGACCGCCTGATCTGCCCGCGCCTCGTCGACGAGGGCGACGACGAGGCGGTGGCCGCCGACCTGGGCCTTGAGCTGGTCGGCCGTGCCCTCGGCGATGACGGCCCCGCCGTCGATCACCGAGATGTCGTCGGCCAGGCGGTCGGCCTCCTCGAGGTACTGCGTGGTCAGCAGGACCGTCGTGCCCCCGTCGACCAGCCCGGTGATGATGTCCCACAGGGCGAGTCGGCTGCGGGGATCGAGCCCCGTCGTCGGCTCGTCGAGGAAGAGCACCCGCGGATTCGTCACGAGCGCCCCGGCGAGGTCGATCCGTCGGCGCATGCCGCCCGAGAAGCCCTTGACCGGCCGGTCGCCCGCGGCGGCGAGGTCGAAGACCTCGATCAGCTCGCGGGCGCGGTCCCGACTCACGCGGCTGCCCAAGTGGTACAGCCGCCCGATCATGTCGAGGTTCTCGAATCCGGTGAGGTTCTCGTCGACCGCGGCGTACTGCCCCGAGACGCCGATCGAGCGGCGCACGGCCTGGGCGTCGGCGACGACGTCGAGCCCGGCGATCGTGGCCGTGCCGGCGTCCGGACGCTCGAGGGTGGTGAGCATCTTGACGCCCGTGGTCTTGCCCGCGCCGTTCGGACCGAGCAGCGCCTTGACGGTGCCTTCGGGCACGATCAGGTCGAGGCCGGTCAGTGCGTGGACCGGGCCGGACTTGGACCGGTAGGTCTTCGTGAGGCCGCGTGCCTCGATCATCGCCATGGGTGCTCCCGGTGCGTGGGGCCCGTCCATCCGCAGACGGGTCGGTCTTGGCGGCCGCTGTGCACCGCCTGAACGCGCCCAAGGTAGCGCTCTCCGGTCCCCGCCGCCAGTGCCGATCGCCCCCCTGTGGAGAAGGAGGCGCGGCGCACGTCACGGTCTCGTGTCAAACCTTGCCAGGTGGCAAGTTCCGCCCTACATTCATCCCATGACCACCATCGACGAGACGGCGGGGCCGTCCACCGCTGAACAGCTCCTGCCCGTCGGCATCGGCGACGACGCCGTCGCCCTCGCCCGCCGCTGGGCGCACGACGCGTCCGGCGCCCCGAGCACCGGCTCGGCCCACCTGCTCGCCCAGGTCCTGAAGGACGAGTCGGGACTCGCCTTCACGATCGGCTTCGTCGACCGCGTCGTCCGTCCGGAAGACCTCGGCGTCGCCGCCCGCAACCTGTCGACCCTGGCGAAGCAGGCACCGGCCTTCCTGCCGTGGCACATGCGCTCGGCCGTGCGCCTCGGCGGCGTCATGGCGCCCGTGTTGCCGGGCGTGGTCGTGCCGATCGCCCGTCGAGTCCTGCGCGGCATGGTCGGCCACCTCATCGCCGATGCCCGCCCCGCCAAGCTCGGTGCGGCCATCGCGAACATCAAGAAAGACAAGACGCGGCTGAACCTCAACCTGCTCGGCGAGGCCGTCCTGGGCGACGCCGAGGCCGAGCACCGCCTCGCCGGCACCCGGGCGCTGCTCGCCCGAGACGACGTCGACTACGTGTCGATCAAGGTCTCGTCGATCGTCAGCCAGCTCTCGATGTGGGCCTTCGACGAGACCGTCGAGCGCGTCGTCGAGAAGCTCACCCCGCTGTACGAGCTCGCCGAACGGTCGCCGAAGCCGAAGTTCATCAACCTCGACATGGAGGAGTACCGCGACCTCGACCTGACGATCGCGGTCTTCACGCGCCTCCTCGACCAGCCGCAGCTGAAGGGCCTCGAGGCCGGCATCGTCCTGCAGACCTACCTGCCCGACGCCCTGGGCGCCCTGCAGCACCTCACCACCTGGGCGACCGAGCGGGTCGACGCCGGCGGGGCCGCCATCAAGGTGCGCATCGTCAAGGGTGCGAACCTCGCGATGGAGACCGTCGACGCCACCGTGCACGAGTGGCCGCTCGCGACCTACGGCACCAAGCAGGACAGCGACACCAACTACAAGCGCGTGCTGACGTGGGCCTTCACGCCCGAGCGCACCCGCGCCGTCCGGGTCGGCGTGGCCGGGCACAACCTGTTCGACATCGCCTTCGCCCACCTGCTGGCCGAGGCCCGTGGCGTCGGCGACCGGGTCGAGTTCGAGATGCTGCTCGGCATGGCCGAGGGGCAGGCCGAGCTGGTCAAGGCCGACGTCGGGGGTCTCCTGCTCTACACGCCCGTCGTGCACCCTCGTGAGTTCGACGTCGCCATCAGCTACCTGATCCGCCGCCTCGAAGAGAACGCCTCGAGCGAGAACTTCATGTCCGCCGTCTTCGAGCTCGCCTCGAACGAGGCCATGTTCGAGCGCGAGAAGGGCCGGTTCCTCGCCTCGCTCGCCGAGGTCGACGGCGACACCCCGGCGCCGCACCGCGTGCAGAGCCGCCTCGACGCGGCCCAGGCGTTGCAGCCCCGCGAGGCCGGCAGCGGCTTCGACAACGAGCCCGACACCGACCCCGCCCTGGCCGACAACCGCGCCTGGGGCCGCGAGATCGCCGCCCGCTCGGCCGACTCGCGCCTGGGCGTCGAGCTGATCGAGTCCGCCCGGGTGACCGACGAGGCCACCCTCGACGCGATCGTCGCCGACGCCGTCGCCGCGTCCGCCGACTGGGCCGCCCGCGGAGGCGCGGGTCGGGCCGCGGTCCTGCGCGAGGCCGCGGCGACGCTGTCGGCCCGCCGCGCCGACCTGATGGAGGTCGCCGCGAGCGAGACCGGCAAGACCGTCGCCGAGGGCGACGTCGAGGTCAGCGAGGCGATCGACTTCGCGAACTGGTACGCCCACCTCGCCGAAGAACTCGACCGGGTCGACGGCGCGACGTTCGTCCCCGAGCGACTCACCCTCATCACGCCGCCCTGGAACTTCCCGCTGGCGATCCCGGCCGGCTCGACCCTCGCCGCGCTCGCCGCGGGCAGCAGCGTCGTCGTCAAGCCGGCCGGTCAGGCCAAGCGCAGCGGGGCCGTCATGGTGCAGGCCCTCTGGGACGCCGGCGTGCCCCGCGAGGTGCTCAAGCTGGTCGACGTCGACGAGGGCGACCTCGGTCGCCACCTCGTGTCGCACCCGTCGGTCGACCGTGTCATCCTCACGGGCGCCTTCGAGACGGCCGCGCTGTTCACCAGCTGGCGCACCGACCTGCCCCTGCTCGCCGAGACGAGCGGCAAGAACGCCATCATCGTCACTCCGAGCGCCGACCTCGACCTGGCCGCGTCCGACGTCATCAAGTCGGCGTTCGGTCACGCGGGTCAGAAGTGCTCGGCGGCGAGCCTGGTGATCCTGGTCGGCTCGGTCGCCACCTCGGAGCGCTTCCGCCGTCAGCTCGTCGACGCCGCGTCGACGATGCGCGTCGGACTGCCCTCCGACCCCACGACGCAGATGGGCCCGATCGTCGAGCCGGCCCACGGCAAGCTCGAGCGGGCGCTCACCACGCTCGGCGCGGGCGAGACCTGGCTGGTCGAGCCGAAGCGACTCGACGACACCGGGCGGCTCTGGTCGCCCGGCGTGCGCACCGGCGTCGCCGCGGGCAGCGAGTTCCACCTCACCGAGTACTTCGGCCCGGTGCTCGGCATCATGACCGCGAAGACCCTCGACGAGGCGATCGAGCTGCAGAACGCGACCGACTACGGCCTGACCGCGGGCCTGCACACCCTCGACCCCGCCGAGCTCTCGACCTGGCTCGACCGCGTCGAGGCGGGCAACCTCTACGTCAACCGCGGCATCACCGGTGCGATCGTGCGGCGCCAGCCGTTCGGCGGCTGGAAGAAGTCCTCGGTCGGCGCCGGTGCGAAGGCGGGTGGACCGAACTACCTCGTGCACCTGGGGTCCTGGCAGCCGACGACGCTGACCGAACCGCAGGAGGCGCGCCCGGGTCGCGAGGCCCTGGCCGCCCTCGAGGCCGCGTCGCCGCTGCTCGGGGCGTCGGGTTCGTCGGCCTCCGACGACCTGCGGGCCGCCGCCGCCAGCGACGAGCACTTCTGGGCCACCGAGTTCGGCGTCGCCCGCGACGTGAGCGACCTCGGCCTCGAGCGCGACCTGCTGCGCTACCGTCCCCTGCCCGTCACGATCCGCGCCGCCGACGGCGCGGCCCCGGCCGACGTGGTCCGCGTGTTGCTCGCCGGACGGCGCTCGGGCGCGCCGCTCACGGTGTCGTCGTCGGTCGAGCTGCCGGGCGCCCTCGTCCGCGCGCTCGGCCTCGCGGCCTCCGACGTCGTGCACGAGGACGACGCCACGTGGCACGACCGGGTGCGTGCGGGGCGCCTGTCGACCGAGCGCGTGCGGTTGGTGACCGGTCTCGATGACTCGACCCGCGCCTCCTCGGCTCTGGCGGACGCCCTGGGCGGCGACCCGGCGGTGGCCGTGTTCGCGGCAGCCGTCACGCCGACCGGGCGCCTCGAGCTGCTGCCGTTCCTGCGCGAGCAGGCCGTCGCCATCACGGCCCACCGCTTCGGCAACCCCGACGACTGGAGCGCCTCGGTCATCTGACCCTGCCGGCGCACGCAGACGCCGGAACCCGCCGAACCCGCCGGCCCCTCGGGGAGTCGGCGGGTTCGTGCCGTCCATGGGGCCGGCGCCGGCCCGCCGGGAGCGACGGGAACCCGCCGACCCGAGCCCCTAGCCGGGGACGACCTCGACCTTGGTCCAGCCGGGCTCGCGGCGGTCGAACGCCTCGTAGGCCTCGATGGCCGAGCCGATGCCCTCGTGCTCGGTGATGAACGCCGTGGGGTCGAACTGGCCGGACGCGACCAGGTCGATCAGCGGCGGGGTCACCGAGTGGTGGTCGCAGTTGCCCATGCGGATGGTGAGGTTCTTCAGCATCGCCTCGCCGAAGGGGAACGACGTCACGGTCGGCGAGTAGACGCCGATGACGCCGATGCGGCCGTACTTCGCCACGACCTCGACGGCCCAGCGCAGGGCCTGGGTCGGCGCGTTGCCGGGCACCCACTGGTCGCCCTGCGGGTTCGCGTCGGGGGCCACCTGCTCGACCTCGGCGGCGAACTCGGCGGCCGTGTCGGGGTCGGGGGCGGCGGGACCGTGGCTCGCGTGCTGTGCGTCCACGCCGACCGCGTCGATGACGGCGTCCACGCCCGCACCGCCGGTGAGGCGCGCGATCGTCTCGACCGGGTCCTCCTCGTCGAAGTTCACGATCTCGGCGTTCTGGGCGAGCGCCTGTGCCAGACGGGTCTCCTCACGGTCGACCACGATCACGCGGCTCGCGCCCTGCTTGAAGGCCGAGGCGATCGCGAACTGGCCCACCACTCCGGCACCGAAGACGGCGACCACGTCGCCGCGGGTGACCCCGGCGAGTTCGGCGCCGAACCAGCCGGTGGGGAAGATGTCGCTCAACAGGATGGCCTGCTCGTCGCTGACCGTGTCGGGCAGGCGGTGCATGGTGTTCTGCGCGAACGGGACGCGCACCTGCTCGGCCTGCAGGCCGTTCACCGGGCCGGTCGAGGCCGGACCGCCGAAGAAGCAGGTACCGGCGTCGGGGCCGTTGGGGTTCGCCACGTCGCACTGAGCGGTCTGGCCTTGGCGGCAGTAGCGGCAGGTGCCACACGACACCGTCGAGTTGATGACGACCCGGTCGCCGGCACTGAAGCCGCGCACGTCGTCGCCGACCGCGGTGACGATGCCCACCGCCTCGTGACCGAGGATCGTGCCCTCGGCCATGGGCGCCATCGTGCCGCGCACGAAGTGCAGGTCGGTGCCGCAGATCGCACTCCGGGTGATGCGGACGACCGCATCGGTCGGGTCGACGATCGTGGGGTCGGCGACCTCGTCGAGTCGGATGTCGCCGATGCCGTGCCAGACGACTGCCTTCATGGGATGGTCCTTCCGTTGAGCCCTCGGCACCGGAGCTGCCGGTACCCGTGCGACGGTAGGCGGCACGGCGCCGGAGCGAGGTGTGCCCTCGCACAGAGAACGGGGGACGCCGCCTCGCCCTGGTTCCCTCCGCCCGGGGGGTCGGCGGACTCCGTCACCCTGGCGGGTCGTCGCCGACCCGCCGGGCACGACGGGAACCGGCCGACTCGAGTGCGGCCGGGGTGGGCCTCAGACGGAGGGCTGCCCGGCGGCGTACCAGGCGGCGAGCCGGCGCAGTCCCTCGTCGACGCTGACGGCGGGCGTCCAGCGGAGGTCGTGCTGCGTGCGCCGCTGGTCGAACCAGTGCGCCGTGGACAGTTGCTCGGCGAGGAACCTCGTCATGGGTGGTTCGTCGGTGCCCGGCCGCACGGCCCAGACGCGCTCGACCAACGACCCCGCGGCGCGGGCGATCCCGGCCGGCACCCGCAGGCGAGGCGCGGGCACCCCGGCGGCCGCGCAGATCCCGGCCATCAGGTCGGCGACGGTGCGGGGCTCGCCGTTGCTGATCACGTACGACCCGCCGCTGACCTCGTCCACGCGCTCGAGGGCTGCGGCGATGCCGGACGCCGCGTTGTCCACGTAGGTGGAGTCGATCAGGGCGGCGCCGTGGTCGAGCAGCGGCAGGCGGCCGGAGCGCGCACGGTCGACGATGCGCTCGACGAGTTGGGTGTCGCCCGGGCCCCAGACGAGGTGCGGGCGGACGGCCACGACGCGCAGGTCGGCGTCGGCGGCTCCGAGGGCGACGCGCTCGGCCGCGGCCTTGGTGCGGGCGTAGTCGCCGCGAGCGTGTCCGGGCGAGGCGGGCAGGGCGTCGTCGCCGACGATCGACGATCCGGCGTGCGCGACGGACGGCGACGAGACGAAGACCAGCCGTGGGACCGAGGAGGCGCGCATCGCCTCGACGAGGGAGCGCGTGCCCCCGACGTTGACGGCCTCGAACTCGGCGGCGTCACCCGTGAGCGACACCTTCGCGGCGAGGTGGACGACGGCGTCCTGGTCGCGGACGGCGGCGGCCACGGCCCGCGGGTTCGTCATCGATCCGAGCACGTCGCGGGCGCCCGGCACGCCCGAGGCCCGGCGCTGGAAGCTCGTGACCTCGTGGCCGGCGTCGGCGACGGCCCGGGCGACGGCGCCGCCGAGCAGGCCGCTCGCGCCGGTGACCAGCACCCTCACGGGCGGCGCATCCGGCCGCCGGACAGCACGGACGTCGCCCACGCGGCGAGGCCGGTGCGGTCGATCTTGCTGTTGTGTCGCACGTCGGTCGGCAGCTGCGGCACGACGAGCACCGCGGCCACGGGCCGACCCGACGCCGACCCGACGGCCGAGCGGACCGAGGCCGCCAGGGCCGCGGACGCCAGCCCCGCGCGACGAGCCGGGGGGACGGTCTCGGCCACGACGACGACCTGCTGCGTGCCCGCCGGGCCGACGCCCACGACGGCGGCGCGGGCGATGCCGGCCCGCGCCTCCACGGCCTGTTCGGACGCCACCGGCGTCAGCACGCCCGTCGCCGTCGTGATCACGTGGGGCAGGCGGCCCTCGACCCAGAGTCGCCCCTGCGCGTCGAGGTGCCCGACGTCGCCGGTGCGGTGCCAGCGGGTCTCGGCGGTCGAGCCCAGGCGGCTGATGCGGTGCGTCAGCCAGAGACGGTCGTAGTGGTCCTCGACGTGGGGTGCCGAGACGACGATCTCGCCGGTCACGCCGGCGTCGTCGGTGAACGTCGAGGAGGCGCGGCCCGCGTCGTCGAGCGGAGCGATCCGCACCGTCGTGGTCGCGCCGGGCAGCCCGACGCAGACACCGCCGGCGTCGGGCGCGCCCGCGGCGACGGCGGCCGCGCGGTCGGCCGTCGCGGAGCGCACGCCCTCGAGGGTGACGTCGGTCATCAACAGGCCCTCGGTCATGCCGTAGGGCGTGTGGGGCGTCGCGTTCGGCATGAGGTCGCCTGCGGCGGCCAACAGGGTCTCGGAGACGGGCGCACCCGCCGACAGGAACGTCTCGACTCCGGCGAGGGCGCGGTGGTCGGCGTCGTCGAGCTCGTCCGACGTCGCGACGACGTTCGTCAGTGCGGCGGGGGAGAGGAACACCACGGTGGCGTCCACCGCCGCCGTGGCGGCGGCGACGGCGCGGGCGGTCAGGGTGCGCGGCTTCGTGACGTCCATGTCGGGCGTGACGCTCGTCGCCCCGAGGGCGGGGCCGAGCAGGGCGAACGGGGCGAAGCCGGCCACCAGGCCGGTGCCCGGTCCGACGCCGTACTGCTCGGCCAGCGCGTCGCGCAGGGCGGTCAGCTGGCCGTGCCGGTAGACGACGCCCTTCGCGGGGCCGGTCGAGCCCGAGGTGAAGAGGATCGCGGCCTCGGCGTCGGCCGTGGGCGCGTCGGGCAGCTCGGCGAGGGCGTCGCGGGCACGGCGGCCGAGGGCGGCGATCTCGGGCAGTGAGGCCTCGACGCCGAGCGTCCGGGCGGCGACGGGCGACAACGTCGTCGTCGAGATCTTACGGCCCGGCCAGCCGAGGGCGGTCGCCGCCGTGAGCCCCGGGAGCTGGCCGATCACGTGGTCGGGCCAGGCGCCCCGGACGGCGCGGGTCAGGCCGCGCACGCCGAGACCGGCGTCGGCCACGACCACGACGGCGCCGAGGCGGACGCAGGCGTAGAGCACGGCGGTCAGGTCGGCACCGGGCTGCACGAGCAGCGAGACGCGGTCGCCGGGCCGCACGCCGTGCCGGCGCAGACCGAGGGCGATCTCGTGGACGCGCCGGGCGAGCAGGCTCCAGCTGACCGAGCGGGGGCCGTCGGCACCCGCGGGGGCCATCTCGACGAGCGCGGTGGCCGGGCTGTCGGCCAGGGAGTCGAGGTACGACCAGAGGGGGCGGTCCTGCGCGGAGGCGACCCGCGCCTCCTCGGTTCCGACCGCGGCGTCGGCGACCGCGGCGGCGCCGTCGGGCAGGCGGTCGCCCAGCCAGGTGAGCACGGCCCCGGCGTAGTCGACGTCCTCGGCGACGAGGTGGCCCGCACCCTCGAAGCGGTGCACGTCGGCGTGCGGCAGACGGTCGACCAGGTCGTCGAGGTACCGGTCGGAGAAGATCGGGTCGCGCGGGCCCCAGAGCATCAGGGCCGGCACGGTGAGGTCGCGCAGGCCCTCGGCGATGCGGTCGAGCTCGGGGCTGCTGACGTGCTCCGCGTCGACCGGGATGTCGGCCACGAAGCCGCCGATGCCGCCGCGGCGGTCGGCCTGGCGATACGGAGCCCGGAAGCCGGCCTTCACCTCGGCCGACAGCGGCGGGTGGGCGAGACCGAGGGTCACGTCGAGGAACCCGGTGGTGCCGACGGTCGCCCGGCCCAGCACACCGCGGGCCAGGGTGAGGCGCAGGGGAGCGGGGATCTTCTCGCCCTCGGGCTGGTGGATCGCGGTGTTGAGCAGCATGAGCCCGGCGAGCTGGTCGGGGTGGTCGACCGCCCAGCCCATCGAGACGA